>Ga0172381_10002072_pt1 | contig 22762 bp, 19 predicted proteins | sample Leawel6488metaG_FD_119754 | JGI IMG/M metagenome (GOLD analysis project Ga0172381, IMG submission 119754) | Leachate microbial communities from a municipal landfill in Southern Ontario, Canada - Leachate well 64-88 metaG | ecosystem: Engineered > Solid waste > Landfill > Unclassified | place...
ATCCTGCTCAATGCGGAATGATTCATACTCTTTTTCTGCAAGAGCTTTAGCAACTTCTGCCGAAACCGAACCAGCATCTTTCAATATTTCATACTCATTGAACTGCAAAAAAGCATCCAACTTTTCTGCCCAATCTGTCATTTTCATAGGAATCTGCTTAGAAGCCTGAAGTTCTGCAAAGTCCAAGTACATAGATACAATTCTGTTTAGATTTGATAATTCCTCAGAGCAAAGATAGTTCTTTGCTACTGTAACATCGCTCTTCAATACTTTTCCTTTTGGAGAATTCTTCCAGGTTGTTAATCCCATATTTTGCTTATTGCTATCAACTCGTTCGGCAATAATCTCTGCGGCAGTTTTGCCAACTATCGCCCACTCGAGCTTATTTTGAACTGTACCGAAAAACGTTCTGGTTATATCGGATTGAGGATCATAATCCACACTGCATTGAGCAAAAATATCCGTTATCTTCTGATAAAATCTTCGTTCGCTTGCACGAATTTCCCGTACCTTCTCAAGAAGTTCTTCAAAATAATCTTTGCCAAATTTTGATCCGTTTTTCAATCGTTGTTCATCCAATGCAAACCCTTTGATAATGTAGTCGCGAAGCGTACCGGTTGCCCATATTCGAAACTGTGTTGCCTGCCTGGAATTAACACGATAACCAACTGATATGATTGCATCAAGATTATAAAATTGAACTTCACGCTCCACATCACGATCGCCTTCTTTTTGAACTATCCGGAAATTCCGGATAGTTGCTTCTTTTGCCAGTTCACCAGAAGAAAAAATAGACAAAAGATGCTCATTTACAGTACGAACATCAACGCCGAACAACTCTGCCATGCGTTTTTGCGTAAGCCATACTGTTTCATCCTCAAAAAACACATCCACCTTTATTTGACCATCTGACGAGGTGTAGAGCAGAAAGTCCGATTGCTGGAGAGATTGGTCTTTCATAGGTGATCGATGGTACACCTAATCAGACACGAGTCAAGCAACGATCAATTTAGACCGCCATCTCTACTCTTCGTTACGCCTGACAGCGCCCGTACGCGTAACCCGTCCGTAGTCCCGCCCCGCGAATGCGGGGGGACGAAGGCGGGTAAAGGGCAAGAAGTGCTACATGTAGTCACATTTTTTTAAGACAGACTCTAAACCGCGTGCGTAAGTGCGCGGTTTTTTATGCCTGAGGAAATGTTTCGCCCCCTCCCCTTTCTCCCCTCCCCCGTTGCGGGGGAGGGGAAGGGGGTGAGGGCGCAAAACGTGCGTAAGTGCGTGGTTTTTTGTTGCACGGAGTTTGGGGTCAATGAACTTGGCTCTGGTTTCGGATTCATTCATGCACCACTTTTTGTGAAGAGGTCCAAATAATTCATATACATGTACGCTTGAATGGCTTCATAGACTTTGTTGGCATCTTTTTACAGATATATACAAAGTATAGTAGTTTGTATACATAGGGTCACAAACCTGAAAGTCACACTGCAGTTGTTCTGCTTGTGAAGCTCCCCGACCTTACGGTCGGGACATCTCTTCGTTACGCCTGACAGCGCCCGTACGCGTAACCCGTCCGTAGCCCTGCCCCGCGAATGCGGGGGGGGCGAATGCGGGTAAAGGGCAAGAAGTGCTGCATGTAGTCACGTTTTTTACACAGACTCTAAACCGCGTGCGTAAGTGCGCGGTTTTTTTAACGACATAGAGTTATTAAATTATTAAACAGGGAACCCAAGAAGTCTCAATTCTTCTTCGCGAAGACCAAGACAATCATCTTCTTGGTAGCGTTCAATAAATTCTTTTAAAAGGTCAGGCTCAATAACATCTTTTCTATCTTTGACGATTTTCCACAAGAAATCATATACGTCTTCATCAGTCATAACTGCTCTAATTTCCCAATTTTCAAGGCTACCTCTAATTATTTCATTTACTTCAGAATCTGAAAAATTTCTAAATTTTGATAGTTGGGAAATTACATGATGTGTTGTTCGGAAAGATCCACTTTTAAGCAAATTATTTATTAGTCTGTTTTTTCTTTGCTCCATTTCTAATTTAATATTTTTTTGATGCTCAGCAAAGAAATCCGAAAGTTTTTCATAGAAATGAACTTTTGATTTTTTCTTTTTACTCCACTCATCTTTTAAAAACGGATGAATAGTGGATTCAAATAAGGACTTATAGTCTTTATCTCCAGAAATGAAGAATAAGTCTTCATTATCTGGGATTACCTCTAGAAGACATTCCCAGTTCAGTGCATCACCATACGACCCATTTTTTCCCGGAGGGTTTCCCAGCTTCATTCTTTTATCGGCAATCGGTACATACTTTTCTGTTTCGAATTTTTTAGCTGCTGAAAATAAATCCCTAATTACTTCATCTGCTTTCAGTGTTTGTGCTTTTACATCCAAAAGGATTTTTTCCATCATTTTCGATTTAGCGTCTTTAAAGTCTTTTGCCGCTCTTCTCATAACTTCATACTCAGGATATCTTTTGCAAAATTCAGGAAATGGTTGTTCTAGCTTTTCAGTAGAAAGTTGACTAAAAGCATCTTTAATTTTTACTTCACGATTTCTTCTAAACTCATCAACTACTTGGCTTGGTAAATATAGAGTGATTTCTTCTTTAAAAATTACGTCCAGTAATTTTTTTAGTTCATCCAAATCATCTCCAGAAAAATGGTAGAAGTCTAGAAAAATATTAGTATCCACAAATAAATGCATATTGTGATATTACATCACTTGTACGTCTTTTTAAATTTTAATGAGATAATCGTATTGTCATATGCATCAAGTCAGAATAGATGCTTTATTTAAAAAAATAGAATACACTACGTCGCAACCCCTCCAATGACGTATACCACCTCAGAAAAGGCGCTTACGGAAACTTTTCTTATAAACCAAAGCGCGTTTTTTAAGAGTTTAAGGTTATCTGGTGAGACTAAAATGGAACAGCAACAGGAAGTTAATATCGGATATGGCGTGACAGACATACTTTATTATCAACTAGATCGAAGTCTACTTGAGCAAAGAAAGAAAATGAAGGTGGATAAAATTGATGATAGAGCAATTCTTGAGATGCTGGTTAAAATAAGGTCGCGCGACAGCATAACGTCGAAAACGTTAGATAATATTACTAAGCATTTATCTTCCTATAGCCAAGACAAGACAATCAGCTATTTAATAGAGAATAAGTTTTTATGCTATAACAAAAAAAATAATTGCTATGATGTGGCTAAGAAATACATTCCGAGGTTCGATAGGCTTATTGCAATCGAGTTGAAACTGAAGAACTGGAGTAGGGCTTTATTTCAGGCTCAAAGATATAATCTCGTTTCCGACTATTCATTTGTAGCATTGCCCACAGATTTTATTAAACCAGCCTTAAGAAATCTTGATGATTTCAAGAATTTGAATGTTGGGTTAATAGAGATATTTTCTGACAATGTACGCATTGTACATAAGCCAAAACGTAATAGTGTGAAATACAGGTCAGATGTAATGATTGCATATACATTAGAAAACCTAATCGCCAAAAACTGATAACCAAGGATCAATGAATGAAGCGTTATTGCTCTCATGAAATTGAAAACCATACTTTTTCTCAAGTTCGGTATAGAGTTGCTCAGCGCTTTTGAGCCGGTCTACGAAAGTAGGCTTCACTGCTTCAGATTTTCCTTTAACTAATGCATTTTTTTCTTTTTTCATTACTTCCACAAAGTGAGATTTGCTTACTTGTTCATTCTGAACACCTTTTTTATAGAATATTCCATCGTAATGAAGTTCTTGCTTGGCAGGGATGCCACTTGCTGAACTCCTGAAAAGCTCTAGATCTGTATAGATATCATTCAGCAACTGCGGACAGTAACAGCGATTTTTTTTTGATTTAGAGTTCCCTCCCCCTGACTCGTTGAATTGTTCAAAATCAACCTTCCTTCCTGCACGACTAGGTGCAATAGAAAAATTGCCTAGATGACTTCCAATATAGTAAAAGGCACTTAGGTCGGAAAGAGACCAAAAAATATTTTTTGTTAAGCCGACCTGCTCTATGAAATGCTTTACTCCTAGAAGCCACTTCTTATCTTTGCATGGACCGGTGATTGCACTTTTTTTAGAGCCAAATACTACATAAATATTTTTAAACTCTTCACACATAGCAATTAGATCAATTAAATCCTGAAGTTGTGAATGGTTGCTAACAAGCGATTCTTCTAATGCAATACCAAAATAAAGATCTTCTTCACTGACTCCTAGTTTAATTATTTCTTTATAACAACGTAGACATCTTTGAAGTGCATGACACTTATCATCCTCCACCTTAAAATAAGGTGCGATATAGAAATATGGATCAAATTCATTTTCAAAATCATAAACCGCTTTGGATAGCTCAGGATCATCCATGAAGTTGTTGTATTCTCTTTCCTTTAGATAGCTAATATTTTTTTCATACAACCTCATTGTTCTTGGATCAATAACAATTTTTAACCCTTTTTCAATAAGAGGATTCAATTCTGTAATTACATTTTCATGGTTTCTAATTTGATCTCCAGATAGAACAATACCCATGTTTTCTGGCTCATATTCAGTAAAGTATTCGTTAATGAGAAAGCTCTTATGGTCATCCCCTCTAAGCTGTATCCATAAGTCTGGGTTAATTGCCTTAATTTTGTTCACTGGCAAATGAAGTCCGCCAATCTCATCAAGCCTTTTTACTCTAGCGATCGGGCTTTGCTGTAACAGGGCAACAAGTAGATTTTTTATTTTAGGAGAAATGTCTGCATTTTCTTCAATAAGACTAGATAGTTCATATGACTTATCTGGATCAACTATGTCTGCAATTTTCTTACCTGTTATCATTTCAAGACCAATTAATCCAAGTGAATAGTAATCACTTGCAAAGCTAACTTTGTGCTGGTTGTGGAAGCGATTCTCTAAGCATAGTTTTACTTGCTCTGGTGAAAGGTAATGTAATGGACCCTTGCCTCTTTTTAGTGAAGGGTTATCGATAACAAATAGTGATATACCTAAATCTAAAAGTAAAAAATCATCAGGATTTCTGTAAATAATATTTGCTGGTTTTACGTCACGGTGAATAATGCCAGATTCATATAAATTAGTAATTACACTTATTGCATTGCTTATGAATTTAAGTACATCATCTTCCGTAAACGAATAGGAAGCAGATTTAATTTGATCATCCAGAGTGCGCCCCTCAATAAAGGGAAAAATGAAGTAGTAATTTTTGCCTATCATTCCATCACCTTCAAACGTAATGATTTGATCATGGCTACATGCCTGCATAGCTTCTTTTTCTCTTATAAAAGCTTCCTTGTTACCTTCTCGGAAATTCTCAGAAAGAACTTTTATTACTTTTGTATCATTAGTGCCTTTGATTTTAAATTTGTATACAGCGCTATTGGGAGCATTTTTGCCGTTAATTGGATTGTGATCAAAATCTACAAATCCATATCGATTTTGTAACTCTTTTTCTGTTAAATCCGTTTTTGGCAGTTTAGGTTTAGCCATAGAAAAACTAGTCTATCTGAAAATTGTGGGATAAGTAAAATTAACAAATGAGAGAATGTATACTGACAATATGCTAAAAGCAAAGCGTACTATAGGCAGAAAAACAAAATACAGTGCCAAGCTAAGCCATGCTTTGTGCAGATGGATAGCTGGGGGTTGCTCATACAAAGATACCTGTTTGATTGAGAGTATTTCTTACGAAACTCTACGAGTGTGGAAAGAGTAAAAACCTGCGTTTTCTGCTGCCCTAAAAAAGGCAGAGGCTAAGTGGCAGGTCGCACGGCAACTCGCGCTCCTAGAGTCTGGAAAGATGGTTTTGACGCGCGAAACAGCAATCAGTATCAGAGCTATTATCGGTACAAGTCTGGAAACTGCGGAAGATCACGGATTTGAAGAAGGGCTCACTGCCGATTTACGCGAACGCTTAAAGAAAGCAACAGCTATTGCTGATGGTGAATGACCATCGGTCTCCGTTGCTCTGCTTACCTCTCCACCTCATACGCATATTTATCACACTTTAAGAGTTGTACGACATACCTTTTTCTCCTCCTTTCTCCACTACGTTTCGCTTTTTTATTTTTTGCGTCCCCACATTTGTTTGTTGTGTATGTAGGATGTTTGTTGTTTTCTAAGTAATAATGATACGATAACAATAATGGCAAACAGAAATCTCTCTAACGCAAAACGGGCAAAGAATGATGAGTTTTATACCCAGTACAGCGATATTCAGAAAGAGATTGAAGCGTATTTGGAATTCAACCCCAATGTATTTCGCGACAAGGTCGTGTATTGCAACTGCGACGATCCGTTCGAGAGCAATTTTTTCCGTTATTTCGTGCTCAATTTTAGGAGGCTTGGATTGAAACAGCTTATCACCACCAGCTACAAGCCCTCACCCGTAGCTAACACGCAACTGAAGTTACTTGGCGATGATAAAACTCTCACAAAATCAAAGGGCCGTCCGAAGGTAACTGCCAACAAGTTTATTATCAACGAAGTACATGACATAGACGGCGACGGCGAATTTAACTTGAAAGATGTGGCACAGCAGCTAAAGGAAAACAAAAATAACGAATGGACACCTCTGGTAGGAGATGGTGATTTTCGTAGCCATGAATCTATAGAATTACTAAAGCAGTCAGATATTGTTGTAACTAACCCGCCTTTTAGTCTATTTCGAGAATACATAAGTCAACTTGTTGATTATGATAAGAAATTCCTCATCATAGGTAATTTAAATGCTATAAAATATTCAAGTATATTTCCCTTAATAAAACACAACAAGATTTGGTTAGGAAACAATTCTAAAGTCAATGGTGGTGCAATGTTTTTTGAGATACCAGAAGAGATTGCGAATTTGGAACAAGTTCGAGAAATAAGGGAAAGTAAAAGTGGTAGAAAGATTTATATTACCAGAGTACAAGGTGTTCGCTGGTTTACAAACCTTGAACACGGACGACGCCATCAGCCGTTGCCACAAATGACTAAAGCTGAAATAATTAAGTTTGTAACAAAAAAACCATTCGAGAAATATGACAATTATGACGCGATTGACGTATCTCTAGTAAAGAATATCCCGAGCGATTATAAAGGCATGATGGGGGTACCGATAAGTTTTCTGGATAAATATTCTCCTAAACAATTTGAGATTATTGATTTGTTAAATAGGTATACATTGCTTGACACCCAAAAGACTAACGAGGATGTTAGGACGCGACATTCACATACGTGTAATGTTAATGGCAAGCCTGTCTTTTCCAGAATTGTGATTAAACATAACTAATAAACTGCATGAAAACTCTTTTAAAAACCACCATCACCGTCAAAGAAATCTGCGAAGGCTTCGTCTACAACGAGCTCGAGGGCAAGGGATTATTCGGCCTATCTGGGAAACTAACGATCCAGCCAGAATATCAGCGTAACTACATCTATGCTTCTGATGGTGGTAAAAAGGAAATTGCAGTCATCGAATCTCTCCTAAAAGGATACCCTATTGGATTGCTGTACTTTGTGAAGGTAAGCACTGACAATCTAGAAGTCCTTGATGGGCAGCAACGCATTACCAGTTTCGGTCGGTTTATCACCGACAAATTTGCCATTAAAGACGAAAATGGAATGGAACAAAATTACAGCGGTTTAGCGAAAGACAAACAGAGCAAACTTCTGGACACGACACTTACCATTTACGAATGTGAAGGCACCGAAAGCGAGATCAAGGAATGGTTCAAAACCATTAATATTGCTGGTGTGCCACTAAATGAACAGGAATTGCTTAATGCTGTCTATTCGGGTCCATTTGTAACACTAGGTAAAGAGGAGTTCAGCAACAGCCAGAACGCTAACATCCAAAAGTGGAGTGTGTACATAAAAGGTACAGCAAATCGTCAAGACTTCTGGCACCAAGCATTGCATTGGGTAAGCCAAGGTGAGATCGGCGGCTACATGAGCCGCCACCGTAACGACAAGAATATCAACGAAGTTAAAAACTATTTTAACAGCGTAATAGACTGGGTTTCCAGTGTGTTTACTGATGTTGAAAGCGAAATGCGCGGTTTGGAGTGGGGTCGACTCTATGAGGAGTATCACAAAAAATCATATGACCCTGCGAAAGTATCTGTAAAAGTACATGACCGATACGGCGATCCTTACGTGAAAAACCGCAAAGGAATTTTTGAGTACATACTCGGCGGCTCTACCGATACTAAGCTGCTTAATGTCCGGGTATTCGATGAAGCAACAAAGAAAAGCGTTTACAAGACACAAACTAAGGAAGCTGAAACGAAAGGCAAATCTAATTGTCCCGATTGCGCTATGGGGCATGATGTCAACAAAAGTAAAATATGGGGCATAAGTGAAATGGAAGCAGACCATGTAAAAGCTTGGACTAATGGAGGTGGAACAATCGCTAAGAATTGTGAAATGTTGTGCATCAGACACAATCGAGCGAAGGGAAATCGATAAAAAGTTGCATTTGTAATATTTGCTATGGTGTTTTGGGCTCCAAGCACCCCTTCCTCCACTCCGCTCACCTCACCACCTCATAAGCACATTTATCACACTTTAAGAGCGGTATTCCCATTTAAAACACCAATAGCCATTTGACATCTCTTGCATTCCCCTCCTACTATAAAAATATTATGGCTGTTGGATTGAGTAGAGAGCTCCAAGAACAGATACTTGAACCGGTCGCACGGCAAATCGCGCTCCTAGAATCTGGAAAGTTGATTTTGACGCGCCAAGCAGCAATCGATATCAGAGCTATTATCGGTACAAGTCTGGAAACTGCGGAAGGCCACGAATTTGAAGAAGAGCTCACGGTTGATTTGCGCGAACGCTTACAGAAAGCAACAGCTCTTGCTGATGATGAAGAATAATACTCACAATCTCCGTTGCTCTCTTACCGCTCCACCTCATACGCGCATTTATCGCACTTAAGAAGCAGAACCCCTAGTTTGATCACTTCTACCAGTGTGCCATGGCGGCATTCCGGGCAGAGCTTGCCTTGGCTAAATGCTTGAACAGCAGAGAAGCCCACACGCTTGGGGGCACCACCATGTTCTCTGATGGTCATGGAACGCGGATGATCACGCATCTTTTGTAGTACTTTGGCTTCAATCTGACGAATGCGTTCACGGGTAACGCCGAATTCCTTGCCGACTTCTTCCAGCGTGTGGCCGATGCCATCTTTCAGGCCAAAACGCATTTCGATAATTTTGCGTTCACGCGGAGTCAAAAATTCGAGCATTGCGTGGACATTTTCTTTACGGAGTTGTCTGTTGGTGGCATCGAACGGATTCACGGCATCTTCATCTTCGATAAAGTCTCCGAGTTTGCTGTCTTCCTCTGATCCCACCGGGGATTCTAGGGAGATGATGTCTTGGCTGATTTTCTGAATGTGCCGCACTTTCTTGATATCCATTTCCATTTCTACGGCCAGTTCTTCCACGGTTGGTTCACGGCCAAGTTCCTGCACTAGTCTGCGTTGGGTGTGCGTGAGTTTGTTGATGGTTTCCACCATGTGGACAGGGATGCGGATGGTCCGCGCTTGGTCCGCGATTGCGCGGGTGATTGCCTGACGAATCCACCACGTTGCGTAGGTGGAGAATTTGAATCCGCGTTCGGGATCGAACTTTTCCACAGCGCGGAAGAGGCCGATGTTGCCTTCTTGGATCAGATCGAGGAAGGAGAGACCGCGGCCGATGTACTTTTTGGCGATGGAAACGACCAATCGCAGGTTCGCTTCTGCCAGTTGCTGCTTTGCGGAAGCATCGCCTTTGCGGATGCGCCGTGCCAGTTCCACTTCTTTCTTTGCATCGATCAGGGGGACGCGTCCGATTTCAGAGAGGTACATGCGCACGGAGTCGTTGCTGATTTCCAGAAGATCCACTTCACGCTCGCGGCGGCGCTTGCTGCGTTCATCATCACTCAAATCGCGTTCGTCGATGTTGATACCTGCTGTGGCAATAACATCAAGCGTCTCTCCGCTGCTGTCTTTCTCCACTTTGGAGACCGTTCCTTCGATATCGTCATCGTCATCGTCATCCCCTTCATCATCCCCTCCGTCTTTTTCATCAAAAGTGGCGATTTCCGTAAGATCCTGCGCAGGTTCCGGAATATCGAGTGCCTGCTTTCCCTGCTTTTCCCAAATCAGCGCATCCTTTACGTCGATCACCTGAATACCAAGATCCACGAGCAGTGCGTAGATTTCATCAAGAAGATCGATGTTTTCCTCCGCATCCGGAATAGCCGCCATCACTTCTTGGTGCGTAACGTAACGCTGTTCGCGCCCTTTTTTAATGAGATGTTTAACCGCTTCCGGGAACTTCTTTAAATCATCATCGGTGGGCTGTGCAATGAATTTCCGGGGGTGCGAAGCCATGCAACATCACGGGAAAAAGTAGACAACGAAACTGCTGTACGCGACTGGCGTGTAAGGGTAGACGCCAAAAACGCATTTGAAAAGAGAAAGTGGAACATTTCTTTAGGAAATTGATGTCATCTTTGCCAGCTTAAGCACCTGCTGATACTGCATCATCAGCTGTTCTGTTTCGGCTGTTTTTCCTTCTTTGCCAGCCTGAAGGAGCTGCCGCGAGATTGCCCGCTGTTTCTTGCGTACCAGTTCCCGGTTAGCCTGCTGTACATTATGCCGTATCTCGCGCTGCGCTACGGATTCGGACCAATCCGTAAATCCGTGGTGTTCGCAGAACATCTGCAGAATTGCCGCGCGCTCCCTGAGCTCCTCTGGTAAATCGAGGATGTCGACCGTTATCTGTTCTGTTTCCGGAGCATTCTGGAGCGCAGTAAAGAGCGCTGAGGCAAACTCTTCCTCCGGCTCAATCATCTCTTTCAGGTACGCCCGTTGTGCGGGATAGAGGAGGAAGAGCCCCAGAGTAATTTCTACACAGGAGAAGGGGGACGATTTTTGCTCTTCGTGCACCGATGAGTCCTGCACTGGCGGGGAGGAAGGGACTTGCACGGCATTTTCAAAGCGTTCCAGATCTTCCTGAAATGCCACCGGCGTTGTTCCCAGCGCCATCGCTGCGCGTTGCATTTCGTGTTCGCGCTCAACGGAAGATGTCATGGCCTGCAGGAGCGGCAAGACTCTCTGCATGCCTTCGTGCTTCCCCTGTGCGGAGGAGAGATCGAGTGCTTGCAGTTCCTGCAAGACAGAATCAAAGTACGATACTCCCCCATCCTGCAGAAGTTTCTGCAATACGACGGGTTCGGCGCATGCTGTTTCATCGGGATCTTTGTGCGGCAAAGTGATTGTGGTCACGTTCATCCCTTCTGCTTTGCACAGGCAGAATGCCCGCTGGGATGCATCTTGCCCCGCACGATCCTGATCCAAACTCAGAATAACGGTATCTGCATACCGCTTAAGAATTTTCACGTGCTGCTGTGTGAGCGCCGTTCCACTTGCCGCCACCACGTTCTGCACGCCAACGCGATGGCACGCAATGACATCAAAGTATCCTTCTACAAGAATGACCTTTTTGCTCTCGCGTATGGCATCGCGTGCGTAGGAAAGCCCGTAGAGTACGGTGGATTTATTGTAGAGAGGGCCTTCGGAAGAATTGATGTACTTGGCATCATCTTCGCCGATGGTGCGTCCGCCGAATCCCACAATGTCCCCGCGCTGATCCAGAATGGGGAACATAATACGATTGCGGAAGCGATCGTAGATTTTTCCTTCGGCAAGATCTTTCTGCACGCCGAGTCCTGCCAACAGAATCTCGTTGCGGCTGAACCCCTCTTTGAGTAAATGCTGGTACGTATCGGAGAAGGAGTCCGGCGCATAGCCGATCTGGAACGTATCGATGATGGCCTGCTCAATGCCGCGCTGCGCCAGATACTCCGTTGCTTTGGTGCAGGCTGTGAATTGTTTTTGATAGAACGCTGCAGCGGCAACAAGGCATGCACGCGCGCGTTCTTTTTCATCTTTGTCCGTGCGCTCGACAGGGATGGTGGTTTCCAGCTTTACGCCGGTGCGCTCAGCCAGATCGATGAGCGCCTGACGGAAATCCACGTTCTCGATCTTCTGATAGAAACTGAAGATGTCTCCGCCGGAATTACAGGCAAAGCAGTACGCGATTCCCTTGTCCGGGGAAACGGTCATGCTGGGCCGCGTGTCATTGTGGAACGGACAGAGCGCAACAAATCCCCTGCCCTTCTTTTTGAGCTGGCAGTAACTGGCAACCAGTTCTTCTATGGGCAGCCGGGCTTTGATCTCGAAGACGGGGTCCATGGGAGAAAAAGTATATACCTGCTTCCGCTCTCAGAGGAAATTCTCTGCTTGAGAGGGAATGGACTTTTATCCTTCAGGCGCAGATGCCCGGAACGTCACAATTCCCTGGCTAAGCTGCCCACGCTTCCAGTCTGGTCCTGCACCGACGGCAGGACAGGAAATGATCTGCCCGTCTGCAAAATCATCTTGTATGTGCGTGAGAGCGCACGGAATGGAGCTGGAACCTACATTACCCATGCGCGCAATTTCGTCGACGACGTACACATCCTTTCCTCCATCTTTTTCTGAAAGAAGCTTGCGGAGTTTTTGTGCAAATCTTCCGTTGGCCTGATGCTGCACAATGGTAGAGAGGTCTGCAAGCCCGAGTCCCAGGCGTTTCAGGCTCGCTTCTACAAGCGCCAGCATGTCCGCCGGTGCACGCCGGTACAATTGCGCTCCGTCCATGAGGATACAATCGCGCGGTCCGGTATTTCCCTGCGCATCCAGAGCATCGTCCACTCGCCTCAAATCCAGAAGCTCCTGAGGATCGTTGATGAATCCTGCGCGCGCTTCCAGAATCTCGTGCGGGCCGTTGGGGTGTACCGTGGTTGCCGCCGCGCGATCTCCCACGAGAATGGCAATGTTTTCCTGCCTCCAATCGGCTAAGCGGCTCAACATTTCTGCGGTAATGACAACGATGTGCTTCTCTTGATCTGAGCAGAGCTCAAGCGCTTTTTCCGTTGCGGCGGGAAAGCCGCTGCACGCAAAATTGATGCCGATTGTCTTTCCGCGAATATTGAGCTGATGAGCAACGGAATCCGCAGTTTTGTTGAGATCCTTTGACTGCCCCGCACAACTGGAAAGGACCAATCCCCCGCAATCCTCCCCTTGAATAGTGAGAGCTTCAAATAATTGACGTCCCGCCTCCAGAGCAATGCTTTCCACTGTGTCCTCCGGTGCAGCAATATGACGACAGGTAATTCCTGTCCTGCGCTCAATATTCTGGAATGGTACCGGCAGCTCATCATTGCCGACCGGCGTGCCGGGCGCATATTCCACAAATCGTGTAAATCCTGAACGAGACATAGTTGAGAAGTCTAGCTGCACAAAAAGACGGGCGTCCAGGAAGAACTACTCAAACTGTTTCACCATCCATCGGGAGAGACGGTTCTTCATATGTCCGCTCTGTGCAAGACTCAAACCGAGCTGCAGATCATTCCATCGCACAATGACATCGCCCTGCAGGGCAGAAGGACAGGAGACATCTTTCCCCTGCAGCAGATCCTGCACGACTGCGTCATCCACTTCCCATACATTCTGCAGAGCCATTGCGCCGCGCAGCGTTACCAGTTCGGATGCAAGGCGGAAACGCCCGTCTTTGAGTAGCTTTGCAAAAGGCAACCCAAGGGAGTAATCCGGTACGGGCAAACCAAACTTCTCCACGTTCTGCGATGCCAGCAGAATCTGATCCTCCCGCTCAAAGAGCTGATCGCCTTCTGTGAAGAAATCCGTTCCGTAGAGTTCTGCAATACGGGCGAGGAGTTCTGTGCGCTTTTTATTCCCCATTGCCCGCTCCTGAAATTGTGCGGGTTTTTCAAACTGACGATCGCAGGTGGAGGCTTTCTTCTCTAAAACCGCACAGAAGAACCCTTCGGTATCGTAGGTCTGCGGCCAAATGCGCAGGAACGGTACGTGGTCAGAAGAGAGTGGCCAGTGGCCGGATTTTTTAACATGCCTTTGCACAAGATGCGAGCTGTGCATGGCCTCCTTAAACCTTTCTGTCCACTGACCACTGCCCACTGACCACTGCCCACTGACCACTGACTTATCCCCTATATCAAGGGGAATAAGCTGATCACTAAATTTGTTCAATACCATTGCCACCACTTCTTCATTCTCCTCCGGAGCCAGTGTGCAGGTGGAATAGACGATCCGACCGCCCACTTTTGTTGCATGCACTGCTGCTTCTAGAAGCCCCTTCTGAATACCAACGCATTTGCCAATGGCATGCTCAGAGGAATAGGTGAGAGCAGCAGGATCTTTGCGGATAGTGCCCTGTGCCGTGCACGGCGCATCACAGAGAACCCGGTCAAAGCGCTCGATCATGTGCTGGCCAAACCAGTGCCCCATCTTCTTGGTGACGATGCCGTTGGTAACACCCAGACGATGGAGCGCACTCTTGAGCGTCCCTAAGCGTTTTTCCTGCATGTCATTGGCTACGATCACACCACTGCCCTGCAGCATCGCAGCGATCTGCGTTGTTTTACTGCCCGGCGCTGCAGAAATATCGAGGATTGTCTCTCCCGGCTGCGGATCCAGCAGAACCGGTGGCAACATGCTGGAAGCCTCTTGCATGTACACGTGACCCAAAAGGTGCAGCAGATCTTTCCCCAGTGCCTGGCTGCGATCGGTACGATCGATGAAGAATCCCTCCGGGCACCACGGCACCGGCTCGATCTTCCAGCCTTGTTTGTTTGCCCAAGACTGCAGTTCTGTTACGGAAGACTTGAGCGTATTCACGCGCAAGGACTTTCGTAGAGAACGATCGCTCGCTTTTTTAAGCGCATCAAGATCCGTGAATGCCGCATACCGGTCAAAAGGGTGACTCATGTAATGGAATCGTACCCAAAAAGTTGTCCTGCCGCTCATACTTTCTACAATGCATCACGATGACACCCCTCGAACAGCCGCACAGCGCCACCACCGTAGCAACACTACTCACGAAACGAATGTCCTCTGATACGCAACAGAATCATCACACAATTACGAACCTGCTGGAAAAGATTGAAAACGGCATTCTGCGTTTACACCAACAGCTCTTTGCTTGTGCACAGCGTATAGACAACGCTGCAATACAAACGCTGGTTGATCACATCACTGCGGATCGCCGTGATCTGGAAATGTTCTGCATACATCGCGTTGATACGGAAAACCCGGAACTCAGCATCAACCACGATCTTACCAATAATGATGGGACGCTCAGCTTGTACGCACAACTGGCCATCGCCATGCGTTATGATTGTCGTGATCGTCTGCTTTTTCTCTATACGCTCCAGCGTGAAATCTGCAGCCGTCTGGAAGAACTGGGCATACCAATATCCCAGAATTAACCGGCACTACTGCATTCCCTCACAAACAATTCCTGCAGACGTGCCACGGTCAACGGTTTTGTATCGCCGACCTGTTCTAATGCTACTACCGAACCAGCAACCTGAAGCGGCCCTTCTCCTTCTCCCCCACCTTCTACCTTCACCGTATCCTGAAAATATCCAAGATCCCGCGCATGTTCAACCGTTTTCGGATCACTTCCTGCAAATAGAAACGCCATGGCTGCTTGTGGGTCCACCTTTTCTAAACCAAGCTTTTTTCTCAGCCGAAATCGTATCGCAAGAAGATCTGCTGGCTCTATACCCAACACGCCTTTTTTGCCATCTGTAATATCTGCACTGTCCACCAGTCTGTCATCCGGACTTATCATGCCAGATTTCGGTTCTAGCTGATCTAATACTACTTCTTTGACTATGCTCCTGATTTCGTCGGGATCTCTTTCCGTTTCCATAGCAATTGTTGGGTAAGAAGAAGGATGGGAATGTACCCCTTTTTTGCAGGTGAGTGCAAGTTAAAGCTCCCCGCGCTGACGCACGGGGTATCTCCTGAAACGCCTTCGGCGCTTTTTCTGCGGAACCCTGCGAGCAGTATCACCAATTCTGTTGAATGCATTCATCTACGCACACGCGTGCGTTTTGCAGCACTTGCTTCTGCCCTCACCCCCTTCCCCTCCCCCGCAACGGGGGAGGGGAAAAAGGGGAGGGGGCGAAACAAGCAAAACCCAACGCAGTTTCCATCTCTTCTTGGCACCAGCCAGTTCTAAAGAACAATGCTAACGAGTTTCCCCTGAACGTAGATCTCCTTCTTTAGCTTTTTCCCCGCAAGGTACTTCTGCACATTCTCAAGCTCTTTTGCCTGCGCTATGGCATCGGTATCGCTGATGTCACTGGACGCCTGGAATTCCCCGCGCACTTTCCCGTTGATCTGCACCGCAATGGTAATGGTATCCGTCTGCATGTGCTTTGGATCGTACGCAGGCCACTGCTGATCGATGACAAATCCCTTTCCACCCAGCGCCTCCCAGAGCTCTTCGCTCAGATGCGGCGCCAGCGGCGCCAGGAGTTTGACGAATGTCTGCGCCGTTTCCACAGTGACTCCTTCCTGCTTTTCCAGAAGATTGAGGAACTCCATCAGTGCGGAAATCGCAGTATTAAAGTGGAAGCGTTCCGTATCCTCTGTTACACGTTTGATTGTTCCATGGAGCGCTGCCGTTACCGCAGAATCCTGATCAACTTTTTTATTCGAACCTTTGCGCTTCGCGCTTCGGTCCGCAGGCGTCTTTGTAGTAAGAACGCGGTAGACCTTCTGCACAAAACGTGCGATTCCCTTGATACCGGTATCGCTCCAATCCCCTCCTTCGCTATAGGGACCCATGAACATCAGATACATACGGAAGACATCGGAGCCATAGCGTTCCACGAACGTATCGGGGCTGACGGTGTTGCCTTTGCTCTTGCTCATCTTTGCCCCCTGATTGGTGATCATGCCCTGGTGCACCAATTGCCGGAACGGTTCTACGTGTGATACACAACCAAAATCCCTCAGAGCCATCATCACAAATCGTGCATAGATTAAGTGCATACACGCATGCTCCGGCCCGCCGATGTACATATCCACAGGCATCCAGTTTTTTTCGATTGTCGGATCAATCAAATGCTTCTCATCTCCTTCTGCAAGGTAACGCAGATAGTAGAAACTGGAACAGACAAAGGTATCCATGGTGTCGTATTCGGGAATCCACCCTTTGCCAAATATCTTCTCGACTCTGTCCTTGAGTTCTTTGGACCCGGTGAGCGGCGATGTACCCTTTGGCTTGAATTCCACATCCGTGGGCAGAAGCCACGGCAAATGTTCCTCCGGAACAGGATGTGGTTTCCCTTCCAGATCGTAGACGATCGGGATGGGAGCTCCCCAGTAGCGCTGACGTGATACGAGCCAATCGCGAATACGATAGTTTGTGAGGGCACGACCTTTCCCCTCATCTTCCAACCAAGAGATCATGCGCTTTTTGGCTTCAGATGTTTGGAGTCCATTGAGGAAATCTGAATTGATGTTCACGCCATTTCCGCAGAAAGCCTTTCCTTCCTCGGTTATATCATCCGATTGAATAACTTCTACGATAGGTAAATCAAACATCTGCGCAAACTCAAAGTCGCGTTCATCGTGCGCCGGCACTGCCATTATCGCTCCCGTGCCATAACCCATGAGTACATAATCAGCAATCCAAATAGGAATTTGTTCACCATTAACGGGATTGATGGCATACGCCCCTGTCGGCTCTCCGGTTTTCACCTTGGCAAGATCTGTGCGCTCAAGTTCCGTCTTCTTTGCCACTTCCTTTCTGTAGGCCTCGATCACACCCTTGTGATCTTTGGAAGTAATCATATCCACGAGCGGATGCTCCGGTGCGAGCACCATATACGTTGCACCAAAGAGCGTATCTGGTCGCGTGGTGAAAACGGTAATTTTTTCATCATGATCAACGACATCAAATTCTACTTCTGCCCCCTCGCTCTTCCCGATCCAGTTGCGTTGCATCGTCTTGGTCTTCTCTGGCCAGTTCAGATCATCCAGCCCCTCCAGCAATTCATCAGCGTACTGCGTGATCTTCCAGAACCACTGCGTGAGCGGTTTTTGAATGACTTCTGTTCCGCAGCGCTCGCACGTGCCATCCTGCGCTTGCTCATTGGCCAGCACCGTCTGGCAACTGGAACAGTAGTTGACCGGGGCTTCTTTGCGATACGCGAGTTCTTTCTCGTACATCTTCAGGAAGAGCCACTGCGTCCAGCGGTAATACTCGGGACGCGAAGTCATAACGAGTTTCTCCCAGTCGTACATGCATCCCATCCGCTTGAGCTGCCGTATCATGGTCTGAACATTCTCCTCGGTGGATTCCTCTGGTGGCGTTCCCGTCTTGATCGCGAAGTTCTCCGCCGGAAGTCCGAAGGCATCAAACCCTATGGGCTCAAAGACATCTTTGCCACGCATACGCATAAAACGCGCATGACTGTCCGGCGGTGCATACGCGTACCAGTGTCCTACATGCAAGCGATCACCGCTCGGGTACGGGAACATGACGAGTGCGTAGTAGGGATCTTTGACCTTTTTCAGGTCAACGGAGAAGAGCTTCTTTTTCTCCCACTGCTTCTGCCATTTAGCTTCTATAGCTGATGGATCGTATTCGGTTGGCATTCGCCAAAAATGGTACAACGCAGAGACAATGAAAGAAACTGCTTTTGCAGAATTCCGGGAATTTGATTGGTATACGTACCCATGTGTTCCCCGCTCGTGGTACACTCTTTGTCTCCATGGCGAAATTGCCAACCGTTGCCATTATCGGCAGACCGAATACCGGAAAATCGACACTCTTCAACCAGTTGATCGGTCACAGAAAAGCAATCGTATCAGAGATACCGGGAACAACGCGGGATCATGTTGCGCAGCGGGTGGAAACCGATGAGCTCGATTACCTGCTGGTGGATACCGGAGGTATGGGCGGCGGCACAGCTGATAAAGATTTTGAGGACGATGTGCATGCGCAATCCATGCTTGCTATCGGGAACGCCGATGTCATCCTGCTGACCATCAACAGCAAAGAGGATCTGACATCCAGTGATTTTGAGATCGTGGATCTTCTGCGCAAGAAGCGCAGGACGCACGTTCCCATCCTGCTGGTGCTCACCAAGTGCGATAACCCCGCTATCACGCAGGAGCTTCTGCCGCAGTACTATGCACTGGGTATTGCGGACGTCATTGTGCCTGTGAGCGCTCCGCACAATATCGGGCTTGATAATCTGCAATCGCACATCATTGATACACTCACTGCCCTCAACTTCCGTAAGCAGGAGAGTGATGGTTCCCTGCCGCGCATCTCTATTATCGGCAGGACAAACGTGGGTAAAAGCTCGCTCATTAACGCCATGATGTCCGAAACCCAGCTTGCTACTTCCCCGCTCCTTGTTTCGGAAGTTCCCGGAACAACCAGAGACGCCACGGACACGGTGATTCAATTCAACGATCGTTCGTATTTGTTCATGGATACGGCAGGGATTAAGAAGAGGACTCAGACGGATAAAGGCGTGGAAACTTTTGCGTACTTCCGCAGCATACAAGCACTGGAAGAAGCCGATATCGCCGTTCTTGTTCTGGATGCCACGGCACCGGTGAGCCGGCAGGATAAACGCATTGCGAGTCTTGCCACTGAGGAAGGAAAGGGGCTGATTGTGCTGCTGAACAAAAGCGACATGCTTGCGGGGGAACAGCGCACCAAAGCATTGGAAGATGCCAGAATCGCTCTACCGTTCTGCAAGTTTGCTCCGTTCCTGCTCTGTTCGGCGCAAACACGCAAGGATCTGGTCAAAATCTTTGATCTGATTGCCTTGGTGCAGGAAAACCGTTCACGGCGGATTCCCACCAAAGCTCTGAATGCTTGGATGCGCGATGCTGTGTATGGCAAAGGATTGGGGCCCGTGAGTGATGCAAAGTACATCACGCAGGCGGAAGAATTGCCGCCGACGTTTGTTCTCTTTGTAAAGAATCCCAAGCACATCCACGTGAGCCAGCTGCGCTATCTGGAAAATACACTGCGCAAAACATACGCCTTTGAAGGAGTACCCATGCGGTGGATCACCAAAGACACCCGTGAACACAGAGACGAGTGATCTTAACCCAGAATTGATGGACGCTTGCGATCTTTTACGCGCCCGTCTTCATGAATGGGGAGTGGAAACGCTCTGACGGCAACCTCCAGTTTATCCATGAGTTTTTTGGGGTCGTCATCAAACACCATGTTGGGCGGAATCTTGCGCTTGCAAAGCTCTTCCACAACATGGGGAATATGATCGCTGATACCTCCGGTATTGGTAAGGATGCCAATCGGCCGACCCTCATCGTACGCAATGGTGAATTCATTGAGCGTACCGATTCCACCGCTGATGATCACAATAGCATCCGATGAACGGATATTGATGATATCGCGCTCCATGAATCCCTGCCCCGTATAGATGATCATGTCGTTATCGTGCGGCGACTGGTATTCGTTCACGTGCTCAAACTCAGAGAATGCAGGAGAAATACCCAGCGTAAATCCGTCGGCTTCTTTAGCGCCCAAAAGCGCATCGTGTGGAAGCCCGGGGCATGCTCCATTAATGAAAATATATCCGCGTTTGCCGATTTCGCGTCCAAGCTCCAGAGCCTGTGCTCGTGCATTTTTATCGGCAATCTGCGGACCACTTGCCGATCCCATAACGCCGATTTTCAGTTTATGACTGTTTCCCATGGAGAAGGAATTGTACGGAGAAAGAGGAAAAGTTGCACTTGCCTAGTGCAGCTCTTCAGGAGTTGATCCTTTCTGCATTGCCATGCCCTCGATGGCGATATGCGCTTCCCCGGTCCCCTGCGCATAGTTGAACTTTACGTTCACGAGAGGGAATTTGCTCATGCCTTCCAGAGGCACAAATGCAACCCAGGCAAAGAGGAAAAGAAGGGAGAAAACAAGAATATGTTTCACATGAATATTATACTATATATCCACATATTTGACAACTACTCAGGAACACCTCCTTAGTTACGGAGATACTGATATCTATTGATATTGTGTTCCTCGTTGGTCTCCGCGTAGTGCACCTGACCGTCGTTTCCGTGCAAGTAATACCAATACGGACTCTCCTGCGGCAAGAGCGCCGCACGGATGCTTTCCAAACTCGGATTGGCAATGGGCCCTGGCGGCAGGCCTTTGAACTTGCGCGTGTTGTAGGGCGAATTGGTATTCAGGTCATTGACGGAAATTTCCGCCGTGGGTTTCTCCAGAATATAACGCACCGTCGCATCCACTCCTAAGCCCAAACCTGCATCGTAGCGCTTCCAGAGAATGCCGGAGATGACAGGGCGTTCCTCATCCGTACGCGTTTCCTCTTCGATGAGCGATGCCATGGTCATAATCTCATGGAGTGTGCGTTCACTTGAAGCAATATCCTCGGCAAACGGTGTCAGGATGCGTTTGCGGAATGTCGTGAGCAGACGTTCGATGAAGAACTTTGGAACAAACTCATCCACTTCTACATAGTACGTATCAGGAAAAAGGTATCCTTCCACTCGGCCCCCTGGGGCTTCATTTATGGCAATCCCTTCGAGTTCTTCCGGAAGAAACTCAAAGGAGGAAAAATCACACGTCTGCGCACAGGAGATGATATCGCCCGGTTGAATGACTCCTTTTTCCGCCAGAAGCGCATCAATCTGCCGTACGGTGAATCCTTCCGGAATCGTGATGAGCATCTCTTCCGCTTTGCCGTCCTGCAGCATCGTTATAATCTCTGCAACGGATGCAGAAGGACGCAGAACAAATTTCCCCGCCTGGAGCGACGATTCCTGACCGTGAAACTTCGTGTAGAGCGCAAACGCAAGTGGCGACCGGATAATCCCCTTCTCTTGCAGAAGCACGGCAATGTCCTGCACGGACATGCCGGATTCAATGGTGACCGCCTGGCGATCCTGGCTGCTGGAATCAACGGGACGCAGAGACCACTGGTACCAGGCAACTGCCAAAACAAGGACACTGATGCCAACAACTATGATTTTTTTCATAAATGAATAATGAATAATGGAAAATACACACCGTGCGTAGTCATTATTCATTATTCATTCTTCATTATCAATTATTGACTCATTCCCCGCATTCCCTGCTCGGTAGGCATGCCCATTTCTCCCATGATGCCCTGCATTTTTTCCGAAGCGACTATCTGGGCCTTCTTCATCGCACGATTGAGCGCATCGGTAATCAGCGAGGCAATTTTCTCCCGCGGAACATCATCGGCAATGGTGATGGAGAGAACTTCCTGCTCGCCATTCACGACGACCATCACGCCCTGCGCTTCTGCTTCCACCTGAATCTTCTTGAGTTCCTTTTTCACGCGTTTGGCTTCGCGCTGCATGCGGAAGAGATCTTTTGCTTGAGACAGAGATGTCATAGGACTCAATTGTACACAATCAAACGCTGAGTGGAAGAAAAATCAGGACGAGTGAATGAATAATGAAAAATGAAAAGTGCGCACTTGAGCGCTCATTTTTCACTTTTCATTTTTCACTTTTCATTTTTCACTCATCGAATGATGCCAATTCTGTCCTCAATCTCCTGATTGACGAATATCTTCTTCCGTCCGTACTTCATGCGGCTGTACTCTTTGACGAGCCCGCCGAGTTTTTCGTTGCGCTGTGATTCATCGTAAATCGTGGTCATGCTGAAGGGGCGCGAAGGAACGTTGTTGATATTGAGTTTGCAGTAGCAGCTGAAATTCGGAATGCCGATCACGTCCTGCTCGGAGAGCACCGGCGCATATTCCTTTGCCATATACTCGGCATCTTCCGCACCGACTTTAAAGCTCATAATGGTGCCGACGTTACCGAAGATGGCATCGCG
>Ga0172381_10002073_pt1 | contig 22762 bp, 26 predicted proteins | sample Leawel6488metaG_FD_119754 | JGI IMG/M metagenome (GOLD analysis project Ga0172381, IMG submission 119754) | Leachate microbial communities from a municipal landfill in Southern Ontario, Canada - Leachate well 64-88 metaG | ecosystem: Engineered > Solid waste > Landfill > Unclassified | place...
CGATCTAAATTCATCTCTTAGCGGATAAAATACCGGGCGTGCCGCCCGGTATTTTTTTGCCCGGCAGCGAAAAAGCTTGGGAATTTTTATTTTGACGCTATAATATTGATAATGAAGGAGAAAGCCGCGTTGAAAATGAAAACCGGGGTCGGTATTTTTAACAGTTTTTATTTTAAGGTCGCTGTTTCTTTTATCCTGTCGCTTTTGTTTGTCGCCGTCCTGGGAAATTTTATCCTTTTCCGCTACAGCCTGAAATCGCAATTTAACGAGTTTAGGGGCAAGCTTAAAGCGATCGCCCAGACCTCCGCGCTCCTGATCGATGCCGATACGTTAAACCAGATTCCTTTAAACCGGGAGGGGGCGGATACCGCTTCTTTTAAGGCGGTTGCGCTGCAGCTTTTAAGAGTCAAGCAGGTTAACCCGCTGGTGAGGAATATCTATGTAATGGCGGCGACAAACCAGCCCGGTATCTTGCAGTTTGCGGTAGACCCCGACGCGCTTGTTGCAGGGTCTACTAAATCCGGAGAAGAGTCTTTTCCCGGAGAACGTTATGACGCGCGCGCCTATCCCGAAATGCTTAAGGCTTTCAGGGAGCCCCGCGTGGATACCCGCCTGTCCTCTGATGCCTGGGGGAGGTTTCTTTCCGGCTATGCCCCTGTTTTAGATAAAAATAATAATCCGGTAGCGATCCTCGGCATCGACATCGACGCTGAAGATGTTTACTTATTGCAGAAAGGGCTGCTGTCGAGAGGGATTTTCGTCCTTTTGATGGGTTTTCTTTTCGCCCTGGGGCTGGGGGCGATATTCTCGATGCGGATAATCAATCCTATCCGGAAATTGATCGAAGGCACGAAAAAGGTCGCCGGAGGGAACCTGGAATACCGGGTTGAAGTTTCCTCTCATGATGAGCTCGGCAGGCTGGCGGAGTCTTTTAACCGGATGTCTTTAAGCTTAAAGGAATCCCGGGAGAAACTGCAGGATTATTTTTACCGGGTGGTTAAGGCAATGGTGCGCAGCCTGGAGGCCAAGGACGCTTACACCTCCGGCCACTCCGAAAGGGTCGGCGAATACGCCTACCGCATCGCTTCAGCCATGGGGATGCCGGGAGAAAAGGCGGAATTGTTGAAGAAAGCGGCGCAGCTGCACGATATCGGCAAGATCGGGATCCCCGAAGAGATACTTAACAAGAAAGGGGGATTGTCGGATGAGGAGTTCGGTATTATCCGCCGGCACCCGGAAGTCGGCGAGGAGATATTAAAGCCGGTATTTTTAGAATCCGAAATGCTGTCGGTCGTGAGGTCGCATCATGAACGTTATGACGGTAAAGGCTACCCGGACGGCTTGAAGCCGGAGCAGTCCGGCATCTTCGCCCAGATCGTTTCGGTGGCCGACGCATATGACGCGATGACCTCCACACGTTCCTACCGGCATAAGATGCCCCGGGAAGAGGCGGTGGCCAGGGTAAAGGCGGGGGCGGGAACCCAGTTTAACCCCGAAGTCGTGGAGGCCTTCTGCCGGATCGCGGATAAAATAGGGCTGCCCGGAGTTTAAGGCATCATGAGATATTTTGAGTAAAAGAAAGGGAGGGGAGTTGTGTTTTCGCTTGAAGGTATCGGCAGGATGCTGGTTTTCTTCGGGATCGTAATAGTCTTTGCCGGGCTGCTGTTTTTGCTTGCCGGGAAGATACCATTTTTGGGCAGGCTGCCGGGGGATATCGCAATCCATAACAGGAGATTCCATTTTTACTTTCCGCTTGCAACCTGTCTCCTGGTGAGCGTCGTTTTGACATTTATCGTAAATTTTTTCTTGAGGCATAAATAGCCGGCAGGCCTAAAAGGCGTTAAGTTTTTTTGCTTTTGGGCGGATAATGACAGGCAGTTTAAGGAGCCCTATGGATTTTTCCCGCAAACGGATAGTTAAGGCTGTTTTGATGCTGGTTTTTATCGTTTGTATGGTATTTGCGAATTTCGTGGCGGTGAGGATGATGATCGTTTACGGGACGGATGTTTATTTTTACGATAAGCTTCTGGTAGCGTATAACATCGGCGGAGAACCCGGGCTTAAGACGGAGCTGGGAAAAATACCGGGTGAGGACAGGATGCGTCGTGAGGCGGTCCTTGTCAGCGATTTCAAGTTGAAGCTGGATAGCTTAAGAAATCCCGCCGCGTACCTGGAAGCGAAGGTGCGGGAAGGAAAGGGAAAAATTTCCTTTATCCGGGAATCCCGCAGCGCGGCAATCACGGTGATGCTGGTATTGTTCGGCTGGCAGTTAATCGCCGATTTTCTAGCCAAGGCTAAATCCAGGGAGCTTAATAAGCGGAGGGTGTGATGAAAAAATTATTGCTGGCCGTTTTTTTGGTTATCGTTCCGGTTTTGGTGTTTGCCGGGGAAATGCAGATAAAGTCCCTGGAGCTGGAAGACGGAGGGGTTGTCAAGGTGAGGGCCGCGGAAGGGGGGCTGATTAATATCCAGATAATCTATGAGAGCCTGGAGGATACTCCTGAGGCGGTAAAGGATAAGATCGGGGCGGGATCTCCCGGCGATATGGCAAGGCCGCTTCCTTCGCATCTTACCCTGATTTTTTTCGACCAGGACGGTTATCAGCTCTGCAGGGAGGTCTTTCCCCTGATCGATTTTTCCCTGGATGAGTCCGGCGATAATCCGAAGGCTGTCCTGGAATCCCGCAGCGTGCAATGCGGTAACGGAAGCCTAGACAGGATTGATTCTGCGGAGATAAAGTATAATGTTTTTTAGCCGTAACCTTTTATGAAAAAAATATCCGAAGAGATCCTTTACCGCGGGCGCTGGCTTTTCCTGAAAAAAGACCTTTTTGTTAATTCTTCCAATGAAGAAGTCTCCTGGGAGACTGTGGGCAGGACCGATAACCCGTTATCTTTCGGGATTATCGCCAAGCTTAATCCCTCGGGGAGGTATGTTTTTATCAAACAATTCCGCCATTCTATCAACAACTACGTGATTGGATTGCCGGCGGGGATTGCCGGCGGCGGCGCCGTAAGCGGCAAGGCGCTGGAGGATTGTATTTTAAAAGAATTGGCCGAGGAGACCGGTTACCGGGGGGTTATTAAGTCCAGGAGCCCGCTTTTGAAGCTTAACCCCGCGGTGATGGACGGGGATTTCCTGCTGGTTTCGGTCGAAATAGACGAAAACGACCCCGGGAATAAAGACCTCCGCCAGGAGCTTGAACCGGAGGAGGAGATCGAGGTGATTCTGGTGGAAAAAGACGGGATCAAGGATTTTCTCCGGGAGGAGATCGCCAAGGGGAGCGCCGTAAGTTCCGGGATATGGTCGCTGGCCTGCGGGCTGGACGAACTGCGCCTTGAATAAAAATGAAAAAAGTTTTCCTGATTTTCGCGAATGAAGATGCCTGGCGGGTAAACCGCCTTTTGCCTTCCCTGGACAGCCCGGAGTATGAGCTTGAATTCTACGATGGCCCGCTGGATATGGATATCGAGGCCCCGGGTTCGGAGGCGGTAAAGCAGACAATCGGAGAGAAGGTCGTCAAATGCGGTATTGCGGTCTGTCTTATCTCCGAAAGCGCCTCGCGCAGTAAATGGGTGGACCTGCAGCTTAGGAAGAACCTCAACAAAGGGAACCGCATTATCGCGATGGCGGTAAAAGGGGTGGAGAGCGCGGTCCTGCCGGAATTGGTGCGCCAGGAAAATCTTACCTTTTATCCCTGGGATCCCGCGCGCCTGAAGAAGATGATCGGCGAAGAGGAGGGCGGGATTTTCGATAACTCCCCGAAATAATATGAACAGGAAAGAATTTTCTCTGACTGCCGCTTCCGCTGCGGCTCTGGATAAAAAAGCGCAGGAGGTATACGGTATACCCGCGCTGGTTCTTATGGAGAATGCCGGGCGTTCGGTGGCGGAGGAAGCCCTGAAAGCCTTAAAAAAGCATCCGGGCAGGGTGGCAGTCTTTTGCGGCACGGGAAATAACGGCGGGGACGGCTTTTGCGCCTGCCGGCATCTTTTGGCTTCCGGGGTCAAGCCGGATCTCTATCTGGCGGGAAGCCCTTCTAAGCTTAAAGCCCAGGCAAAGGTAAATTATAATATCCTTTTAAAGCTGAAACAGAAGATTTCCGGGAGCGGAGCGTTTGGCCCCGGCCTTCCGGGGAAAAGGAGCAAGAAATATTCCTTGATCCTCGACGCGCTTTTGGGGATAGGAATAAGGGGCGAAGCGAGGCCGGTTTACCGGGAGTCGATCCGCGCGATAAATTCCTCCGGGGCCTTTGTTATCGCAGTGGATATCCCGTCGGGGTTGGACGCGGACTCCGGGAAACCCCTGGGCGCCTGCGTAAAGGCGGACGAAACAATCACTTTTGTTTCCGTAAAACGCGGGATGCTCCTTAATCCCGGGAAAGGATACTGCGGAAAGGTGCGGGTCCGGGGGATCGGGGTCAAGCTATGAGGGCGGTATTATTCCTGGCGTTTCTCTTGATTTTTTTTCCGGGAGCCGAATGCGCGGCGGCCCCGGGACGGACGGTTCACGGCAACCCGTTTTATCAGCCCGCCGAACCGAGGCTGCGGTATCCTATCTATGATACCGCGATCCTGGCCGAAGGGCAGCCTCTGGAATTCAGATGGTGTAATAATTACGCGGATACCCGCGGTTTCATCCTGAAGGTCTACGGCGGCTACAATATGTACGCGGACGCCCTTATCCTGAGAAAAGAGCTATCGGCGGGAGCTGCGTCTTTTAAGGCGGACGGCGCTTTATTCAGGGAAGGCGGGGTATATACCTGGTGTTTGGTGCGGGTTTCGTCGGCCGGCTATAAAAGCGGCAGGAGTTTTAATTCTTTCCGGGTAGCCCGCGGCCCGGGGAAGAAACAGGGTTTTTAAAATAAGCCTTAAGCGGGGTTCCGGAAGCCATTTATGTATTGACAAGCGGCGGAACTTTGCTAATATTGACCTGTTATATCCTTCCGGTTGCAGAAACAGCTGAATTTATATAAAAATAGGAAAGGGGGTGAATTAGGATGAAGAAAGTGCTATTTGCTCTTTTGGTTCTTTGTTGTACCGGCGCCATGGCTTTTGCTGAAGAAGCTAAGCCCGTGGATGACACTGCCGCGGCCGCATCTTCGGATGAGGTTACCGCATCGGACAGCTCTGTTTTATCCGATGAGATGACGAAAAGCGGGGATGAACAGACCCTCGAAAATACGGATCCTTCCGCGCAGGAAAAAGCCTTGTAAAAAAGGCGGTTTCAAAACGCTGACAGCAGGTGGTATAAGTTTACTGCCAGGCAGGTTGGTGATGAGCGTTCCTGTTCTCAATCAATCCTTCGACACCACGGCCTAATCCTTCGACTCACTTCGTTTAAGGATGGTGAGCGAAGCCGAACCAAGACCATGGTGTGCTCAGGATTGATACTGAAAGCGGCGCATTATTTCCCTTCCTTAAAGGGTGGGGTTCTAACGCCGCCGAATGTATCAAAAACCAGAACTAATTTTTTTAAAATAAAATAAAACAGCCTCCTTCTTATGAGGGGGGCTGTTTTATTAGTTATAAGTGGTAAGTTATAAGTTAAGGCAAAGACTGTTGTCAAACTCGAGATCCTGAATCCTAAATTCCTGTTTGCCGGTAGGCAAGTAAATAAAGGGGACGGTTCTATTTTTCTGGTAAAATAAGGTTAAAAAATAGAACCGTCCCCTTTATTTCTTATAACTTGCCGCTTATAACTATTGTTGTGCTTTCTTGCCGGCCGGGGTATAATAACAATCAAAGATTAAACATTAGCAGGGGGGTGTGTATGAGCGTAACCCGGGGAAAAATCTTATCAAATAACGAGATCGTTAAAATCGATGCTTACTGGCGGGCGGCAAATTATCTTTCCGTAGGCCAGATTTATCTTTTGGATAACCCGCTTTTAAAAGAGCCTCTGGCGATTAAGCACATCAAACCTCGCCTCCTGGGCCATTGGGGGACGACTCCGGGGTTGAACTTCATTTATGTCCATCTCAACCGCCTGATCAAGAAAAACGACCTTAATATGGTTTATATCACCGGCCCCGGGCACGGCGGCCCCGGGCTGGTGGCCTGCGCTTACCTTGAAGGCACTTACAGCGAATATTACCCGGATATCTCGGAAGACGCCGAGGGGATGCGGAAGCTTTTTAAACAGTTTTCTTTTCCCGGAGGCATCCCCAGCCATGTCGGCGCGGAAACACCCGGTTCGATGCACGAGGGAGGCGAACTGGGGTATTCTATTTCCCACGCTTTCGGAGCGGTTTTCGATAATCCGGATTTGATTGTTACTTGCGTAGTGGGTGACGGAGAGGCGGAAACCGGGCCTTTGGCGTGTGCCTGGCATTCGAATAAATTTCTCAACCCCGCGCGTGACGGGGCGGTCCTGCCGATTTTGCATTTAAACGGTTACAAGATATCAAATCCTACGGTGCTGGCAAGGATCGATAAAGAAGACCTCCGTAAGTTCTTTACCGGCTGCGGTTATAAACCTTATTTTGTCGAGGGTTCGGATCCGCAAAAGATGCACCGTTTAATGGCGCGGACTTTAGAAGCGGTATTGGGTGAGATCAAGGCGATTCAGAAAAAAGCCCGCGGCTCAAAGAAGGTTTCCGGGGTGCCCCGCTGGCCGATGATTATTTTAAACACCCCTAAAGGCTGGACCGGCCCGAAAAGCATCGACGGGTTAAAAACAGAAGGGTATTGGCGTTCGCACCAGGTTCCTTTTTCCGAAATGGCGGGGAATCCCGGGCATATCGAAGCGCTTTCTACCTGGATGAAGAGTTACCGGCCGCAGGAACTTTTCGATAAAAACGGGAAATTCATTCGCGAGCTGGCGGAGCTGGCGCCGAAAAAGAAACGCCGCATGAGCGATAACCCGCACTCCAACGGCGGGTTGCTGCTGCGCGACCTGAAGCTTCCGGATTTCCGCAAGTACGCGGTGAAGGTCGATAAGCCTGGGGTTGTCGAATCGGAACCGACGCGGGTGATGGGCTATTTCCTGCGGGATGTGATGAAGGAAAATTTAAAGAGCGGGAACTTCCGCGTTTTCGGCCCGGATGAAACTACCTCCAACCGCCTGGGGGCGGTGCTGGAGGCGACAAACCGCGCCTGGATGGCTAAGATCCTTCCGGAAGATGACCATCTTTCCCGCGACGGCAGGGTAATGGAGATTTTGAGCGAGCATACCTGCCAGGGGTGGCTGGAAGGTTACCTGCTTACCGGCAGGCACGGGCTTTTTTCCTGCTATGAAGCGTTTATTCACATCGTGGATTCGATGTTTAACCAGCACGCCAAGTGGTTGAAGACTTCGCGCCGCATACGCTGGAGGCGCCCGATCGCTTCCCTGAATTATCTTTTGACTTCGCATGTCTGGAGGCAGGACCACAACGGTTCTTCCCACCAGGACCCGGGTTTTATCGACCATGTGGTAAATAAAAAGGCCGAGATTATCCGGGTTTATCTGCCCCCGGATACCAACACCTTGCTTTCGGTAACCGACCATTGCCTGCGCAGCCGGCATTATGTTAACGTGATCATTGCCGGTAAACATCCGGGGCTGCAGTTTTTGGGGATGGACGCGGCGATCGCGCACTGCGCCAAGGGGATCGGGATATGGGCTTGGGCCAGTAACGATCACCAGGGGCAGCCGGATGTGGTGATGGCTTGCGCCGGGGATGTGCCTACCCTGGAGACCCTGGCGGCGGTGGATATCCTGCGCCGGAAGTTCCCGGAGTTGAAGGTTCGCCTGATTAACGTGGTGGACCTTATGACCCTGCAGCCGCAGAGCGAGCATCCTCATGGGCTTTCCGATAAGGATTTCGACAGCCTTTTTACCACGGATAAACCGGTAATTTTCGCTTTCCACGGTTACCCCTGGCTGATCCACCGGCTGCTTTACCGGAGGACCAACCATAAAAATATCCACGTGCGCGGTTACAAGGAAGAGGGGACGACCACTACTCCTTTCGATATGACGGTTTTGAATGAACTTGACCGTTTTAACCTGGTGGATGACGTGATCGACCGCGTGGAAAGCCTTCAGAACCGGGCGGCGCATGTTAAGGATTGGCTGCATAATAAATTGATCGAACATCGGCAGTATATTATGGCACACGGGGAGGATATGCCGGAGATCCGTAATTGGAAATGGCCGTATTAAAATGGGAAAACTCAAGCTGGATTTGCATGATATCTACAGCGATGGGCGCAGAATCGAGGAGTCCCTAAGCCGGATAGTTTTTGAAGCGGTAAAAAAGAAGATTACCGAGGTAGAGATTATCCCCGGTAAGGGGAGCGGGCAGCTGAAGAAAAGCGTGCTGCGTTTTCTGGAACAGCCGGAGATAAAAAAGCTTTATCACCGCATCGAGAAAGACGATAAGAATTTCGGAAGAATATTTGTGCATTTTAGATACTGATTTCAGCCGTCAGCTTTCAGCGGTCAGCTTTCAGCAAAGGCAGAAGATCAGTAGGTAGTAGTTAGTAGGTAGAATGTAGGTAAAACCAAAAGCAATAGTCGGTAGATATATTTTATACTATCTACTGCTATATACTGGTTTTCTTGTATTCTACCTACCGTATTCTATATTCTGTTTCTTCGTTCTTAGCTGAAGACTGATAGCTGACGGCTGAAGGCTGAGAGCTGATGACTGAAAAATAAGCATAATAATGCTGGACAAATTATGAATCTGTGTTAGACTTACAGAGTAGTGAATAAAGGATTAGAAGTTTGTAGGCCGCGAGGTTTAAAAATCTAACCTTCGCGGTTTTTATTTTCTGCCGTTCTCGGGTAAAGATACGCAATTATGCTTATCCTGCCTGGGGCGGTGGTGAGAAAGCCCGTAACATGAGCTTAGTCGAGCCGCCATTATTTACTAAAATTTAGAGGGAAGGAGGTAGTGAATAATGGCAAAAGGCAAAGTGAAATGGTTTTCTGACCAGAAAGGTTTCGGGTTTATTACCCCTGAATCCGGAAGCGATGTGTTTGTTCATCACAGCGCGATCCAGGGTGAAGGATATAAATCTTTAGCTGAGGGTCAAGAGGTGGAGTTCAACATTGAAAAAGGACCCAAGGGCGAACAGGCTACGAATGTAGTTAAACTGTAAGCTGGATCTGGTAAAACAGCCTGGCGTCTAGAATCTAGATGCCAGGCTGTTTTTTTTACGCACAGGCGTACACCGGCGTAATTCATTATAAACGCCGGGTGTTGTGTAGTGCAAGCGCGCACCCGCGCAAGATGCCCTTCTGGGGCAGAGAGGAAAAAATGAATACGGGAAAGATCAAGAAGATAGTCCGCGAGAGGGGATTTGGTTTTATCGACGATACCGACGGCAGAGAGGTGTTCTTCCACCAGAACGCGCTTTCTGAAGTAAAATTCGAAGATTTGAGCGAGGGGCAAACGGTATCTTATGATGTTGAAAAATCCGACAAAGGGCCGCGGGCTTTGAATTTGCGCGCAGCTTAAAATTCTTTTGAATTAAGAAAAAAAGAGTATAATATATAGCTATGTGTAAAGAGATAGAAGTCAAGGACGAAATCGATTGCGGCAAGTGCAGCAAACAATCGGATTGCTGCCGGATGGGCGCCTGGATCGATCTGGAGGAAGCCAAGAGGATCCTTGAGAGCGGGATCAAAGGGGATTTTTTTCACCTGGAGATCGACAAGGAATTTCCTTCCGGGTATAAGGTGGGCACCAGCTATGAAGATGAACAGTGTGTTTTCCTGGATACCGACGGCCTCTGCAGGATACATAAGGTGGATTACGCGTTGAAGCCGGTAACCTGCAAGGAATTTCCCTATGAAGGGGGAAAGATCTCTCCGATCGCCGATGTCCTCTGCCTGGAACATAAAGCCAGGATCGCCAGAGCCAAATCCGGCGAAAAAAAATAAACATGGATCAGCAAAAACAGGAAAAGTGGTATTTTAAAACCTGGCCGCTGGTTGTGTCTTTTCTTTGCGTCGGCCCGCTGATGCTGCCTCTGGTCTGGATAAATCCCCGTTTCAGCGTAAAGACCAAGGCCGTGGCCAGTGTTGTAATTATCGCGGCGTCTTATTTTATGGGCGTTGTCCTGTTGAAGTCTTTTACGAGTATTTTTAATTATTACAGCCTGGCATTTTCTCCTTATTAAACCCGATACTGTTTAAAACGGATATGAAATATACTAAAGGCGAAATCGGAAGAGTTTTTCTGGTAAAGTTCGATAATAACGATATTCTGATCCCCAGGATAAGCGACCTGGCGAGGAAAGAAAAGATTCGCTCCGCCTCGATAATTTTTATCGGGGCTTTGAGGGCGGGCGAACTCGCCGCCGGCCCCCGCAAACCGGTAATTCCCCCGGATGCCAATATGCTGTCGTTCAAAGACGGCTGGGAAGTGATGGGGCTGGGGACAATTTTTACCAATACCAAAGGCCCGCAAATACATATCCATGCCAGCATGGGCAAAAAGAACAAGGTTCTCACCGGGTGCGTGCGCGGGGATTCCCGGGTTTTCCTGGTAGTTGAGGCGGTTATCCTGGAGCTTAAAGGGGTAAAAGCCAACAAAGAAATCGATCCGAGAACCGGCTTGAATCTTCTTAAAATAATTTAAATCATGTCTTTCGGCTCCTCCGCCAGATTTAAATCCGCCCTTCCTGTTTTTCTGATTATCCTGTTCGGTTTTACGATTTATTTCAATTCGCTGCGGGGAGGCTTTATCTGGGATGACGCCGGCCTGGTGCGGGATAATCTCTATCTCAGGAGTTGGAGTAATCTCGGTAGTATTTTTACCGGTAATATCTGGGCGGGGATCGGGGAGGGGTCGATGGTTTACCGCCCGCTGCAGGTTTTTACCTACCTTATAGATTATTCTCTCTGGGGTTTGAATCCTTTCGGATACCATCTCACCAACCTTATCCTGCATATCCTGGCGGCTTTGACGGTTTATCGGTTTGTAAAAGAACTTTTTTGCCGCAGGACGCTCGCTTTGTTCGCCGGAATTTTGTTCCTGGCGCACCCGGCGCAGGTGGAAGCGGTTTCTTACATTTCCGGCAGGGCGGATTCCCTGGCGGCGATTTTTCTGCTTTGGTCTTTCATTTTCTATATCCGCTCCCTGAAAAAGAATAATATTTTTTTCCCGCTGGCAATGTCGCTGAGCTTCATCCTTGCGTTGCTTTCCCGCGAAAACGCCATAATCCTCCCGGCGCTTTTATTGCTTTACCATTACGCCTTTAAGGAACGCTTCAGGTTTAAGGCCTATCTGCCTTGCCTGGCAATCGGGGCGGTTTATATATTCTCGCGTTTTATTTTTATGGCCAGCGTTTTTTACGACGTCCCGGCCCAGTCTACCCTTATCCAGAGGTTGCCGGGGTTTTTTGTCGCTTTCGCCAATTACCTCCGGATCCTTTTTCTTCCTTTTGACCTGCATATGGAATACGGTAATTTTTTATTCGGATTCCGTAATCCCGGAGCGATAGCGGGAGCAGCCTTGATTTTTATTTTGGTTTTCGCCGCCGTGAGGATCCGCGATTCAAGCCGCCTGGCCTGTTTCTCGATATTATGGTTCTTGGTCACGTTATTCCCGGTTTCCAACCTTTACCCGATCAATTCTTATATGGCGGAACACTGGCTTTACCTGCCTTTGATAGGTTTCGCTATGGTTGTCGGGAGGATTTTTGAGGTTTATTACCGGAGGCATAAGGCAAAAGCGCTGCCGCTGTTTTTATTCGCCTGCCTGGCTTCCGGATACGGTTATCTTACGTTCAGGCAGAATGATTACTGGAACTCCGGGATATCTTTTTTCCGGAGAACCCTGAAATACGCCCCCCGGAGCACCAAGGTTTACTATAACCTGGGAAATCTTCTCTCTGATGCCGGAGACAGCGCCGGCGGGATAAAAATGTACCAGGAGGCGATCCGGATAAATCCGCGTTACGCGGAGGCTTATAATAATATCGGCAGCGTTTATATTTCGCTGGGCAAGAACCGGGAGGGGGAAGGGTATTGTCTGAAGGCCCTGGAAATAAACCCGCTCCTTCCTTCGGCCTATTACAATCTTTCCAACGCCTACTATAACCTGGGATTGAAGGAGAAGGCGCTTGAGGCGGCTGAAGAAGCGGTCAGGCTGAACCCGTTTTATCCGGAGGCTTACAATAATCTTGCCGCAGGCTACGCCGAGAAAGGCGAGATTGCCAGGGCGGTCGGGCTGTGGGAGAAATGCGTGAAGCTGGACCCGGATTTTACCGCGGCGCATTTTAACCTGGCGGTGTTTTATTTCAACTTAAAGCAGTATGAAGCGGCGGTGATGCATGCGGATAAGGTGATCGCTCTGGGAGGAGTGATCGACCCCGTTTTTATGGAAAAGTTAAAACCTTATCGTGGGAATAAATGAGTTTTCAGTTATCAGTTTTCAGTCGTCAGGTATCAGCAAAATCGTAATCCGCAATTAGAAATAAAGGGGACGGTTCTATTTTTAACTTTGTTTTAGCAGGAAAATAGAACCGTCCCCTTTATTTTTTGGTTTTGCAGAAGAATCTTTCAATCTTGCCGGGGGCATGTTATAATAATAAAATTGAGTTAAACGTAAGCCGTTATTACGGAGGAGAAAGATGGATTTTGGGCAAATCAGGAAAGACATGAAGATGTTCAACTTTGAAACCCTGCGCACCGACTGCGATAATTTCTTTGAGGGTGTCGCTATCGGCCGGGAACTGGAGAAAATCAGCGGGCAATTGAAAGACCTTCTGGGGGATCCGGTCTATCCTTCCAAGAATAGGCTGGAGCATAAAGTGCGCCAGAAGGTGGAAGGCCTGGGAGGGTTGATGCCGGGACAGACTTTATATTATAAGGATTCAGGAGAGGATATTATCATGGCGATGCTCTGGCCCTGGAAAGACGGGGAGCGCACCACGGTAAAGATTATCCAGCAATAACCGATGAGTTTTACTTATTTGCATAAAATCCCGACTCCCGCCGAAATTTCCCGCCAGATGCCGATGCCGGAAAAACTTAAAAAAGTTAAAGCGGCGCGCGACAGGGATATTTTGAGGGTTTTGAAAAATCTCGACCGCCGGATGCTGCTGATCGTGGGGCCGTGTTCGGCCGATGATGAGGATGCGCTTTGCGAGTATACCGTGAGGTTAAGGCGCCTGCAGGACAAGGTTAAGGATAAACTGATCCTTATCCCGCGGATTTATACCAACAAGCCGCGTACTACCGGCCAGGGATATAAGGGGATGTTCACGCACCCGGTTGCCTCCGGCGACCCGGATATTACCCGCGGGATCAAGGCAATCCGCCGCATGCATCTCAGGTCGCTTGAAGAATCGGGGCTTACCGCCGCGGATGAAATGCTTTATCCGGGAAATTACCCCTATCTTGACGACCTCCTGGGATATGTTACGATCGGGGCGCGTTCGGTGGAAAATCAGGAGCACCGCCTGACCGTCAGCGGCCTGGATATTCCGGTAGGAATGAAAAATCCCACCAGCGGGGACCTTAATGTTTTGTTGAACTCCGTGCAGGCGGCGCAGTCCGGGCATACTTTTATCTACAACGGCTGGGAGGTGGAAACAATCGGGAACCGTTTAAGCCATTGTATCCTGCGCGGCGCGATCGACCATTACAGCCGGAGCATCCCGAATTATCATTATGAAGACCTGATGCGGTTTACGCAGATTTACTTAAAGCGCGGGCTTGCCAATCCCGCGGTGATCGTGGATACCAACCACGCCAATTCCGGCAAGGATTTTCGCCAGCAGTCCAGGATCGCCGAAGAGGTGATGCACAGCCTGGGAAAATCGAAAGATTTAAAAAAGATCGTGAAGGGTTTTATGGTGGAGAGTTATCTGGTTGAGGGCAGGCAGGAGCCCGGAGGCAGGAAGTTCGGCCAGTCTATTACGGACCCCTGTCTGGGGTGGCCCGAAACCCGCAAGCTGATTTTGAAGCTCGCGGATAAAATTTAAACAGGAGAAGAAATGGAAACGGAGTTGAAATTCGATTTCAATAATTTATTCAGTTTCAGTGTTAAAGAACACGGGGTGACCCCCCAGGAGCTTGATGCGGCGGCGGCTTTGGCGCAGGAGGCATCCCGGCATTTGAAAAAAATTATCGCCGATCCTTTATCGCGGGTGAATTTGAGCCTGGAGTGGGTGAAGCTTCCCGAGCAGAGCGAGGAAGATATCGCGCAAATCGAGAGCCTTGCCCGGCAGATCGCGAAAGAATACGAGAATGTCATTTTTCTGGGGATTGGCGGTTCTTACCTGGGGTTAAAGGCGGCGCAGGATGCTTTGTGCCCGCCCTATTATAATGATTTTGAGCGCGTAAGAAAAAACGGCCCGCGCGTTTATTTTGAGGGGAATAATCTCGATCCGGATACTTTAAGTATCCTGCTTGACAATCTGGATCCTAAGAAAACTTTTGTGGTAGTGATCTCCAAGTCCGGGGAGACGACCGAAACCAAGGCCGCGCTTATCCTGGCCGAGGCCTGGCTGAAAAAAGGCGCGGGCGTAAATTACGGCAGGCAGATTGTCGCGATTACCGACCCGGAGAAGGGTTCTTTGCGTAAAAGGGTAAACCTGGAACAAGGCAAGGACCCGTTGAGTTTTCGTTCTCTGCCTCTTTTAAAGGGGGTGGGAGGAAGATTTTCGGAGTTTAATATGGGGCTGCTGCACCTGGCGCTGTCCGGAGTGGATGTCAGGCGCCTGTTCGCGGGCGCACGCGGTATGCTCTCCCGCTGCAGCGTCGATGATCCCTTGAAAAACCCGGCTTACCTTTACGCCTTGCTGCATTATATCCTTTACCAGAAGAAAGCCAAATCCCTGGCGGTCCTTATGCCTTTTTCGCAGACCCTGAAATCCACCGCGGATTGGTATATCCAGCTTTTGGCCGAAAGCCTGGGGAAGAAATACCACCGCCAGATTCAGACGGGGCCGGATGGCAGGGAGATCTGGGAGGCCAACCGCCAGGATATCTTTAACCGGGGCAGAACGCCGATCTCCGCCTCCGGGACCAACGACCTGCACTCCATCCAGCAGAATAACGTCGAAGGGGAGAATAACAAAGTCGTTACTTTTATCAGGGTTGAGAAGTTTAATTCCGAACTGAAAATACCCGGGGAAGGCGAACTGCTTTCCGGCAGGGATTTTTCCGCGCTGATGCAGCTGGCGCAGGAAGCCACCGAATGGGCGCTGGTCCGCCAAAACCGCCCGAACTGCACGATTATCCTTCCGGAGGTTTCCGCTTACACCTGGGGAGCGCTGCTTTTCTTCTTTCAGATGGCGGTGGCGTTCGAAGGGGAGTTGTTCAACCTGAACGCTTTCGACCAGCCGGGAGTGGAGGGGTATAAGAATTATATGTATTATAAACTTGGCAAGCCCGGCATCCCCGAAGAGGTCGTGGAAGAGATAAAAAGCCATCCACTCGTAAAAGATCATAAATATATTTTGTAATCTTTCAGCTTTCAGTCGTCAGCCTTCAGCTGTCAGCAAAAACAAAATCTAAAGCCTGAGAAGTTCGGGGACAGTCCCCGGGACTGTCCCCGAACTTGGCTGAAGGATGAAACCGCGACAAAATGCTTAAAATCGGTAAACTCAAATTAAAATCTAATCTTATCCTGGCTCCCATGGCCGGGATAACTGATCTTCCTTTCCGCATGCTCTGCCGGAAATTCGGGGCGGAGCTGGCTTTCGTGGAGATGATCAACTGCCGTTCGATCAGCCATAAGAGCCGCAGGACCAGACAGATGCTTTCAACCCTGCCTTCCGATAAACCGCTCGGCCTGCAGATCCTGGGCTGCGAGGAAAAATATATTTTAAAATCTTTAGAGGTTTTGAAAGGTTATAAATTCGATATCCTGGATTTTAACGCCGCATGCCCCGCCAAAAAAGTGGTGCGCCGCGGGGAAGGGGCGGCGTTACTGCAGGACGAGGATAAATTCCGCCGCTTATTGAAGCTCGTGGTTAAGAACTCCTGGACGCCGGTAAGCGTGAAGATCCGCGCCGGATGGGACAATTTTTCGGTGAATGCCCGCCGGATCGCGGTGATCGCCGAAGATTGCGGCGTAAACGCATTATTTATCCACGGCAGGACTAAAGCGCAGGGATATAGCGGGCAGGTTGATTATAATGTTATCAGGGAGGCAAAGAAGGCAATACAAATTCCTTTGATCGCCAGCGGTGATATTTTTTCCGGAGCGCTGGCAGCGAAAATGATTAAAGAGACCGGATGCGACGGCCTGGCGGTGGCGCGCGGAGCGCTGGGGAATCCCTGGATATTCGCTGAGATTAAAGAATATCTTAAAAAAGGGAAAGCGCCCCGGAGTCCGAAGCGGAAAGAAGTTTCAGAAGTGATGCGGGGGCACCTGGATACCTGTATAGATTTCTACGGAGAAAGGAATGGAGTGGTTCTTTTCCGTAAATTCTGTATTTGGTATACCAAGGGAATGCGCAAGGTGCGCAGGTTGAGAGAAAAGGTTTCCGGCGCCCGCACCCGGCAGGAGATCGAAGAGATAATCTCTAATCTTGACGATCAGGGACCGGTTCCCTCTAACTATTTGCGTAATCTTGGGTTGTGAGTGAAGTGTCCCTGTTTGCGTGGATATACCACAAAAGAGATATATTATTTATAAACCAGTTTGATAAATGCTTGTATTTTAAATAGTTATAGAATGAGAGGGTGTCCCTTGAAAGGACGTCCCCGCGATGAACCGATTTTGATTGTAAAAATTACCTCTCGGATGTAAAATAAATCAAAATATTCAATTTTACGAGGGCCGCGAGTTTATTCTGTAAAGGTAATTTTATTGTTTACGGAAATTCCCGCCGGTTTTTTTAATGAATTATGTTTCTAAAAAACAAAAAGCCTTTTTATCCGGCAATGAAGCGGTTGCCTGGGGGGCGTTAGCTTCCGGGGTATGTTTTGCTTCCGCCTATCCGGGGACTCCTTCTACGGAGATCCTGGAGACGCTGGGTAATTTTTCCGAGCTGGAAGCTCAATGGGCGGTTAATGAAAAAGTGGCTTACGAGGCGGCGTACGGGGCGTCTCTGGCCGGACGTAGGGCGCTGACCGCCTGTAAGCACGTCGGTTTGAATGTGGCGATGGATCCCCTGATGACTACCGCCTACAGCGGGGTTAACGCGGGTTTTGTGGTGGTGGTCGCCGATGACCCCGGGATGTATTCCTCCCAGAATGAACAGGATACTCGCCGCATCGCCCCATACGCCAAGATCCCTTTAATCGAACCCTCCAGCCCCTCGGAGGCATATTATTTTATCCAGGAAGCTTTCAAGATCAGCGAGCAGTATGATACCCCCGTTCTTTTCCGCCTCACCACGCGGGTTTCCCATACCAAGGAGTCCTTCAGCGCTTGTTTCGGGCGCAATGTCCTGCCCGACAGGGAGCTTGAAAAGAACCCTTTGAAATACGTGATGATCCCGGGCCACGCCCGGTTAAGGCACCTTGACCTTGAAAAACGTATTTTAATGTTGAAGGATTTTTCCGAGAAAACGGAGTTGAACCGGATCGAGCTGAAAGACCGTAAAGTTGGGTTTCTGGTAAGCGGGGTCTCCGCCTTATACGCCAAGGAAGCTTATCCGGAGGCTTCTTTCCTTACCCTGGGAATGTCTTTCCCCTTTCCTGTTAAAAAAGTAAAAAATTTCGCGGCTAAAATTAAAAAGTTATATGTGATCGAAGAACTGGAACCTTTTCTGGAGGAGAAACTGAAGCAGGAGGGTATCCGCGCCGTCGGTAAAAAACCCTCCTGGGCCTGCGGTGAATTGAGCCCCCAGGCGGTTAAGGATATCATGGCGCAGAAGGAACGCCGCCTGCGCCAGCAGAAAGCGCGCCGTCCGTTATTGTGCCCCGGCTGCCCGCACCGCCCGGCGTTTTACGTGCTTAAAAAATCCGGGGTGTTTGTCGCCGGAGACATCGGCTGTTATACCCTGGGAGCGCTGGAACCTCTGGCCGCTTTGCATACGCAGACCTGCATGGGTTCGAGTATCCCGTTTTTTGAGGGGATCAGCAAGATGCAGAAAAAGTATAAGGCAGTGGCGGTGATCGGGGATTCGACATTTATTCATACCGGGATCAGCGGGCTGATAAGCGCCGTTTATAACGGGACAAAAGGGGTGATCCTGATCATGGATAATTCGATTACCGCGATGACCGGGGGACAGCAGAATCCGGCTACCGGTTTGACGCTGCAGGGCAAGATTACCAAAAAGCTTTCATTGGAGAAGATTTGCCTTGCCGCGGGCGCGGATAATGTCGACGTGGTTAATCCTTTCGATATCGAAGGAATGCGGAAAATTTTGGAATTAAGACTGGGGGAGGATGCCCTTTCGGTGATCATCGCGCGTTTTCCCTGCAGGATGATCGACTGCCGGCGCGCTCCGGCGATGCGGATCGACCAGGGGAAATGCGTGAAATGCCGGCAGTGCCTGCTCCTGGATTGCCCGGCAATCACGGAAAAAGAAGGCCGCATCGTGATCAATGAGGTCCTGTGCGCCGGATGCGGTTTATGCCGAAAGGTTTGTAAAAGCGGGGCGATTGCGCCCGGAAAGGGGCGGTAGTGATGGAGAGGCCGTTCCGGACGATTAATATTCTATTCTACGGCGTCGGAGGGCAGGGGGTTTTGACCGCGGCGGAGATCTGTTCTTTGGCTGCGATGCACGGCGGATACCACGTAAAGAAGTCGGAGATCAAAGGGATGTCCCAGCGCGGGGGATCGGTGGAGTCATACGTGCGTTTCGGCAGCCGGATTTATTCGCCGCTGCCGCCGGAGGAGGAGGCCGATATCATCGTATGTTTCAACGCGGAGGAATATCCGCGCTTAAAACAGGAGTTAAGGCCGGGAGGGAAGGATCTTTTTTGCTACCTGGAAAAAGCGAACCTGGCGGTGGGCAATAAAAAAATATTCCTGAATTCATATCTTTTGGGGGTCTTGTCTTCATTTTTGCCGGTCAAGGAGCAGGACTGGCTCGACGCTCTGAATGAAAAACTTAAAAAAGATAAGCCTGAAAATAAATTCTTCTTTTTAACGGGCAGAAAAGAAGGGAAGCGCAATGATCTTTAACGAACAAGCCGAATGTCTCAGCCGGAGCGGGCTGGGGGAATTGCAGGGAAAGCGGCTTAAGGAACTGGTAGGGAGGGTGAGCGCTTGCCCGGGGTTTTACCGGGAGAAGCTGGCCGCATCCGGGATTTCCACCGGGAGTATTTCCTCGATCGAAGATATCAGGAAACTTCCTTTTACTTCTAAAGACGATCTGCGGGAACAATATCCCTTTAAGATGTTTTCTAAGAAAATCGGCCAGATCCGTGAATTGCACGTTACCAGCGGGACAACCGGGAATCCGATTGTGGTGGGGTATTCGCAGGAGGATATCGACCTCTGGGCGGAGGTGATCGCGCGTTCTCTCTGCTGCGCCGGGGCGCTTCCGGGGGATATGATCCAGGTCGCTTACGGTTACGGGCTTTTTACCGGAGGGCTGGGGCTGCATTACGGCAGCCTGAAACTGGGCCTTACGGTTATTCCCTGTTCTTCCGGGCAGACCAAACGCCAGCTTAAGATCCTGCATGATTTTAAGCCCCGCATCCTGGCCTGCACTCCTTCTTACGCCTTATATATGGCGGAGACCGCCCGTGAAATGGGGATATCCGCCGCAGAGGACGGTTGGGAGATCGGGATCTTCGGGGCTGAGCCCTGGAGCCAGGCGATGCGCAAGGAAATCGAACAGCGCTGGGGAATGAGCGCGATCGATATCTACGGGCTGTCCGAGATCATCGGCCCCGGGGTGGCCTGCGAGTGCCATTATAAAAAAGGCCTGCATATCGCCGCGGATGTTTTTTACCCGGAGGTAATCGATCCTAAGACCCTTCAGCCGCTGGCGCCGGGATATCCGGGGGAACTGGTGCTGACGCCGCTTACCAAGACCGGGATGCCGCTTCTGCGTTACCGCACGCGGGATATCGTAAGCATTGACTATTCCGTATGCAAATGCGGGCGCAGTTCTCCGCGTATCAGCAAGGTCCTGGGACGCACGGATGATATGATCGTGGTGCGGGGGATTAATATTTTTCCTTCCCAGATCGAGGAGGTCCTCCTGGCGATCGAGGGGACCGAACCGCATTACCAGCTGGTGGTGGACCGCGGCCGGAACGGGTTGGATTCGCTGGAGGTCCTGGTGGAGTTAAAAGATTCTTTTTTTTCGGATGAGATCAAATACCTGCAGAATTTCGAGAACCGCATCGCTAAAGAGATAGAATCCGTATTAAGCGTCGGGGTGAAGGTCCGCCTGGTGGAACCTAAATCGATCCAGCGCAGCGAAGGAAAATCCAAGCGCATTATCGATAAGAGAAACATCTAAAAGGAGAGATTATGAAGATCACCCAGCTTTCGGTATTTCTGGAAAATAAGAAAGGCAGGCTTTACGGAGCGGCGCAAGTCCTGGGTGAGGCCGGTATCGATATTAAGGCCCTCACGATCGCCGAGAGCGAGGAGTTCGGTGTCCTGCGGATGGTGGTGGACAAGCCGCAGGAAGGGCTGAAGGCGTTAAAAGAGAAAGGTTTTGTCGCTTCGATCACCGATATTGTAGCGGTGGAAGTGGGAGACCATCCGGGAGGGCTGGCGGATGTGCTGAAGATATTCAACGATCATGATATTAACCTGGAATATATGTATGCCTTTGTGGAAAAGAACGCCGATAACGCGATCGTGGTTTTCCGTTTTGACGATCCGGATAAAGCGATCGCGGTCCTTTCAAAAAATAATATTCGCGTCCTGGGAAAGAAGGAAATCGAGAGCCTGTAAAACTTTTAAGGAGGATTTACAATGTCTGCGGAAAACCCGGCGTTGGACGATAAATTCGCCCAGCATCTTAAAATTGAGGTTCTTTCTTGCGAGGAAGGCCATGCCAGGGCCGGGCTTAAGGTGCAGCCTTATTTTTTGAACGGGGCGGGTTTCGTCCACGGAGGGGTTATTTTTACCCTGGCGGATTACGTCTTTGCGCTGGCGGCTAACGCGGGAGGCAACCCGGGCCTGGCGGTCAATTCAAGCGTAAATTTTATCAAGACCGGTTTGCCCGCGGATGAGCTTACCGCCGAGGCCGTCCTGGTTTCGCGAAGCCGGAAACTGGGGACCTATCAGGTGGAGGTAAGAAACCAGAACGGGGATATCCTGGCCCGGATGCAGACCATGGCTTATTTTAAATGAGGATCTGATAATGGATGATAAACAGTTTATCTTGAAGATTCAAAAAAGTGAGTTAACCGACCATTTGGTTTACCGCTACCTGTCGGGTTTTGTGAAAGATAAAAAACACGCCGGGATCCTTGAAAGGATATCCGGCGAGGAGCTGAGGCATTACCAGTTTTTTAAAGGCCTAAGCGGCAGGGATGTTCCTCCGGACAGGTTAAAGATTTTTTTATTCACCAGGATCTGCCGTTTTCTCGGCCTTAATTTCGGCCTGAAGCTTATGGAATCGGCCGAGGATAACGCCCAGGATGCTTACGGCAGCATCAAGGATGGCGGCGGAGAGGTGGCTTCGATTATCCATGACGAAGAAGAGCACGAAAAAGAAATTATCAGCCTGATTGACGAAGAGAGCCTGAAGTATGTGAGTTCCATGGTCCTGGGGCTGAACGATGCGCTGGTGGAATTGACCGCGGCGCTGGCGGGTTTTACCCTGGCGCTGCAGAATTCCCGCCTGATCGGCGTGGTGGGGTTGATTACGGGAATCGCCGCTTCGATGTCAATGTCGGCTTCGGAGTATTTATCCACCAAGCAGGAAAATACGGATAAAGACCCGGTGAAGGCCAGCGTTTATACCGGGATCGCTTATATCTGCACGGTAATCCTTTTAGTGCTGCCGTTTTTCCTGGTGAAAAATATATTTTTCGGTCTCGGGCTTACGGTAGCGGCGGCGCTGATTGTGATCCTGGCTTTTACTTATTATATCTCCGTAGCTAAAGGCCTGGATTTTAAGAAGAGGTTCGCGGAGATGGCGGGTTTAAGTTTAAGTATCGCCGCCTTTACGTTTTTCATCGGCCTGGGGATCAGAAAGATCTTCGGAGTAGATATCTAGGGACCGTTTCCCGTTAACTGCCGGTAATTAATGAGTTTAGGAGCGAAGTGTCCCCGGAGAGGAATATTATGAAAAAGATATTATTTTTTTTAGCTCTTATTTTATTCGCCGCCAACCTATATGCCGCGGATACTCTTATTCCGGTCAAGGTCGGGATTTACGAGGATGCCCCGCTTGTTTTTACCGGGCCCGATAAAAATCCCCAGGGTATCTGCGTGGACCTGTTGGATAAGATCGCCCAGAAAGAAGGCTGGAAGATCGAGTATCTCTACGGTTCCTGGCCGGAGTGCCTGGAGCGTCTTAAATCCGGGCAGATCGATCTCCTGGTCGATATTATCTATACCGATGAACGGAGCAAGCTTTATGATTTTACCAAAGAGTCGTTTATCTCCGACTGGGGCGAGGCGTACGCGACCCGGGAGTCGGGGGTCCGGTCGATCCTGGATATCAAGGATAAGATCGTTGCCGGGGTAAGCAACGACATGTTTTACCTGGAGTTCAGGAAGCTTACCAAGGCTTTTAATATTAAATGTAAATTTATCGAAGCCGGCGATTACCCGGGGGTGTTCCGGATGCTGGAGGAAGGGAAGGCCGATATCGGAGTAGTGGGAAGGCTCTACGGGGCGCGTTACGGACAAGGGCATGGTATCGAACGGACGGCGATTGTTTTTTCTCCTCAGGATTCTCTTGTCGCGGCCCAGAAAGGCAAGAATCAGGAG
>Ga0172381_10002074_pt1 | contig 22761 bp, 12 predicted proteins | sample Leawel6488metaG_FD_119754 | JGI IMG/M metagenome (GOLD analysis project Ga0172381, IMG submission 119754) | Leachate microbial communities from a municipal landfill in Southern Ontario, Canada - Leachate well 64-88 metaG | ecosystem: Engineered > Solid waste > Landfill > Unclassified | place...
CTTCTTTTTCGTATTTTAACTTATCTTTTTCACTGTATTCATTAATTTTAGGGTACTGCAAACTAGATATACTTTCATCGGTTCTCAGTATCGTGTCAAAAAGTGAAAACTGCCCACTTTCTTGATTTTTTTTATCGCGACAAGCACGCTCAACCGCTATTTCATAAACTGCCATTAATTGAGCGCGTTTAATATTAAATCCATCAAATGCTCCGCTCAAAATCATACTTTCTAAACAGCGTTTATTTAGCACTACGCTTTCTGACCTATTAACAAAATCAACTAAATCAGTATATTCACCATGCAAAGTGCGTTCATTAATTATCATATCAACTACTGCTATACCAACATTTTTAAGCCCAGCAAGCCCAAACCTAATTTTACCACTTTCGGTAGAAAAACGAGTTTGACTTTTATTAATATCTGGTGGTAAAATTTCTATACCTTGCTCGCGAGCAAACATAGTATATTTTTTAATTTCATCAGCATTTGTTATGCGGTTATTAAGCACAGAAACCAAATATTCTACTTGGTGATAGAGCCTTAAATATGCTGTTTGATATGCTACAAATGCGTATGCAGCAGCGTGGGATTTATTAAATGCATAACTTGCAAAAGTTTCCATTTCGGAAAATATTTTACTAGCGATCGTTTCGGGTATTCCTCGTTTTATTGCTCCATCAATTGTTTTTTTGCCTTCGGGGTCAATCTTACCATGTAAAAAAATTTCGCGTTCCTTAGCCATAGCTTCGCGTTTTTTCTTGCTCATAATGCGTCGCACATTATCGGCTTGCGCTAGGCTATAACCTGCCATATCTTGCACAATTTTCATAACTTGTTCTTGGTAAACTATGCAACCATATGTAACATCAAGCGTATTTTTAAGCACAGGCGTATCATATTTAATATTTTCAGGATTACGCTTGTTGGCAATAAATTTTGGTATAATATCCATAGGACCTGGGCGATATACTGAAATGCCTGCAATAACATCTTCAAGTCTATCGGGTTTAAGTTCTTTCATAAAGCGTTTCATACCACCGCTTTCAAGTTGAAATATTGCCTCGGTATTACCCGAACTTATTAGTTTATATACATCGGCATCATCATAAGAAATTTTATATAAATCAATTCTTTCACCCGTGTTTTTGTGTATTAGGTCCACGGTGCCTTGAATATCAGTTAAATTTCGCAAGGCTAAAAAGTCCATCTTTAACAAACCTAATTCTTCAATCTCATTCATTGTGTATTGCGTTGTCATTTGATTATCGCCATTAAGTTGAAGCGGAACATAATCATCAATATCATATCTGCCAATAACAACCCCCGCTGCATGTACAGAAGTATTACGGGGCATACCTTCTAATTGAATAGCCATATCTACTACTTTACGGGTAGTTTCACTTTCTTCGTACATTTTTTTAAGTTCGGGTGCAACTAAATGTGCATTTTCGGCTGGTTGATCTATTCCGAAATATTTTTTAAGTACGGGTGGATCTTTAATCGTATTAGGCATTGCTTTTGTAATTTTATCGGTTTCAGAATATGGCACTTTAAATACTCTACCTACATCTTTAACAGCAGCGCGCGCTGCCATTGTGCCAAATGTTACAATTTGAACAACTTTACTTGCTCCATACTTGTGGGTAACATAATCAATAACTTCGCCACGGCGGTCTGCGCAAATATCCACATCAAAATCGGGAGCAGACACGCGTTCGGAATGCAAAAATCTTTCAAATAGCAAATTATATTTTAATGGGTCAACTTTTGTTATACCAATAGCATAGGCAATAATACTCCCCACCCCACTACCCCTGCCGGGACCAACAGGGATACCTATACTTTCGGCATAATGTATAAAATCCCAAACTATTAAGTAATATTCAACATAACCGCTTTTGGTAATAACCGTAAGTTCGGAATCTATTCTATCTAAAATTTCTTGTGTTATAGTGTTATATCTTTCTTTAATACCAACATTAATAAGTTGTTGTAAAAATTCAAGTGGAGTTTTATTATCTGGTGGAATAAACCCTGGGTAAAGCATTTCCTTTTCAAAAGTAACATTACATTTCTCTGCAATTTCCAATGTATTATCTAGGGCATCTTCGTAACTAGCAAGCATTGACTGCATTTCATCATAATCTTTTATATAGAACTCATTAGTTGCAAACTTCATTCTGTCAGGGTCATCAATAGTTTTTGCGGTTTGCACGCATAATAAAACATCGTGCATTTCGGCATCTTTTTTTGATATATAATGCACATCATTAGTTGCAACAAGTTTTACGCCTATTTTATTAGAAAGTTCCCGCATAGGCTTTAAAATTTCTATTTGTTCCTGAATACCGTGATTTTGAATTTCTAGATAAAAATCGCCTGGCGCAAACATTTTTTTTAGTTTTAACGCCAATTCTTCGGCCTCATCAAATCGCCTTTGAAGTAATAATTTTGGAATATCACCGGCCAAACAAGCACTTAAACAAATTAATCCCTCGCTATATTTAGATAATAGCAAATAGTCAATGCGGGGTTTATAATAAAAACCTTGTACAAATGAAATTGAACTTAATTTAATTAAATTTTTATAACCTGTTTTGTTTTTCGCTAAGAGAATTAAATGGGCTAAACTTTCTCTACCATCTTTTATATTCATATCTTTGGCTACATAAAACTCTGAGCCAATGATTGGCTTAACTTTATGGGTTTTTCCATCTACGGCATAATTGCTTTTTTCTTTAAAAAATTTATATGCACCATACATATTGCCATGGTCAGTTATGGCAACTGCTGTGATTCCTTTTTTTTGGCATTCTTTGAAAACCTGATTAATACGGGTGGCACCATCAAGCAAACTGAATTCGGTATGTAGGTGTAAATGCGCAAAGGCTTTCATATTTTCTCCCACAAAAAAAACTAGTTTTATTATATACAAAATAAATAAAATTGTCTAATAGTTTCGTATTAGACAATTTTATTTTGACTATTCATTTAATGTTTTAGCAAGGCTAATTATTTTATTTAATCGGTGTCTAATACCACTTTTTGATAAACGCTCCTCATACTTATCAACTAGTTCCGATAAAGTTGCGTTAGGCATTTTAAGCCTAAGTTTTGCCAGCGTATATAATTCGTGTGGCAACGAAGTAAGTCCAATAATGCTGTCAATAAGTTTTATTGCCTCAGTTTGCTCAACCGCTGCATTTACTGTCTTAGTAATATTAGAATTTAAGCAATTATTTTGTCTGTTAATATTATTTTTTATTTCACGCATAAGCACTTGTTGATTAAAGGCAAGCACCGCTTCATTTGCACCCACAAGCGCCAATAAATCGCTTATGCTTTGAACATCTTTAATGTAAATTACAAATGCACCTTTACGCATTACTTTTTTAGCAAATATTTCAAATCTAGCAAGGAGCGAAGCAAAAGAAAGCGCCATTTCTTCGCTAGAAAACAAAAACTCCATTTGATACCCGTTATTAAAGTTATCTTGGACATTATCAAGGGTAATTGATGAAGTGGAGCATGCTAAAAAAACACCCGTTATATACGCTTTTGCGGCAAAATCATCAATGATTAACATATTTTCAATATCATTAATTAAATTACTATTGCCGTATTCATCAAGTCTTAAAATTTCACAATCAAAAAGCACCCTCAGTGCAATTTCTGTGGGTATGGTTATTATATATCTAATGTGTTTGTTTATGGTTAAATCGTCATCGGTATAGAGTTCAGCATATGAATTATATAATTTTTTTAATATTTCGTTAATGCGTGTGTAAAGCGGTTCAATTTCAGTAGAAACTTCTACTTTAAATTCTTTGCCTAGTAGAACCGAGCCACCCGTGTGAATAATTGCCGAAAGTTCCGCAATATTTTCTAGGTCATCATCATACTGCTCTCTTGCTACTTCGCACTTTGCCATATGTGAAAAAGAATACATTTTGTCCCCTGTTTAAATATAGTTTTTATTATGCTTGTCCCTCTTTTCTATTTATAAAATGAGGCATTTCTTTTAAATTTGCAATACAATTTAAATCTATATTATATTTTTTAACAAGATTTTCGCACTTGGTAACATCACCTACTTGTTCACTTTTGTGTGCATCTGAACTTAAAATAAACATAATTCTATCTTTATTCATTTGCATAACATCGCTATCGCTCCATTCTATGTGTCTACCGTTGATTTCAAATAATGTGCCGACTTCTTTTGCTTTTCTAGCAACTGCCGGAACATCAATTGCAAAATCATGGTTTGGGTGTGCTAAAATATCTATTTTATTTTTTTCTAGCATTTTGATATATATTTCAGTATTTTTTTTAATTCGGTATTCACTTGGAGTAAAACCCGTTATTTCATAAAAATAATTAGGCAAAAATACTCTAATAAAATCAATGAATCTTTTTGGTTTGATAATTTTGTGAAATCCGCAGACAATAAAATCCAATTTTTTCATATCTTCGGGCAAAACATCAATATCGCCCTCTGCACTAATTAAGTTAGCCTCTACTCCCACAAATACTTTTATGTTATAAAGTTTAGATAGCCTGTCCGCCTCTACTCTTAATTCATCTAATTCATTGCGCTTCATAAATTTAATACGCCTATTAAAGCCGTGATCAGAAATCATAATTTGTTTTAAGCCTTTACTTACTGCCTCCTTAACATTATCTTCCATACTGCCTTTGCCATCGCTATAATATGTGTGAGTATGATAATCTCCGTAAATTTGCATTTTATCCTCCAAAAATTTTTATTTCGGGTATTAAAACCACATTAAATTTTTTATACACAGTACTTGAAATATAATCCATTAGATTTGCTACATCTGAGCAAGTTGCATTTCCCAAATTAACAATAAATCCGCTATGCACATTTGAAACTGCTGCTCCGCCAAAAGTTATACCCTTTAATCCCGCATCTTCAATGAATTTGGCAGCATATCCTTCTTTTGGTTTTTTGAACGCACTGCCGGCATTTGGATAACCTACATTTTGAGTTTGTTTTCTTTTTAAAGTAAATTCTGTAATTCTATTTTGAATGTTTTTTTGTTCATCTTTTTTTAATTTTAAAATTGTACTTAATATTACGCAGTGCTGATATTTTTTTTCTTCAAAAATACTATGCCTATAATCAAATTGCGCATTTTGATTAGATATTATGGTTGCTTTTCCATTATCATAAACTTTCACGCTTTTAACAATGTCTGACATTTGCCCACCATAAGCACCTGCATTCATATAAACTGCACCGCCTACACTACCCGGAATACCACACGCCCATTCTAAGCCCGAAAAATTATTATCTAATGCAATATTTACAATTTCTTGTATTGATGCGCCCGCTTCGGCGGTAATATAAGTCCCGCTTATTTTAACTGTTTGTAGTTTATCGGTCTTAATAACTACACCATTAATGCCACTATCTAAAACTAAAACATTAGTGCCTCTCCCTAAAACATAAAATCTAATTCCAATTTTTTTGCATAGTATACAAATAATATTAAGTTCTCTAATATCTGATGGCATTACCATAATATTAGCATTACCACCGATTTTAAATGATGTGTACTTTGATAAATTTGCATTTAAAAATAATCGCGATGAAGGTATAAAACTGCATAGTTGTTTATATAAAAAATCAAACTCTGCATTCATATTTTACTCCATAAATAAAATTTTTACAATAACATTTTGCTATTTTGTTAATTATAAATTTTTTCGCACTGCTTTTGTGCATCACTATCGCCTAAAATTGCAAGTAAACTATTAGAAATTATATTTTTTATGTTTTCCTTGTCGGTAAATACATTTAGGACAGTTAATTCGTTTGATAAAACTTTTTCAAAATCGCTGTACGGTGTTGCTGTGTATAAATCTGTTAGAGAAGTACTAAACATACTTATATTTTTTATCGTATTCTGCAATTCCTTTGAAATTATAAACTCAATATACTTTTCAGCCATTTTTTTGGCTTTCGTATCTGTTGTAATTACGCTCATATACTGCACAAGGTCAGTGTAGCCTCCCAAAAATGAATATTTGTAGTCACCTAAGCCATTAGCCATACGATTATCACAGCGATAAACATCTCTTGTAGTGCCTAACAGCACACAAGATTTGCCTGCAATAAATTTTTCGTACGCATTATATAATGTATTATTAATAATTTCGCTATCAAGTGTTGCCATTGTTGTTCTATTACTAGAATTTTTTAAAAAACTAAGCAAACCAGCGTTATAACCATTTCCCGCTGTTGTAAATGATGTAATAGTGTTTTTTTTAGTTTTATATGTCAGCGAAAAAGCATTTTCATTTAAATTTGTAATATTTTCAAATTTTCTATTTATGATTTCAGTATTGCCTATAAGCGCATAACCGCCCATAACCCACGGGACGCCATACAGTGTTCCCTTATAATAGCCACCGCTTGTGATGTCGTTACGCGAGGTAACATTGCCTTTATAGGCTTGTAAATAAGGCAAAATTACATTGCCTGTACCAACTCCATAAGATATTAAATCTGGCAAATAACCCGCCACAAGTTCTTCAATTAGTTGTTCATAAGTCATATTTTTTACTGCAATAAATGTTCCTATATTTTTCTTTTCAAATTGAATTGCTGCTTTTTTTAACCAGCCAGAACGCGAACTACTGCCACCTTCAAATGTATCAATATTCCACAGTTCAATAACTCCTTGATAATTTTTTTCGCCGGCACTGTAATAGTCGTTATTTAATTGTGAAAAAATTAATGCCGGCGCAATTAATAAATACATAGCAACGAGTATGCATAATATCCTATTAAGTTTTTCTTTGTTTATCAAAAAAACACTCCTTATCGCTTTAAATATATGATGTTTATTTAAAGTTTATTAGAAATGTTTTAAATGTTTTTTAAATTAAAAATTAAAATTTAAGAATTATCATTTTTTATCTTGGTAAAAATATGCAACAATTTCTGTTGCAAGTTTTTTGCTTATGCCTTCCAATCCATAAAGTTCTATAACTGTGGCTTGCTTAATTTTACTCAATGAACCAAAATGTTCTAACAATACCTTTTTGCGTTTTGCCCCAATGTGCGGAACTTTATCTAATTCGCTTGCAAATGCATTATTTGACCTTAATTTACGATGATATGTTATTGCAAACCGATGTGCTTCATCACGCACGCGTTGAAGTAGCCTTAATGAATAACTACTATGCGGTAAAATTATTGGCAATTCATTTCCAACTTTGTAAATTTCTTCTTCGCGCTTAGCAAGAGATACTAAATCTATACTTTGATCAAATTCACTTTTTTTAAGTTCATTATAGGCAAACGATAACTGTCCTTTTCCACCATCAACAAGAATTAAAGATGGCTTTGAACCAAAACTTAAATCTTGTTCTGATAATTTTTCAAGTCTGCGCTTTATTACTTCTGCCATAGATGCAAAATCATTTGCACCCTCCACAGTGTTAATTTTAAATCTGCGATACTGAGAATTATCGGCTTTGCCATTTATAAAAACTACCATAGATGCAACCTTGTTTGTGCCACTAATATTTGATATGTCATAACCCTCAATACGCACAGGCAAATTATTTAAATGTAAATCGTTTTTCAAACTTTCTACCGCCCCATAAGTTAACGCTTCTTGCTGTTGCATTCTCTGCAAATTTTTTTCAAAATATTCTTGTGCATTTTTAAGTGCAAAATCTAGTAATTCTTTTTTTGTGCTTTTAATCGGAACTGTAATTGTAACAGATAATCCGCGTTTAAGTGACAAAAAATCTTTTAGCGTTTCATAATCATCAGGTGAATATTGCATAACAATATTTTCGGGCACAATTGCATTTAAGTAATATTGTGCTATAAATGCCGATACCGCCTCAGCGGGATTTAAACATAAATCAATGATATCAAAATTTTTACAAGCGACCACTTTACCGCCTCGAACAGATAATACACATATAACGCTTTGTTCGCTCCCAGTATAATAAGCAAATAAATCCATATCAACTTTTTTAGTTAAATTGGTTAGTAATTTAAAGCGTTTTTGTTCTAGCATTTGCAATTTATCACGCATTTCGGTTGCTTTTTCAAATTGTTCGCTTTCTGAAAAATTAAGCATTTTATCTTTTAATATTCTTTTAACAACAGTATCTTTACCACTTAAAAATTCAATTACTTTATTGATATTTTTTTTGTAATCTGCACTAGATATCCTTCCTGTACATGGTGCGGTACATTTATTTAAATGATATTTTAAACATTCTCTTCGTTCCTTAACCTGTTTTGATAAATCAAGATTACATGTTTTTAAAGGAAAAACTTCGGCAATAATATCTGTTATATTTTTAACCGATAGCCCTGCAAAATATGGTCCAAAGTATTTTGCACCATCGCTTTTTAATTTGCGTACAATTTTCACAGCGGGGAATTTATCGTTCATATTTATTTTAATATATGGAAGTGCTTTATCATCTTTTAAAAGTATATTATAATGTGGTTTATGCTTTTTTATTAAATTAGATTCTAGCGATAATGCATCAAGTTCCGAATCAGTTATAATATATTCAAAATCCGCAATTTTTTCAACCATTTTCATTACTTTTAACGAATGTATTTTTGAAGATTGAAAATACTGGCTAACACGATTTTTTAAAAAGCGCGCCTTACCAATATATATAATTGTTCCGCTAGCATCATACATTATATACACACCGCTTTTGAGCGGTAAATTTTTTAATTTCTCTTTAATTAAATTCATAACCAATTATACATTGATTTTGTATTATTTGTAAAATGATTTTATTGCTCCAACAAATAGTCTACACCGCTAAGCATTACATCATTAATTGTTGGCGTAGCAACGCTATAAAGTATAATTTTACCATCTCGTATGCATTTTAATAAACCTTGATCCTTTAATATTTTTAATTGGTGACTAACTGTTGTTTGATTAATATTAAGAACCATTGAAATATCACTAACACACATTTTTGATATTGCAAGTGCACTCAAAATTTTTAATCTTGTGCAATCTGAAAATGCCGAAAAATAATTAGCCAAACTTTCAATTACATCTTTATTTGGCATATAGTTTACTATGTCCTGATGTTTGGACTGTTCTAATAGCATTGCTTGCCCCATATTGACTCTCCTTTTTTAAATAAAAGGCTGTGCCAAATTACGAGTGCCTATCATATAATAGTTTATGAATTTACATAGTTGTTAAAAAATTTTAAAAGCCATAAGGCACGCATAAAAATGTTCCCCTTCATTTTTTGCTATCTTCATTTTAAAAGATGTACAAAAGGTAGTCAATTACAATAAATAAGGGATTTTGTAAGATAACAGTGAATTTTTTAGAATTTTGGAGGTTTATTATGAACTTTTCACAAGATGTGCTTTTAGTGCTTATCATATCTATATATGCAGCAAGTACAAATACAGACTTAAACACGAATACTAATTTTTTGTTATTGCTACTAATGATTTTAGGACTTAATAGTGAATTTCAAGCAATAAATGATAGACCAAGATGTTGTCCACAGCAAAGATGTTGCCCATATAATTATTGGTGGAATCCACGATTTAATATGACACCGGACTTTATCTAACACCTATTACATTAAAAGCGAAATAATTGTTAGATAGTGTAAAATAAAAAATATAAAATGTAGAATTATTATAATTTAGGAGCGTAAGCGACTATCAATTTTACATTCTACATTTAAACCCCCTTGCGTTTGCAAGGGGGTTTTATTACTGTTGTCCTTCAAGTCGTGCTTGTTGGTCGGCTATTCTTAACGCTACTAACATTTCCTCCAAATCTCCATCCATAAACATATCTAATGTATAAACCGTCAAATTAATGCGGTGGTCTGTAACTCTTCCCTGCGGAAAATTATATGTTCTTATGCGCTCGCTACGATCACCAGTTCCTACTTGATTTTTGCGAATATCTGAGTATTCTTTATCTGCTTGGGACTTATAAAAATCATAAAGTTTAGTTTGTATCATCATCATTGCTCGTTCTTTATTTTGTAGTTGTGATCGTTCATCTTGGCATTCTACTACAAGTCCTGTGGGCAAGTGCGTAATTCTTATTGCACTTTCAGTCTTATTAACATTTTGTCCGCCTGCACCAGTACTGCGGAATTTATCAATTCGCAAATCTTGGTCGCGTATAACTACATCTACATCTTTTGCTTCTGCAAGTACTGCTACTGTAACGGTAGAAGTATGAACTCTTCCTTGTGCTTCGGTTTCGGGAACGCGTTGCACTCTATGAACACCGCTTTCATATTTAAGTTTTCCGTACGCATCTTGTGCCGAAATAAGAAATGATACAGATTTTATGGCACCGATACCACTTTCACTAATATCCAGCACTTCTGTTTTCCATCTCTTTCGTTCTGCATAACGAGTGTACATTCTGTAAAGATCGGCAACAAATAAACCCGCCTCATCTCCGCCTGCTCCTGCTCTAATTTCAATAATAACATTTTTTTCATCATCTTCGTTATGAGGAAGTAATAAAATTTTTATTTCATCGCTGATTTTTTCTACTTGTTCTTCAAGATTTTTGGACTCTTCACGCATAAAATCACGCATTTCACTGTCTTTTTCCGCTTTAATATCCAATCTAATATTTTCAAGTTCCTCATTTAACTTTTTATACATAGCAAAAGTTTCGGTAACAGGTTCAATGGAAGATCGTTCTTTAGTAACTTTTTTCCACTCATCTTTATCGTTAATTACATTCATATCATAAGTTTTTTCTGTAAGTTCATCAAAACGGATTTTTATTGAGTCCAGCCTTGATAAAATGTTATCTCCTAATGCCATAAACAACCCTCTCTATTTGGCTATAATCTTTTATAACTACAACCGTATAATCTTTTTCCATTAATGTTTTTACTTTTTTTGCTTGACCAAAGCCAACTTCAAAACATAATAAACTATTTTTGTTTAGATAGTTTTTTGCCTCGGCAATAATTTTTTTATAGAATTCTAGTCCGTTTATTCCGCCATCTAAGGCTATTATTGGGTCATAATTTTTTACTTCGGGGTCAAGTGTTTTAATATCGGCACTCGGTATATAAGGCGGATTGCTTACAATAATATCAAATTTTGCATTTTCTAATTTTTTAAATAAGTCAGACTCTATAAATTGTACTTCTGCACCTAAACTATCGGCATTTGTTTTTGCAATTTTTAATGCTTTTGCGCTTATATCTGTTGCCACTACATCGGCGTTGGTTTTTAACGCTATAATTATTGCAATACAACCTGAACCAGTACATAAATCAAGTACTTTTAAATTCTGTCCTTTTGATTTAATGTATTTAATGACTTCTTCTACTAAAATTTCTGTTTCTGGGCGAGGCGATAGCACATCTTCATTTACTAAAAAATTGTAACCAAAAAAATTTGCACACTGTAAAATTTTATCTAATGGTTTATGCTTAACTCGTTCCAGCAAAATTTTAGTAATTGCATTATATTCTGCACTTGAAATAGTTTTAAGCAATTTTAACTTAATTCGTTTAATACCAAGCGCCTCACATATTAAAAAATCTGTTTCGGATTTATTAAAAATTCCTACGCTGTTCAATTTGCTAGTTACATAATTATAAACTTCTCTAAAATTCATACATTTCCTAAAAAATAAAAAAATAAGGCTGAAAAAGGTAAGTTTGACTTACCTTGCTCGCCTTATTAAAGTAACTAATCTAAATTATAACGTTTTTTAAATCTGTCTACTCTTCCGCTAACATCAATAACCTTATGTTTCCCAGTATAAAAAGGGTGGCATTTATTGCAAATGTCGACTTTAACAATATCGTTTTGTGATGTTGAGCCGGTTTTAAAAGTTTCGCCACAGGCACAGATAACTGTAACTTCGTGATAATCCGGATGTATTTCTTGTTTCATTTTTCACCTCTAATAAAATTGCATTTATGTTTATAAGTGCGTATAGTACGCAAAAAAACAATGTTTAAAACTTTGCACAGTTACAAAATTTTACTTCTTATAGAGTATACTTATATTCAATGAATAAGTCAAGGCTTTTTTTAAAGCATTACAAAATTTCGTTAGCTATAATATTAATATTACCAGCGCCGAGTATAAGTATAATATCTTGCTTTGTTACTAGTTCACACACTTTTTCACGAATTTTTGAAAAATCTTCAATAAGCAAACAATTATTTGTAAATTTTTTTACCTCGTTGTATAAAATTTGAGAACTTCCTTCTGTAATACTGTTTTCGCGTGCAGCATAAACATTAGCAATAATAACTGTATCCGCTTCAATAAAACACTTCCCAAATTCTTTTAATAAGGCACGAGTTCGCGTATATGTATGAGGCTGAAAAACACATATGATTTTGCCCATCGTTATTTCTTTTGCCGTTTTTATAACTGCGGCAATTTCTGTTGGGTGATGAGCATAATCGCTTATTACACTGGCTCCATTATATTTACCAATAAGTTCAAAACGCCTTTTTACTCCTTGAAATGATGAAATATATTTAAATGCTGATTTAATTTTAAACCCAAGAGCATATAATACAGAAATTGTTGCAAGTGCATTATAGACATTGTGTTTGCCTACAATACTCAGTTTCAACTTACCAATTTTTTTATTTTTTATGTATACATTAAAATTGTAATGTCCTTTTTTATGTTTGATGTGATTTGCATACACATCAAAGTTCGAACTTAAACCAAATGTTATACTTTTTGCTTTTTCAGGCTTAATATTAGCAACAATATTATCATCTCCATTTAGTACCACTGCCCCGCCAAGACTTGTATTGTCTGCAAATTGAGTGAAAGCATTTTTAATGTCTTCAATATCGGAATAATAATCCATATGATCTTTTTCAATGTTTAAAATTACGCTAATAAAATTAGGTAAAGTTAAAAAATTGCGTTTATATTCACATGCTTCGGTTACAAAATAATTTTTACCACCTATAAATAAATTACCACCTATAACGCTTAATTCGCCACCGATATGAACTGTTGGGTTGGCTTTAAGCCCAATAAGTGCCTGTGCAACCATACCTACCGTAGTAGTCTTACCATGCATTCCACTTATAGAAATCACTTTATTATATTCTGTGGCAATCATTCCTAAAAATTTTGAGCGCTCAAAAATTAACAATCCTAATTCTTTTGCTCGCATAAGTTCAGGATTATCTTGTTTTATCGCACTATTATACACAATCGTATCGGCTACTCCAATGTTATTTGCTTTATGTCCTATATATACTTTAATACCTAGATTGCTTAACTTTTGCGTTATAAGAGTGTCTTCAATATCTGAGCCCTGAACATCATATCCATTAAATTTCATAAGGTGCGCAAGAGCACTCATACTGATTCCACCAATGCCAATAAAATGTATTTTTTTCATATATATATTTTTATGCAAAAATAAATTAAATGTGTAATTTTTCATTAATAAATCTATATAAAAAAGCATATATTATTAGTTGGGAAAATATGTAATTTTATTTGCTATATTTTTATATATGATATATACTGACTTAACTGGTGAAAATCAGCAATAATTAAAGGATGGTAACTTCACTTGAAAATCACAGATGTACGCATTAGATTAATCAAAGATGAGAGATCTGGGGAAAATGCAGACAGACCGTCTAGCAAACTAAAAGCGGTTGCGTCAATTACAATTGACGATTGCTTTGTTATCCATGACATTAAGGTTATTGAAGGTAGCCAAGGTTTTTTCATTTCTAATCCAAGCCGTAAAACTCCACAAGGTGAGTATAAGGACATTGTTCACGCAATTAACAATGAAACACGCGAGATGATAAAAGCCGCAATTTTAACTGAATACGAAAAAGCCGAAAAACAAGAATAATTGTTTTTTGTATTTTTGTATAAATTAGACCGACGACTTGTAAAACTTACAGGGCAGTGTGTTAGTATGCACTAGCTCTTTTTTAAAGGTCTTTTATTCCGCTTTCCTACCGGAAAAGCGGAACTAGGCACCGTTTAAACTGAATCTTTTTAACGCTTTAGCCCTAAACAGAACCACCTAGCGTATACATACGCGTCGGAACCTGTTTGGGGCTAAATCATTTAAAAATCTTTCAGTTTAAACTACTTAGCGTATCCTATTTAGCAAAGATAGATTTATTTTCTATTTATAAGTACAGCAATAATATGCTGTGTGTTTTAGCAATTTGCTTAAAATGTGCAGCAAGACTTACCCCCACAACTACACTTGCAAAGTCTTAAAGTATACTCCGCACATAACTTTGTTTAAGTAGAAAACGCTATGTAGGCGGAATATTCAATCATTTGCGGCAGCAAATGGCATACAAAAATTCTGGGTCAGGGTTTCCCTGACTTAAAGATTTTTTGTATGCAACTTATGAACGGAGAGGATTAGCATTTTTATCAAAAATGCGGTTAAAGAGGGGAACCAAAAACGCTTGCTAGCACGCTAAAAGCGTGCGTACAAGAATAAGTTTTTGGTTCCCCTTTTAATATTATCTTTGGTTTTCCACTCCAAATACTATTAATATTGGTGTTTTATATGTTGAGGTTATAACACCTAAAAGTACTGAATTTGTCCATACACTATCAAAGTTGTAATTGTAAGGAATGCCAGACATTGTGCCAGCATTTTCTAAAATATCAATTCCAACTTTAACGCCTCCATATGTTGTTGTACCCGTTACAGTTACCGCTAAATTGTTATTAGTATTTGCTACGGTGCCAACAGGTGCTCCGCCAATAATAATGCCCTCACTACTTAAAACATCTGTCAAAAGTGCATATGTAAAGCTTATATCATCGTTTGTGCTATATCCTATTAATCCGCCTGAATATTTATAATCTGAATTACCAACTATATCAATATCCGCATAATATGACACGTTTCCTGCAAAATATGCTTTTGAAATAGTGGCTGAACTGTTACCAATTAGTCCACCTGCATAAGCCTCACCCGATATACTGTTAAAAGTAGCAGTAATTGTGTTAATTCTTGCAAAACAAGTTGATATCCAGAATGCATCAACATAATTTGTTGCAAATTCGCCAGCCAAACCTCCGATAAATACCTTATTCTGTGCCTGAACAATAATTGTATTTAATTTAGCAAAACTACTAACTATTTCAAGTAATTTATTAACATCAAGTACTGTTATGTTATTATAAGCCGAAATATATTTTCCTACTAGTCCACCGGTATATGCTTTTCCTAAATTATTTGTTGCCGAAACACAGTTGTTTGTTGCCGAAATAGAACCACTTGATAGCAGTACATATGAATCACTTATTTTACCTGAAAGTTTTTTAATATCATATTCACTAATTATTTTGCTTTGAACTAGCCCTGCAAGCCCACCGACAAATACACCAACGGTTTCGCTAGTAATAGTCTCATCAGTGCTGTTAACCGCACCAACAGCCAATATAGAATTTATTCCGCTATAATGGCTTTCTGTTATATCTCCATACATAGCACCAGCAAGTCCGCCGGCAAATATTCCACTAATATTTGTTTTAAGGTTGCTTAATTTTACGGTAGAATCAGTAGTATCATTAACTTTATCAATAATAATATTTCCACTTGCATAACTATCTATTATACTATCGCCTGCATAGCCCACAAGACCCCCCGCAAACAATCCGTTAACAGTGTACGCTCCTTTACCACTTGAATCCACTGTGCCTTTAAGTGATACATTTCCACTCGCACTACAACTTTCAACCATACTACTTAAAGTATATTCAAGCGTTACAATATAATCATTTAAATCGTCTTCGCTTAAATCTACAAAATTTATCGTATTATCTAATATATTGTAATCAAATTTACATATTGCACTATTTAAAGTTACATTAACAGAAACAATATCAACATTATTTCCCGTAATTGTAAATGAAGTGTTTTCTTTGTTATATGTAAATATTTTTTCAGATGTTTCACTCGTTATTGTATTTCCAACTAGTCCACCAGCATATAAATTTTCGGTTGTAGTTTGTGGTAAATCATCAATTGTTGAGTTATTAAACTCTACATTTCCTACACTGTAACTAGATATTACACTACCTAAACTTTGTCCAATAAGTCCGCCCACACTACCCATTAAAGCATAAACAGTAACTGCATTTTCGGCTACATTATTAAATCTAGCACTACCTGCAAAAATCATACCTTTATGATTTATACCAATAAGTCCACCTGCATAAACCATAGAATTTTCTGTTAAAGCATTAATTTTACCAGAAGAATAGTTAGAATCTAGTCTAGCATTTTCAACTATATCATCTCCTGCACCTAAGCCAAGATTATAACCTAACAATCCGCCAATATAATTTATATTTAAATTTGATATATCGCTGAAAGAAGATTGCAAGTCTATATTAACATTTGTATTTGTTGAACAGCCTTGTATATTAGCATATTCGCTGTAACCAGCAAGTCCGCCAACATAAATATTATTTTTTAAACCCTTCCTTATTAAAATATCAATAGCATTTTCATCAATTAACAAAATGTCATCATTATACCTATTATAACTGTTTTCAATTTTTCCATTGCTTTTTCCTACAATTCCTCCAAGGTATAAACTCGAACCACTTGCTTCGCCAGTATTTGTATAAACTATTTTGCAATTAGAACTTAAATCTTTTAGATGAGAAGCATTATTATTACCTACTATACCTCCCACATAAACAGTTTTTTGATAGTCCATACGACAAATTATACTAATTGAACCAGTTGAGTTTACATTACTATCGGGTAATGGCGAACCACCGGAAACCGTATTGTATGAATTATCTATATTACCTACCCAACCACCAATATAGCAGTCTATGTTAGAAGTAATTTCATAATCAATTAAATTACCTGTACCAGTAGATACAACACGACTACTATCTATATAATAATCTTTATAAGAGTAGCCTATTAATCCACCAACATACCGAGCGCCTGATACTGCCATAGTTAATGTTAAACTACACGATTCATATCTACCCAGCGTGCTATAACCAACTAATCCGCCTACATAATTTTTATCGCCACCTGTTACAGTAAATGTAGCATCAGTTGCCATAGTAACAGAAACATTAGAAATTGTGGTAAGATTTGCATTTGCAACTACTGTTCCCATTTTTGATTTAGTACTCAACTCAATGTTAACGTCTAACAATGCTAATTCAAAGTCGGCAAGTTTTGCACCCATCGTATAATTAAATAAGCCTAAATTACTACCAGTTAATGAAACACCACTTATAACTTTTACAATTCCACCTACTGTGCTTGCACCTTTTAGCGTGCCTTTGAATGGGATAGTGTTAGTTCCTATTGATGCAAAAGCGATATCTGTTAAATCAATATCTACACCTATTTCAAATTGTTTATCATAATTTGAAGCATAGTGCGTAATCAAAGCATTTACAAATTCGGCTGTGGATTTTAATATTGTAGAAACAGAATTATTAGCAACAAGTATAGGATAACTTCGATTTGTTTTTGACCAGTCATTTGTATACCATTCGCCAAACGCACCGCTTGCACTGGTGCTTTTCATGGTAGATAATAATTGTGAATCTGAAATTAATTTATCAGCATATTCCATGTAAGGCGGATCTGTTATAGTAGAATTAGAGCCTATTTCGCGTAGTGTTGCGGTTGTGGCTACAAAATAATTATTATTAGATGCAACTGTACCAGTAAATGCTGTTAGATTATTTTCGGCGTAATCTTGTAATGAACCAATAAGTCCGCCAAGTTTTAATGCGGTTTCTTCTGCATCTACATTATACTGACTGCGAGCATAATCAGTGTTAAAGTCAGTTGTAACCCAATTATTAGCCGCAACAGCATATTTTATAACAGTTTTAACTGGTACAGTAACCTGTTCTTCCCCAATAATACTTGATATAAATGCATCTAAATGCCCAATTAGTCCACCGACCGCAAATATTGCACGCACACTGCCAGTAGCATAAACATTTTCTAATTTTCCGCCTAGCATATATCCAATAAGTCCGCCAGCAATTTTTACACCTCTGGCGTATTCGCCCTGTCCATTCGCAATACCTAAATCGCTAACTTTTGCCCTAGCATAACTACGAGTTAATTTGCCAGTTACAATCTCTCCGCTTTCTTCTGTCCCATAATTTATGCCAACAAGACCGCCTGCATAATAAGATACACCACTATAACTAGAAGTTGAACCACCAAATAAATATTTTGCATCTAAACTTGAGTTTGCATCTACAAGTATTTGATCGGCATCTGAATAAGCAATCCAAGAATAGTCAATGTTACCTAAATTTTCCGCAACAATACCACCGGTAACTTTAATTCCGCGTATAAACTGAGGAACAGTACTATTTTGAGTACTAGCGGTCATAAGAGTGAAGTATGCATTATATACTTCGGTATTAATACCTATGTAGCCAACTGTACCGCCCGCAAATTCTGCAAGAATTTTAACTTTTCCGTTTGCATTTATATTTCTTACATATGCGGTTTCCAAATTACTTAAATTTATTATACCTGCAATAGAACCAGCATAAGAAATATATTTAATGTTAGAACTATAATCTTCACTGTCACTCGCTATATAATGATAACTTAAAATTGTACTATCATAACCATCTACATCAGTAGGAGTATATGAAGTACACTGGAAGCCTGCATGTACCGAAAGATTTGAAGATATATTTACAATTCGGCTGTCGCCCAGTATTTCGCCAGCAAGCCCGCCAACCATATTGTAGCCTTGAACAACTACCCCCTCGCCTAATAAATTAATATTGTAAATATAAGCATCGATTATTTGCCCTGCCAATATACCAACTCTACGAACATTAGTACCACTTACATCTACTACATTGATGTTTAAGTTTTGAATTATGGCACGCTTAACCAGATTATTATTTGTATCGTAAGTACTTTGTACACCGGCGAACATTCCTAAATTATCATATAAATCACTACTACCAGTACCAAAAATACCTGAGTTAATTCTAACTTGCGAAATAGTCATTCCATTGCCTTCAATCTGTCCTTTAAATATGACATTTGCGGTATCAACAGATAAATCAGTAGAATTAAATGAAATATCAGCAATAAATCTTACTATTTTATCAAATACCTTAGTGTTGGAATTTGTTGCTTCGTTAATTTTATTGTTAAATTCTTCTGCGGTTTTAACAAGTATTGGATTAACAATATGTTCAGTTTTTAAAGCATAATCCCCGTTGCCATCAGTTGCTAATGAATATATGCCTGTTTCTTCATCTAAAATGTAATTACCATTTTCATCTTCTATATATGTATTTTTTACTTCATACTCGCCAAGTTTTGGACCAGTGTAATCATAATAGAAAGCAGAGTTAATTTCAGTATATGATGCCACCGAAAGAGTAGTAACATTTGCTTCTACTAATTGAGGAATTGCGGCAATAGTTTTATCGCTGTATAAACCAACTAATGGATCGCCAGTTTCGGTCCTTAATACTTCCATAGTCCATACGCCTTGTGGTATTTCGCTTGTGCTGACTGTATCTACAACGCCTTCTGTGTTTTGCGTAGAATATGTTACAGTTTCAAAAGTATCTATTGCATAGGTTGTATATATGCTTGCACTAATAAACGCATCATAATATAGTCCAGTTGCTGGGTCAGGAGTAGTATTTTCACCATCGCCGGAGTTTGCTACATAATGATTGCTTTCACTACCATTTATAATATCACCGCGTAAGAAATAACTATTTGTTATTGTGCCTGTATTGTTAAATGTATTGTCTAGCGTTGTCCCGGTAAAGGGAGTATGTGCAAAGTTATTTGTAATCATTTTTGAGTTTGTATAGCACTCTTCAATAATACCAGAGTTTGAATATACAAAACCTGCCGAACGAGAAGCCGCAAAAGGATTAGTTTCTGTTTCTTCTAATAATTCATCGCCTAAAATTTTAATATTTGAATAAGAATTATTTACCGCACCGCTATTACTATGTACAAACCCGCCAATAGTACCATAAGAAATTATTTGACTACCTGTTGCACGAGTTTCTGTAAGATTCGAATTTTTAAGTTCACTGTAAGTTTCATCTTCATCTGATAAATACTGTATTTCCATTAGAGAGGTATCACCGCACACATATGAAGTGTTAATAGTCCCGTTATTTCTGCCAACAAAACCACCAGTTAATGTACCAGTTGCTAATATTGCAGTATTTGTAATATCGCCACCTAAATAGTAACTGGAAGATACTATTCCGCGGTTTTCACCAATAAATCCGCCTAATGTCCCCGATGCTGATATTGTGCATTCTACACGGCTGTTAGTAACTACGCCAACTGTGCCACTTATTGAAGAAGAGTTAATTCCTACAAGCCCGCCGGAAATTATTGCATTTGTAGAAGCGGTTTGCGATGACCCACGGTGAGTAGTATTAAGTGTTATTCCAGTACTAACATTATCAATCCAATCTGATCCGTGAATTTTTAATACATAACTGTTTGTCACACCATCAACTGTTGTGCGGGTGACAGTTACAATAGAATTATTTTGACTACTACTAGAAGAACCGGACAAGTTTTGTGTGGTGCCACTACTTTGTGCGGTATACTCTATAATTTCGCAATTTGTAATAATTCCGCCACGATTTTCGCCTACCAAAATACCAAATGTTACATCATTAAATGCTGTTGCATCAATAGTCAATGTATTTGTTGGCTGGTAAGATAGTGCGTAAAGGTTTGCGCCGATAACACCATTAGTAACATTGCTGGCTTCAAGTGCATCTTCAAATGCTGTAATGTTATTACCTTTTTGTACATATATTCCGTTGTCAAGTACGGTAAGTCGACCATCTAAGGCTATACTAATATTTTTAAGTATTGTAGCATCTGTAATATAGGAGAATAAACCTAGCGTTACATTGCTTTCTGCTATAAATCCTGTTAAATCAAAACTTCCAATAAAAATCGTGTGGCCCAGTCCATCTAAACTTGCAATTGCAGTAGTTAATGGCTCCCAGTCTGTAAGATAAATATCATTTACAAGGGCATAAGATACACCAGCTTGCATAGTACTAAAATCGCCGGCATCATAAATTGGAGTAGGTACAGCATCTTGGTTTGGTTTAACTACTGGTAAAATGCTTGATGTATATGTTTTTTGTGCTATGCTAGATAATTCCGGCAATCCGCCCTCGCCATATACAATATTAAGTTCGGCAAAAATTCCAGCTTGTTTATTAAGCACTGGCTGAATGCCTAAAAAATAATAATATCCATCGGCATTAGAAGTAATTTGGAAAGTAGAATTGCTTTCTACGCTCTCTTCACTTTCTGGGTTTGGAGCATATGTTATACCGCTTTCATTAATTGAATAATACATAGTTGCTTGTGTTAAATCATCTATTTGCCAAATTTTCCAAATATTATAATTTTTCGCTAACTCTTCTTCAAACGCTTCAATACACTGAGTTGCATATAAAGAATTATCAGCACTATAAGAAGCCAAAATATTAACTTCAAGTTTATAACTTTGCCCTGCTATAATTTCTATTGTATCATCAGGATTTATTATATTTGAGCCAATTTTAATTTCTATACTATTTATAGTATAAAGAACAATAATAAGGTCAAGTGTGGTTTCTTCTATAATTATTTCGCCATCTACAACCTGATGCGCTTGTGCGGTAATCGTAATTACTTTACCAAGTAAATTTTGACTTGCGCCAACAGTTACACGGTATAGCCCTGCTACTTCATCTACTGCTGTTAAGGATACTGTTTCGCCCGCCCCACCGTTTACAAAATTTGTAGTAATTGTGTGCGCCAGACTGAAATCTCTTATATTAAAGTAAATATCCGTGGTGCTACCAAGTGCCACATATTCGGTCGTAACAATATTGGAACTTGTGCCTACCGCAAAACTCATTTCTGCGGATTTTAATGTTTCTAAATTAATACTAGCTTGACTAGACACGGCATATTCATCACAATCATTTAAAGTATATGCCTTAACAATTATATTGTAATTTTCTGCACTTTTAACATTAGATGGAATAAGTACTCTAACATATAACATACCATTAAAAGTCCAATCAGTAAGCGAAATCTTTTCAAGCCTAATTCCATTAGTAATGGTAACAGTACTGCCTAATTCTTCGTACAATTTTGTGGTTTCATTATAGAGTCTTTGTTCAAATAAACTAACTCCGCTAGGAGAATTGTCTGATGTTATCTCTAAGTAATCCACATTTGAATAATATGGGAAAAGTGCGATTTTTAAAATACCAATTCTGCCCGATATAATCAAATTTGAAGTTGTTTCGTTAATATTTACATTGCCATTAATATCAGTTTCGCCCCTAGAATAATACTGTAAATTAATATTAAGTGGATTTTGCGGATTTATAATAAGCGTAAAAGATGTATTAATATTAGTATAATTAATATTCTGTAAAGCCTCTACAAAATATGCTTGTAAATTTACTGCAATATTTAAAGTTTCGGTGATATATATCCTGTACTCTTCTTTTATGCTAAACTTATACTCATAAGAAATCAGTTTTGCATTTTCATCAAATACTTCACTTATTAGTTCGGCATTAATTATTCTACTAAACAAATCATTGTCAGTTAATGGACTAATGTCTTCGGTAATAGAGTTTTCTAAATCGTATGTCGTTATTATATTTCGTAAAATATCGGAATCTTCATTTTCTTCTGC
>Ga0172381_10002075_pt1 | contig 22748 bp, 13 predicted proteins | sample Leawel6488metaG_FD_119754 | JGI IMG/M metagenome (GOLD analysis project Ga0172381, IMG submission 119754) | Leachate microbial communities from a municipal landfill in Southern Ontario, Canada - Leachate well 64-88 metaG | ecosystem: Engineered > Solid waste > Landfill > Unclassified | place...
ACTGAATTGGCTATACTTGTTTTTTGGGGTTGTACTAAATTAGCTATAATAAATTCATTTTCATCATAAATCGCTATACATTGATAAAATTATTTCACCTTCCCATGGAGCGTATCCTTTAGGTAACATTCTCCATTGAACCCTGCTTTTTACACAAGGTAAAGCAGGGTATTCATGATTTATTGCTGTACCCTAACTGTGTCCAGCAGTGTCAGTCTAAAATGGGCGGACGATTGGGGAAAATTATTGGGGAAGGGATACTCTTTTTTTAAGAAATGATCTAAATCACGGTCAGATCACGCGCTTTTATGTGCTCGATTTTCCCATCTTTGAAGAAAATTAATTCTTCATTATCTTTTTGTTTTTCAAGAACCAGCTTTTTAAATGAAATAGTAAGGCCTTTCATGATGAGCTCTGGAAAATTATGTTCCTGTGATTTATTCTCGGGTTCCATGTCCTTAATATTTTTGGAATATATTGATAGTTTGTATTTTAATTCATTTTTTTCAATCGATCCCATGTGTCCGGATTATGAATTTTAGCAATCTCATCAGCATTTACATATTCCCTGCATTGAAGAATTTCAGGGAATATTGTAAAAGATGCAGTAGTTTTTCCAGCGCCATTACATCCACCGATAATATATAAATTCAACATGTAAAGTCAAACAAAGAATTTAATTATGCAAATTTACAACTAAATCCTGTCAAATTTTCACCAGTTTGCTTTTGATGATCAAAGATCAATCTGAACAAAAAAAAATTTTGGTTCCTCAACCTTCCGGATTTTTAAAACCAGGAAGACTTTGTTATCAACATCTGATTCTGTACCTTTATGGTCAAAACCGGAATAAATGAACATCGATCCCTGCAATAAACAATTTGAAAATGCTCCCTTTGGATGGGCAACGCTTCAAATGAAAAACATTGGTTCCGCGAAACCTGTTACCTTGTCCTTTTCAATGGTAAACCCGGCTTTCGAAACCATAACCGGGCTAAAATCTGTTGAGGTTCTCAACAAAGGCCTGTACGCGGTTTTTCAACCGCTTGTAGGCAATCCTGTTAATTGGGATGAATTTTATATTGTCCTTTCAAACAATAACCATACAACAGAACTTGAAGTCTATTCTGAGTTGCTGCACCGGTGGTTAAGGATTCAATTTTATTTGTGTGACGAAAATACCTATACCGTCATTATTATTGATATCACTACGGAGAAGCAGAAGATCGAAGATTTGGAAAACTTTTTTTCAATCAATTTCGATCTGTTTTGTATTGCCGATTTTGAAGGGAATTTCGTTAAAGCCAATGCTACATGGTCGGAAATTCTTGGTTATACTACAGAAGAATTGAGCCATAAAAAATTCTTGGATTTCATCCATCCAAACGATTTTCAGTCGACTGTGGATGCTATCGGGAAGATGGCAAAACAAGGTGATACGACCGGGGCGATAACCCGTTTTTTAAGTAAAGATGGGGTCTATCACCATATTGAATGGCGGGCTTGCCTCCAAGCCAATCAGATTTATATTTCTTCGCGGGATATTACGGAAGTAAACCTTGCGAATGAAAAACTGAAAAAGCACAACGACCGCTTAAAAAGTCTCGTGAAGATCTTAGGGTATAAAACGATCGATATCCAGGCTTTTCTCGATTTTGCCTTGGATGAATTGGTGAAAACAACCAGCAGTAAATATGGATACATCTATTTTTACAGCGAGGAGCGGAAGGAGTTTGTTCTGAATTCCTGGTCAAAGGACGTGATGAAAGAATGCGCAATAGTTGAACCCCAAACAATTTATTACCTTGATAAAACCGGAGTATGGGGAGAGGCTGTAAGACAACGGAAACCCATCATGATCAACAATTATGGAGAAGACCATCCGCTGAAGAAAGGCTACCCCGAAGGACATGTTCATTTGAAACGGTTCCTTACCATCCCTGTTTTTTTTCTGGATAAAATTGTAGCAGTTGCCGGTGTGGCCAATAAGGAAGAGGAATACGACCAATCCGATGTTGTTCAAATGACCTTGCTCATGAACGATGTATGGAAAACCACGGAGCGGATCAAATCGGAACAAATCATTCACACTAATAACGAATTATGGCGTTCCATCATCAATGCTTCGCCCAACGGGATTACCATGGCTACCCTCGAAGGAACTATAACAACTACCTCACAGGCAGCCATAACGATGTGGGGATATGATTCCGAAAAAGAGATCATAGGCAGAAATATTTTCGGGTTTGTTGATGAATCCTGCCATGAAATGGGCGCTTTTCAAATGGAGAAATTGCTGAGAGGCGAAAAAACAACGCTTTCCGAATATCTGATGGTCCACAAAGATGGTACTAAGTTCTTCGCGGAAGCAGATGGGGCATTAATGCGCGATAAACAAGGTAATCCTTCAAGTCTGCTTTTTGTTGTACGCGATGTAACCAAACGGAAACAGGCAGAAGAGGCTTTGCGGAAAAGTGAAGAAAAATACCGGTTATTGGTTGAAAACACCCACGACATCATTTATACCCTGAATCCCGAAGGCATATTTACATTTGTTTCGCGTGCTTGGATCAACCTGTTAGGGCATGATTTGGAAAATGTGATTGGAAAACCTTTCGCTCCCTTTGTCCATCCCGAAGACGTAGGTGTTTGCTTTGCATTCCTTCAGAAAGTGATTGAAACGAAAAAGCTACAAGAGGGAGTTGAATACCGGGTTCTTCATGTTGATGGAACATGGCGCTGGCATACAACAAGTGGGGCCCCGTTGAAAGATAATGCCGATAATATTGTAGGGTTTTATGGTATTGCCAGCGATATTACAGAGCGTAAACTGGCCGAAGCAGAAATCAAAATCAAAAACGAACAACTTCAAAAACTGAATGCAGAAAAAGATAAACTCTTCTCCATCATAGCCCATGACTTGCGTAGCCCTTTCAGCCCCTTGCTTGGACTGACAGAAATAATGGTCAATGGCATCAATCAACTTGGAAAGGATGAATTGCTCAACCTTGCTGTCAACATAAAAAAATCGGCCGAAACTGTTTACCGACTTCTTGAAAACCTGCTCGATTGGTCACGGATTCAACGAAATCTGGTTGGATGCGATCTTCAGTCCTTCCTTCTCGCTCCGATGATTGATCAAAACCTTCAGTTGTTTATGGAGTCGGCAACAAAAAAAGGAATCCTGATTAAACCTGTAATTTCCGAAAACCTGATGGTTTGTGCCGATCAGAAAATGCTTGGTTCGATTATCCGGAATTTGGTTTCAAATGCCATCAAGTTTACCTGCAAAGGAGGCCAGGTTACAGTTTCAGCAAAGCAAACCGATGACCATTTTACCCTGATTTCTGTTTCTGATACCGGAATCGGAATGGAGAAAAATATGGTTGAAAAGATTTTTCTTTTCTCTGAAAATACGAGCCGACGGGGTACCGACGGAGAAAGCAGTACGGGATTAGGGCTAATCATCTGCAAAGACTTCATCGAAAAAATGGGTGGAAAAATATGGGTCGAAAGCAACGTGGGGGAAGGTAGTACATTCTATTTTACCGTTTTGTCATCTTAGACCTTCTGTGTTTTAAAAACCTGGAAGGTCTAAGAATCCCCCGAAGCTCTATCGGAATAATACTAAGTTTTGTATCTTTGAAGTTTTATAATAAGGAAGTGATTTTTCCATGAAACGAAGATATTTTTCTATACTGGCGTTGACCGCAATGATATGCGGGTGCTTTTTGCTGACATCCTGCCTTCCGGAACGAAAAGTGGCACAGACTTTTATTCAAATGCCTCATTCTATCAACTTACTCGTTTTTCCTCCTGAAATGGTGTACAAATACAATCATAAAGGAGAGATGGTAAAAGGATTTGATTCGCTTTCCGACAAGCAGCAGGACAGCGCCCTGTGGGTCGACAGCAAGTATATACAATTCCTCAGTGATAGCATTTTGTTGGAATCCTACATGAACCATTTTATCGACCAATTAAGAGCCCTTGGATTTAATGTATACCTCTCGGATGCCATCGATTCATTTCTGGTGGCCGGGCCACAATCCTATCAACTGGAAGTTTCCCAGATACAATTGGATGAATATCTTTATCCACTCAGGGATGAGCAACCTTATGAAGATACGGTGTATTCCAAAGTGTTTGACTTGAACGCCGTTGATTTCAGTTGTTGGTTCGACCTTTGTAAAGCCCATACCCAAAAACCCAAAAAAACAGTGCTGTTTTCAGCTCATACGGCTTATGACAGCTTTGACGGAAGATTTTATCTTGATCCCTGGGTCAACACCGTTCACTATAAGTATTCAATTGATTCGCTGAAGGTCAAAGATATTTACGAAATGGCTAACTATCTGGGTGAAAAACATGCAGGATACCTTTATGATTATTTCTTAAACCAGTACGTAGCTAAAAATCTTCCGCAGGGCGAAATTATCCAATACTATTATCACTATGACCTCCGGGAAAAACGAATTATTCCGGTTGAAGAAGACGAAATGTTCGAAATTCTCGGAACCAAATAATTTCGCTTCCTTGTTACTTAGCTGCTTCTGGCATACGGTGCCACTTGCTGGTTGGAAAACTCCCCTTTCAGAAATTTGTAATATCCTGCAATAGCGATCATGGCCGCATTGTCGGTGGAGTAGGAGAGGGAGGGGATGAAAACGTTCCATTGGTGGTGTAGCTGCCCGGCGAGGAGTGCTGTACGCAATCCGGAATTGGCTGAAACTCCGCCGGCAATGGCGATTTCACGAATTCCGGTACTGTTTGATGCTGTAACCAATTTTTGAAGAAGGATGTCGATAATGGTTTGTTGAATGGAGGCAGCCAGATCGGCTTTGTTTTTCAAAATGAATTCCGGATCTATTTTCAACTGATCACGCAGAAAATAGAGGATGGCGGTCTTGAGTCCGCTGAAACTGAAATTAAGTCCGGATATAACCGGCTTTGCAAAGCCAAATCGCTGGCCATCTCCCTGCTTTGCCAGCTCATCGATCACGGGGCCGCCGGGATAGGGCAACCCCATAATTTTAGCCGCTTTGTCGAAGGTTTCCCCTGCCGCATCATCAATGGTTTGCCCGATCACTTCCATGTTGAATGGTTCATGAACCAGTACGATCTGGGTATGGCCTCCCGAAACTGTGAGACAAAGAAATGGAAATTTCGGAATCGGGTTGGTATGGGCATCGTTTCTGATGAAATGGGCCATGATGTGGGCATGCAGATGATTTACTTCAATGAGTGGAATGTTCAGTCCGAGGGCCATGGCTTTGGCAAAAGAGGTTCCTACCAGCAGCGATCCGAGTAACCCCGGCCCACGGGTAAAAGCGATGGCGGAAAGTTGTTTTTTACTTATATTTGCTTTTTGTATGGCGGTGTCAACAACCGGAATGATGTTTTGCTGATGCGCACGGGAGGCTAATTCGGGGACAACCCCTCCGAAATTTTTGTGAACCTCCTGTCCTGCAGTAACATTGGAACAGATAACATCATTGCAGATAATGGCTGCTGCCGTATCGTCACAGGAAGATTCGATGCCAAGAATATAGGTTTCCATAAGAAAACGCAAAAGTACCATAAAAACACTATCGAAAATATTGCTTTACATTCTTGTGGTGATTTTTTCATTCCTCTTCACCCTTTATGCCGTGTTTCGCAGCGAGGGAATGCAATCGCTATTAATCCACCTGGGAGCTCACTATCTTTCCAAAGAACTTAAAACCGAAGTGACCATCCGGGGGATCGATTTCTCGGTATTGCATGGTTTGGTTATCGAAGATATTCTGGTCAGAGATCGCTATCATGATATTCTGTTTTCCGCAGCGGCCCTCAGTGTGAAACCCGGAAAAATCAGTCTGAAAAATCATCAGGTCAACCTCAGTCAGGTATTTGTTGATAAAGGAATCTTCCAGTTGATGACCCAAAAAGGCGACAGTACCTTGAATCTTCAGTTCATCCTCGATTATTTCGCTTCTGCCGATACGACGAAAAAAAAAGACACCCTTCCCTCAAAGCCTTGGGATTTGTCGATATCCAATGTGAGTTTGCGGAGTACCCGGTTCCATTTTCAGGATAAAAATAAACCGCTGGTTTCCCTTGGAATGGATTATTCCAATATCGATGTCTCCGCAATTGACTTGGATCTGACCGATATTGCTTTTGCCGGCGACACAATCTATGCCAACATAAAGCAGCTATCAGCACGGGAAAGGAGCGGTTTTGTGCTTCATAACCTCAGCGGGGAATTCCAGGTAAGCCCCGCATTTCTCAAAGCACACAACCTGAAAATACTAACCGACCATTCGGATCTGGCACTGACCTTCGACTTTCTCTATGACCATTGGGGGGCCTATAACGATTTCCTTAACGAAGTGACTATTCAGACAAAAATCGAACCCAGTTATCTCGACTTGCAGGATATCGGCTATTTTGCCCCGGAATTGCTGGTTATGAAGGACCGTATCCGCTTATCGGGCGATATCAAGGGAACCGTCGCCAATTTTAAAGCCAGAAACCTTCGTTTTGCTTTTGGAAATAATACATTTTTCTGGGGAAATGTAAGCGCATTGGGACTCCCGGATGTGGAAGAAACTTTCATCGATCTGAATATCAAGGCGATGAATACCACAAAAACCGATATTGAATCACTCCTTATCCCCGGTGATATTCGAAATCTCGAATTACCCGGCATACTGTCAAACATCGGAGTTGTAAATGTGAAGGGCAATTTTACAGGGTTTTATAATGATTTTGTAGCCAGTGTACACCTGAATACCAATCTGGGAAACATCACCACCGACCTGACTTTGAAACGTCAAAAGGGAAGTCGTTTACTTGGATATAAAGGGCAGTTGGATGCAGGTACTTTTGATCTTGGGAAGTTAATCGGGAAACAGGGCATCCTGGGCACTGTGACCATGAGGACGGATATTAACGGACAGGGTTTGAATTTAAAAGATGCTAACCTGGTGATGAATGTTCATATCGACTCGATTTTTTTGAATAAGTATAATTATCGGAATTTAGACCTTACGGGTTCTTTAGCAGATCAAAAATTCAATGGCAAACTTGCCGTTCGGGATCCAAATTTAAACCTCGATTTCGAGGGATTGATCGATTTGGGGGATACCTTGCCAAATTTTGATTTTTCTGCTATGATTCACAAGGCGCAGTTATTCCGGTTACACTTGTTAGACAGGGATTCGTCGCTAAATCTCCTGACGCGGATCAAGGTCGATTTTACTGGGAATAGCCTTGATAACATTGATGGCACCATCAATATTGATTCGTTGGTCTATCGGGAGGGAAACCAGGTAATCAGCATGGATCATTTTTCATTAAATACCAAACAAGATACTGCGACAGGAAAAAGTTATTACCTCCGGTCGGATTTTGTGGATGCCGATGTTACCGGTTCTTTTTCATTTAAAGCCCTGATTCCCTCTCTCACCACCTTCATAAAAAATTATCTGGCTTCGTTTACCCTCAGAGATTCCCTGATCGAAAAGGAAAACCTGACCAACCAGGTGATGAATTACCATATCCTGTTTAAGCAATCCGGTGAACTTACTGCTGTTTTTCTTCCCATTCTTGAGGTGGCACCAAATTCTTCTCTCTATGGTTCCTATAACGAAGAAAAAGGATCCCTGATCATGATGGGCAAATCCCCGGCACTCATTGTGTCAGGAATAGAGCTTAACGATTGGTTCCTGGATGCGGAAAATAAAAGGAACAATTTGTTGATTCAGACAGGATGTTCCGGTTTGTTTTTAAAAAAGTCTGATAACAAAGATTCCTTAGAAGTGAAACTGGATTCAGTACATTTGGTGTCGGTTGTTCGCCACGACAGCATACTCAATCAACTTTCCTGGTCCGATCGTGCTGTAAAAAGTGAAGTTAACGGGTTCCTGAGTTTCATAAAAAGCCCGGCTGTAGAAATACAGTTGACCCATTTCAATGTTTTTATGAACCAGAAATTCTGGTCGGTTGATTCCAAAAACCGGATGACTATTGACACTTCCGGTTCTGTCCATTTGTCGAATCTGGGTTTCTTTTCTGAGGATCAGTATTTAACCCTGAACGGAAATTATTCGTCGAAAGCGGGTGACACACTTGAAGTGAATTTTAATAAAGTGGATATCTCGCAAATTGATAAACTGTTAAATAATGATCAGATTGATTTTGACGGAATTTTGAGTGGCCAGGTTAAATTGACCAACCCGGGAAAGCATATTTCAGTATGCTCCGATCTCCATATTAAAAAATTAGTTTTTAACCATGAAGCGCTGGGTGATGCGAATCTGAATATTACCTATAATGATCTGGCTTCACGTTTCGATGTGCTATCGGAAATCATTTACCATGGAAATGTGGGGACCAACATTCCCTTTTCGTTGAAAGGGAGTTATTTCCTGGCAAAGCCGAACCCTCATTTTGATTTTGACCTGACGTTAAAAAATCTGAATTTGAGAATGGTGGGTCCTTTTGTAAAAAGTTTTATGACGGGGTTGAACGGGTTGGCTTCGGGTCATGTAAAAATTACCGGAACCCCGGAAAAACCGAATTTGGCGGGGCAGCTCAGGCTGGCCCGTACGGAATTCAAAATCAACTATCTCAATGTCCCATATTCGTTTGCTGATGTGGTAAACATCGACAGCACTGCTTTTCATTTCGACAACATCACAATTTTTGATTCGCTGGGTCATAAATCTATTTTGAATGGACAGATCAGCCATCATAATTTTGGGGATTTCAGGGTGGGATTAAACGTGAAAATGACCGATTTTTCTGCCTTTAACAACACCCGTGCCCAGAACAGTATCTTCTTTGGAAAAGCTCGCGGGTCGGGAAATGTCAACATAACAGGCCCGTTCGATAATATTTCCGTTGAAGTAAAAGCAAATACTGCCGGAAATACCCATGTTGTCATCCCCATTGATCTCACCCAGTCAGTTGGTCAGAGCGATTACATCATCTTTCTAAAACCGGATTCTGATTCATCCGGAATTCATGCCATCCAAAAGCAGCCGACCGGAAACGGATTGACCCTCAATCTCGGGTTGCGCGTTAACCAGGATGCGCAGGTCGAAGTATTTCTTCCCAATCAATTGGGCAGCCTGAAAGCCAATGGAACGGGAAACCTGTTCATGGGGATGACCCCTACAACACCGTTTATGCTTTCCGGAACATACACCTTGTCGAAAGGGTCATTTTTATTTACCTTTAAGAACGTATTGCGTAAACCTATGCAAATTAATGAAGGCAGCATCATCAGTTGGACTGGCGATCCGGCAGATGCAAATATTTCTGTAACAGCAACCTATAAGACCAGGGCTCCCCTAAAGGGCCTTACAACCAGTGTGGAGGAAGAAGGAATCCGCGTCCCGGTGGAATGTATCATCCGGTTAAGCGGAAAACTTTTAAATCCCGAAATATCTTTTGGGATCAACCTCCCCAATGCTCCGGAAGACATACGAAACATTGTTTATTCCTGTATCGATACCACCAATGCGACCATCATGAGTGAACAAACCATCTACCTCATGATGCTGAACCAATTCAAACCGATTGTAGGTGCTTCCGGTACTGTGGATGTCGGTTCTGCCGGAATGTCGCTGATTACCAATCAACTCAGCAGTTGGTTGTCGGGAATTAACCAGCATGTGAATGTTGATGTTAACTATAAAATGGCTACGGCTACCACGTCGCAGGAATTCGATGTGGGTATATCCACACAACTCTTCAACGACCGCTTGCTCATTGATGGCACTTTTGGAATGAATTCATATAATAATGCCACCATCCAGCAGTCGAGTACGATTGTGGGCGATATCAACATCCAATATGTTTTGACAGCAAACCGGCGATGGAGAGTACATACATTTAACCGTACGAATACGCTGAATATTCTCAACAACAATGCGCCATACACGCAGGGTGTGGGGTTAACATATCAACGTGATTTTTCGAACTTTGGCGATCTGTTTAAACCTTCAAAAAAGAAAATAAAATAAGCATTATGAAAAAATCAAAGCGTTTTTTATTTGTCATTGTTTTCATCCTGGCCACTTCTTTTTCAGTGAAAACGGGCTATTCCCAAATCGTAGTCGGATCTTCCGATATGCCTTCCGCCGGGGATACTTTGCGGGTCAGTCTGACCAATGTGGTGCCTTCCGGATTTTCAGCTACCGCTATGGATACTTCATGGAATTTCAGTATGCTGGAAGCCATGAGCCAGCGGGTAGATACCTTTGTAAGCGCTACTGCCACTCCTTCATCCTATCAGTTGTTTTTCGTATTATTGGGCGGGGCCAATCTGGCTTCTCCGCTCAATACCACCATCATCCCCGGATTACCGTTGACCAATGGTTATACCTTTTTTAAAAACAGCGCCTCTTCTTATGGCGAACTTGGATCGGCATATACCATTCAGGGTGTTCCCTTACCCGCCAAATATGATAATCCCGATAAAATCTACGAATTCCCATTAACGCCGGGTAAAACCTGGAATTCCAACTCTGTTTTCACCCTTCAGGTTCCCAATGTTGCCTTTTTGAGCATCCATCTTGAAAGGTCCAGCATTGTGGATGGTTGGGGCACCCTGACCACTCCTTTTGGAGTTTTCCAAACATTAAGAGTGAAATCAACCCTCATTCAGCACGACAGCGTTTATATCGATTCGCTGGGCTTAGGCTTTCCGATAAACAGGGCCATAACGGAATACAAATGGCTCACTAACGGAAAGGGGATTCCCCTTCTCCAGATCAATGAAGAATCCGGCCTGGTAACTGCTACATACCGCGATATTTGCCGCATGTCGGCCCAACCTTTGAGCGTGGACCTGGGGCCGGATACAGCAGTTTATAAAGGAACCACCCTTACCCTTCATGCCGATGTGAGTGGGGGAGCTCCTCCCTATCAGATTTTCTGGAATACCCTGGATACCGGATCCACCTTACCCGTTACGATACAGGACAGCAGCGCCTTTACTGTTCTGGTGCTGGATGCCCTCCAAAACATTGCTTCCGACCAAAAAGTGATCATCATCAGGTATTCGCCGGGAATCGACGAGAAAAATCAGTCAGCCGTGCAAATATCTCCAAATCCGGCTGATGATAAAGTAACCGTGATGGTACCTGATACAGATCAAAAAATGGTCATGGATGTCGTTTCCACTTCGGGTAAGTTGGTAAAATCGGACTTGACAATCCTGCCCGGCCAACCCAATACCTTCGATTTTTCTGATCTTCCCAAAGGAATTTACCTCCTGAAACTCAAAAATTCCATTCACAAATATAACGGCAAACTAATAATCAAATAATTTGTAATTTTTAATTTGTAATTTTTAATTTGTAATTCCTAATTCCTAATTCCTAACTCCTAATTGTTTCATGTCCTTCACGGTTTATCGTTCATCTGCAGGTTCAGGTAAAACATTTACGCTGGTTAAGGAATATTTGAAAATAATTCTTTCAGAGCCCCATGATTTCCGGCACATTCTGGCCATTACCTTTACCAACAAAGCAGCCGCGGAGATGAAGGAGCGCGTATTGTCAGCGCTCCGTGAAATAAGTTCGAATGCAGAAACCGGCCACGGTTCCGCTTTGATGGCGATATTGGCTACCGAAACTGGATTAACCCCTCCCGTTCTGGTTAAACGGGCATCACAAGTGCTGGCGATGATCCTGCATAACTATTCCGATTTTGCCATCGGCACCATCGATGGTTTTTCACATCGGATCATCCGTTCCTTTGCCCACGATTTTGGATTGCCTGCTCAGTTCAATGTCGGTCTCGATTCGGAGGAGTTATTGACCATGGCCGTGGATCTTCTTCTGGAGAAGGCCGGAAATGATGAAGAGCTCACCTGTTTCCTGGTGAAATTCATTGAAATCAGAATGGACGAAGATAAAAGCTGGAACATCGATCGGATTCTGACTAATTTCGCTTCTGTTCTGATGGATGAAGAGGGACAGGAACACATTGTTGCCCTTAGGTCGCTTACGTTAACCGATTTTTCAAAGATCACTGCCAAGCTATATACCCTGATCTCCGGATTTGAAAAGAAAATTCAGCTTCTCGGGAAGGAAGGAGCGGAGATGATCCGAAAATCGGGTATTTCGCCGGATGTTTTCTTTCAGGGAGAAAAAGGTATTTCGAAATATTTTGATTATCTCGCTTCCGGAAAGTTCGACAAGATGGAGCCGAATTCTTTTGTGCGAAAGATGGTGGAGTCGGATAGATGGACCAGCGGAAAAGCCACACCGGCCGACATTGCCCAGGTTGAACAGATCAAGCCGGATTTGCTGTTGCTCTACCAAAAGATCATCGCCTTACTGGATGGCGGACGCGAAAGTTTTGCACTTCAGAAATTGCTCACCAAAACTATTTTTCCACTTGCCGTTTTAAATGAGATTGAAAGAATTTTGACCGAGTTGAAAAAGCAAAAAAAGCTGGTTCATATATCGGAATTTAACAAGCGGATCTCCTCCATTGTGATGCGTGAACCGGTTCCTTTTATTTATGAGCGGTTGGGCGAAAAATACCATCATCTGATGATCGATGAATTCCAGGATACTTCCCGTTTACAATGGCAGAATTTTGTTCCCTTGATGGAAAATGCCCTGGCATCGGGATATTTTAACTTAGTTGTCGGGGATGGAAAACAAGCCATATACCGTTGGCGAAACGGCGATGTTAACCAGTTTTCGCAACTTCCGGCTCTTCAGGATAGTGATAAAAACCCCCTGATCAGGCAACGTGAGCAAGCCCTGAAAAATAATTTTCTTGAAAAAAACCTTCAGCGCAACTTCCGGTCGAAACAAGAGATTGTAACATTCAACAACCGGTTCTTCGGATTTCTTTCGGATCTTCTGGATGACAACGGAAAGCGGGTGTACCAGGACCTCAGGCAGGAGGTTGACCCTGAAAAGACCGGTGGTTATATCCGGATTCAATTTTTAGATGGAAAGAACCGGAGAAATTTTGAGGAAACGAATCTGGGCGCAGTTCTCCTCCTTATCAGAGCGCTCTGTGAAGAGGGATATGCATTGCGTGATATTGCCATCCTGTGCCGGAAAAACGATCAGGCAAATATGATTGCCCGCCGGCTGATGGGAGAGGGGATCAAGGTTGTTTCAGCCGAATCGCTGCTGCTCAAGGAGTCTCCGGAGGTAAGGTTTCTGATCTCGTTTCTCCGGTTGCTTTATACTGCTGAAAACCCGGTTACCCATGCGGAAATAGCAGGATACCTGTTTCAGACAAAACGCTTAAAAGAGTCTTCCTGGCCGGAGACTTTAAAAAATTGTCTTCCTATATCCGGATCCGGAGATGGCTTTTTCACCTGGTTAAACAACCAGGGATGGAGGCTGCAAAAAGATGACCTGCTGTCGTTGCCACTCTTTGATTTGTGTGAGACATTGATCCGGCAATTCAACCTCAATACCCCGGTGGATCCCTACCTTCAGTTTTTCCTGGATTCGGTATTTGGTTTTATGAATCTTGATCTGGCCAATGCAGGCGATTTTTTAGACTGGTGGGAGGCTCATAAAGACAAACTCTCCTTAGTTGTACCGGAAGCATTGGATGCTGTAAAGATCATGACCGTGCATAAAGCTAAAGGTTTACAGTTCCCGGTTGTCATCTTTCCGTTTGCAACAGAGGCCAAACGGCAAACCCGGGATTATTTGTGGGTGGATCTTCATGAAGAGGAGTTTCCTGAATTGAGGACTTCGCTTGTGAAAGTGGAAAAAGATCTGGAAAACACCATTTTCAGAGATCTGTATCAGGAGGAGGATCGGAAATCGTTGCTCGACCTTATCAATTTACTTTATGTCGTAATGACACGCCCCGAAGAACGCCTTTATGTTCTGACATCCGGTTCGCAGGAAAAGTCAGTAAAAGCTCAATCCATCCCGGCATTTTTCGAATCATTCCTCAAAGCGGAAGGGGTATGGAATCCCGACCAAACCATTTATGAATCGGGTAAGAAATCAAAACCGTTGGTGAAAACTTCTTCTCCTGCAGATGCTTTGCCGCTTACCTCCTTTATTTCTGAAGAATGGAGGGATAAGTTGAAGATCCGGTTGAGGGCACCGGAATTCTGGGATGTGGAACAACCTTTGGGCAATATCCAGTTCGGTACTTTAGTTCACGCCTTGCTGGAAAAAATCAACACCCAGCGGGATGTTGAGCCTGCCTTGCATCAGGCCATTGTTATGGGGGTGATTGCCCGTGAAAAAATTGAACCGGTACGCCGGATGTTGGATCAGGTGATATTTCATGCGGAACTCGGGAGGTACTATTCCGATGCCGTGAAGGTTAAAACGGAACCCGAAATCCTTCTCCCCGATGGCAAGGTGGCACGTCCCGATCGGGTGGTTTTTGATAATGGTCATCCGGTTGTTATTGAATATAAAACCGGGAAAAAGGACCCCCGCCATATTGAACAACTTAATCAGTATGGTGATTTTTTGCTGGAAATGGGATATGACCAGGTAACCAAATACCTGGTATATTTACATGAAAAAATTGAAATAGAAAAAATCTGAACAAAACGATTCTACTATGGAGCATGAGCTAAAAGGACGGGATTTTGTTGCCAAACTTTACCATAATATTTCCGGTTATTATCCCGGATATGTCGTCCCGATTGCCGGATCCGGTTCTGCCCGACAATACTTCAGGCTGGGTTTGGATAATATCGTAATGATTGGAGTATATCACGAAGATAAAAAGGAAAACAAGGCATTTTTATCATTCACCCGGACTTTTTTGCGACAGGAGCTGCCGGTTCCGGAAATATTTGGTGAATGTTCGGAAGGGTTTGGATACCTGTTGCAGGATCTCGGTGATACCACCCTTTTTAGTTTTTTACAAGAAAAAAGGAAAAACAACGACTCCGCTTTCCCCGCCGAAGTGATTTCGTATTACAAACAGGCATTGTCGTGGCTTCCTCAGTTTCAGATCCGGGCAGAACCCGATTATAGGGTTTGTTATCCGCGTCCATCGTTCGACTTGCAATCAATGATGTGGGATCTGAATTATTTTAAATATTATTATCTCAAGCTGGCGGGTATTTCCTTTGATGAACAACATCTGGAGAACGATTTTCAAGCCCTCACTTCTTTTTTACTGGAAGCTCCTTCCGGTTATTTTCTCTATCGTGATTTTCAATCGAGGAACATCATGATCTACAAAGGGGAAACCTGGTTTATCGATTATCAGGGAGGGCGAAGAGGGCCTCTGCAATACGATGTAGCCTCTCTGCTTTATGATGCCAAAGCTGATCTTCCCGATGTTATCCGTAAAGAGCTTCTGGAGTTTTATCTCGATGCGCTATCTTCGCTGATCCCGGTCGACCGTGAACTTTTTCTTCGCCATTATCCGGGATTTATCCTGATCAGGATATTGCAAGCCATGGGCACTTATGGTTTCAGAGGATATTATGAAAAGAAGTCCCATTTTCTTCAAAGCATTCCCTATGCGCTCAAAAATCTTTCCACCATAATGGATCAGCCTTTTTTGACCAGCTTTCCGGAATTGAAACGGGTGATTGGTCAGATGGTGGAGAAATATTTTGTTGTCAAAGATGCTGTTGCAGTGGCCCCCGGATTGCATGTTCTGATCACCAGTTTCTCTTATAAAAATGGAGTTCCGGTTGACACAACACCTCATGGTGGCGGCTTTGTGTTTGACTGCCGGGCGCTTCCCAATCCGGGACGTTATGAAAGGTTTCAGCAGGTTACCGGGAAAGATCAGGAGGTTATTGATTTTTTGAGAAAGGAACCTGAAATGGGAATGTTCCTGAACGACGTGTATTCACTGATAGAACGGAGTGTCAGGATCTATTTGAAACGTAATTTTACCCATCTGATGGTTAGTTTCGGATGTACCGGGGGCCAGCATCGGTCGGTATATTGTGCTGAAGCGCTGGCCAGATATCTTGCCGAAAGGTATCCTGTTCAAATCGAATTGCATCATCGGGAAATGGAAAATCAAGCCGGAACGGGATTATGGGAAAAGCGTTAATTCTGGCGGCAGGACTTGGAACCCGGCTACGACCGCTCACCGATCATTGTCCAAAAGCGCTGATTGAAGTGGAAGGTGCCACTTTGCTGGAACATGCCCTGATCCATTTGAAATCTTACGGGTTTAATGAGGTGATCATCAATGTCCATCATTTCTCAGGAATGATCCGTGATTTTCTTCATAATCATCACAATTTCGGATTAAAAATTTCCTTTTCCGACGAATCCGGCGAGTTGCTTGAAACAGGTGGAGGATTGAAAAAAGCAGCTTGGTTTTTTGATGACGGATCGCCATTTTTAGTTCGGAATGTGGATATTTTATCGGATCTGAACCTGACTTGCTTGTTCCAGTCGCATCTTGATTCCGGAGTCCTGGCGACCTTAGTAGTGAAAGAGCGACCTACTTCACGGTATTTGCTTTTTGATCGGGACCTTCGCCTGTCGGGATGGGAAAACCAGTCCTCCGGCGAAAAAAAAATAACCCGTTCCTGTGCCGAATATCAATCTTTTGCTTTCAGCGGCATTCAGATCATCAGTCCTTCAATTTTTCCATTGATCACAGAACAGGGACGGTTTTCGCTCATCGATCTTTATCTTCGTCTTTCAGCCCGACATGCCATTTCCGGGTGGGTCGACAACACTTCATTATGGCGTGATGCCGGTAAACTCAAACGTTGAAATATGACCTCTTTTCTTTCAAAAATTGCCCAACATCTTTTTGATACATGCGGAACAGACCTGTCGGAGGTTTGCTTGGTCATGCCCAACCGCCGGGCAGGGCTTTTTTTCAGGAAATATCTCAGCGCTCATCTCAAGCATCCTGCCTGGTCGCCGGTCATTTATTCGATCGAAGATTTTATGGCTATCCTGTCGGAGTTGAACGAGGCAGATCCGATGAATTTACTTCTCGATCTGTTTGAATTACACCGGAAAAAAGATAAAGAAAAAGCCCAGTCGTTCGAGGAATTTCTTACCTGGGGGCCTCAGCTATTGGCCGATTTCAACGAAATTGACCGCTATCTGGCCGATCCGGAATATCTGTTTGGCTATCTGAGCGAAGCCCGGGCCATCAACCTCTGGAACCTTGATAAATCGCCACTTACAGAGTTCCAGCTCAATTATCTCCGGTTTTATCATTCCCTGTACGATTATTATCAGCAGCTTACCGTAAATTTGATGGGTAGGGGAGAAGCATATCAAGGGTTGTCATTCAGAAAAGCTGCGGAAAATCTTGAAGCGGGAATAGCCAGAGTTCCCTGGAAGCATATTGTTTTTGCCGGTTTTAACGCCCTTACGGCAGCCGAAGAAAAGGTGATGCTTTTTTTGCAGAAGTCGGGTAAAGCTGAATTTTTATGGGATGCCGATCATTATTATTTTGATAAAGGAGATCACGAAGCGGGGAGTTTTTTACGAAAATGGCTTTCTTCCTGGCCATTAAAGCAGAAGAATTGGATTGGCGACGATTTTTTAACGGAGGGGAAAAACATTGAGGTGATCGGGGTTCCGAATGTAACCGGACAAGTAAAACTGTGTGCTGAAATACTCCGTCAAAACGGGAAGGAACTGGATGAACATACGGCCATTATACTTCCCGACGAAAAGCTGTTGCTGCCCTTGCTCAATTCGCTTCCGGAAGAAGTGAGCGAATTGAATGTGACCATGGGGCTGCCCCTCCGGCATACTCCGTTAGCCGACCTTCTCGATCTTGTTTTTCAGATGCATCTCCATGCTCTGCAAATGAAAAATGGCAGTACCGGAGGTAATCAATTCTACTTCCGCGATGTCGTCAGGATTTTGCAACATCCCATGGTTAGAAGGATGGCTGTTGCCAGGATGCAGGGGAACCAGTTTGCCGTGAATGAACTGATTGTGAAAGCTCAATCGGGCCACCGGGTTTTTCTCTCGCACGATGATCTGGAAGGAGCTGGGTTGTTTGATGCAGGTCTTGATTTCCTTCATCCTTTTATAGAACCCTGGAATGTTCCAGCCGATGCCATTCGCGACTTGCAAAAAATCGTTGCGCTCTCTTCGCAGACCAATCCGGTGGAATCGGAATATGCTTTTGCATTTGCCCGTATTTTGCATCAGCTCAATGAACTCATTCAGGAACGCCCGGGAATATTTACCTGGCCTACCTTTTACCAGTTTTTCCGGCAGATGCTGGAGCGTACTTCGCTTCCATTTTATGGAGAACCGGTTAGCGGGATACAGATTATGGGGATGCTTGAAACCCGAACCCTCGATTTCGACCAGGTGATCCTCCTTTCCTGTAACGAGGGGATGCTCCCGGCAGGACGGCTGGCTCCATCTTTCATTCCGTTTGATATCAAAAAGGAATTCGGATTGCCTTCGTATCAGCACAAAGACGCGGTATATGCTTACCACTTTTACCGGTTGCTGCAACGGGCAAAAAAAGTATGGCTGTTGTATGTTACCGTAACCGATCAATTGGGAAGCGGGGAGAAGAGCCGCTACCTTCAGCAGATCACCCGGGAACTTCCGGTTTACAATCCTGCAATTTCAATCCGGGAACGGTTCCTTCACACGCCCATGCCACCGGCTTCGTTCTGTCCGGCAATTACCATTCCGAAAGAGGATGCAATTTTACACCAGTTAAAAGAAAAAGCAGCAGCCGGTTTTGCTCCCACGGTATTGAACGCTTTCAGAAAATGTTCTCTGCAATTCTATTTTTCGGCAGTTGCCGGACTTCGTGAACCGGAAGAGATGGAAGAGACCATTAATCCAAAAGCACTGGGGAATGCGGTTCATCAGGCCCTTTATGAACTTTTTTTACCATACAAAAATACCCCGTTAACAGCCGGACATATTAAAAAAATGGCAGATCTGGCCGGAGTTACAGTAAAGAAAGCTTTTGCCGACAAATTTTCAGGATCTTCCCTCCATTTTGGTAAAAATCTATTATTGGTAAAAGTGGCTGAAAATATGGTGATTAATTATCTCCATACACAAATCATCAGGTTTGATGAAGCACAAAATCGGGTAAACGTTGCTTTGTTGGAACAGCCATTGTGGAAGGTTCTTTCTGTTCCGTTCAAGGATTCGGAGCTGGAGGTTCGCATCAAAGGATTTATCGATCGGATGGATCGGGTTGGGAATGAAGTTCATGTGATCGATTATAAAACAGGTTCGGTCCTGAAAAAAGAGTTGACGGTTGAATTGTGGGAGGATTTGCTGCATGCCCCCCACCTTGATAAAACATTCCAGCTTTTAACTTATGGCTGGCTGTTGTATAATCCTGCCGAAAAAACCATCATCCATACCGGCATCGTCTCTTTGAAAAAGCCGGGCGCTGGGTTTTTATCGGTTAAGGTACCGGAAGGAAAGGATACATACGCTGAATTCGCGACCATATTAAGAGACCTGCTTAGTGAAATATTTAACCCGGATCTTCCATTCAGTCAGACAGAAGATCTCACAATATGCTCCAATTGTCCCTATCTGAATATTTGTCAGCGGTGATGTTCCGGTTCTGAAAATACAAACGCCTCATACACAAAAATATCAGCGGTTTTCCATCCTTCCCATCCGAGGCCGGCTTTATCGCGGGCGCAATGGCCTAAAAATTCCTCTTTCGACCAACCGGTTTCCGCAGCTACCTGGGGCAAAAAGGTACCTGAATGATATCCTTGTTTGATATAGATTCCGTGTTTACCTAAGATAATATCCTCCGGCGATTTGATCTTTTTCATTGGGGAGAGGACTGAAATTTCGATTACCAGATCATCCACTTCCGAAAGGGTAACAAGGGGAAATCGGGTATCTTCGGTAGCCGATGCGATGACCATTTCTTGGATAACGCGGAAAAGTGGAGTATTGGCGGTGAAGCGTCCAATGCAACCTCTGAGTTCCCCTTTTTTCTTTAATGTTACAAAGGCTCCGGCTTGTTGGGTGAGATGTTTGGAAAAGCCCACGGAGTCGATTTCCAGGATACGCTGCGTTCCCATGTATTTTTCCAATGTATTTCTTGCGATTTTTAACAAGATCTGCTGTTCGTCTGTGGTAAAAGTGAAATCTTCAACGGGTGGAACCTTGGCGGGTTTTTTTACCAGAGCCAACGACCAATAACCGACAACCTTCATGGTGTCGCCATATTTCGAATCGCCTGAATTCATATACTGAACCGGTGTGATGGCGATGTTTGGGTTATTGCTGATCATGTTCAGCAAAACGAGTATGGAGGTCCATCCGCAGAGGTTGGTAGCGAGATTCGGGATTTTTTTTTGTTCGTAATCGTGAAGAAATTGAACCAGTTTTTCCGGAGATTTGGTCAGAATCGCATCACAGGTTGCCTGATCGGTCTTAATGGCATCGTTATAGGCGGGGTAATGCGAAAAATCGGTGCTGAAAACAAAGAGGTTTTTGTCGTTGAAAAACGGCTTGAGGGCTTCTGCTATTATTTTACAGGTCTCCTTATGCTGGGTTCCGATGATCACGGGTACCAGTTTAAAAGGTTTTTTCAGATGATACTGAAGAAACGGAACCTCCACTTCGAGGCAATGCTCTGATTGCTCGGCTTCAGGATGATAACTGAATACCGGGAAATCATGTATGAGTTGGTTGGCAAGGGTAACATTCACATTTACTGTTCCCAGTGGGGTAACATAATCGCCCTGATTGTAAATGGAAGCGCCGTTGAAAGATACCTGGTGGCTGGAACCGATAACGAACACATTTTCATATTCTTTGTCGGGATCAATCTGATTGAACCCGCTGGCAGCTACCTGACCGGAAAAAACATATCCTGCATGGGGAACAATGATTGCGGGAACAGATTGTCGGGGCATGGTTCTGGCTTTCGAAAAAAGTTCTTTCAGGGTGGTTTGAAGCGTTTCGTAATCGCCCGGATAAAACCGTCCTGCCGCCACCGGTTTTCTGTCGTGAGGAGGAGCAGTGCCCTCCCCATTACATCCTTGGTGAAAATTAAATGTGAGACTCATAAAAACAACGATTTTAAGAAAATAATGCATGGTTTTTATTAACTTTGATAAAGGTTATGTAAAGATACGAATGAATGCTGAAAAATATCACCGCGAATCACCATATTACCTTGTTACGCCAAAAGGTGTCCGCTGCCAGATTTGTCCCAATAATTGCCTTCTGAACGAGGAGATGGAGAGTTGTTGTCATACCCATTTTGTCAAAGATCAGAAACTATACACGCTGGGTTATGGGAATCCTTGTGCCGTACATGTCGATCCCATTGAAAAGAAGCCGCTGTTCCATTTTTTACCGGGATCTTTCAGCTTTTCCATATCTGTTGCAGGTTGTAATATGGCTTGTCTTAACTGTCAGAACTGGGAAATATCACAGCAGGGCCCCCTGTTGACCCGGAATGTGGAACTTTTCCCCGACCAGGTTGTGGAAGAAGCAGTGAAAAATAACTGTTCCTCCATAGCCTTTACCTATTCGGAGCCGATTGCTTTTTACGAATATGTACGCGATACAGCCAGGTTGTCAAAAGCACGGGGAATAAAAAATCTTTTCATCTCCAATGGTTATATCAACGAAAAGCCATTGGAAGATTTGGCCGGATATCTTGATGCCGCCAATATTGATCTGAAGTCATTTTCGGAAGAAACATATAGGAAATTGAATAGAGGCAGTTTGCAGCCTGTTTTGAATACCCTGAAACTCTTGAAACGCTGCGGGGTATGGGTAGAAATCACCAACCTCCTCATCCCCGGCTGGAATGATGATATGCAGAAAATAAGGGAGATGTGCAATTGGCTGGCAAGCAATGGGTTTTCGGAAACCCCGTTACATTTCAGCCGGTTTTTTCCGCTCCATAAACTCACTGGTTTTTCCATTACTTCAGTTAAAACATTGGAAGAAGCTCATGATATCGCCGTTGAAGCAGGGTTACAGTATGTTTATGTCGGGAACCTGCAAGGAAACGACTCGGAAAACACCTATTGCCCTTCCTGTAAGAGATTGCTGGTAAAGCGGCAGGGATTTCAAATCCGGGAAAATCACATCCGTGGATCCAACTGTAAGTATTGCAATACCCGGATTAGTGGGGTTTGGGATCATTTGTCAAAATAACAACACAGCCTCCTCCCGACCTCCCATTCTCTCAAAACCTCCATGTTGTCCTAATCAAATATAATTCATAGTTTCTTTGTTTTCATTTACAATTCAAGAAAGGACTTTCTAAAGTTATCCTTTTAACTTCGCCTGATCCAACTGCATCACAAAATACAATATTTGGTTTTATCTTACTTGAATATGCAGTAATTGTTGTTGCAAATTTTCTTTTTGTAGTATCACGAGATGGGAAAAAGTAAATTACCATATCTGTACTGAATTTATTTTCTGAATTACATTTAATTTCACTACATCCGGGTAATCCATCACCAAATGTTTCAATGGATAGTAACTCTGATTTTGCCATACCACTTATTTTCAAATGAATTTCGCAGAAATTATTGCTATCGCTTATTTGTGATTTAGCATACCATTCACTTGAAATAATTTCCAGGTTTACTTTTACATTTTCATCTTTTTTACAACTTAAAAAAAGGACTAACAGTAACCCGATGCTTAAAAAAAACGTTTTCATATAATAATTTTAATTCATTGTTGTCCGGTAAAACTTAAAAATGTTTGCTGTTTCGAGTTAAACAACAGATTATCAGCTCCTATATTTATCAATTAAAAAAGTAAGCCCCCCTCTAAATTCATTTCCAATTGTGTGTG
>Ga0172381_10002076_pt1 | contig 22745 bp, 33 predicted proteins | sample Leawel6488metaG_FD_119754 | JGI IMG/M metagenome (GOLD analysis project Ga0172381, IMG submission 119754) | Leachate microbial communities from a municipal landfill in Southern Ontario, Canada - Leachate well 64-88 metaG | ecosystem: Engineered > Solid waste > Landfill > Unclassified | place...
CCGACTTGGGAAAAACTTCACGAGTACACCTACACCGCTGTCGACACAGACACTAAACTCCTTCTCCACTTCACAGGCAAAGACGGAGCAGTCGCTACCAACGACTCTGCTACAGGCAAGGCAATAACGTTTGTTGGCACAGCAGCGATTGATACGGCTTACTCTCCATTCACAGGCGGATCATCACTTCTCTTAGATGGGAACTCGGACTATGTTACGTTAGCGGATAGTGCGGATTGGGATTTTGGGACTGGGGATTTTACGATAGATTGTAGGACTAGATTTGCGTTAAGTCCAGAAACAGGGGCAACACAAACAGTTTATAATCAATGGGCGGACGCTAATAATTATTGTTCTGTGCATATATCTGGTGGATGTATTTATTTTCAATATCGTGTAGGTGGAACTTGGTTAGCAAGATACCTAACAGCAGATTTAGGATTTGTTATAAATCAATGGTATCACATAAGGGTATGTCGTAATGGAACTTCTTTACTTATTTTTCTTGATGGAGTAAGTCAAGCAGTAACGGAAACAACAGCTATCTCTACGAATAATTTAACAGGAATAGCAGGACTTGCGTATATCGGAGCAGAAGGAGATGCTGCTAATTTCTTCAACGGAAACCTAGCAGAAGTTAAAATCGTCAAAGGTGTAGCTCTATCCACTTCCGACTTCACTCCTCCCACCTCTCCCTACATAGGCAACACAGCTTATGAGATATTGAATTTGAATGGCGACACAGACCAGATGTATATGTTGGATTGCAGGTTTGTGAATGGGTCTGTTAATACTTCTTATTTTAATTTATTATTCAACAATGATACTGGAACAAATTATGGACGACAAACAATATATGGGCTAGATACAAATATTTATGCAGATAGAACAACAACTGACCCAGGAATATACTTTAATCTTGCGCCAGCAGCTTCTGGTCAGTTATTACATTGTAATTGTGTAATTTATGCTAAGTCAGGTTTCATAAGAACAGTATTATTCAGTTCTGGGAGTGGAGTAAATGGGACTGCAATATATGTTGGAATGTGTAGTGGAAATGTATGGAACAATACTGCTGATAACCTAACGTCATTAGTCTTGACAGCTTCACAAGCCAACGGTCTCGGCATAGGCACACGCATATCGTTGTATAGGCAGGTGTATCGATGAGAAAACTATTATCGTTTATCTTAGCATTATTTTTAATCTTTACGCCGATCTCATCCTTCGCTGTCAAAGTGGGCACAATGGAAAGCCCAACGGCCATAGAGGGAATGTGGACAGTTGTCAAGGACAGCGGAGAGCTAGCCTCTGCCGTCACTTCCTACACCTTCTCAGGATTGAATGGTGATGTGGATGGGGAGTATCATTTGATTGTAAGAATTATAAGTGGAGCAAGCTCTAATGGAGTTTATCTTTTACCTAATAACGACTCTACTTCTGGTCATTTTGGAACTCAAGTTATGGGAGGATATGGAACCGACAAAGCTGCTATAAGATATGCAACATTAGGTGGGTGGCTTTTATATGGACAGTATTCTTTGACAAATAATTATGTTCATTTTGCAGATGTGCATATTCAAGCTAAGTCAGGATTTGTACGGACTTGCACAGTCTTTGACGCTAATAATATTACTGGAACAACAGTTGCTGCTGTCAGTATGCAAGCTCAATCATGGACTAATACTGCTGACAACTTAACGTCTTTAGTTGTATCAGCATCTCAAGCATCAGGCATCGGCATCGGCTCACGCTTCATCCTGCTAAAGAAATGCCACAACACAGGCATTAGGACAGGCGAGATCACTCCCAACTCAATCAAGGGAACGTGGGAAAGAGTGTGTGATTATACTGTATCAGGTGCAGCTATATCTTCCTACCAAGTCACAGGGATTGCAGGGAATACCTATCCTATCTATCGGGTAAGGGTGAGAGGGGTGGATAAGGATACAGTGGGAGCATGGTATTTAAGAATGAATAATGTTTCTACGGCAGGTATTTATGGTTATCAACTATTGTACGGAACAGACACTACTGCTGGAGCAGAAAGAGCAACTTACCCGGCATTTTTTATAGGAGCTACTGCTGACGACTCTGCTTTAACAATGTCTGATACATTACTATACATTAAATCAGGATTTGTAAGGACAGGACTAAGTTCTATTTCAACAAATATTTCAACTACTACAGTCACAGCTCAATATTTATTTGGTAGCGTGTTCAACAACACCGCAGACGAAATCACCACCTTTGATTTTGTTCCTCAGGCGGATAAGTTTAATATTGGGACAAACATCGTCGTCGAGAGGCTGGTGTTATAATGGACTGGCAAATTTTGTTTGGTATTATAGGATTCTTTCTTACGGTGTTTGGCCTCTGGTATAAGATTGACCGGGACACGAACGCCAAGATCGACAGCATGGGCTCTGTGTTTGCAGAGAAACTGATTGAAGCTCAGAGGCAGGGGGACGAGAAACGATCAAGGATTTATGAACGCCTTGACACCGTTAAAACCGCTCATCGGAATGAAATTGATTCCTTCCGTAAAGATGTTAATGAAAGTTTTGTGTCTGTTAAGTGGTGTAGCTTAATTCATTCTAAGGCAGATGAAACGTATTCAGAATTTAAAAAAACACTCGAAAAGCTGGACAAGAAAATGGATACCCTTCTTGGGCGAGAATACAAACATGACTAAACCTAAAAGCATGAACAAAGATGAGCTTATCCACTACATTCTTGGGGTCATAAAAAATACCCTTGAAGAACATTTCCCGAACAATGCAAACAAGGAATACATCATACCAGAATACATGATGATTCAACAGGCATCAGAGATTATAGAAAACAAGTTTAAGCATATCCAATCGGAAATGTTAACAGCTCATTGTGTGGAAACCAAAGGAGGCAAGAATGATTAAATTTATTATAAGCCTTTTTCAAGTGCTTTGGGTTATGTGGGGATATCTTCGACCTATCTATCGCGACATCATACGGATCACAAAACAAGTTTCAGAGCAGGGTCTTGAGAATATTGAGGCTAGAAAGAAAGTCTTTCAGGACATCACAGATTGCATCCAAGCTAGAGGGCTAGAGAAAATACCAGATAGCGTTTTAAATTGCGCTATTGAACTCGCCTATCAAATCGTGATATGGCAAAACAAGAAAGGAGAAGTAAAATGAAAAATTGGGTAAAGATCTTAATTGCGTTTGTTGGCTCCGGATTGAACGGTGGTTGCGCTTATCTATCAGGACAATTTCCTGAATGGGCTATTGTTTTTGGGGCCGCGGCTACGCTTGTTTCAGTTCTTATGTCTAAATTAATTGGTTGGCCACCACAATCTAAGTAAGGAGGGCTTATGGCGGGATTGGGAGAATTTTTAGGGGGCTTAATGAAAAAGCTACCCATCCAAGATCGTAAAGAACGCTGGAAAAATCAGCTTGAGGCTTTAGAGAAAGAACAAGAACGTTTAAATAAAGGAGACCCAAGTGTTGCGAAATCTAAAAAGTATGACGCTAATAAGCTTGCTATTGGTAAGCTTAATCGGTTGCTCAAAAACAGTTCCGACAGCTAAGCAACCCAAGGCTATCAGAGTTTGGTGGGGGACAAAGGAACAAATTGTTTCTTTCTTAGAAACCCCTGAAGCTCAATCTGAGCGATGGATCGTTGAAGCGATAGGTGATAAATGAGAACCTTCTTGGAAAAAGTTTTTGCTTGGATTTTATGGAAGATCTTTGGAAAGGAACAATGAACGATAAAGGAACGGACGTAAGATGAAAATTTTTAACATTATCAAATCAATTTTTACATTTATATCAATTACTCTTGCCGGAATGTTTGGCGGGCAAAAAGAGAAAGGTGTTAGGCGCTTTGGCATACCAAGTATTGCAGTATTGACGGGCTGGGAGGTTTGGGGTTGGAAAGCATTATTTTATTTGCTTCTGATCCCGGTACTTTGCATGGGCTATGGAGCCAATTCAGTATTCATGGATTGGTTTCATAATGACACAATCGTGCGTCTATTCTACGCTTTTCTATTAAGCCTACCGTTCTTCGGTTTTGGGTGGAAGCGTGGTGTGGTGGCTTCTGTGGCGTTAATGGTAGCCTTTTCTGTACGGGCTGGCAGCCTGGGTCAAGTTTGGGGAATGGACATTCTGATCGAAGATATTTTCCGGTATGGATCCTTAGCTCTTTTAGTCGTGGTTAATAATCTGACAAAACGATAGACTGATCCGCCTACGAAGGAGGTTTGATGAAATCGATCGTCTTTATTTCAGATAAACATTGCGGTAGTATTTGGGGGCTTACCCCTCCAAAGTATTGGACCAAACATTTAGAGAAAACCCAACGGGAGAGCTGGCAAGCCTACAAACGTATGATTTTGCGCTGGGGGAAACCGGACATTTTGGTAGTCAATGGTGATGCTATTGAAGGAACGCAAAAGAAACAAGGGGGCGCAGAGCTATTAACCGCTGATCGCAACGTCCAATCCAAGATGGCCATTGAATGTATTGAACTGTGGGAGGCCAAAAAGATCTTTATGACCTATGGCTCCAAGTACCACGTGGGCGATCAAGCCGAAGATTTTGAATTTAATATAGCTGACAAGTTAGATGCCAAGATCGAGGGAAGATTGTTTTTAAAAGTGGAAGGGTTGACTTTTGATATCCGTCATAAAGTTGGTACGTCCGTGATCCCTCACGGGCGGGCTACTCAACTCCTGAGAGAGTTATTGTGGGACTTGATAAAAGAAGCTAATGGGACGGGGCCTAAGATAGACGTTGTTGTGAGGTCCCATGCTCATTATCATATTTGGGTGGAATCTCCGGATAAGGTTGCTTTTATTACTCCGGCGTTACAGCTGTCCCGTGGTCGTTTTGGGTCAAGAGAATGTCAAGGAGAAACGCATTGGGGGGCCATCCGCCTCCTCCTCCATAATGGTCAAATTGTAGGAAAGGATAAAGACCTATGCAAACTTCATGCCAACAAACAAGCCGTTATAAAAGTAGAGTGATTAAAGAGCTTGAAGCAGCCCCAGACGTTCGTCCCTATAATTGGACGGCCTTTGAGCTTGATATGATCCGAAAGTATTATCTTACAAAGAAGCCAGGGGATATCGCCAGGATCCTTGGACGAACAAAAGGCGCCGTTATCAATAAGGCGTCTGTGCTTGGGCTTAACCCTAAAGAGAAAGGGGGCCGAATATGACAAAAGGGATCAAGTTCGACGAGGAAAAAACCCAGTGGCATCTTCTTCCTATGGATGTCATGGAAATCGTGGTTCGTGTTCTTATGCACGGGGCAAAAAAATATGCGCCCGATAATTGGAAATACGTTGAACCCAAAGAGAGGTATTACGACGCGGCGATGCGCCATCTTACCGCTCGACATCAAGGCCAGCAATTAGATAATGGCCCTGGCGGAAGCGGTCTCCCGCATTTAGCGTGTGCTATTTGTTGTTTAATCTTTTATCTCTGGAAGGATACCCATGAAAACAGTCTACGTCGCAGGGGCTTATTCAGCCGATAATGTTACTAGCGTTTTAAATAACATGAGAACCGGGATGAGGGAAGCTACTAAAGTTCTTCTAGCGGGCTACGCCCCTTTTGTCCCGTGGTTTGATTTTCATTTCCAGCTTATGTTACGGGAAGGGGAGCATTTAACGGTTACTGATTACTACAAATATTCGATGGCATGGTTAGAGAAGGCGGATCTTGTATTGGTACTCCCCCACAGTGAGAAGTCCAAGGGAACGCAAGCAGAAATTAAACGCGCTCGGACATTAGGGATCCCTATTATCTATTCACTTGAAGATCTTCCGCTATCTAACTAACCGGAGCAAGATACCCTTCCAAAAGCGAAATGGCTTCCTCTGTGGAATGTGTGTCAAACGCAGCGTAGCCTTTTTCTCGAGCAGTTAGAAGGAACGTTATTTGTTCCGGGCTTACTTTACCCCCCGGTTTCTTAAATTCCAGAAATAATCCGTGGTATTGGCCCCTAGGTTCGTATATTGTTAGATCAGGCGTACCTTTCCTATATCCCATTCTCATCATCTTCATAGCCATACCCGCTGACATAATGAATCCCGCTGGGCTGATGGTGTAAAGTAGACCCGGATGCTTGAGCTGAAGATAGTTGACGAACGCTGTTTGAATTTGATACTCAGTTTTATCCATGGGTATCCTCCAATGGCGGCATCCCTCGAGCATCGCCGCGGGCAATTTGATAGGGAGCATGACTTGAATCTCGGCATTGCATGATGCAGAATTTGTCTTTACGAACAAAAATTTTCATGGGCTTGCCGCAGAATTGACATATGGGTTTCTCAATCGTTTCCCACGTTTTAATGCAAGGGTCGTTTTTGTTTACCGAGATCATGCACATTTCTTGGACGCAAACATAGAAGGTTGCTTTCCGGGTGACAATCTCGCGCATGGTGTTGCCGCACAACGGACAAGCTGGTGGTCCGTTCTTGACGATGATTAGTGTCATGCCTTCACCTCCTCGGATTCATAGTCCTCCGCGCACATAAAACAAAGCGAGGAATAGTTTTCCGGAGTGTCAAAATACACGTTGCCGTGCAGATTTAGGCGCGTCCCCCAAACTGTTTTTCCATCAATCACGTATTCTCTTTCGGATACAGCTAAGATCGCGGAATATGGGATCAACACCGCGTTTCCATTAAATTCATTTATCTCAATATGGTCTTTCATTTCTCATACCTTTCTGTTTTAGAACATTCAGCATTAATAGGACAACCCGGAGCCCAAGATGGGACACGGGTAACTATTTTAACCACTTCCACCGGGTGACGTTTGCCTTTTGGCCCTTCAACCACCAACTCATCGTGAACCGTAAAAAGGATCCGATATTGTTCTCGCAGTAAGCCAAACATCGCCTCAACCATGATGTCTCGAGCTACGGCTTGGGTAACATTCTCGACGAGTTTTCCGCCCCAAGTTTCTTCCACTTCGTATTTATTTGTGACGCTATTCACAGATAAGAAGGTTAACTTTCCTTCCGCTGTCACTTTAGGATGGTGATAGGCTAGGGTCCTTCCGGATGGAAGTTGGGCCCGCAAAAAATTCCCATCCATTTTCCAAAGAATATAACCACAGTCATGGGGGTTTCTGCTCAACACAGTTTGTTTAGCTGCTTCTTCCATGGCATACCAAAACTTTGGTACCCTCGAGAACACCGTTCGGTATTGTGATACGGCGCGCTCGGCGAGATCTTGAGTAACTTCGATATCGTATTTGGCGCACGTTTCCATAAACTTCTTGTGACCCATTCCAAACCCACACCCTAAAACCGTTTGTTTTCCAAGTTGTCTTTCCTTCTTGTTGGCTTTGGTCAGTGTTGGTTTGTTATGGATATGCCGGGCCATGTGGACGTAGATATCTGGTAATTCCGGGTTAGCATCCTGTTCGTGAAACAACTTCAACCCACTAGTTTCAGAGGCAAGCCACATGACGACACGAGCTTCGATCGCAGCAAAGTCCGTGATGAACATTTCATACCCCGGGCTGGGGATGAACATTCCTCTGATGCAGGACGAAAGAGTTGGCAGCACGTCGTAGAACAATGGAAATGCGTCGGGAGCTTCTTTGAGCAAGCTGATTGCCCGTTCAATTTCTTCCGGGCTGATCGTTGCTTTGACGAGATTTTGGATTTGAACAAGTTTTCCAGACCAACGCCCCGTGGATGCGCCATGGTACACAAGCGTATCCCGAACCCTTTGATCTTGGGAGACCGCTTGAGCAAGCGAATGATATTTGGCATTAGAGGTAAGAGAGAGTTGTTGTCTAAGTTGAAGGATACGGAAATTTTCTCCGGACGTTTGCAAGAGAGCGTCTTTGACGGTTTTCTTAGTGAGATCTGCAAGGACAACACCTTTTGATTCAAGATATCGTTTAATGGCATCGCGTTTAGTTCCAGCATTGACTAATCCTCCTGTTAATTCAAAAAGTTCTTGGTTGAGATTCTTAGTTTCCTGGTCAATCATGGTAATGGCCTTCTGGACAGCTTCAACATCCACACAAACCCCGGTGTCATTTAGGTACTGGTCCATGAACCATACCTTTTGTTCCGACGGACAGAGGTCGGGAACGTGGATATCAATATCGCGCTCCGTTTCAACGTCACGTTTACAATACTCCGCCAGCCGGCCAAGTTCATAAGTGCCTATGGTTCCGGTTGAACGGCACAACACCTTCATCAACTTACCGCCTTCAATATCCTTCTGAAATTTACACTCAAGAGCTTTGGCCGCGTATTCAAGACGACGGGGTAAAGCGCTTGCCGCAGCTTTAGCCGCGGTACAGCGCCACTGGGTTAATGGAATAGGCAAGGCTCCATAAAGCGGGGTAAGTTTATGCTTCCAAATACTTCGTTCAAAGAAAGCATTGTGGGCGTGGAACTCTGCTCCTTTGCGAACCAGGTCGTTTAGTTCGGAAATTGCTGTTTTCAGCTGTGGGCCGAACAATGCTCCTTTAACTGGCTCGTTGTCTACCGCCCAAGCTAGACAAAGGATCTCGGTTGAAGGATCCTCAGCGTAGCGGTAAGCCCCGGCTTCCCAGATATCAACTTGGGACCGTGATTCAAAATCAACGTAGACGCGCATTGTTATCTCCTGTGTAAAGGAGTAAAGCGATCACCAAACAAAGAACGCCTAATGTCCCTAATATGCACAAATTTTCTGATGTATACATACTCGTTTCCTTTCAGTTTACCCTACAACCCACCAAACTGCATGGGTTGTAGGGTAATCATTTAATTTACACGTCCCAAGGCATATCGTTAGCGGGTACGTCTGGGGTGATGGCACCTTCAGCACCAACAGCGTCGAACTCATCCTCAACTCGAGGTCTTGATGAGAACGTAACGTCGTCAGCAAGCTTCTGAATACCGACGAGGTAAATTGTAACTCCTCGTTGTGGCTTGAGGAATGGGGCAATGGTTAACACTGCTCGACACCAGCATCCGGGATACAACTGACTTTGGTCAGTGATCCTTTTCTTTGATTGGTCAATACAATCCGGGCGGTTCTCGGCATTGCTCGACGTACGGAGAACGATATAACCTTTCTCATTCTCGTCGGTCTTGCCGGTGGATTCTTTGGGCTTATCGCCGTCTCGGAACTTTGTGAGCTTCAAAGACTTGAGATCAACTTCCGGGCCAAAGTTTCCGCGGGCAACTCTCAGGATCCTCGCCCAGAAATCAGCAAGGTTATCTTGGGCCATGAGTTTAGCCGCTGGGTTTTGGGCCGCGACTAACGCCGCTACCGTTTCCTTCTTCGGAAAAAGCATGGTTGCGAAATACTTTTTCTTGGCTTCATTTCCCATAACTGCTATTGGCTCAAATAGTGACGGGTAAGAAAGCCTAAAAGCCGGGGTGATATAATTTTCTCTAACTTGTTTGTTTTCTTGTGTCATTTCTTTTCTCCTATTTTCTTTAAAGTCATTCCCGTTTCCGGGACTTCGGTTAATTTTGAAACTCTTTCTTTGCCAGCGATCTTTTCCATTTGCGCCGGTGATAAGAGTTTTATTTTGAAAGCTTGATCGCCCAGGTCGGCGAAAGCTTTCAGTGCTTCATCTTCATTGATCCATTTACGCCACGCTCGCTTTTTAGCAAGGTCATAGCCTTCAATGGATCCCCCAGCTTCAATATATTCTTGAGCATAGGCCGCGACGGCGTTAAGCCATGTTTCAAAGCGGTCTTTGTAGTCAAGGATATTCTTGAGCGTTTCCGGGGCCAAGGCTTTCACGTCGGGAAAGATGAGTTCTTTATTCGCCGCGGGTAACTGAGCAGCGAGATCTTTCCTTAACGCCGGGCATATGGTCTTGGCATAGCACCAACGGCACCATGATCCAGCGCACGTGAAGGCGTCTTTTTCTTGGGCGAGATTGATAGCGGTGCCAACTTGCGCTTCAAACCCGTCCATGTATTTCATATCGCACTCCCAGGTACTTAACTGGTTCTCTGTGCGAGGTTGGATAATGGTCAATTGAATTTTCTCTACTTCATATTGCTTGGTCAAAGCCAAAGCGTAGAGAAGTAATTGACGATTATCGGTAGCGGAAACCAAGATACCTTTACCATACTTAAAGTCCATGACAATGATTCTGTCAAACTCACGTACGATAGCGATGTCTAGGGTTCCACCGATTAACTCTGGAATAACTGTGACTTTTTGCTCGACGAGTAAAGTACCGCCTTTTTGAAGTTCCGCACGAACGGTCGTACAAGCGTAGCTTATTGCGTCAGCCATTTCTTCGGTGACTTCAAAGTCCTCGATCGTTTCCCCTACTAAGTCGTAAGGATTGATCTTCGGGTTCTTGAGGCAACGTTCAAGCAAAGCGTGAGCCGCTTGCCCTTCGGCAGCGTGTTCACTTTGCGGAGGTTTTGGCATTTTTTTACACAGGGCTACAGACCCTGGACAATTCATCCACCGTTCCGCATTTGACGGTGAAAGATCAGTGTGTTTTTTATCCGCCATATTATCCCTCTACTTTCTCATACGTAGCGTCAAAGATATCCGGTTTGCACGGATAGTGCTCCCCTTTGATCCCCATTATAATCCAGTCCCCGGGGCAGACATTATGCCCGTCCTCAAGAGTGTCTATCCAGCCATGTTCGTGCATCGTGTACCCGCACTTGGAACATACTGTTTTTCCACTTACGTCAGGATGGCGAAAGTAACGCACCACCTTTCCCTCTGACTTGAATAGTTCCTTATCCCCCAGGCTCGGTTGGATTAGAACACAATTATCTTGTGGGTGATCCCCGTTCTTGAACCATTGGGTCGCTTCAATTACTACTGGTTTCTTTCGGTATTTGGCCATGCTCCCCTCACTTTACAATGATATTGTGAGATAGCGCAAACTCAAAGATCATTTGCGCGGCTTGTTCACAATATTGATCGGGTACTTTAATAAGCTTCGGCTCCTTTGGTGTGAATTTCGCACACACTTGCTCTTTGATGAACTTCACGAACTCATTGGATTGTTCACCAGCGGCCATAAGGTATTTTTGAGCAAACTCTTTTAAGAGCGTGCTGTTCTTGATACCAACAGCGGCCATGACTGTGGGCGCTACAACCTCTGGGGTTTTTACAGGTTCCGGCATTTTGCCGACGGGTTTTCCCACTTCGGCAACCATAAGCGGATTTGCTAATTTCTCTAACGCGATCGCTATTCTTTCAAACGATTGTTCTAAACTCATAACATACACTCCAATTTCTGTTTGCAATTCTCGCAAACGGTTAACTTTGCTACTCGTTTAAGGTCTTTTGCTTCTGTTACTTTCCTACACAACTGACATTTAGTTTCGATGAACTCAGTTTTCCCCCTTTCGTCTAGTATTGTGTTTATGTTCTTCGCTTTCTCGGTTAGTGTGTCGATGATAGTTTCATCAACACTGTTTTCGGCGATCAGGAATTGTGCGAGTACGGGTTTCTTTTGCCCCATGCGCGACAACCTATCCACCGCTTGTCGTATAATTCCCGGAATATAGTCCATTTCGACAAATACACAAATATCGCAAACATATTGTAGTCCATCTACTCCTATGCCCGCGGCCGTGATCTGTCCTATAAACAGATTGACCCCGGGGTCTTGTTGAAATGATTTAATAGCCGCGTCCTTCTCGGTGGCACTTTCGGATCCGGTATACAATACCGCTCGGTCTTTGAAGCTTTCCTTGAGCATCGCCGCTACGTCTTTGTGGTAAATGAACACCACTACTTTCTCTTTCTCCTCGAGAATATCCGTTAAATGTTTTATGGCCGCGGTAGCTTTAATGATACCTAACAATCGTCTGACAGATCCTTCAGTCTTATTAAACTTGTAACCTTCTCGTTCTTGTTCCGTTAGTCTAATCAATTTATCCGTTGGGTCAAGATATATTTTTTCAAAAGAGACTTCCGGGAGTTCCTTCTGAACATCGGTCTTTAATCGTCGGAGCATGATGGGTTTGAGGATCTTACAAAGTTCCTCTAAGTGACTGGCCCCCGTACAATCAAAGCCAAAAGGTCCTTGCGCCCCGGCGCAGAATTTATAAGCAAAGTCATAAAAGTTTGTGTACTTCCCAAGGAACTCTGGGAACAATGCCCGGAGTGCCGGATACAATTCCACCGGCCGGTTCAATATCGGTGTTCCGGTCATAAGCCAGCGTCGGGCGCAACGTGAATAAAAACCTTTCTTTCCCAGTATAAATTTTGTCCGGTTAGCGTCGATGTTTTTAAGATAGTGGCTTTCATCACATAGCAAGAGCGGCCAAGTTTGTTCTTTTAAAAACGTTATCAATGGCTCCTTCCATACGATGTCATAATTCACGACGTTAAAGGCGCTGATCTCGGGTATAATTTTAGGCGAGGTGATCTCTTTGATAAAGGCCAACGGTATTTGTTCCCGGATCCTCTTAACCCATGATCGTCTAATAGACTGAGGACAAACAATTATGCCCGAGGAGATACCAGCCTTCTTGATGGCTTCTAAGGCTTGATAAGTCTTACCGAGCCCCATATCGTCGGCGAGGATAGCGTTAGCACGTAAGGCCAGGAAGTCCCGGCCAAAGTCTTGAAAAGGTAATAATTTTAGCATTTTTTATCAGCCATAGCGTCTTTTAGTTTCTGGAAGTCTTGCGGGTACTTATTAAAAAGGTATTCTTGGACTGCGGCTTTCCCATATTCTTGTTCTTTTTTGCCGTAGATCCATTTATGATTGTCGTCCATAGGGCGTTCGCTATTGAGCCAGTGACGATGTTTAATAACAACGTCTTTTGTCCCAAATAATATCCCTAGGTTGTTGCATAGCTTCCCCAAGGTAACGTCAATGCCGGTGTGGTGAAGTTTGGGGTAGACCATGTATCCAAGCAATCGGACCATCTTCCCAGACACCACACAGCCCGACGGATGTGGATAGTAATTCCAATCCGTGAGACAATCATCGGCCATAGCCACGCCCCAACCTTTTCCCTGAGTTTCGCACAATCCAAGCAGCATTTGGTCCCACTGAGGGGTCATAAACAAGTGATCGTCATTTATTGGGGCGTAGTAATCAAACGTCGGAAAATCTTTCGCATACATATTGTAGACTTCCGAGATATACTTTGGCTTGCCTACAACGATCTTGATGTACGCGGGCCACTTAGTAACGTAGTTTTTCAGTTCGGGGTCGTCGCTATTCAGATACGCAATCATGGCTGTTGTTGGGCTTCTTGTCGCGATAAACGACTCCATCATCTCAGCGAACAACTGTGGACGCCCGCGGCTAGGGCATATGGTCAATACACTTTTCATGCGTGCTTAGTTCCTTTCAACGTGTACAGATCTTTGCATCCATCTTCCCCAAAGAGTTCAACTAACGGGCCGTAAAGATGCGATGTTGGGTCTAATTGTTTGGTCATCAGCAAGCGTCGAGCTTCAGCGTTAAATAACCCCAACCGGTTCCAAGGTGTAACCTCTTGATGATTAATTTGGACGTCCATATGAACGTAAGGCTGGATCCCGAGGTCTAAACACTTTTGGCAAAAAGAAGCGTCCGGTGATGCCGGGTCTTTCTCGTCGAAGTACGGGTATTTCATTTTATCATACACCGTTGTTTTGATAAGGGTGAAAGGAAACGCTGTTAGGTCTACTGGTTGAACTCCGTCGCCTTCAATTTCTTCCAACGCCCCTCGGCCTCTTTTCTCACATTCCAAGAGAGACATATTTGGGTCGCGTTTTTTAAAGGCGCATCGTGAATACGGAAAGCCCCGGATAAACATAACTGCGCTGATGAAATCTTTATCCGCGTCTAAGAGTTTCAACACATCCCCTGGCTGGACGCCCCAGATATCATCGTCGAGCCTCAATATGTGGGTGAAGCCGTTGGTCAATGCCGTCTTGACAATTTGGTTTTCCGCGGCGTGGATCCGTTTTCGATAAGGGAAAATAAAACCATATTTAATATCCCTTTGTCTAAGGTCTTGGATGGCAACCATTAACGATGCCAACCATTTCCCCGGATGCGGGTCAAGCCCGAATGTTGGGCACGCAATCAATATTTTTGTTTCCTTTACTGTTGTATCACTCACGTTGTCCTCCTTCTTCTAATGTCGGGGCTTTGTACTTCATGCCCGCTAATTTATAAAATTTATCATACATATCTTCTGACATATGTTTGATCTTTTCTTCGACGTGAACACCAGCGTCGAGAAGGTTTTTGTTCTCAATACGTAAGCGGTTTGTATTGCGGATCATAATAGACCGGCGGCCAACTTCAGCAAGCGTGATGCTTCCTTCGGAAGCGTTTCTAACCGCGTGTTCGAGATCCCAAATAGATAAATTTGTTTGGGCTATACGAATGATCGCCAACAACATCAAGCCGTCAATACCCGCGGTCGTACACCATTCCATCATTTCAGCTAGTTCCTTTTCAGCCCCGGGTAAACCGCACGTGGCCTTCTTGGACACAATACATAGGCGGTCAATAAAGTCGCCAAAGGTCATTGAAAATGGTTGTCTCATTTATACCTCCATTACGTAGGCCATGATCTTCGCCCACATTTTATCGTTGGTTAATTCTTCGAGTACACGTTTCTTGCCCGCGGCTACGATTTCTAATCGTTCATCTTCGTGGGTGTCATAATATTGAATTTTCTCACGAAGATCTTCAGCGGTAGAAAAGGTTATTCGTTCCTTACCCGGGCGCAAGAATTGATCCGCCGGGCGGTATTCTTCTGTCAAAGGTAAAGCCCCACAAAGTAAAGCTTTGGCGTCTTTGTGTTTAATACCCATAGGATCTCTTGCCCCGGAAGCGCATGAATAGGTAGCCAAATACATTTTACTGCAATTCAAAGAAAAAACCCAGGACTCAAACTTGGTTTTATGGAACTGAACCACGTTCTTCGGATCCTCCCCAAGCAATTGAGATATTTGCCCGCGGTACCCACTCCTCAACCCGTCCCCTGAATATAGGACTTTAATATGTCGGGATACGCCCCAATCAGGATATATTTTAGGGTCCACGCCAAAATACACTAGCAACCCGGGCATCTCTGGGTTAATGGTAATGAGTTTATCAAAGTATTGAAGGTGATCGCGATACCATTGTTCTTTCCCTGCCGCCGATTCTCCGTCAAACAAAATCTTGATCGCCGGAAGTTCTTTCCATTCAGGCCACTGAGTAACACAACCATTGCCGGGCAAATATGCCCGGATGAGCGGATTGTCTTGCATCGAGAATACGTACGTGTCATAGAAAATGATGTCGTAGTCTTGAAGGGCATTAAAGAGCGCCTCTTTTGTGTTAACGATCCGGACGTTCATTCCCTTTACGAGGGCGGGGTGCGGCGTCTGCCCCACGATATAGTATGTTAATTGAGGATCGTACTTTTCTAACCCTTTACTTATTTCATTGACGTTTGGCCCTAGCCAGCCTACCCAGCAAATACGCATTAGCTCCCCCTAGATAAAATTCAAATGCTCCGGTTTGTTTACAAAGTCATTTATAAACTTGTTAGTCGCATCATGGCGACAACACCCTCGACAATCTTTGTGCACGTCAAACGTTGTTTGAAGGGTACGTACAACATTCCAATAATGTTCGCTATTTAAGATCTCTCCAATTGATTGTTTGGTGATGTCGCCGTAGCAATAGCGCTCGTCACCAAACAAAAATCCGCAAGGATAGCACTTACCATCCCCGGAGATCTGAAATAACAAGGGTACGTCCAAACAGTGATCGTACGGACGTCGTTTACGATTCTCAATGGCTTTGAATTTAACGACAATCTTGGTGCGGTCTGTGGACCACCCTTCCACATCGTGGAGAATTTTTTGGACTTCCGGTTTATCATACCACTCTTTCTCCCCGCCTACCATCGCGGACGACTCCGGATCCGAAAATTGTTTGATAACGAAGTAATCCACGCCAGTCGCGATAGCAAAGGCCGCTTCACGTTGAACGTATTCAAAAGCATGAGGCGTTAATACCATTTGAAGGCCCAAGGTCACTGGAAGGTTTTCGTCCCGGGCGATCTTAGATGCCATGTGTATGTTGGCCTTCACTTGTTCCCACTTATCTGCCCCGTGGACGATCGGGTAGCCTTCTTCAATTGCTGACAAATTGAAACGTAGCCACGTGCAACAACGTAAGAGCCGACGGAGCTTATTCTCCGGTAACAGCACTCCGTTAGTGGCTACGGCAATATCAAGACCGTTAGCTTTTCCAACTTCCACAGCGTCTACAAACGCCGGGTGCATCGTGGGCTCACCGTCGCCTACGATGGCGATAGCTTTCACGCCAGCCTTGTGAGCGTCTTTGAACAGCCGCAACAGCGCATCGGTCGGTATCATCGAGCCATTCATGTTCTGAAAATAACCGTAGCAAAATTCGCAATGGATATTGCACCGCTTCGTGATACCCATGTCAATCAAGATCGGTGCGATCCGTTTGCCTTGAACAAAATGTTTGTGCACGCGATCCATATGGTATATCAACTTGTTCCCGTCTAAATTCCACTTATCTTTCATATGCTTCTCCAATTTTAGGGACTCTACTCCAAATTGTGTTAGGGTTTTCTATTGAACATCCAATACAGCATAAAACTAAGACTACAAGAAGTAGGCTTTTCATTGTCGGATTTCCACGGAACAATGCCCGTATTCTTGCAAACGATTAGTCTTTAATTTGATATCACAAGGGTTACAGGATCCGCAATTATCACAAGCCAACCAGTCGGGGAACTTAATTTCCTCATCTAAAATATGGCCATAAGAATCTCGCCCTGCGTAAAGATCCGCATGACACCTATACAGCTGACCGTCGGGAGCGGCTAAAAATTCACTAGGCTTACACATAACCCGATGGTTTGGCTTATTTAGGGCCCCCGGATATTTATACGTTCCGTGTTCGGCATCCAAATATTCTTTTACCCGGAAGTCTAACTCCCAATAGGTACACGCCCGCTTGACTTTTTCTAACCCTTTCTGGTTACTTAGCCCCCAAAGCCCGACGGAATATTTTGCTGTTTGAAGGGTAATAAGTTTATCCAGTAAACCCAGAAAGGCTTTTCCCTGCTGGCCGTGGTAACTAAAACGAATAGACGCGTAAGGCGCGGGCCGCCTAAAGACACCAGGGTGGATAAAATGAGTAAACTCATTCAAATTAAAAGTCCCATTAGTTAAAAGATCCAAAAATTTATACCGGCAAGCAAGCTCTTGGACCAAAGAATAGAAACCTTGATAGATCGTTGGCTCCCCGCCTTGAAACGTTATTGGAAGATCTTTGCGAGTCTTAATTCGACTCAAGCCTTCCGCCCAATCTTTCCAATCCATTTCCGGTGGGGCCTTAAAATCCCCTTGTTTATTGATGCAATAAGGACAAGCCATGTTGCAACGCAAGGTTAAGAACGCGGCGATATAATTAACGTGTGGCGGAAGCACAATTGGTTTCATACAAGTCCTTTCTTTCAACGATTAATATGGAAAATGCCTGACGAAAAGCTTCTTGATAAACCCCGGGATGGTATTCCCATGTGGCAATCGACGGGTTAAAGACGTTGGTAAGATCTTTATTATGCTGGGGGCCCATAACAAACGCCGGATCCTGGCTCCCAATAATAGCCCGGATAATAACGGGGAGGTTAAACTGTCCCCCGGATAGTTTTGGCAATAGGGCTAAATGATTAATGATCGCATCCGCGGCAACGGTCATAAAGTCCATACGCTGAAAGACCACCACGGGGAGCGCCCCAGCGAGGGCCATTCCAATAGCCGATCCCATTATCAAATTCTCCGCGACGGGCATTTCAATACATTTGTCAAGTGGTATCGGATCCAAGGTGCCATAAATTCTTCCGGCGTTGATTAGGTTTTCCCCGATGAACGTACACCCTTGTCGGGCCAACCAAACCATTTCTTCTGCAATATGTTCTTTGTATAGCATTACATTGATACGTGTTCGCCAATACCAACGTGCGGCCACGTCCTTTCATATGTATAATAAATGACGTTGGGATACTGCATCACGGGGTTCCCAATATTCAGCCCCCAGCGTTGGGCCTTAGTTGTTTCAACGGCTTTATCATTATCCTCAATAATAAACTTCACGGGGAGATTTTTACAGAAAGCATATCGGACGGCTTCATAAAAAGCTCCGGTATCCGACGTGCCATCCCCGACAAAACACCAAACTTTTTTGCCTGCAAGCCCGAGGCCGCAAGCCACGGCGCACATACCACCGATGATCGCCGTTGTGTAAAAATTCATGCTTGTATCAAATATGTGCATGGAACGTCCAACACCTTTACAACAGCCTGTGGGCTTTCCAAGAATTTCATCGAGGAGTTTCTGAGGATCGCCGCCCTTTAATAGATAATGATAGTGGTTTCTGTGGGTACTTAATACATAGTCCTCGTCGCGGATATTTTCAAATATCTCAATGAGCTCCGTTTCGTTGCCGCCGGAGAGGTGAATGGGACAATTGATCTTTCCTTGTTTGAACAACTCAGCGACGTGCGCTTCAAAGGCTATCAATTCTTCTCTTGTCATGTTCGCTCCTCGGCGGGCAGTTGCGGGTCAAATCTCCACCCAATTAATTGATTATGCTTTCGGCATCTTTTTCTAAAGTCTTTTATCTGTTCCGCGGTCCAATGGATCGGCTTGATGTTTGGGCTTACTTGATTATCAAACCAGCAATCTGAAACTTGACAATCCCAAACTTTTAATAAGTCTAATTTCCGGAGGCAGACATCATAGGGCGTTTTCCAATTGCAAACCATAAAAACCATGAGATCGCGATGTTGGGTATACCCGGCCTTTCGGAGCATTTTTATGGCTTTCAAGACGGGCATTTGATGATTAAACCCATAGTCCCAAGCAAAGCGTATCTTCTTAAACCGGTTTTGATGTAGCGCATCGGCTAACTCTTGGGTTAGAAACCGCCAATCGATTCCACAGATTAAGGAATAATATACAACCTTTTTGTCCACCTTTTTGTCACCGAGTTCCTTAATGATATCAATGGCTTGCGGCTTACAGAGCAAATTCATGTCCATGATCTTGACATCATTTCTTACAATTTCTGGGATATCAAATACCTTTATTTCTTGTGGCTCATAACAATAGGGGCAGTTATTCGGGCAACCCTCAGTGATCCGAATGTATTGCTCTTTGTCATCGAACTTGTCATAGGGCCCGTATGAATATGTCATAATTCCCTCGCAAGCACGTCGATTTGATCTCTTTGTGGTTTCATGTAACTGGTAACGTACACGCCGCCTTCACGGTCAATCTTTTTATCCCAGCCTAATTCGGTTAATGATTGAGCAATGCGGCTTTGGTCTGCCCGGCTAATGGATTTCATTGGCACGCCAAGATATTCTAAAATGGCTTCCGGTGTTATTTGCATCACATCAGGATTTTCGCTTACCCAGCGAATGACGCTATTTCTCATTGGATCTTGGGGCATACGTTTTTGTGTTTCCAAAACTTGCATGGCATAGGCTTCACCAGTGAGATAAAGTTCCTCTTGTTTGTAAACTTGAAAAGCTTCCGCCCAGAGCTGGTTGCAATCTTGCTCGAGCCCCACATAATCCACGTGGCCATTTAATCTTACAACCCAATAACGGCGATTGCCCGTAATGTCGCTTAGATAACCAACGTGTTCAGGGTTAACGGTACCAATAAAAATACACTGACGCTCATAATCTTTGGCATGATGGCCATAAGACAATCGTGCGGTATCAATAGGTCTTGATAAGAATGACTTCAAAGCGTTCTGATCCGCCCACTTGAGGGCGGTCATTTCTGAGAGTTCAATAACCCACTTGCCGACCATCATATGAATAGCATCTTTGTTGTGAGGATCCAAATTCATATCGCCCGACCAATTACGCCCAAGGACCCGGCAAGCAGTGGACTTTCCAATACCTTGCGCCCCCTCTAATACGAGAACGTAGTCAAATTTCACACCCGGCTCAAATACACGTCGCACCGCGCCGCACAACGCTTTTCGGGCGATAGCTCGAGTATAAACAGTGTCGAGAGCGTGGCCATATTTAATCAACCATGTATCAATTCGGGGTATTCCGTCCCAAGTGAGGCTTTTCAAATAGTTTTGTACTGGATGATAATGACGTTTATGCGCCACATTTACAATCGCATCTGTGACCGTATTAATTGGCATATCGACGTGAAATAGCATAGACAACATCCCACGCAACATAGAAATATCACAATCTTCAAGATTGAGGCTGTTAGATCCACGCTCTTTGAACCAAGGAACTTTGGGGCTTATTTCAATGCGAGCGCTAAAGGTATTAAAGGCAAACGCCCCATTCAATTGAGGGATGTCACAGAGATAAAGGATAGCATTATTGAGGGTAGATTTTGGTTGTCCATTCTTGAACCGATCGTAATACGATGAATCCCCAAATTTTATTTTTTCTCCAACTTCGATCGTTTTAAAAATGGCGCTAACATTTAACGACCCGGCGTGTTGTTTAGCATATTTATAGGCATTCTTAACCGCGAGGTGAAGTTCAAGATCCTCTACCGGGGGCTTTACTTTCTTGGCATTATACTCTAAGGCAATAACTTCTTGGCATTTGGCTTGCGACAATCCAAAATCTCTGCCTTTACAAGCTACAATATAAATAGAATCTGACCGGCTGCCTTCTAAAACGTCAGGCATAATAGATATTGCCTCGATGAACCGAAGGACGTTACTAGGATCATCGTCAATAACTTCTTCCGCAGGGGAGGGAGCGGGTGTAATTGTCTCAAGCTTGATCTTTAGGAGCTTCTCTAGGAGGGGCCTAGGAACGTCTAGGAGCTTCTCTGGTGAGCCAAACACCACAGAATAGGGTATCTGGGTGTCTGGGTGCACTGACCCCGGTCCTACAGCATAACAATGCCCATATAAAAACTCCACCCCAGGGTATTCTTTGAGGTGTTTGTTAATGGTACAGGAGCCCCCCACATTCAAATAGATATGGAAACCGCCTGTGCCTGTGCGTACGACAAACGTTTGAGCCTCCCAACCAGCGGCAAGCCCCAGATCTTGAGTAAGCGTGGCAAACGATTCTTTACCCTTGGCGCCTTTTTTAATATCAACATCAATGATAAGCCGGCGCCCGGCTACGATCCCATAATTGTCCCCAAAATCCAAGGCCGTTAAGGTCTTGTTGATAGGAGTCTGCCTCCAATCGCCCTTCTCTGCTGGCTTCTTTCCATTGAGAGGAAATAACGCATACCCAGCTTGCGCCAATTGTGATATGATATCCATTAAAGCTCCACGGGTTCAGCTTGCGCGGCCTGATCGTCAGGCATTTTCATTTGGTTTTGGATTTCTGCACCGGTAATAAAATACCGTGAGCCAATTTTTCCATATTTGATCTTTCCCTGTTTCACCCATAAGCGAACGCCATTGTGAGACTTGCCTAACAGTTTGGCCACTTCCCCGAGGGAAAATACAGCCTTTGGATCTAGCGTTTTGATTGCATCAAAGTCTACATTTTTCATAATATCACCTCCTTTCGAGTTTGTCAAGTTTTGTGGAACGGATAAATTTACCTTCCGCATTTCGGGATCTCTTTTTTGCATGATTAGCTTTATGTGGGCTATCTTCGGATAGCTCTAAATTCGAAAAGACATTATTAATCGTATTTCCGTCCTTATGGTGTACTATTTCCCAAGGCCTTAACAATCTGTTTAAGGCTTTTTCCATTATAAGTCTATGTTCTCTAACATATCCGCCATAATTAGCAAATGGATGATTCCGAACCTTAACAAAAATATACCCATTATGGATAATACGCGACCCCTCTGTTGTCTTTCTTCGTTTGGGATCGGTCGCGATAGAATTTTTTGCAAACATTCTAAATACCGTGGTTGTACTGACGCCGATTTTCTTACTGATCTCGCTTAAAGATAACCCGTCGGCGTACCATCTTGCTAAGTCAATAACAAAAACATCATTTTTATTAATCATTTACGCCGTCCTATTATGTTCTTTACATTTCTTCCATTTAATACTAACGCCTTCTCTAGCGCATCCCGGGCATTGATCGTTGCGCCCAATATCCGGGTACGGGTTTTGTGCTCGGTCGTAAATTGTGATCCCGTTCATGTGATCTATTTCATGCTGGACGATCACGGCTTCCAACCCGGATACTGCGAACGTCTGACCGTCGTTTAAGATTTCAATATCGTTGTACCGGACGGTAGTGATACGCTTCTCGGGAATACTCAAGCACCCTTCAAGTTTGGATAGTATTGGATTACCATAAGCCAAGATCTTAGGGTTGAGCAAGTGGACGGGCTGGCCCTTGAAGAAATACAAAGCATATTGAACGGGTACCCCAATTTGGATCGCGGCCAGCCCAAAACCTTTGCACCACGCTGTTGGCAAAGCTTCGAGGATCCGCTCGCGGAGTTTGAGCTCGGCGACCTCGGCTTTCGTTGTCAATCTCGATGGTATTCTAAGCCTAGAAATGTCTGTGATTATGCTATCCATTTAGCCCTCCCCATTAGATACTCCTGTATGGCGGTAAGCAATTCGTCTATTGCCTTACTTTCCTCATTGTGTGTTTCTCCATAAAACCATCCTCTAAATCCTTCAACCACTGGTCTTAACCCATCCATCTTCTTCATAAGCGAAAATGTGCAAGCGTCGATGGCTTTATTTTTAGTCTGTGCGTGTTCACAAAATGGACATCCATCTTGATTATTGTCAGCATGAAAAGCACAAACCATCTTGCTA
>Ga0172381_10002077_pt1 | contig 22739 bp, 21 predicted proteins | sample Leawel6488metaG_FD_119754 | JGI IMG/M metagenome (GOLD analysis project Ga0172381, IMG submission 119754) | Leachate microbial communities from a municipal landfill in Southern Ontario, Canada - Leachate well 64-88 metaG | ecosystem: Engineered > Solid waste > Landfill > Unclassified | place...
GATTAAGTGCAACAAAAAAATTAAAACTTCTCAATTACCCATTTCCAATTCCCAATTTCCTTTTTTCTAGTCGATAAGTTGAACGGTCGAACGGTTCAATTCCCAATTACCAATTACCAATTTCCTTTCCCGTTCCCCGTTTCCCTTAATAAAAAATGTAAACAATTTGCTTTTTTCTTGAAAATAAACTATAATAATTCCATTAAATGAAATCAGAGGATTTTAAATGCTAAACAAAAATACAATTGCACGCTTTTACGTCATTGCGAAACAAAATCTTTTTGGATTGCTTCGTCGAAACTTTGTTTCTCCTCGCAACGACGAGAACGCTCTTTGGCATGGGGCAGAACATTTACCCCATCGCAACGACAAGAAATTCCGTTCCCCTTCTCCAATTTCTCTTCTCACGTCTCACCTCTCACGTCTCACTGTTTCTACTCGCAACGACACTGAAAAATTAACCTTTCGACCATTCAACCCTTCGACCTTTCAACCCGCTTTCACTCTTGCCGAAGTCCTAATCACACTCGGAATTATCGGGGTAGTTGCGATGATGACTATTCCTGCAATAAAGACCTATTTTGACAAGCAGGCAACAATTACGGGATACCAAAGGGCATATTCAATACTGTCTCAGGCGGTGAGGCTTTCCGAGGCAGAGAACGGAATGATTGATACGTGGAATTTCCCGACCACCATGAATGATACCGCTCAATCATTGACTTTTTTTAACACTTATTTGGCTCCATACCTGAGCATTTCAAAAAGATGTGACACCGCTTCGGGATGCTGGGCCTTAAGTAAAAAACCAAACGGAACTCCTGCAGATGTTACATCAGACGGTACTATTAGGTATATCTTAAATGACGGAATGGCTTTGTCTATATGTAATTATGGCAGTTCGCTTATGGGCATATTTGTTGATATTAACGGGTTAAAAAACCCAAACACCATGGGCAAAGATGTTTTTTGTTTTATCCTTGTTCAAAGGGCTGCATACACTGTTAATAGGGGGAATGGCAATTTAGCCGAGGGCGTTAAAATCGGAGGAATTTATCCCGACGGTTTCGGACTTGATATAGCGGGGTCAAACTACCAATACAGAGGTTGCGGAAAAGATGTAACTTATTATTATGCAGGGGTTTACTGCGGGGCAAAAATAGTAAAGGACGGATATCAGATTAAAGATGATTATCCATGGTAAAATGAATTAAATATTTTTTAAATTTTATATAATTTCAGGCTTGTTTGAAGTAAAATTAAATGGTGAAAAGTGAGAAATGAGCAGTGAAATTTACTTTAGATGAAATAATTGAAGCGACAGGTGCCAAAATATTAAAAAACGATGGGGTAAGCGATTTAAAGTTTGCCATATCGACTGATACACGCACAATTAAAAAAGGTGAAATATATTTGCCCATAAAGGGTGAAAATTTTGACGGGGAAAAATTCATTGACAAAGCTTTGGGAGCCGGTGCGATTGGTTATTTTTGTACAAAACATTGTCCTCCCCTTGAGACTCTGCCGAGCAAAACAATTAAGTATTGTTTTGAGAGAGGTCAACCGAAATCTATTGATTTCGGAGGGGGGAACTCAATGCCGATTCTCGTTCTACAAGTAGAAAATACTTTGACGGCATATCTTCAGCTTGCAAATTTCTACAGAAAAAAAATTGACCCGACAACTGTTGCAATCACGGGCAGCAGCGGCAAAACCACCACAAAGGAAATGGCTTACTGCGTTGCAAGTGAAAAATTCAAAACCCACAAATCCGAGCTGAATTTCAACAACGAAATCGGGCTTTGCAAGACAATCTTGTCCATGCCTGAGAACACGCAGGTTTTGATTGTCGAGATGGGTATGCGTGGTTCGGGTGAAATAGAACTGCTTTCAAAGTACGCCGAGCCTGATATCGCAATAATTGCAAACGTCGGAACTGCACACATAGGGCGTTTGGGTTCAAGAGAAAACATTGCAAAAGCGAAGTGCGAAATTATAAAACACCTAAAGAAAAATGGAACTCTGATTGCACATGACGATGAATTGATAAAAAAAACAATTGAAAATTACCCCTCACCCCAACCCTCTCCCGCAAGGGGCGAGGGAGTCGCTGCGATAATCGATTCACCGCCTCTCACGTCTCACGTCTCACCTCTCACGTCTCACGCAATCTATTTTTCACTAAATGACACAAAAATCTTGGAGCGTAAAATCGGTTATTCAAAGTTTATTTACAAAAACCATGAATATGAACTTAACATTGAAGGGGATTACAATATTGAAAACTCACTTGCCGCAATAGAGTTGGGATTAAAACTGGGCATTAATGAAAATGAAATAGCTTCGGGTTTAAAAAAATATTCACCGATAGAAAAAAGATGGGAAGTTCAGGAAATTAAAGAATTTAAAATAATAAATGACAGTTACAACGCAAATCCGGAGTCAATGAAGGCCGCAATTACGACCGCTTTGGACATTTATCCGCCGCCGCTTTTGTTTGTGCTTGGCGATATGGGCGAATTGGGCGAAAACGAGATTGAATATCACAGAGAAATCGGCGAATTTTTGATAGAAAAAATCAAAGCGAATGTTAACGTTATTACGGTGGGGAAACTGGCCAACGAAATATCCGAAAAATTAATTGAAAACGGAATTTTTTCCAAAAATTTCAAAACCAATTTTGAAACATCACGTTACATTCTTGATAATGTAAAAATTGGTACTACAATAATCTTAAAGGCTTCACGTGCAATGAAGTTTGAGGAGATATTAAACGAGGTAAAAAGGTGAACGGGTGGATAGCTTCTTAATTTTTAAGCCATTAACCCTATAACCCTTTCACCTGATAAAGGAGAATACACTTATGATAATGATAACGGTTGCATTTTTATTGGGGCTTATTTTGTGCCTTTTGTTTGGGGTTCCTTACATTGATTTTCTTAAGAAACATCTTTTAAACCAGTATATAAAGGATGTCGCACCCAAAGGACATGCCAAAAAAGAGGGAACGCCGACAACCGGAGGAGTTTTTATAGTGCTGGCGATTATTTTAGCGTCGGTTGTGACCTTGTTGTTGGACCAAAAACTTACGACAGTGGCTCTGATTATGTTGATTACCTTGTTTTTCTACACGCTTGCGGGTTTTCAGGATGACGTTTTAAAAATAAAGGGCAAAGCAAACAACGGGCTTTCGGCAAAAGGAAAATTTTTAAGACAGGTCGGAATAGCACTTTTACCGGCACTTTTTGTTACGCTGGGGCATTGGACAACAGTCAAGGTGGGTTATGAATATTTTAATTTGGGATGGTTCTATCCGGTTCTTGCAGTTTTTCTTATAACAGGATTTTCAAATGCATACAATTTAACCGACGGTTTGGATGGGTTAGCCGCATCAACCGGAATTCCCGTATTTTTGGGCTGCACAGTTATTGCAGAACTTTTGGGAGCACATGAAGTCGCAATAATTTCCGCAGCAGCAGCAGGGGCGTTGTTAGGATTTTTGAGATACAACAAAGCCAAAGCTCAGGTATTTATGGGTGATACAGGCTCTTTAGCGATAGGGGGTTTGCTCGGAACAATCGCCATTATGGGTAAGTTTGAGTTCTGGCTGATAATTCTTGCCGGTATTTTTGTAATTGAAACAATGTCCGTGATAATTCAGGTGATAAGCTTCAAGATGACGGGAAAACGGGTATTTAAAATGGCACCAATCCACCATCATTTTGAACTTGAAGGCTGGAGCGAACAAAGCATTGTCGAGAAATTTGCACTTTTCTCATTATTGTTTACGGCACTTGCAGTCCTTTTGTTCTTAGCGTTTTACCGCGGTTGGGTATAGTCATAAAAATAAAAAAGAGGGGATTTCATGGGTATAACATGGTTTAAAAGAAAAGTATTAATACTCGGATTTTCAAAGAGCGGCATTTCTGCGGCAAAATATCTTAACAGGCATGGTGCGGATGTTTTTATTACCGAACTTAGAGAACAAAAAGAGGAAGATAAAAAACAGATTGAAGAGTTAAAAGCCCTTGGCATAGAAATCGAGATGGGCGGACACTCGGACGAATTCATAAAAGACTCTTACCTCGCAGTCACAAGCCCCGGAATTCCGCCACACAGCGAGATTTTCACCAAAGTTAAAAATGCAAACATTCAGATAATTTCAGAGGTTGAGCTGGCTTACAGGGAAAGCCCAAAACCTTTCATTGCAATCACCGGCACAAACGGGAAAACAACAACGACGGCGTTAACAGCCCATATATTAAGCGAAGAATATAAGGCAGAGGCTTGCGGAAATATCGGCAATCCGCCATGTGACCTTCTTGATAAGGATATTGATTATTTTGTATGCGAAATGAGTTCGTTTCAAATAGCAACCAGTAATTCCCTTCAGGCTCAAATAGCATGTTGGCTTAATTTTACTCCGGATCATCTTGATTGGCACGGAGGGTTGGAAAATTATTTTGAAGCAAAAGCAAAGCTGTTTAAAGCCCCGCAAAATCCTGCGTTTGCAGTGTTTAACGGTGCTGACGAAAAGCTTTTTGAATTTTCAAAAACTGTCCCGAGCGAAGTTTTCCTTTTTGCAAAGGAAGTTGATGATAATTGCTGCTATGTAAAAAATGACGGAATTTATTTTAAGCGGAATAAAAAAGAAGAGCATATTATTGATGTAAAAGATTGCCCGCTTGTGGGTGAACATAATTACCAAAACATAATGTGTGCCGTGATTGTGGCCAAACTTGTCGGAGTGGACAATGAAAAAATAAAATCGGCAATCAAAAAATTTAAAGCCCCCGAACACCGGCTGGAATATGTCAGGGATTATAGGGGAATAGCTTTTTACAACGACTCAAAGGCAACAAATCCTGAAGCTGCGATAGTTGCGATAAAATCTTTTAACGATGCGAATGTGGTTTTAATTGCGGGCGGGCGGGATAAAAACACCGACCTTACAGAATTTTGTCAGGAAATTAAAAACCATATGAAAACGGTTATTCTGATAGGTGAGGCCTCAAAGCGTTTTGAAGAAAACTTGAAGAAAAACGGATTTGATAATATAATTTTTGAACAAACACTTGAGAGTGCCATTGATAAGTCAGTAGAATTAAACCCGCAGGTTGTACTTTTGTCGCCTGCTTGTGCAAGTTTTGATATGTTTAGGAGTTACGAAGAGCGAGGAAAAGTTTTTAAAGAGTATGTCTTATCCAAGAACTAACAGAAGGCCGGCGAATTATGAGCCTAAAATGAGCGTTATAATATCTTCTCCCGATAGAACTCTATTGGTGGTTGTGGCGTTTCTTGTGATTTTGGGAATAATGGCAATTTTCTCCGCAAGTGCCCCTAAAAGTATGGAAATGGGGTTGAATCCCGCAAGATTTGTTTTTAACCAAATATTTTTCCTTGTTTTAGGCTTTTTGGGTATGAAATATTTAACAAACTACGATTACAAAAATCTTGTAACCTGGACTATGCCGCTTATGATAGCGGTTATAGTTTTGCTGGCTTTGGTAAATTACACGCCTCTGGGGGTTACGGTAAACGAAGCGAAAAGATGGATTAACATCGGGTTTTTCCAGTTTCAGCCTTCAGAGTTTGCAAAACCGGCCGTGGTATTCCTTTTAGCAAGTGCTTTTTACAGAAATTGCAATATTGACAACCGCAAAATGATTTACTTTGTTCCTATTTTGATTATGGTATTCATGGTTTATAAACAGCCGAATTTAAGTATGGTAATTTTGCTGCTTTTAACCTCTCTGGTAATGTATCTTAGTGCGGGCGGCCCCCTGAAAGTCTTTATTATAGGTGCTGTAGCGGGAGCGTTCGGGATTTTAACGGCAGGTGTAACTCACCTTATAAAACCTTACCAGATGTCCAGACTTACAACGTGGATTAATCCCGAGGCTGACCCTCTGGGGGCGGGATATAATGTTATTCAATCACTTGTAGCCTTTGCTACGGGCGGGTTTTGGGGTGTAGGGTACGGAAGTTCAAAACAAAAACTTGCCTGGCTCCCCGAAGCCCATACCGACTTTATTTTTGCGGTAATAGGCGAAGAACTCGGATTTATTGGATGTCTGCTGGTTATAGGGCTGTTTTGGACATTTGTGCATAGAGGACTTTTGATTGCATCCAGATGCCCCGATATGTACGGAAAACTTTTGGCTGTGGGCATCACCTTTTCAATCGGGTTTCAGGCATTTTTAAATATGAGTGTTGCAAGTTCTTTCCTGCCCGCAACTGGTGTTCCGCTGCCTTTTATAAGCTACGGCGGGTCTTCGCTGATGGTTTCAATGTGGATGGTGGGAATTTTATTAAACATCTCCAAAAAAAGAGTAAAAAAGATTAGGGTTCAATCAAATGTCAGATATTTATGAAAACCACGAAAAATATACCTATTTTATAACGGGCGGCGGAACCGGCGGTCATATTTATCCTGCGATTGCGGTTTGTGATGAGTTGAAAAAAGACCCCGAAACCAAAGATATTTACTACGTGGGAAATCCCGACAACCTTGAATTTGAGATTGCTAAAAAATTGGGTTACAAGTTTTTGGGAGTAAAAATTAGCGGAATGCCGAGAAAATTCGGATTTAAATCGATAAAATGGTTTTTTGAGCTTCAAATGGCCATTTTAAAAGCACTTTATTACATCAAAAAATACAAACCCGACGTAATTTTCGGGACAGGAGGCTATGTTTCGGCTCCGGCACTTTTTGCGGGCGGAATTGAAGGTGTACCTTTTATGATACACGACTGTGATGCACAACCGGGGATTGTGTCCAAATACCTTGCACCCTCTGCAAAATGCGTTTCTCTGGCGTTTGAAGGTTCAAAAAAATTCATTAATTCAACCAACATTCACATAAACGGAAACCCAATCAGGGAAGAGTTTAGAACCCTTTCAAAAAAAGAAGCGAGAGAAAAATTAGGACTGGAAAACAAAACCACACTGTGCATAATGGGAGGCTCTCAGGGTGCGGCCTCCATAAACTCTGCCGCTGCAGAAATTCTAAAAACGCTCTCGTCGGAATATAATTTGCAAATAATTTTTCAAACTGGTGCAAAAAATTATGAAAAGACAATTTCCAGACTGCAAGAAATCTATCCTGAATTTAAAGAGGACAAAAATATTATTCTAAAACCTTATTTTGACAATATGGCAAAAGTGCTGAAAGCCGGAGATATAGCAGTTTCACGAGCAGGCTCTTTGAGCCTTTCCGAATTTTGTGCCTGCGGAATTGCCTCAATTTTAATTCCCTACCCCTACGCCGCAGCCGATCACCAGAGAAAAAACGCTCAATATATGGTTGAAAAACGTGCGGCACTCTATTTGGAAGACGCTGATACAACAAAAGATACTTTGTTGATTGCAATTGAGCAGCTGTTGGATAATCCCGAAAAACTCAAGGAAATTCAAAATAAAGCCTGGTCACTTGCAAAACCGGATGCTGCGGTATTAATTGCAGGTCAGTTGAAAGGGCTTATTTCAAATGAATCATGATTATCAAAAAGCGGTTGATATTTTGACTTCTCAGGGGAAGTTTTACATAAATTTGGGGCTTGAGAGGATTAGTGCCATTCTCGATTTGATTGGAAATCCCCAAAATAATCTAAAATTTATCCATGTTGCAGGCACAAACGGCAAAGGGTCGGTTTGTGCAATGCTAAGCTCCATTTTATGTTCCCTGTCCCCTTCTATCGGGTTGTTCACCAGCCCGCATGTGTTTGAATACACTGAACGGATTAAAATCAACGACATTGAAATTGAAAAAAATGTTTTCGCTAAAAAAGTAATCAAGATTACCAAATTAGCACAAAAAAACGATATCCGTCTGACCGAATTTGAAATCCTTACAGCGGTTGCGTTTGAATATTTCGCAGAAAACAATGTTGATATAGCAGTTTTGGAAACCGGGTTGGGCGGAAGGCTTGATGCAACAAACGTTATAGAAAAAAATATCTGCTCAATAATTACTCACATAGATTTTGACCACACGGAACGGCTCGGTGAAACAATTGAAAAAATAGCCCGTGAAAAAGCAGGCATTATTAAAGAAAAGTGTCCGGTGATTATTTCGGATAAGAATTTGGGGTTTAAAACAATCCAACAAATTGCAAAAGAAAAAAATTCAGAACTTTTAATTGCAAAGGCAGGGCGGAATTTTCCTGCGGAAAATTCCGCCCTGCAAGGCAATTACCAGCGAGAAAATTTGGAATTAGTACTCACTGCAATTGAATTTCTAAGGAAAAAGGGCTTTGATGTACCGCAAGAGGCAATTCAGACCGGATTAAAAAATGTAAAACATCCTTGCCGGTTTGAATATTTAAAAGAGGAAAACATCTTAATCGACGGGGCCCACAATCCAAACGGAATAAGGGCCTTAAGGGAAAGTCTTGACAGTTATTTCCCCGGACAGAATTTTAAATTCATTTTTGGCTGTCTGAAAAACAAAAACTATCCTGAAATGATTAAAAATTTAGTTACTCCGAAAGATGAAATTTATTTTTACCATTTTGATAATAAAAACGCCTGCAGTTGTGAAGAATTGGCTAAGGCCTGCAAATTTAATTCAAAACCTTTTAGCGAGTTCAAAAAAAATGATAATATCTTAACCGTTGTGTGCGGTTCGTTTTATATGATAAAAGAATTACTGTCAAAGATGGGCATAAAGTAGGATACGTCTAATCACTTCGTACAATGTTTTAGGGTGGGCAAGGACTTATCATAGAGTTGTAAATCCTCAACTCTTCTGATTGCTTAGTGCTCACCTCCCGTTTTTATATGGGAGGTTTTTTTTATGGGGTTGCCTAAAAAGTCCCCCCTTAAAAATTAATGTCGTGCCGGAACATGATTATCGACTCCTCATAAAATGTCCTTAATCCGGCATCCCACAAGTGAGATCCCGAATATGGACACTCAAAATTTGGGCCGATAAATTAAGTTTCGAGATGACGAGGGGACTTTTTAGGCAACCCCATAAAAAAAACCTTAATATATCTTTACAGAAATTCCTTGAAAAGTAAATTTCACCTGACAAAACGACTTTATATATATACGGGATATTTTACAAGGGATATTTTAATTAAGGGAAAATCAAAACATTTCAGCGAGGAATGTTTGACAAAGGGTATTACTACAATTTTATAGGGAGGAACACACTATGGCAATTGGAGCTATTGATTACATCGACCAATTATTGGTTAAGAAGTATGCACAGGAAAAGGTGGACAATCACGATCCTATCGAATCGATGATTCAACCTGAAAAGATGATGGAAGTAATGAACGACTATTCAAACATGAGCAAGAACATGTTTGCATTAAGCCAAAAATTAACTTCTGCTTGCTATGCCGTTAATGCACGCAATGCACAATACAGGAAAGCCGCAACCCTCGAATCTTAGTCCTAGGGAGGGTACGGTCAAAAATAAGTGTTCTCACAACACCCGTTGCTTGTGCTGCGGGCTTTTTTGCTGTATAATCTGTTAATGGATGAGTGGGTGAAAAGTTGAATAAAGAATATAAACTTATACTGGCTTCGGGTTCTCCGAGAAGAAGAGAAATACTTGAAAAAATGGGATTGGAATTTGAGATTATCCCATCAAGTTATGAGGAGTTTTTAGAAAGTTCCGATTTTTCTTATGAAAAAATAGAGGACTTAGCATATAATAAGGCTAAGTCTGTTATCGACAGGTGCAAAAGCCATTCACTTATCCTCGGTGCCGACACGGTGGTTGTTTTAGACGGCCGTATTCTGGGCAAACCTCAAAACAAAAAAGAGGCTTTAGCAATGTTAAGAAGCCTCAGCGGCAAAAAACATTCCGTTGTGACAAGCATCTGCACAATTAACTCAAAAAGTTTACAAAAAGAAACATTGTCCGCTACAAGCTATGTTGAATTTGAGGAGTTGACAGAGGAAAAAATAAAAGATTATGTTGAAAAGTACAACCCGCTTGATAAGGCCGGTTCTTACGGCATACAGGAACTTCCGGCCGGTTTTGTAAAAAATATTGAAGGAAGTTTTGAAAATATAATAGGCCTATGTCCATCAGCTGTTGGAGAAATATTGAAAAATTTTTGATTTCTCTTGCCATATTTTAAAAATAAATGTATAATTAAAGCTATGTAACAAGGATAGAGGGATTAAGAATATGAATTTACGTAATAAAAAAGCGTTTACGCTTGCTGAAATGATGGTTGTACTTCTGGTTGTAAGTTTGATTATGGCGGCATTTTTGCCGGTAATAACAAAACGTTCCAAACGCTCATCGGGCGATATTTGGCAGTGGGCTTCAAATAATTCTGATATTTACTTCGGCACGGGAGACTCCCAAGGAGCGGCAATCGGAGTAAACAGTTTTGCAACCGGCGACAAAGCCAGACTTTTGTTAAATACCTACGCCGGAGAACAAAATCAAATATTGTTCAAACAGGCCAACGTAGAAACTGGTAAATTAATTGTTGATGGAGCCTACAACGTCGGACTGGGTTCTGTAACCTTAACGGCGTCATATGGAGGCAACACCGCAATCGGACACGACGCACAGGCTCTTGAAGATAAGACCACGGCAATCGGAAATGGTACTATTGCTAAACTGATAAGGGCCACAGCAATCGGAAATACCGCACAGGCTCAGGGGGCGAATTCCACGGCCGTGGGGGTTGGTGCATATGCCGGTGATACGATAGCGGCTGTTTCGCCTAGGGCTACAGCAATTGGTGCACTTGCCACTGCTACAGGGTATTATTCTACGTCTCTGGGAGCTGGTGCATTATCTCAGAACGAATACTCTACAGCATTGGGAACTGATTCATCAGCGACGGGGTCAAGTTCTACTGCCGTCGGTAATGGTGCATCAGCTTCTCAAGAAGACACCGTGGGCCTTGGGGTTAGTGCAGCAGCTTCAGGAAAACAATCTTTAGCAATCGGAAACAGGGCCACTGCCGGTGCCATTTGGACCACGGCAGTTGGGACCGATGCACATGCTACAGCAGGAGAGGAATCCTCCGGATTGGGGTCAACTGCCCTCGGGCGTAATTCACAGGCAACATCCAGAGGAACTGTAGCGTTAGGGCAATCATCACAAGCTTCAAGCCTTTATTCTATAGCAATTGGACAATCATCACTGGCAACCAGCCCGCCAACTGGTGATACAAGTATTGCCATTGGATACAAAGCCTCGGCCAGCGGGCAATCAGTTATGGCAATAGGTGCAAATTCTACGGCTAGCCTCTATTATAGTGTAGCCGTTGGACATGGTGCCACAGCAGATGCTATTTGGTCAACAGCAATCGGATGCAATGCAATAGCTCATGGCGGTGATGATACAGGAAAGGGGGCCGTTGCCATTGGACGTAGTGCGAATGCTGCTGCTACAGGTACCGTAGCGATGGGGGTATCGGCACAGGCCTTAGGCACTTCCTCCATTGCAATCGGGCAGACGACGACAGCCAGCGGCCTGAAGTCCTTGGCAATTGGAAGTGGAACAACAGCTTCCTATGAAGACGCTTTGGCAATTGGATACACTGCAACAGCCTCAAATGTTAGTACTACGACAGTTGGGGATGCATCAACAGCCTCAGGACAGTATTCTACCGCCCTGGGACAGGGAGCAACGGCCTCAGGGGATTGGTCTACGGCTCTGGGTGATGCAACAACCGCTTCTTACAAAAACAGTACCGCTATCGGTGCCGGAGTGAGTACTACCGCAGATGATCAAATTATGCTGGGACGATCAACCACCACAGTTTATGTACAGGGCAAATTGCAAATTGGGACTACAAGCGGCTCCGTAGTAGCTACAAACGGGGTTCTTTCAATTTCTTCCGACAGAAGATTGAAAAACGTCGGCGGGGAATTTGCCGGAGGGTTGGATCAGCTCAGACAGCTTAAAACATATAATTACACATTCAAAAAGGATAAAGAAAAATTGCCTCGGGTCGGGGTGATGGCTCAGGATTTGCAAAAAGTTTTCCCTAATGCCGTAACAAAGGGCGACAAAGGCTATCTGATGATTCGTCAGGATGATATGTTTTACGCAATGCTGAACTCTATCAAACAGCTTGACAAAATTGTTCAGGGGGTTGTCAAAGATTTTAAATCGCTCGTTGTCCGTGTACAAAAAATCGAAGATAAGATTTTGGCTCTGACAAAAGCCGACCAAATCGACTCTGCAAAAATCAAGTCACTTGAAGCCAAAAACCAACGGCTTGAAAAACAAAATAAAACATTTGAAGCCCGATTGAAAAAACTTGAAAAATTGGCTCAGGCTAGGTAAGTATTTTTCTGATCTATGCTAAAGAGCGTTCACGTCATTGCTATGACGTAGGACTTGGTTGTCTTTTTACCTGAGTTGCTACTTCGAGGCGTAATTGTAAATTTTTATTAAGCCGCTTGCCCAAAACCAGCAAAAAATATTTTTAGAGTTTTTCTAACCTGTATATAACAAATGCGATTTACTAATTAAATTAAAAAGGAGAAAGAAAATGCAGGTACAAAAAATTAACGGACAAAATTTTACTAACAACAGGCAGGCAAAGGTTGGTAATCAACCGTCATTCGGGATGTATATTATACCAAGGGGAGTAAATAACCACGGAGGTAACTCGCTTGGAAAAGTAAATAAAATAGCCAAAACAATAATTGACAAGGATGGCACTGCAAATTTTGCACAGCTAAAGACCGAAGCAATGGGCATTTTAAATTATTTATATGATAAATTTTACATCCATAATATAGACAGGCTTAATCATCTTGAAAATGGGGGTAAGGTTTTTGTAAACGCAGATCCTTATGTTGCCAATTCTTTATCCGACGCTTCAAAAGAAACGGTAGGTATCCGATTGAACTTAAAATCCGTAGATTCTGATGATATGGGTGATATAGATTATATTGACATTAGAGCAGGATTAGATTTAAGCGATATTGCAAAAAAAATTCAAGAAACAGCAATTAGAGACGTCAATCTTGAAGAAAGCCTAGAGGCGGCTTGTAAAAAATTAAAGGCTAGTGGAAACACTTAATCTAGTAGAAACAGCTTAATATTCAACCATTGAAAGCACTTTGACCCCTTTGGGGAGTTTTTCTCTGCCTTTTAAATCTTTTAGTTCGATTACAAATGCACAGCCGACAATATCGGCACCGGTTTGAGTAATCAAGTTGCACGCCGCGGCAGCCGTTCCGCCTGTTGCGAGCAAATCATCAACGATTAGAACCCTGTCGCCTTTTTTGACTGCATCCTCGTGAACCTCAAGTGAATCCGTGCCGTATTCAAGCATATAAGATTCTTTAAATGTTTTCGCCGGCAACTTGTTTGGTTTTCTTACGGGGATAAAACCCGCATCCAAATTATATGCAACGGGCATGCCAAAAATAAATCCGCGGGATTCAAGTCCGATAATATAATCTATTTTTTCGTTTTTAAAATTGTCACAAAGAAAATCAACCATTTTCCTGAGCGTTTCGGAGTCTTTGAGTGCGGTTGTTATGTCCCTGAAGATTATTCCCGGCTTTGGGAAATCTTTTATACTTCTGATTTTGTCTTTAACTTCTTGTGCTAATTGTTGTGGCATTTTTTCTCCTCATGCATTTTCGCTACGCTTTTTGCAGTTCCTGTTGTTCCTGCATGTGCAATTCTTCTTCCAAGACCAACCCGTGGGTTGTCTTTCCCCAATTCATGTCCTTTTTGCAGAACAAAATTTTGAGGCATATAAACATTACAAGCGGAAACCACACAAAGAAAAGATAAATAGAGGTTTCAACGGCTTGTTTTAGTGCCTGCGGCCGCGACAAATTGTCGTAACGCCTGAGGCTGTATCTGGCGGCCAAAGTAAAGCAAATTGCAATGGCACACGCAAGAATTAACGATGATAATATACAGTTTGTCGGTGCGGATTTCGTTGCGACTCTGAATATCTGAAGACATACTTCCATGACAAACCAAAACGGCATCAAAAATTCGGAAATATAAGCGGTCATGTCCAAACTTGCCCTCAAAGACATCTCTTTTGAGTTAAGAACTTCCCCGAAGTGTTCCAGATAACGCCTTATGCTGCCCTCCAGCCATCTTCTACGCTGTCTGAACAGCGGTACGAGGTAAATTATACCTTCTTCGTAAACAATAGCCTCAGGGCAGAACCTGACGTCCCAACCTTTTATGTGTAATTGGGTTGACATGTCCAAATCATCCGTGATTGTATAATTATTCCATCCGCCAATATCTTCGAGGGCGGTTCTTCTGACTAATTCACCGTTACCGCGAAGTTCCACCGCACCTTTTACGGCATCACGCCCTATTTGAAAGTGCGTGTCCAGAGTGTATTCGTTGTTCTGGCAGCGGGTAAGGCAGTTAAAATCTTTGTTTAGTATAACTTTTCTTGCCTGAACTGCCCCGACATCAGCCGGTTCAAGATTCGGAACGAGTTTTGACAAGAAATCCGGAGCAACTCTCGCATCAGCATCAAGAACCAAAATAGCTTCGCCTTTTGCTAATACCAAAGCGTCATTAAGCACCGCTGATTTTCCGGGGAAAGCTTCCTTTTCCCTTACCAATGCCCTGACTTTTTCGTATTTGCTTTCCAAATCCCTTATGACGCTGGCCGTGTTGTCTTCGCTCCTGTCGTCTATAACAATCACTTCAAATTTCTCGTAATTCATTTCCAAAATGTTTTGAACGGTTTGGGTTATAACGCCTTCTTCGTTGTGGGCCGGAATCATAACTGTAACAAACGGTTTAAAATTTTCGTTAATAACTTGAGGGTTTTTTTTCAGCTTACGCTTTTTATGAAGGGTTGCAAGCTGCATGTAAAAAGTATAAATAACCATCGTAATGCACAGGAACACAAGCCCCCAGAGTGTATTAAAATAACTCTGGAAGAAATATAAAAAGACCCCTAACCCTAAAATTATTGCAAGTAAAACAATTCTTTCTTTCATAATTAATATCTGTGTAACCTCATTGCGTACTCCATCAGAATATCAGCAACCCTCTTTTTTGCATCCATCTCTTTTGACATTGTAGCAAAAAACTCGGCATTTTTCCTATATTTTTCATCTTTCATTACTTTTTGTATACAATCAAACATTCTGTGAGGTGTTAAATTGTCATGGCAAATAACCTCAGAAACCTGTAATTCGTACATTCTTCCGGCATTATTCTCCTGTTCTATCTGGTTTAGGTCGGGAACAATAATGGACGGTTTTCCCAGTGCAAGAATTTCCATTGCGGTTGAGTGGCCCGCTTGTGCAATAACCAAATCTGCCGTTTTCATATAAGATGAAATATCAGGAAGCATGCCCTTTATATTTACGTTTGCAGGGATTTCATCGGCCTCAAAAAATGTAAATATGTCAAAATCTACATTCGGCATTTTTTTTGCAACCTCTAAAATGCAATCAAAAAGCGGTCTTCTGTAGGCATGCCCGCCGAGCGAAACAACTATATAAGGATTTTGGCTTTCCCTCGGGATAAGAGGGACGTCATCACAGTCAAAATTAACCAGCGGGCCGACAAATCTTGTCCGCTTCATGATTTTCCTATTGTGGCTCAAATTCGGCAAACAAATCGTATAAGGCGGTTCAAAATCAGGAATAAGTATTTCTTCCGTTGAACTGAGATACATTCTCATCCACGAGTCAAAAGACACTCCCAAAAGCTTCACAAGCCAATTATCTTGCTGAAAAAACGGGTAAAAGGCACTCTGATTTGTAATCGTTATACATGGCAATTTTAATTTTTCGGCAGCCATGACCGGAATCATTCGTCCGTCTGCAACAACGCAGGAAGCCCCCGATTTTTTTATTATATCAACCTCTTCGTCTACCATTTTGTTGAATTTCATTACCCAGCCCTGATTTTGGACAATGGTTTTGGCGACATCAAAAGCTCCGTCATGCCCGACAAATTTTAATTCCTGCGAAACTTTGTGGCATGGGATTCCTTTTGCTCTTAATCTCTCCAGTGCGTATCCGTACGTTGCGATTAAGTAATCCTTTCTGTCCAATTTGGTTGAAATCGCCATCGCTCTTGACGAATGGCCATATCCTTCGGAACTTATAGAAAAATATATTTTGTCTGATAAATTTTCTCTTCTTTTAAATAATTTCTTAATTTGACTAAATTTTTCCTTAAAAATCATGCTAAAAACTCCCTATCCACCTAATATTATAGTCCGAATATATGTTTTTTTCATTAATTTATATTAATTTTCGTTAAAATACTTGCGTTTTTATTTACTTTAAATATAATATTCTATGTACACATTAAGAAAGGGGTTTATTATTATGAACAAAGAAGAATTGGTACAAGAGATAGCTAAGAAAGCTAAAGTTACTCAAAAAGATGCAGGCGAAGTCCTTGGAGCATTGGTTGACACTATCCAAAAGACAGTGGCTAAAGGCAAAAAGGTTACTTTGGTTGGTTTTGGAACATTCGAACCACGTAAGAGAGCTGCTAGAAACGGCAGAAACCCTCAAACTGGTAAAGAAATCAAAATCGCTGCTAAAACAGTACCTGCTTTCTCAGCTGGTAAAAAATTCAAAACTATCGTTAACGGAAAATAGTTTTGAAACAACCTTTCAAAAGCTTGCGAACACTTGTTTGCAAGCTTTTTTTTTGCAAACAAGCGATTTAAACCGATTGTTTGAAAAGACTTTGATGTTTTAAAAAGCATGCTCCTACAATTTAGGCATGGTTTTTATTTTTTGAAAAAAGTTTATAAATTCCGTATAGTCCCAGCAATCCTGCTAAACTTTCAATTGTAATTCTTCCCGCTTTAGGAAGTTTTGACCATTTTTCAGGTACACTTTTAAAGAATTTCGAAACTTTTTCTGAAGCACCCTTAAAAAACTTTTTCTTATCCGTGGTTGGATTTTGAGCCGCAGCCGGTGCCGCTGTCGGTGCAGGCTTCGCCTTAGCTGCCTTTGTCGCTTTTCTGTTTTTATATATCTTGCCTGCTTTTAACACCCCAAACGTAGCCAAACCCGCAAGGATAACTCCCATTAAGGCCTTTTTCCAATCAGTAGCGGAAGTTTTAACTTCATCATGCTTAACAAAAGCATCCTTCGATGGTTGCCCTGAAAGCTGCCCTGTACCTTGCATAGCCGGCAAGGGCTGTTCAAAAGGCAGACCGACATATCCGTCAGGATCGCCGACATATCTCGGCGGCACGCCTTTTATATAAGAGTCTGCGTCAAAATTAATAACACCATTTTTAGCCAAATTATCTAATGAATTCGTTCCCATAAAAATAACCTTTCCTTATTCCACAAATATATAAAGTTTTTTTTGATGAAAAAATTGCTTTTTTGTCGGGTTTTTGTTAAATTCTGGTAATATATGAAAAAAATTAGCACCGATTTTAAATATTTAATTTTACTTGGAATTATTTTAGTTTTGGCAATAATCCCAACCTATGCACACCATGGGCATTTACTGGTTGATTGCGGAAGAGAAGCTTATTACCCGACTCAAATACTTTTGGGGAAAGTTTTGTACAAAGATATTTTGAACATTTACGGTCCTTTTTCATATATGTTCAACGCCTTTCTTTTCAAAATTTTCGGGATAAATCTGAATGTCTTGTATTTGGCCGGCTGTGTCTGTTCATTCTTAATTGCAGCATTAATTTATTTAATCTCAAGACGTTTTTTACCGGACTTTTTGAGTTTTTCAATCGCGGTTTTCACTATATTAGTTGGTGTTTCAAGCCATTACCTGTCAAATTTTATATTCCCTTATTCTTATGCAATGCTGTACGGGCTTGTCGGATTTTTATTATCAATGCTGTTCTTGTTGAAATACGCATCTGAGTTGAAAATCTCAAACCTTTATTTAAGCTGTTTTTTCGCCGGATTATGCGTAACGGGCAAATACGAATTTCTCCCGTTTTTAATTGTTATTTTTTACGCCATGATTAAAGTTAGGCCGCTCAAAATCAAAGAATATTACTATACGATTTTTTCACTTTTATTCATGCCGGTTTTTTGTTTCGGAATTTTATTTCTGCAAGGCTTGAACATGCAGGATTTAATCATGACGGGTTCAATCATAAAAAAAATGGCACACACCCGGACTTTGAAATATTTTTATCGCAGTCAGGGAGTATATTTCAGCACAAAATTTATGCAGATTCAAATTGTGTCATTTTTAAAAACAATTTTCCCGCTGACATGCTTTTTATACGGGTTTAAGTCAAGAAATAAAATTTTATCGATTTTATTGATATTGCTGTCTTCTTTTTTAATAACGCAATGGACAACACCAATTTCATTTTCCTTAATCCCTTTATTAATAGTGGTTTTAGCCATATTTAATTTTAAAAACCTGAAAAATAATTTTGCACTTCAGCTTTTGGTCCTAAGTGCCGTTTTGTTTAGCACAAAAGTTTTTTGGGGATTAATCACGGCAAATTACGGGGCATTTTTCATCGGTTTTTTGTTAATAACGTTCATAGCAATCATTTCGGACATTTTCAAGGACAAAAACATCAATTACAAAGCAATCGGGATATATATTCTTCTGGCTGCCGGTGTTTTAAGCTACATTAACTTTTCATCCAGAGGAAAATATTATCCGCTTGAAACAGCAAGGGGGAATTTTTACACGCAAGAATATTTATATCAAGCCGGTCAGGATTTGATAGATTACATAAATAAAAACACGAAAAAAACTGACAAAATAGTTATCTATCCCGAAGGTGCAATGATTAATTTTATGACAGACAGGCCTTCCGATAATTTTTATACTTCGCTTATTCCGCTTTATGTTGAAACTTTCGGAGAAGATAAATTAATTGAAAATTTAAAAAAAACGAAGCCCGAATATGTAATTTTTAACGACTGGAATACTCAAGAGTACTCTTTTAAATACATTTGTAAGGATTATGCTGTTTCATTCTGCAATTTTGTGGCCACAAATTATACTCAAGAAAAAGTAATCGGCAAAAAATTCAGATACCTTATATTCAAAAGACGTTAAATTTGAATATTTAATTTTTTATCCGACAAATTTATCAAAAAGTTCTATTGACTGGTTTTTGTCTTTTGCGGCCAAAATAGCTTTTGATGCTTTTGATGGCGAAAATATTGCTTTTTGAGTTTGTGGATTTAAAGTCTTTATTTGATTGTAAACTCTTGAATAACCGTAGTTATATTTGTTTGAATCAACAAAAAGCTGATAACCGAATTTTTTATAAAAAGCTTCTTTATGTTCTCCGGCTTGATTAATTATATCCAGAAACTTTTCAATGTTTAATTTTACGAGATAATCCTTTGAGTTTTTAAGTAAATTATTAAGTAAACTATAATTGTTTTTAATAAATTCCCCTTTGGTTTTTGGCTTGAGCAGTTCTTCAACTTTGCCAAGATAATTTTTTATCACAAGTTGACCGGAATTTGCTGTCGGATTTATTCTTTCCCAAATTATATTATGTTCTCTGGCAAAGAAGTCATCTCTGAGTTTCTTATTTTTAATCCGGCTGACAAAATCAATAAATTCGTCAGTTTTGCAAAAAGAAGCAGCTGTTTCATCGTTATGTCTGGATAATAATAAAATGTCTTTTTCCTTGTCCAGCAAGACTAATTTAAGTGCCCCTTCGGGCATTGTTGCAAGCTCATTTATATTATTGTCTTTTTTAGGCAATATAAAATGAGCTATAAGGTCGTCAAAAAATTTTTTTGCTGTTTTGGCATATTCTCTTTTCAAAGCTATTTTATTATTTATCCCAAAAGATAAACCGTCCGAATAGTTTTTGCTTTGCATAAATGTTTTGGGTGCGGCAGATTTGTTCATTTGGCTGTTACTTAGCGTGATGGTGTGAACTTGCATTTTTAATTCCTTTCTTAATGACTGCAACTCTTAATTTCGGGAAAAAGAAATCCTGAAAAGTATTATTTTTGAATTATTTTGTCCCGCCTATTTAATAGAAACCTCCTGAAAATATTTTTTGCGGGCCTAACGTTAAAATTTTACAAAATTTAACGTTAGAGAGGATGCGGAGAATTATTCCAAAAAACGACTCACGTCATGCTGAACTTGTTTCAGCATCGCATCAGCGAGCGACTTTGCGACCCTGAATTTATTTCAGGGTGATGTAAAAGGGAATAATTCCGCATCCTCTAGAGGCTCTTATACTATTACATTTTGTAAATCTTTTATACTTTTTGCCTCAAATCATTAAACTTTAGATTGGAAATAGCCGACTAATTTATTGTATCAATCGAATTTGAGGGATAAAATGGCAGAATCATTTAACAGTTTTTTTAACAGTTCAAAAACTTTTGGCTTAAATATCAAAGTTCCGACAAGAACTTTGCAGCAGGCGGGTAAGACTTTAGGCGATACGGCCGGCGGCGTGTTTGAGCCGTTATTTTCATATTTGGAAGAGAACGAAAACGTATTCAGCGGGGATATCACAAAAGAACTTAGCAAAACTTTCTCGCAAAATTTCAACATGAATTTGGCATTAAACATTGCGGATGAAAAGGCCAACGGGCCAAAACCTACATTTGACACCAAATTTTAGACTTCAACGTATCCGATATAAGACAAATTTCTGTAACGTCCATCATAATCAAGCCCATAGCCGATTACGAACTTGTTGTCAATTTCAAATCCGGTATAATCCGGTTCGATTTCAGTTTTTCTAAAACATTTTTTGTCGAGAAGCGAACAGAATTTTGTGGTTTTTGTTCTGAAATTGTTATTGATAAAATCCAACAGAAACTTTGCCGTAAGTCCTGTGTCGATTATATCTTCAACTACCAAAACATTTTTGCCGTTCAAGTCCGGAAGCGAAATATCAACAGCATTAACCTTTCCTGTTGACGTAACAGATGAGCCGTAGCTTGAAAGCCTTATGAACTCCATTTTTACAGGCACTGTCAGGTATTTAACCAGATCCACCGTAAACATTACGGCCCCTTTCAAGACACAAATTACATAAATCTCTTCATCTAAATAGTGAAAATTTATCTTTTTTGCCATTTCCTTAACTCTGTCCTGAAGCTCATCTTCCGTAAATAAAATTTTGATATCTTCTTTTTCAATCTGCATGTTCAATTTCCTTCTAACTTTTATTCCGTAATTCTACCACATGAGTCGGTTTATTTACAACTTTTAATTTATTGCTGAGGCCGACACCGGCAACCCACAGCACTTCTGAACCTTTACAAAGTAAAATCAGTTCATCTTTTTCATGCTGAAAAACCCCTTTGGAGTTCAAATATTTTTTCAGCTTCATTGAACCGGTCATGCCGAAAGGTGTTATAAAATCCCCCTCCCTGCGGGTTCTGATTGTCAAATTCAATCCCGTTTCCTCAATGTTTACGTAGGCAAAATTTGCGGTTTCGTCAGGAAACTGAAAATCATCACCGCCGGAATATTTTTGAACAGAAAATATAAATTTCGTTTCGGGGATTGCATATTCCCCCTCTTTTGAGATATTAATTTCGTTTTTATTTCTGTCGCCTTTGGTTTTTGTAATCAAATAAATATACTTGGAACTTGCAAAAACCCATAAATCCTTTGTTATTGAGCATCTTGAACCGGCTTTGGAATTAAAATTGCTTTTGATAAATTCTAAAGCATTCGTTATTTTTTTGCAGTCGTAGTCAAGATTTTCTCTTAACCCCACGTCATAGATTATTTTTCGCATAACATCGTCTGACAAAGTCCTGAACTTTTCAGTCAAAATTTTCCCGTCCGAATAAATATCTTTTTTTATGAGTTTCATGTATTCATCTATAATTTTTACATGGCTGATTGCAAGATTTGCAAGTGAGCTTATGGATTTTTCGGCATGGAAATTAATTTCGTTAAAAAGCGGCATGATTTTATGTCTGATAAAATTTCGTTTGTAGCTTACATCCAAATTTGAAGAGTCCACATTAGCCACAAGTCCTTTGGAATTGCAATAATCTTCAATGGGTCTTCTCGAAACAGTCAGCAAAGGCCTGTAAATAGGGATTTCTGCCAACATTCTTTTAGGCAAAATCCCCTGAATTCCCCTAATGCCGGTTCCTTTAATTATTCGATAAATAATCGTTTCGGCACTGTCGGTAAGTGTGTGAGCCGTGAAAATAGAACTGTTCCGGTAATTTCTGGCATGTTTTAAAAAGAAATTATATCTTGCATCTCTGGCTGCATTTTCCGTCTTTTGTTCGCTTTTGGCAAGTGTTTCCGAGATAAATTCAATCCCGTTTTTTTCACAAAATTTCCTGCAGTTGAGTTCTTCTAGCAAAGATTCATCCCCCCGCCAATTATGGTTAAGATGCAATGCGACGAGCTTAAAGCCGTATTTCTTGGATAGTTCATTTAAAATATCAAGCAGGCACAAAGAGTCACAGCCTCCGGAAAATCCCACGAGGAAGGTATTTTTGGGATTTTTCAAGCCAAATTCATCTAAAAATTTATCGACAATTTCAATCATAAAATAAGGATAGCATATTTCTTTGATTATTTAAATAAGAAAAAAGGTTAATAAATTATGAAAGGGGGAAGAGGGAGGGTTGATAGGTCGAAGGGCTTTTTACTAAGTGATTAAGTGACTAAGTGATTAAGTGACGAAGTGATTAAGTGACTAAGTGATTAAGTGACGAAGTGCAACAAAAAAATTAAAGGGAGCTTACCGAATTTTAATGAAACTTAAATTTCTACTCTGTCAAAGAAGGGATTTTCACGTTAGGGAAAATCCCTTCTTTGAGATTTTTGCCCGTCAGTTTATCCGCCCTTCAAAATATAC
>Ga0172381_10002078_pt1 | contig 22732 bp, 19 predicted proteins | sample Leawel6488metaG_FD_119754 | JGI IMG/M metagenome (GOLD analysis project Ga0172381, IMG submission 119754) | Leachate microbial communities from a municipal landfill in Southern Ontario, Canada - Leachate well 64-88 metaG | ecosystem: Engineered > Solid waste > Landfill > Unclassified | place...
AATTTAATGAAAAAATTTTTGAAAGCTATGTTTCTGACTTGGGTAAAAAAATTGTTGAAAATGGTTTTAAAAAAGGAATTTTTGAAAAAGGGACGCCTGCAAGTGAAGTAAAGGAAAAATTATTTCCACCTATGGAAACCCAGTCGATAGATTTTTCAAAAAATATTATAGAGAATAAAACTGAGTCAATGGATATAGGCGAATATTTAAAGGGGGGAAAATATCCAATTATCTTTAATGGTGAAAGATATGGTTTACACACAAGGGTTTTTATAAATTCAGAAGGATTGCCAACTTATGAAGCAAAAGATTTAGGATTAGCAGAATATAAATATAAAAATTACAAATACGACAAGTCATTTATTATGACTGCAAATGAGCAAAATGAATATTTCAATGTGATGCTTTGCGCTATGAGTCAGATAAATCCGAAGTTGGCCAAAAAGACAAAACATATTGGTCACGGAATGCTAAGATTGCCAGAAGGAAAAATGTCTTCAAGAACAGGAAAAGTTGTAAAAGGAGATTTTTTAATAAAACAAGTAGAAAGTTTGGTTAATAAAAAAATAAAAGATAGGGAATTTTCAGAAAAAGAAAAAGCAGAAATTTCAGAAAAGGTTGCTATTGGGGCAATAAAATATTCTATTTTAAAACAATCAATTGGATCTGATATTATCTATGACTTTGATAAATCAATTTCTTTTGAAGGAGATTCCGGACCTTATTTACAATATGCATACACAAGAGCAAAATCTGTTTTAGAAAAAGCAGAAAAAGAAAATATAAAACCAAGTTTTAAAAAAATTCCAGCAGAAATTACGCAATTAGAAAAACAGATTAGTTATTTTCCAGAAATAGTTTTGAAAGCAGAAAAAAGTTTGGAGCCACATTTTATAACTTTATATCTTACAAAATTAGCAGGAGTTTTTAATAATTATTATACAAAAAATAAAATTGTAGATAAGCAGGATGAATTTTCTGCTTACAAAGTTGCTTTGACAGATGCATTTACTACAACTATGAAAAATGGAATGTGGTTGCTTGGAATAAAAACTTTAGAAAAAATGTAAAATTTGGCAAAGCCAAATTTTATCCTGAGCGTGTCGAAGGATAAAAATTATAATAAAAATTATCATGAATTTAAATAACAAGTATTTTTTATTGCGCCACGGACAGACAATTTACCAAAAAGAAAATAGAAAAACAAACTATACAAGAGAAGAGAATCCATTTTTGATTTTGACAGACGAAGGAGTAAAAATGGTTGAAAAGTCTGCGGAGGAATTAAAATCAGATAATATAAATTTGATTTTTTCTTCTCCTTATGAAAGAACGAAGCAGTCTGCTAATATAGTTTCTAAAATTATCGGGGTTGAAAAAATAAATTATGACGATAGATTAGTTGATATAGATTTGGGTAAATTTATGGGAGGACCATCTCAAGATTCTGAAGTTTTTTATTCAACAGGGTCTTTTGATAACAGGCCAGAGGACGGAGAAAGCTGGAATGATATTTTAAAAAGAGTCGGAGAATTTTTGGAAGAACTTGAAACAAAATATAAGGGACAAAATATATTAATAATTAGTCATGCTGACCCAATATGGTTAATGGTAGGATATTTGCGGGGGTATAAAGGGTCTCAACAATTTATAGAAGCGCGTCAAGACAGACAAAATTCTTACCCAAAAGTAGCTCAATTAATTAAAGTTTAAAATATGTATAATTACTCAGATGAAGAACAAAAAATACTGAAGTTTTGGGAGGAAAATAGGATTTTTGAAAAATCATTAGGGCAGACCCTACCTACCGGCAGGCCGGCAAAAAGCAAAAAATCTTTTGTATTTTTTGACGGTCCTCCATTTGCTACAGGAACTCCGCATTTCGGACATTTGCTTCAAAGCGTAATTAAAGATGCAATTCCACGTTTTAAAACTATGCAGGGTTTTTATGTTGAGAGGCAATGGGGCTGGGATTGTCATGGTTTGCCAATAGAAAACATTGTTGAAAGAAATCTTGGAACAAAGTCAAAAAAAGACATTGTGATAATGGGAGTTAAAAAATTTAATGACTTGTGTCGTGACCAAATTTTTACTTTTATAAATGAATGGGAAACTATAATACCAAGGTTTGGCAGATGGGCGGATATGAAAAATCCTTATAAAACAATGGATTTTGAGTATATGCAGTCAGAGTGGTGGGCATTTAAAGAGTTGTATAAAAAAGGGTTAATTTACGAAGATTATAGGAGTATGCATATTTGTCCTAGATGCGAAACCACTTTGAGTCAGGGCGAAGTTACAGAGGGATATAAAGATATTAAAGATTTATCGGCAACAGTAAAATTTAAAGTAAAAAATCCAGAAAAACATAATCTTCCAGAGAATACTTATTTTTTAGCCTGGACAACAACCCCTTGGACTTTGCCAGGAAATGTTGCCTTAGCTGTTAGACAAAAGATTGTATATTCTTTGATTGAGGGCAAAAAAGAGTATTATATTATTGCTACTAACAAATTAAAAGAATTAGGATATCAGCCAAATACTAAGTCGGTATTTAAAACCAATATATCGGGAAAAGATTTAGTGGGTATAGAATATGAGCCGTTGTTTGATAATTATATTAAAAGCGGGAAAGTTTATTCTGCTGATTTTGTGAACACAGAAGATGGAACAGGTATTGTTCATATTGCTCCTGCGTTTGGTGCAGACGATATGGCTCTGGGCAAAAAAGAAAATTTACCATTTGTCCAGCACGTAAAAATGGATGGTACTTTTAAAGATGAAATGGAAGATTTATCTGGTAAAGATTTAAAACCTCGTGCAAAAGATAAACCAGAAGAAATTAGGGAAGCAGATTTAGATATAGTTAGATTATTAGAGCAAAAGGGATTATTATTTTCCTCTGAAAAATATACTCATAGCTATCCTCATTGTTGGAGGTGTGATACTGCTTTATTAAACTATGCTACAAGTTCGTGGTTTGTTGCAGTAGAAAAAATAAAACCATTATTGTTAAAAACTGCAAAAAAAATAAATTGGTCTCCGGCCCATATAAAAGAAGGAAGGTTTGGGCAGTGGTTAGAAGGTGCTCGTGACTGGTCTATTTCTCGTCAACGCTTTTGGGCAAATACAATTCCTGTTTGGAGGTGCGAAAATTGTAAAAAAGAAATTGTTTTTGCTTCGGCAGAAGAACTTGAAAAGAAAAGCGGAGTATTGGTTAACGATTTGCACAAAGATGTGGTTGATGGAGTAACTTTTGAATGTGAGTGTGGGGGAAAATCAAAAAGAGTGCCAGATGTTTTAGATACTTGGTTTGATTCGGGTTCTGTTCCGTTTGCCAGTTTACATTATCCAGTTGAAAATAAAAATAATTTAAAAAAGAGATTGCCAGCAGATTTTATCGGAGAAGCACAAGATCAAACTCGCGCATGGTTTTATTATCAGCATGTTTTAGTTGGCGCATTATTTGGAATGGAGGCATTTAAAAATTGCATTGTGACCGGGATTGTTTTAGCTGAAGACGGTAAAAAAATGTCTAAAAAGTTAAAGAATTATCCAGATCCTGCTCAACTTATGGAGAAATACGGTGCTGACGCAATGAGGTTTTATATGCTGAGTTCTCCTGTAGTTCAAGCAGAAAATCTTTCGTTTTCTGAAAAAGGTGTTAGCGAAATTGCAAACAAAAATATCAGCCGACTTTATAATGTACTTTCGTTTTATCAGCTTTATCGGGATGGGACATTAGCAAACGATACAAGTAAAAATTCACTTGATGTTTGGATAGTTTCTCGTCTTAATGGATTAATAAAAGATATTACAGAAGGATATGAAAATTATCGTGTAGACTTAGCGACCCGTCCGCTTACAGATTTTATTGATGAATTTTCAGTTTGGTATTTAAGACGAAGTAGAGAAAGATTTAAAGAAGATGGTGAAGATAAAAAAGACGCAATTGCAACTTTACGTTATGTTTTATATTCACTTTCGTTGCTTGTTGCTCCTGCAATGCCATTTTTTGCAGAAAAAATTTATCAACAGATAAAGGCTTCAGAAGGAGATATCCCAGAATCTGTACATTTATGTAATTGGCCAACAATAAACAAAAAGAAAATTAATACAGAGTTAGAAGAAAAAATGAATGAAGTGAGAGATATTGTTAATTCAGCTTTGGCAGAAAGAATTGAAAAAGGAATAAAGGTAAAACAACCTTTAGCTTCGCTTAAAATTAAAAACGAAAAATCAAAAATTAAAAATAATGACGGCTTGTTAAATTTAATAAAAGATGAAGTGAATGTAAAAGAAATTATTTTTGATGAAAGCATTAGTAATGCAGTTGAGATAGATACAAATATTTCAAAAGAATTAAAAGAAGAGGGAATAGTAAGAGAAATAATAAGAGCCGTTCAAGATGTTAGAAAAAAATCTGAACTAAAACCATCAGATGAAATTTTAGCTGATTTTTCTGGAGAAGAAAAATTGATTTCTATTATTAAAAACAGTAAAGATTATATTGCAAAAGAAATTAAGGCAAAAGAGGTTGGTTTTGATAATGAGGCAGAAAATAAAATGGAAATAATAATAGACTCTCAAAAATTATTATTAAATATTAAAAAAGTTTAATAGTATGTCATTATTTGATAAACAGCCGAGTATTCCAAGGTCTCAGTTTAAGGAGACATTAAAAAAAGCGGATATTAAAATCGGGTCAGGCAGACAGCTTTCAAAGTTAGAGAGAGAAAGGATTGAAAAAGTAGACTTCCCAAAAAGATTTGGGTCTTCTATATCGCAAGGAGAATATAAAAGAACTCTTAATAGATTAAGCGCTCAAAAAAGAGATGAGCAAGATTTTACGAGAAAAATTAAGCTTGGTAAAGAAATAAAATTTTTAAAAGAGTTAGAAAAAAAGCCAGATCTACCAAAGTAAAAAATATGATAAATTGTTGCAAGGCTGTTGGGTTTATTTTTAAAAAAGAAGATAGGTCAGAAGCCGATAAAATTCTTTCTGTTTTTACTGAGGAATTTGGTAGCATAAAAATTTTTGCAAAAGCAATAAGGAAAATTACGTCTAAGCTAAAAAGTGGAATTGATATTTTTTCTGCGTCTGAAATAGAATTTGTTCAGGGAAAAACAAAAAAAACGCTCACAGATGCAATTTTTATTAAAAAATTTAATAATATAATAGCTTCGCCAAAAAGATTTAAGATTGCCAATGAGATTGCAAAAGTTTTAAACGATTTTATAAAAGAACAGCACCCAGATAAAAAAATTTTCGATTTGTTAATAGATGCTTTTGATAAACTAAATAATAAATTTTTAAAAGAAACCGATTGTATATTAATTTATTATTATTTTTTTTGGAATTTTTGTTTTATAATAGGATTTAGACCAGAGTTGCAAAAATGTGCTGATTGCTTTGGCGAATTAAAATCTGATGAAGTTTATTTTTCTAGCAAAGATGGGGGGATAATTTGTCCAAAATGTTTTAACTCTAACACAGCAATAAAAGTAAATTCGGATGTCGTAAAAATTTTAAGATTGATTTTAAAAAAAGATTGGCAGATAATTTCAAGATTAAAATTTAATTTAAACTCGCAAAAATTATTGCATCAAATTACAAATAATTATTACGCTTATTTATTAGATAAATAATATAATAACAAATATGAACAAAAAAATTATTATTACTGTTGCCATTGTTGTCTTTTTAATTATAATTTTAGGATTTGTTAGCTTTTGGATTTATAGAGAGGGCGAGTTTTCGAAAGAAATTTTAAAATTGGAAATTTTAGGGTCAGATATGGTCGATTCGGGAGATGAAGTGGAATACACTATAAAATATAAAAATAATGGTAATTTTTCTTTAGAAAATCCGAAGATCATTGTTGAGCTCCCCAATGACTCTTTAACAGAAGACGGTAAAACGAGAAGTCAATATGAATTAGAAGATATTTATCCTGGAGAAGAAAATTCTATTAAAATAAAGGCTCGGCTTTTGGGTAAAGAAGGAGATTTAAAGGAAATTAAGGCCTATCTTTCTTATCAACCTAAAAATTTATCAGCCAGATATGAATCAAACACAATTTTTACCACAAAGATTAAAGCAACTCCTATAACTTTGGATTTTGACGTAGCAACAAAAGCCGAAAATGGAAAAGACTTTCAGTATTCATTAAATTATTTTTCAAACATAGATTATCCTTTAGAAAATTTGAGCATAAAGGTTTCTCCTGTATCTGGATTTGAAATTGAGTCTTCAGAACCGTCGTCTTTAGATAATTTGGAATGGGAAATCAATACTTTAAATAAGGCACAGGGTGGAAGAATAATAATAAATGGAAAAATTAGCGCTGACGTTAATCAAAATTTAGTTTTTAACGCTCAACTTGGTGTATGGCAGGGCGGAAAATTTATTGTTATAAAAGAGGCTACTGCGGAAGTGCAGATTATTCAATCAATGCTTTATATTTCTCAGCAGGTTAATGGGTCTTCAAATTATGTTGCTTCTCCTGGTGAAAAATTGAATTATAAAATATTTTTTAGAAACATTGGTTCGTCCGCTTCAGAAAATTTATTTATGATAGTTAATCTTAATGGAGAGGCTCTTGATATGTCTACAGTTCAATCTGAATATGGACAAGTTCAGCAGAGTGGGAATATGATTGTGTGGGATTGGAAAGAAACACCTCAATTACAAAAACTTGATTCTCAAGAAGAGTCCAATGTTGAATTTTCTGTAAAAGTAAAAGATAATTGGACGCCATCAAGCTCTGATGAAGATAAATTAATAATTTCCGATCAAGTTAATATTTCTCAAATTGTTAAGAAGTTTGACATAAAGGTTAGTTCTGGATTAACTATTTTACAAACAGGGTCTGGCCCAGATTCACCTACTGTGGGCGAGTCAAATTTTTATACTATAACATGGAATATTCAAAATTATCTTAGTGATGCAAAAAACGTGAAGGTAAAAGCGATTTTGCCAGAGGAAGTAAAATTAACCGGAGAAATTATGCCAACAAATGAATCGTCAAATTTTTCTTTTGATTCGAGTAGTAGGGAAATAGTTTGGTCTGTTGGAGATGTTTTAGCGGGGACTGGGGTTAATGGAGACCCGATTATGCTTGCCTTTCAAATATCTTTAACTCCAACCAACTCTCAAAAAGGGTTAGTGGCTCAATTAATAGGCAAGGCGACAATTGCGGGAGAAAATCAATTCACCGCAAGTGAAATTACAGCAACGGCTCCTGCTGTGAATTCTGGGGTAGTGCAGTAATTTTTTGTTGAATTTTTAAAGCTAAAAGGTTAAGATTATAAAATCTTAACCTTTTAAATTATATGAAAAAAAATAGTGAAGAAGTTTCTAATGGGATGGAGAAAATAATTTCTTTGTGTAAAAGAAGAGGTTTTATTTTTTCTGGCTCTGAAATTTATGGAGGATTAGCTAACTCTTTTGATTATGGAGCTTTAGGAGTTGAGTTAAAAAATAATATAAAAAATCTTTGGTGGAAAAAATTTGTCCAACAAAGAGATGATATGGTTGGAATTGATGCCGCTTTAATAATGAACACAAAAGTTTGGGAAAATTCTGGCCATTTAAAAGAATTTTCAGATCCGTTAGTTGATTGTAAAAAATGTAAAAATAGGTTTCGTGAAGATGAGCTTAAAGAAAAAAAATGTCCTGACTGCGGCGGAGAACTAACAGAATCGAGACAGTTTAACTTAATGTTAAAAACTTTTTTGGGACCGGTAGAAAATGAGGAAAGTAAGGTTTATTTTCGGCCAGAAACTGCCCAGGCGATATTTGTGGATTTTAAAAATGTTTTAGATACATCAAGAAAAAAACTTCCATTTGGAATTGCGCAAATTGGAAAAGCTTTTAGAAATGAAATTACTCCTGGGAATTTTATTTTTAGGACACGCGAGTTTGAACAAATGGAAATAGAGTATTTTATTAAAGAAAAAGATTGGAAAGAAAAATTTGAAATGTGGAGAAAAGAAATGTGGTCTTGGATGACAGAAGAATTAAGATTAGATAAAAAGAATATTTATGAATTAGATGTGCCAGAGGGAGAGAGAGCTCATTATTCTAAAAAGACAATTGATTTTGAATTTGATTTTCCATTTGGTAAAAAAGAACTTTATGGTTTGGCCTACAGAACAGATTTTGATTTAAAAAACCATTTTTCAGAACCGCCCTATGTTGACCCAGATACAAACGAAAAATTTTATCCTCATGTGATTGAACCTTCGCTTGGGGTTGATAGGTCTATTTTGGCTATTTTGTGTGACTCTTATAAAGAAGAAGACGGAAGAATATTTTTGAAATTAAATCCTAAATTAGCTCCTTATAAGGTGGCAGTTTCTGCTTTAAAAAAGAACGATGGAAAATTGGTTGCAAAAGCAAAAGAAATTTATAGTAATCTTAGAAAAGAATTTTCTGCTGATTTTGATAATAGGGGAAACGCAGGAAAATTTTATGGCAGTCAAGATGAAATTGGAACTCCATACTGTGTAATGGTAGATTTTCAAACATTAGAAGATGGAACAATAACAGTGAGAGACAGAGACACAACAAAACAGGAAAGAATAGAAGTTAAAGACTTAGAAACTTTTGTAAAAAATAAGATAAAATAATATGTATAAAAAGGATATTTTAGAAAATGGATTAAGGGTTATTGCTGTCCCGATAGAAAATGCTAATAGTGTGACGGTTTTGATTTTAGTTGGAACTGGTTCAAAATATGAGTCAAAAGATATAAATGGAATTTCTCATTTTTTGGAGCATATGTTTTTTAAAGGTACTAAAAAAAGACCTAATACTTTAGACATTTCAGAAACATTAGATAGCGTTGGCGGAGAGTATAACGCCTTTACTTCAAAAGAGGTGACAGGATATTGGGCCAAGGTTGATAAAAGACATTTGGATGTTGCATTAGATTGGATAACAGATATTTTTTTAAATTCTAAATTTGATGCAGAAGAAATAGAAAGAGAAAAGGGCGTAATTATAGAAGAAGTAAATATGTATTTAGATACTCCAACAGCTCATATTTCTGATTTGTGGGAAAAATTACTTTATGGAGATCAGCCCGCTGGTTGGATGGTAATTGGAGAAAAAGAAAATATATTGTCGTTTAATCGCGAAAAAATATTAAATTATTTTAATAGTCACTATTCTCCGTCAAATGTTATTGTTTGTGTTGCTGGAGCAGTTAATTTAGATGAAATTAAAAATAAAATAGAAAGTTATTTTAAAAATAAAAAATCAGAAGGAACAGGGGTAAAAATAAAAGTTATAGAAAATCAAAAAGAGCCAAAAACTCTTTTTTATGACAAAAAAACAGACCAAACGCATTTTTGTTTAGGTGTGAGAGCGTATGATTTAGGACATCCTCAAAGATACGCATTGGTGTTATTGGCAATTATTTTGGGAGGGAATATGAGTTCTCGACTTTTTATAAAAGTGAGAGAGAGGAGTGGTTTAGCTTATTCTGTGCATACTTCGGCTGATAGTTTCACTGATACAGGATATTTAGTTACGCAAGCAGGAATTGATAATAAAAATTTGGAGAAAACTATAAAATTAATTTTGGAAGAATATAAAAATTTAAGAGACGAAAAAATAACAGAAAAAGAATTGCAGAAGGCAAAAGATTATATAAAAGGAAAAATGTCTTTATCTTTGGACGACTCTGATCATCAAGCATCTTTTTATGCAATGCAAGAGTTATTTGAAAATCAAATTTTGAGTCCAGAAGAAAAATTTGCGAAGATTGACAAAGTTTCTGTAGATGATATAAAAAAGGTAGCAGAGGATATTTTTGTTTCAGAAAAACTTAATTTAGCAGTAATAGGGCCAGTTGACGACAACACGGAAAAAAATATTAAAAATATTTTAAAACTTTAAAAAAATATGGACAGAGAACAAACATTAGATATTTCTTGGAAGACCATAATGAAAGTTTTTGTGGGAATTTTTGTTTTTTATCTTATTTATTTGGCGAAAGATATCGCACTTTGGGTTTTCTTCGGACTATCAATTTCTATTTTACTTGAGCCGGCTATTAATTTCTTGAGAAAAATGTGGATTCCTAAAATGATATCTATAGTTTTAATATATTTTTCCATTTTCGGATTATTGGGGCTTATGATTTATTTGATGGCGCCAACTTTTATTGTTGAGTTAAAACAATTTTCTAACTATCTCCCAGATTATTTTGATAAAATAAGCCCTCTTTTGCGTGGATTAGGAATTGATATTGCTCAAAATTTTAGCGATCTTACAGGTTCATTAGTTGGCGGGTTAGAACAAGGCTCAAAAGGGATAGTAAATGCAGTAATATCTTTTTTTGGAGGATTAGCCTCAACGGTAGTTATTTTAACGATAGCCTTCTTTTTGTCTTTAGAAGAGAAGGGTCCGGAAAGATTTTTAGCTTTTGTCTCCCCACGAAGATACCAAGAACAAATAGTTTTATTTTTTGAAAAAGCTCAAACAAAAGTGGCAGGTTGGTTTGGAGCAAGAATAATAGCTTGTGTTTTTGTTGGCATTGCTTCATTTATTATTTTTTATATTTTTGATATAAAAAATGCTTTTTTATTGGCACTTATGGCCGGTATTTTAAATTTTATTCCATATATAGGTCCATTGATTACTGCTATTTTATTGATTGTGTTTGCTATGGTTTCTACTGGGTCTTGGCTTATTACACTATACATTTTATTAGCATTTTGGGCTGTTCAGACAATAGAAAATAGCTTATTAACTCCATTTTTGATGAAAAAAATGATAGACTTGCCTCCAGTTTTAGTTTTGATTTCTTTATTGCTTGGTGCAAAATTATTTGGATTTTTGGGAACTATTTTTATTGTTCCTGTAGCAGGTATTATGTATGAATTTATAAAAGGAATATTGCAAAAACAAAAAGAAGTTTTAGAAGAGTAATATATAAATAGAAATGACTCCCACGATTATTTGAGTTGAAAATCTCCAAAAATTGGAGATTTTTTTATTTTTCAAAATATGAATTATTTCACGATGGAATCTTGAATGTTTTTTTAAAAAAACATTTGGTAATAGATATTCTAAAAATGTTAATCCATCAGGAATTATAGAAACAAGCGCACATGCATAAGTTTTAAAAGAATTATTAGACAATAAAAAAATAATTAATAATCCTAAAGATAAATCTAAAATTATTTTTAAAAAATCAGGGGAAGATTTTTGCCATTGATTATTTTTAATATTTTCAATATTATATTCAATATGGGGGATAAGGTCTAATAAGTAATGGCTTAAAAAGGCCAAAAATAATGCTACCCAAAAATATTCAATTTTTGAACTTATTACCACGCCGACTAAAAGATGAATTAATAAAATCATATGAAATCTAATTTTAAAATGTTAAAATTAATTTAGTTAATTATACTCTATTATGTCTAAACAAAACAAAAATTTTTATATCACAACCACATTACCTTATGTTAATGCTGATCCGCATATTGGTTTTGCTTTAGAGATAATTCAGGCAGATGTTATCGCCAGATATTATAAGTCGCAAGGATTTGAAATTTTTTTTAATACTGGGGTAGATGAGCACGGTTCTAAAATTTTTAATAAAGCCAAAGAAAAAAATATAGATCCTCAGGAGTATTGCGATGTTTATGCTAAAAAGTTTGAAGAATTGAAACAACTGCTTAATTTGAGTTATAACAGCTTTGTGAGAACAACAGATTTGCATCATATTAAAGTAGCTCAAGCATTTTGGAAACTTTGTGAAAAAAATGGCGATATTTATAAAAAAAATTATAAAGCTAAATATTGCGTTGGATGTGAATTAGAAAAAACAGATTCTGAGTTGGTAGATGGAAAATGTCCTTTACATCCTAATTTAGAATTGGAAATCATAGATGAAGAAAATTATTTTTTTAGATATTCAAAATATCAAAAAGCACTTTTAGATTTTTATAAAAATAATTTAGATTTTGTAATTTCTAATTCAAGATTTAATGAAATAAAAGAATTTACAAAAAGAGGCTTAGAAGATTTTAGCATTTCAAGATTAAAAGAGAAAATGCCATGGGGGATAGAAGTTCCGGGTGATGAAAATCATGTGATGTATGTTTGGTTTGATGCCTTAATAAATTATATATCTTGTTTGGGTTGGCCAGAAAATAAAGAAAACTTTAATAATTTTTGGCCAGGTTTTCAGGTTGCAGGGAAGGATAATTTGAGACAGCAAAGCTCAATGTGGCAGGCGATGCTTATGTCAGCAGGTTTACCAAATTCAAAACAAATTTTTATTCACGGTTTTATAACTGTTAACGGACAGAAAATGTCAAAAAGTTTAGGAAATGTAATAAGTCCCGTTGAATTAGTTAAAAAATATGGAGTTGATGCCGTTAGATATTATTTATTAAGAGAAATTGTTTCAACAGAAGATGGAGATTTTACATACGAAAAATTTGAACAGAGATATAATTCTGATTTAGCTGGTGGCATTGGAAATTTATTAGCCAGAACTATTGGAATTGTTAAAGATATAGAAATTACAGAGACCGTTACAACAAAAAATACAAAGCAAAAAATTAGCGATACAAAAGAAAAGTATAAAACATCTTTAGATAAATTTAAATTTAATGAAGCTTTATCGGCTGTGTGGGAGTTAATAAGTTATTGTGATAAATATATAAATGACGAAAAGTTATGGCAAACTAAAAAACCAGAAGTGATAAATGATTTATTTATTGCAATAGGAGAAATAGGAGCATTGCTTTCTCCATTTTTGCCAGAAACTTCAGATAAAATTAAAAAAGCTGTTGAGACAAAGATAGTAGGATCTTTATTTCCAAGGATTGTTAAATAATTCCGCGGTTAAGGCCTGATAACGCCAGGCCTTTTATTTTTGTCAATTTTGGTGTAGAATCTATTTTAGAACATTGAAATATCAACATGGAGAGAATTTTATGAAGCTATTGTACATAATTGTTGGTGCCGTAAAAGTTTTCATTCATTTTTTTCTTCCTAAAGCAGAAATAAAAGAATCTGTGTATGCTCGAAGAAGAAGAGAGATGGAGAGCAGGTCTTGACATTAAGATATTTTCTGTTATACTAATAATAGCTCTTATCACTTGGGTCAAGACGACTTAAGGGGGCTATCCTACCTTTTTAGAGAGGAAAGCACGATGCTCGTATTATCCCGCAAAGAAAACGAGAGTATTGTCATTAATGACGACATAACAATTGTTGTTGTGGAGATTCGGGGAGATAAGGTGCGCTTAGGAGTTGAGGCTCCAAAAGAGATACCAGTCCACAGGCGAGAAGTCTTTGATAAAATTCATCGGGAGGGGTTACACGATAATCCTTCCTAAAAATTCTGAAAATCCATTTGAATTGACAGTCACTTTATGTATCGCAGTATGGTAATCGAAGGTTACACAAGGGCAAATGACCGCTGGTTATTTGCCCATTTTTTTTACTATGATAAAATTTAGTTATGATGATAGATACGCATTCACATTTAAATTTTAAGGCATATGATGCCGATAGAGATGAAGTTATAAAACGAACTCAAGAAGAGGGCGTTGTTTGCATTGACGTTGGAACAAAATATGAGACTTCAAAAAATGCAATTGAACAGGCTAAAAAAAATGAAAATATTTTTGTAGCGATTGGGTTGCATCCAATTCATATAAAAACAGATTTGATGAAATTGAGAATGGATGAAAACGAAGGTGGATTTGCTCCGCTTGGGGAAGAATATGATAAAGAAAAATATCGCGAGTTAGCTAAATCAAAAAAAGTAGTGGCAATTGGAGAGATTGGATTAGATTATTATTACAAACCAAAAACAAAATCTCGTTTACAAGAATTTAAAGAGTTACAAAGAAAAGTTTTTATTGAACAGTTGGAGTTGGCACAAGAATTAAATTTGCCAGTAATCATTCATTGTAGAATGGCATTTGAAGATTTGTATAAAATTTTGAAGGATTATAATTTTCGTGGAGTAATTCATTGTTTTACTGGAGACTTAGACCAAGCCGAAAAGTTTGTTGGTTTAGGATTTTATTTAGGAATTAATGGAATTATTGATAAATTAGATTTAGCCGAAGTTATAAAAAATGTTCCGTTAGATAAAATTTTAGTTGAAACTGATTGTCCATATTTAACTCCTAAAATGGAAGGGGATAAGCGGAACGAGCCAATTTTTGTAAAATATGTTATTCAAAAAATTGCAGATTTGCGCGGGATAAGTTTTGAGGAAGTTGCCTCTGTAACCACCCAAAACGCTAAACAATTATTTGGTGTTTGACATTAAATCGCCTGTGTGGCGGTTTTTGTTTTAGGCTTCAAATTTTTAGTATTTATGCTACAATTAAACATAAATACATTGCTGATATGGTTAAATATAATCCTAAAAAAATAGAGAAAAAGTGGCAAGATAAATGGTATAAATCGGATGTTTTTTTGGCTAAAAATAAGTCTAAAAAAAGAAAGTTTTATTTATTGCTTGAATTTCCATACCCATCGGGAGACGGACTTCACGTCGGGCATTGCAGGCCTTATGTGGCATTTGATGCCTTGGCAAGAAAACGAAGAATGGAAGGACATAATGTTTTATTTCCTATGGGTTGGGACGCTTTTGGCTTGCCCACAGAAAATTTTGCGATTAAAAAAGGAGTTCAGCCATCTGTGGTGACAAGAAAGAATACAGATAATTTTAGAAGGCAAATGAAAAGCATTGGACTGTCTTTTGATTGGACAAGAGAAATAAACACGACTGATCCAAAATATTATAAATGGACTCAGTGGATTTTTTTGCAATTATTTAAAAACGGCTTAGCCTACAAAGATAAAATTGCAATTAATTGGTGCCCAAGCTGTAAAACAGGGTTAGCAAATGAAGAAGTGATCTCTGGAAAATGTGAAAGGTGTGGTGCTGAAGTTGAAAAAAAAGAAAAAGAGCAATGGATGATTAAAATTACAAAATATGCAGATAGATTGATTAAAGATTTAGACTTAGTTGATTTTCAAGATAGGGTAAAAATTCAGCAAAAAGATTGGATAGGAGAATCATACGGTAATTTATTAAAATTTAATGTTAAAGGTGCAGACGAGCCAATCGAGGTTTTTACAACAAGAATAGATACTATTTTTTCTGGAACATTTTTAATTTTATCTCCTGGCCATAATTTTATTGATAAGTACAAAAATAAAATAGAAAACATAGATGAGGTTTTAAAATACAGAGAAAGCGTCAAAAACATTTCTGACGTAGATAGAACAAATGAAGATAAAGAAATTACAGGAGTTGAGTTAAAAGGGGTTGTCGCAATAAATTCTGCCACAAATGAAGAGATGCCAGTTTGGGTCGCTGACTTTGTTTTAGAGCATTATGGTACGGGGGCTGTTTTTGCTGATGCTCACGATGCGAGAGATTTTAAAATGGCAAAAAAATATGGGATACCATTAAGAACTTCGATTGAGCCAGAAGATAAAGAGCTGGCGATTAAGATTAAAAATTTGGAAGAATGTTTTAGCGGAGATGGGGTTTTATATAATTCTGCAGAATTTAATGGGATGCACTCTGGGGCAGCAAGGATTGAGATTGGGAAATGGTTAAATGAGAAAGGATTGGCAGAGCCAAAAGTTAGTTATAAACTTCGTGATTGGGTTTTTTCTCGTCAGCATTATTGGGGAGAACCAATTCCAATGGTTTATTGTAATAAATGTGGATGGCAACCAATTGACGAAAAAAAATTGCCTTTAGAATTGCCGAAGGTTAAAAAATATCAACCCACTGAGACAGGAGAATCTCCATTGGCCACAATTAAAAGTTGGGTAAATACAAAATGTCCAAGGTGTAAGGGTGATGCCAAACGGGAAACAGACACAATGCCCAACTGGGCTGGTTCTAATTGGTACTTTTTAAGATACTTAGATCCTAAAAACAATAAAGAAATTGCAGAAAATAAGATATTGAGATATTGGATGCCCGTTGACTGGTATAACGGAGGAATGGAGCATACAACTTTGCATTTATTGTATTCTAGATTTATTTTTAAATTTTTATGGGACATAAAAGCAGTTCCTCAAGTAATTGGTCCTGAGCCTTATAAAAAAAGAACTTCACACGGAATGGTTTTAGGAGAGGGTGGAATTAAAATGTCAAAATCAAAAGGAAATGTTATAAATCCAGATCAAGTTGTAAAAGAATATGGAGCTGACACTTTAAGAGTTTATGAAATGTTTATGGGACCATTTGAGCAAATGATTCCGTGGGATACAAAAGGAGTCGTAGGATCTCGCAGATTTTTAGAAAAAATTTATAAGTTAGTTTTGAGCAATCGATTATTAAGTGACAATGATGAAAAGTTAAAATGTCTTTTAAATAAAACAATTAAAAAAGTTGGAGAAGATATTGAGTTGATGAAATTTAACACAGCAATCAGTTGTTTAATGGAATTTGTAAATGCGTGGAATGTCTCTGAAAAAACTTTGGACAAAAAGGACACAGAATCATTTTTAAAAATTTTATCTACATTTGCTCCGCATTTATCGGAAGAGCTTTGGTGTCAACTTAAATTTAAGGGATTATGTTGTGACCAAAGATGGCCAAAATATGATCCAAAACTTATAGAGCAGGAAGAAGTTTTGTTAATTGTCCAGATAAATGGAAAAGTTAGAGATAAAATAATTGTAGACACTGGGCTTTCTCAAAAACAGGCAGAGGGACTAATTACGGCCAATGAAAAGATTAAAAATATAATTGGAAACAGTCAAATTAAAAAAATTATTTTTGTACCAAATAAATTAATTAATATAGTTATTTAAAATAATGAAAAAGGAAATTTTATTAGGAAATGACGCAATAATAAAAGGTGCTTTGGCATCAGGAGTTAATTTTGTTTCTGGATATCCGGGATGCCCGTCAGCCGAAATCGGAGATGATTTGGCTAAAATCCTTGCCCGCCGAAGCCTTGGAGAAGGCGGGCCAAATATTTATGTTGAATGGTCAAGCAATGAAAAAACTGCCTTAGAGGCTTCTATTGGGGCCAGTTTCTCTGGGTTAAAAACTTTGGTAAATATGAAAAGTTTTGGCATAAATGTTTGTTCTGATGCGCTACTTCCCTTGGCTTATACTGGTACAAAAGCTCCGATGGTGATTGTTGTGGCTGATGATCCTTCTTGTTATAGTTCTGCTCAATCAGAGCAAGACTCAAGAGGTTACGCTTTTTTATCGCATATCCCTGTTTTAGACCCGGCTGATCCGCAAGAATGTTATGAATTTACAAAATTAGGATTTGAAATTTCCGAAAAATTTAATATTCCAGTAATTTTAAGACTAACAACAAGGGTTGCTCATCAAAGATCGATTGTAAATTTTGAAACAGCTACTTCAAAAGATTTGCTGGGAAAAGGAGAGTTTGTTAAAAATCCAAATCAGTTTTGCACAATGCCTCCAAGGGTTTTACAGATGAAAAAAGAGCTTTTAGAAAAGATAAAAAAAATTCAGGCTTATGCTGAAAAGTCAAAAGCAAATAAAGTTTTTGGAAAAAATAATTCTAAGATTGGAATAATAACAACGGGAATTTCGTTTTTACATTCAATGGAAGCTGTAAGTGAAATGGAGTTGAGTTTGCCAATTTTAAAATTAGGATTTTTTTACCCATTGCCAGAAAAAATGATAGCAGATTTTATCAAAGGGAAAAGTAAATTACTGATAGCAGAAGAAATGGATCCTTATATAGAAAAAGAAGTTATAAGAATTGCAAAAGAAGTTAATCCTAAAATTAAAATTTTTGGAGAAGATTCATTGCCTCAAATTGGAGAATTAAACTCTGAATTAATTTGTATGGCTTTGGCGAAAATAACAGGAAAAAAATACCAAAAATTTTCATTAAAAAAAATAGATTTGCCAAAACGAACAGCAAGATTATGCGAAGGTTGTCCTTATTGGTATATTTTCCCAACAGTAAAAAGAATAGCTCCAGAAGGCACAATTTTTGGTGGGGATATTGGTTGTAATATGATGGGGGTTTTGCCTCCACATAATATGTATGACTATATGTTTTGTATGGGCTCATCAATTGGAATTTCTCATGGAGTCTCAAAATCTACTAACCAAAAGGTAATTTCTATGATGGGAGATGGAACATTTTTTCATTCAGGGATTGAGGGGTTGATTAATGCTGTTTATAACAAATCAAATCCTTTAATGATTGTTTTAGATAACAGAATAACGGCAATGACTGGTCATCAAACAAATGCTGGTATGGGAAAAACAATTATGGGTGAAGATACAGAAGAATTACAAATTGCAGAAATCGCCAAAGCTTGTGGAGTGAAACATATTAAAGTTTTAGATCCAATAAATATCAAAGAACTCGAGGATACTATAAAAGATTTTTTAACAAAAGACGAAATTTCTTTAATAGTTTGTAAAAGGATTTGTGCTTTACTGGATCGCAGGCAAAAAGCAAAATCAAATTAATTTTTTAAATTAAATAATATGGATAAAAATTTCAATTTAATAGTAAATGGGGTTGGTGGACAGGGCGTTATCACATTACTTTCCCTGATAGATCAGTCAGCGATGATTGAGGGTTATGACATAAGGTCATCTGAGTTGCACGGGCTTTCTCAGAGAGGTGGAAGTGTAGAAACACATATAAGATTTGGAAAAAAAGTTAATTCTCCGTTAATTTCTAATGGTACCGCAGATTTAATTTTTTCTTTAGAAATGATGGAAGCTTTACGCGAAACTTCAAAGGCGGGAAAGCAAACAAAATTTTTAATTAACGAATTTTTGTCTCCATTTCAGGGGTCTTTACCGTCCGAGGAAATAAAAAAACAACTCGATTTATTAAAAAATGAATTGTATATTATTCCAGCTTCAAAAATTTGCAAAGAAAAATTGCAAAACGAAGTTGTGAGCACGTTATATCTTTTAGGATATGCTATTGCTAAAAATTTGATGCCGATAAAAAAAGAATCTATATTAAAGGCAATAGAACAAATAATTCCTGAAAAATATAGAGAACTTAATATAAACGCATTTAATTTAGGTTATGGCAATAAATAAAATTGTAATAGCAGCGGCGGGGCAAGGCACCCGTATGCTTAGATTGACAGATAATAAACCAAAGCATCTTATAAATGTTTGCAAAAGGCCGTTTTTGGCGTATTTATTAGATAGTTTGTTTGAAGCAGGATATAAAGAAGTAATTTTAGTTGTAGGATATAAAGAAGATTTAATGAGGCAATTTTTAGAAAAATATAAAATTCCAGTGAAAGAAAAAAATAGAACAATAACCACAGTGAGCCAGTATGATATTTTGGGGTCAAAAGATAAGGAATATGGGACAGCTTGTCCAGTGAAGTGTGTTAAAAATGTAGTAGGAAATGAATCTTTTGTTTTTTTGTACGGAGATAATTTATATTCGATAAAAGATTTGAAAAAAATGAATGTGGATGATGACTATTGTTATGTAGCAGGAATTGAGAATGAACATCCTGAAAAATATGGAGTTTTAATAACAGAGGGCGAATTTTTGAAGGAAATAATAGAAAAACCAAAAGATTATGTTGGAAGTTTAATCAACACTGGGCTTTATAAATTTACTCCAGAAATTTTTAAAAAATTAGATAAAATTAGTAAATCATCAAGGGGCGAATTTGAAATCACAGACGCAGTTTCTCTTTTAGCAAAAGAAAAAAAAGTAAAAGTAAAAAAGATAGAAGATTACTGGAAAGATTTTGGAAATCCAGGAGACGTAATAAAAATTTCAAAACTTTTTAAAGATGGATTTTTTAGAAAATTCAAAAGAAGCAGTAAATAGGTCTGCACAAATAATTAAAAGTGGAGGAGTCGTTATTTTTCCAACAGATACGGTTTATGGTTTTTTAACTGACGCTAAAAATAAAAAAGCTGTTGATAAAATTTACAAAATAAAAAAACGTTCGAAGTTAAAACCAATGCCTATTTTTGTCTCTGATATTAAAATGGCAAAAAATTTGGCAGAAATTAATATAGAACAAACAAAAATATTAAAAAAATATTGGCCGGGGAAATATACGTTTATTCTTAAAAGAAAAAAAGGATTAAGCCTTTATGATGGCGCTAAAGACACCGTCGCTTTGAGAATCCCAAAATATGAAACCTTAAATAGTTTATTAAAAAAAATAAACAAGCCCTTAGTTCAAACTTCGGTAAATATCTCTGGGCAAGAGCCATTATTAAAATCAGCAGAAATAATAAATCAATTTCAAAACTTTAAAAATTTATTATTTGTTGATGCTGGGAATTTAAGAAAAAGTAAGTCATCAAAAATCATAGATTTAACCAAAAATAAAATAAACATTTTAAGAAAATGAAATTGAATAAGCAGGATTCAAGAATAGCAAAATTGATTGAATTGGAAACAAAAAGGCAAAAAACTTCGCTGGAAATGATTCCTTCTGAAAATCATTCTTCTCTAGCAGTGAGGGAGGTTTTGGGTTCTATTTTAACTGATAAATATGCAGAAGGTTATCCTGGAAAAAGATATTACGCAGGTTTAAAGTATTATGATGTTTTGGAAAATTTATGTATTGAAAGAGCAAAAAAGCTTTTTAATGTAGTCCATGCTAATGTTCAGCCATATTCAGGAAGCCCGGCTAATCAGGCGGTTTATATGGCAGTTTGCGATCCAGGAGATACTATAATGGGATTTTCTTTGCCAATGGGTGGACATTTAACCCATGGCTGGAAGGTTAATTTTTCTGCAAAGTTTTATAATTCAGTTCAGTATGGCGTAGACGAAAAAACTCATTTAATAAATTATGATGAGTTTGAAAAATTAGCCAAAGAAAATAATCCAAAACTAATTTTTGTTGGGGCAACAGCTTATTCGCGAATTTTTGATTGGGAGAGATTAGCAAGGATTGCAGACTCTGTTAACGCTTATTTGGTTGCTGATATATCCCATATTGCAGGATTGGTTGCAGGAGGATCTCATCCAAGTCCTGAGCCATACGTCCATTTAATTTCAACAACAACACATAAAACTTTAAGGGGTCCGAGAGGAGGAATGATAATGGTGACCCAAAAAGGAATTGAAAAAAATCCTGATTTACCTAAAAAAGTTGATAAAGCTGTTTTTCCTGGTTTGCAGGGAGGCCCTCACGAAAATAATATTGCAGGAATTGCAGTTTGTTTGAAAGAAGCATCATCGCCAGCTTTTAAAAAGTACGCGAGGCAAATTGTTAAAAACGCAAAGGCTTTAGCCGAAGAGTTAATAAAATATGATTTTACTTTAATTTCTGGCGGGACGGACAATCATTTAATTTTAATAGACTTAAGAAATAAAAATATTGCCGGTTCTGAAGCACAAGATTTATTAGAAGAAGCAGGGATTACAACAAATAAAAATAGTATTCCTTATGATACGGCTTCACCGTTTAAACCATCTGGAATAAGATTAGGAACTCCGGCGATAACTACACGCGGAATGAAAGAAAAAGAAATGAAAATAATTGCTGGTTGGATAAATGAAGTTATTCTACATCCAAAGTCAGTAAAAAAGATTAGAGTAGAAATTAAAAACTTTTGTAAAAAATATCCTTTACCAAAGTAAAATAATATGTTCAATTTAGATTTATATTTTTTTAATTTAATTAACGGATTAGCGGGTAAATGGATATGGTTAGATTATTCAGAAATGTTTTTTGCTCAATACTGCGAGTGGATTTTGTGGTTGGCTTTAATTTTATTTTTAGTGGTGAATGTTAAAAAAAACTGGAAAGTATTTTTTGAAGCATTTTTGGCCGCAGGAATTTCTAGGTTTGTTTTAGCAGAAATTATTCGTTGGCTATGGTTTAGCCCAAGACCATTTGTGGTTTTAAATTTTATTCCACTCATCAGTAAAAGTTCCAATGAAGCATCATTCCCATCTGGCCACGCATCTTTCTATTTTGCATTATCAACAATTGTATATATTTATAATAAAAAAGCAGGAATTGTGTTTTATATTACCAGCTTTTTAATTGTCTTAGCTCGTGTTTTTGTAGGAGTTCATTGGCCATCAGATATTTTAGCAGGTGCAGTTTTGGGAATATTAACAGCTTGGATTTTAAATAAATTTATTAAAAAATACGCCAATAAAATAATTAAAAATTATAATTAATATCAATAAAATGAATTATTTAGAATTAATTAATGAATTAAAAAATGACTATTTTGCTCTGCGTCATGGCCAAAGCAAAGCAAACGTCTTAGGCATAGTATTAAGCGACCTTGAGGATGGAAAAAAGGAAGAGTATACTCTGAGTGAGGAAGGAAAAGAACAGGTAAAAGTTTTTGTTAAAAAGGCAAAAGAAAGCGAACTTTTAGGTAGCGATACTATAATTTATTCGTCACCTTTTTCAAAATCAAAAAAGACCGCGGAAATTGCCAAAGAGGTGCTGGGAGTTGATGTAGATATAATTTTTGACGAAAGATTGAGAGAAAGGTGGTTTGGCGACTGGGAGAAAACAGATCATACAGCTTACGAAAAAGTTTGGAAAGACGATGAAAAGAACCCTGAGCATAAAAAGAAAAATGTAGAAAGTACAAAAGAAGTTTTAGAGAGAACAATGTCTTTAATAGAAGACTTAGAAAAAAAATATAATAATAGAAATATTTTATTAGTTTCACACGGAGATGCTATTAAAATATTAGAAACTGGATTTAAGAATATATCTTCTGGATTGCAT
>Ga0172381_10002079_pt1 | contig 22728 bp, 17 predicted proteins | sample Leawel6488metaG_FD_119754 | JGI IMG/M metagenome (GOLD analysis project Ga0172381, IMG submission 119754) | Leachate microbial communities from a municipal landfill in Southern Ontario, Canada - Leachate well 64-88 metaG | ecosystem: Engineered > Solid waste > Landfill > Unclassified | place...
ATTTAATTGGTTTAACTTTAGACTTTCTTTTAATCCATCAGATAAATTAGTTCTCAAAAACTTTTTATCAGAGGCCGAGGCCAAAACTTCTACTTCTCCATTGTTTCTAAAAGCGTAAGTCATTACTTCAGAATAACCATCTTCTAATAATTTATTTCTAGCCCAAAGCATTTTATAAAAAGTTTCATTTATTTTTATTTCAGTTTTTATTTCTGGTAATTTTTCTTCCAATTTGTCATAACCTAAAATTCTAATAACCTCTTCAACTAAATCATAATCATTTTGCAAATCAATTCTTAAAAATGGAATTGTAATTTCAAAAACTTCTCCTTGATCCTCTATCTTGTATTTAAAATTTAATTTCTCCCAAACGCTTTCAATGTCTTCTTTTGAAAAATTTGAACCGAGCCTTTTATTTATATAATCTACTGAAACTGAAATAACTTTTTCTTCTTTTTTTGAAGGATAAATGTCTATAATATTTTCCATATCTCCACCTGACAAAGAAAAAATTAAAAGAGAAATTGCATCCATAACTTTCGTACACAGCTCTGGAGAAATTTCATTTTCATATCTTTTTACTGCATCAGTTAAAATATTAATTTTTTTAGCAGTTTTCCTTGTGCTTGTAGGGTTAAAATTTGCCACCTCAATTACTATATTTTTTGTAGTATTATCAACTTCAGCTTTTGTTCCACCTTTAATTCCAGCAATAGCTAAGGGGTCTTTTTCATCTGCAATTACTAAAATTGATGGTTCTAAATTTATTTCTTTTTTATCTAAAGTGGTTAATTTTTCACCATCTTGTGCATTTCGAACAACTATTTTAGAACTGTCTAATTTATCAAAATCAAAACAATGAATTGGTTGCCCTAAATCAAACATAATAAAATTAGCTGCATCTACAATATTATTAATTGATTTTTGACCAATTGATTCTATTTTTTCCTTAAGCCACAAAGGTGAATGGCCAACTTTTATATTCCGAACAATGCGCCCCATATAACGTAAACATTTCAGGTCATTTATTTCTATTTTTAGTTTACTCTCAGTATTATTTTTTAAATTTTGTATTGGATTAATTTCTTTAGTAAAACCATCTGGTGAAGAAATTTTTAAATCAAAAATAGCCGAAATTTCTTTTGCAATGCCCCAATGTGAGAGACAATCATGTGCCCTATCTGGTAAAATTTTAATATCAAAAATAGTATCCTCTCCTACTTTTTCTATTTCTTCTACTTCAAAAGAATGAAAAATAATACCTTGAGATATTTCTTCAGGCTCTGGTAATTTTTCTTCAAAATAATTTTGTAACCAATTGTAGGATATTTTCATATATTTAAATCTGATTAAATCTTAAATCACCATGATAAGCTGGACGAATATCTGGCATACCATATTTGATAACCATTGCTCTTTCGAGGCCTGGACCAAAAGCAAAGCCTTGGTATTTATTTCCATCAATACCACAGTTTTCTAAAACTTTTGGATGTACCATTCCAGCACCACCCATTTCAATCCATTTGCCTTTATATTTTAAATCAAATTCAATTGATGGTTCAGTAAAAGGAAAAAAACTAGGACGAAAGCGAAGGCTAGTATCTTCACCTAACATTTTTTTATAAAAATGAGAAAGTATACCTTTTAAATTTGCCATTGATATATCTTCACCAATCATCAACCCTTCAATTTGATAAAATTGCATTTCATGGGTTGCATCTGTCGCTTCATTTCTAAAACATTTACCAACAGAAATAACCGCAAAGGGTGGTTTTTTGCCAGACTTCGCGAAATTTTCCATATAACGAATCTGAACATTTGAAGTATGAGTTCTTAGAATTTTACCATCTTCTCCTTTTACATAAAAAGTATCTTGCATGTCACGAGCCGGATGATCTTTTGGAACATTTAGTGCATCGAAATTATGCCAAATATCTTCGAGTTCTGGGCCACTAGCAATTTCAAAACCAAGAGCAGTAAAAATCTTTACTGCTTGATTGATAACTATTGAAAGTGGATGCTCTCTACCTTTTTGTTTTTCCATTGATAGTTGATAATTGATAATTGATTTTACATTCCTCTTAAATTTAAAGCACAGTTGTATCCTCCATTATAAAACAAACTGAATTCATTTCCGTCTATGTCTTTTAAATAAATTTTTCCATCTGGGCTGTTTTTAACTTTATTAAAATACTCAGACATTTCATCTTTTCTTTCTTCATTTTTTAAATATTTAACAAAATTTCTGACTCTTTCATCAGATTCATTATAAGAAATATTTATATGGTGAACTACAATATCAGACATATAATAAGTAAAATATATCACAAAAAGGACTTTTTTCCAATATCTTAATACTTTCTTAAATAAAAAAACTATGAGCTTTTTTGCTCATAGTTTTTCAATTATCTAGAATATTAATTCGAAAAAAATTATTTATTTAGGACACTAAACATAATCCTGATTGCCCACCTTTTGTGCGCACCAAGTTTTATTTTGTTATACATCTCAAGGAGTTCTTCCTTACTTGGATTAAAGCTAAAAAACTTTCCTAAGGCAGCAGTTTTCTTATACTTAGAAGAATATGAAAAATATTCATTCTTTGCTTGTTCTAAGTTTTTAGCTTTTGAAGGAATATTAATTTTAGGATTTTTCTTCATTCTTAATGCTTTTTTAATATAATCTCTTGGAGCTTCTTCGTAAAAAGCATTGAATAATTCTCGAAATTGAGCTCTATTTACACTTATTTGTCCAGGTTTTATTTTTTTCATAAGATTTTTTTAAAGTGTTAATACTAAGACCTATTTAGCTTAATTTCCATTAAGAAACTAGGCTAAATAGACCATAGATATAACATTAAATATTGCCAAAAAACTATTTTATTTTTATATAATAACATAGTTATATCAACTCGTCTATATACTAAAAATTAAATTCAAAAAATAAAAATGATATAATACCCTAATGTTAAAAAAACATTGGATTTTAATTTTACTAATCACAATATTTCTTATTTTAGGAATTTATTTAGGTTGGCTAGATAACGGCCCAATCCTCTAACCCCCTACCACATAGGCAAGGCCTAGTGTTTATAAATTTTAGCCATTTTGCAATACTCACATAGAGTATTTTTACCATAACCTTTATAATTACATTTATTATTTACCCAATCACCACTTTTTAATAAAGTATCATAGTCTTCGATGTCTTTAATTAATAGGTCAATTTGTTCTTTTTCTATATGAGTAGAATATAACGAATTTTTATTTTTCATATCTTCCTCTAAAAATAGAAACCGAGATTCAGCAACAGACTTATTATTTTTACCACCAGAGATAAGATAGGAATACATTGCCAACTGTCTCAAATATGAAGACATTCTATTGTCTTGTTTTTTTTCAATAATACCTTTTGTTTTAATAGAGCCAGTCTTGAAATCAGTCACTCTAATAAAATCATCTGGTAAATATTCAACTAGGTCTATCTTGCCATATATATTTAAATGTGGAAATTTATTATCTTTATGAGAAATTGAAAACTCAGACTTAAAATCTTTAGATAATAGAGAATAATAATTCTCTATATAATTATTTACTGCAAATAGCGCTTCTTTCTTTATTTTTTTACTCTCTCCTTCTTCATCTAATCCTTCTTTTAAGATAAAATTAATAATTTTATTCTCTAATTCTTTTTGGTTTGGTAATTTCTTTTGTTTTAAGATGTATTCGATTGTACTATGTACAACAGTACCAAAAATCAAACTAAACCCCTTCACATCAGGTAACCTTAAAAAATTTCTAAAATACCAACGCCATGGACATTCAAAAAAATTATTAAGCAAGGTCACTGAAACTTTTCTGTCTGTATAGTTTTCTTGAACTAATTTTTTTAAATCTTCAATAATATCTATTTTTTCTTTATTTTTTAATTGAGTATATACATTAAAATCATTATCTAAAATTTCTTTCTCTGTTTCATCTGCACTTTTTTTAATAAAATGAAGCTCAGGTAAGTCTCTTATAATATCAGCTACTTTCATATCTGCTCCATTATAATTTTCTAGAGCATATGAAATAACACAAAATTCTTTAGCACGCGTTAAAGCAACATAAAGTTCTTTTTTTGCAATTTCAACATCTCTTTTGGTCATATGTTCTTTAATCTTTTCTGGTAACGTAAAACCACCTCTTTTTTCAGACATTAAAATTTCTTCATTCATATGAGCTATCCAAACACATTTATATTCTAAGCCTTTTGATTTGTGTAGGGTCATAACCCTTATGCCATTTTCATTACCAAATTTAACTAAATTAATATGAGAATTATAAGAATCTAATCGATCTATGTATTTCAAAAAATCTAGCAACTTTGCATTTTTATTTCTTTCTTCAAATAATATAGCTAAGTGGATAAAACTTCTAACCACTTCAATATTAGAAAGTAATTCTTCATTATTTTTTGATGAATTAATTAAAAGCTCGTTTCCAATTCTACTTACAATGATAGAAAGCTTTTCATTCGATAGGTCATTTACCCAACTTCGCAATTTCTCTCCCCATTTAGATATTTCATTTTCATTTGGAAAAAGACTATTCTCACCACCAAAATTTATTAAATCTTCAATACTTAATTTTTTAGGATCAGTACTTTTTAAAAAACTATGAGCTTTTAAGACTTCTATATCACTTTCCTTATCTAATAGAGACAAAGATAAAAGCATACTATTAAAAGGTGAAACAATAATTCCTAAAATTCTACGAAATACTTCGGTTTCTCTGACAGAGAAAAGTGATAAACTTTTACCATTCGAAACTGGTAAATCTAAATTATTTAAAATCTCCAATGCTGTACGAACATTATAATTTCTAGGCACAAGTAAGGCACATTCATTCGGGTCGATTCCTTCAGAAATTTTTTGTTTAAAATAGAGTCCTGCTGAAATAATCTCATCTCTTGGATAATTATATTCATTAAGCATTATTTTATGTTGACCTTTAATATTACTTTTTAGTTTATCAATAGTCATTGTGCTCTTTAATAAGTCATCTGCAATAGATAAAATAGAACTAGTGGAACGATAGTTTTCAATCAAACTAATTAATTTAGCCTTACCAAAAAAATGTGAAAATTCCTCGAAATATGAAAGAGAAGCACCAGAAAAACCATAAATAAGCTGACGATCATCCCCCACTACAAAGATATTTGGCATTTCGACATCACCCCACACTGCCTTCAAAAAACTATTTTGCACTCCACTAGAATCTTGATGCTCATCTACTAAAACATATAAATAATTTTCACGTATATCAGATCTAATATCTTCGAAATTTTCAACTAATTTTGTAGCATATTCCAGAACATCATCGTAATCCATAAAACCTAATTCCTTCTTTTTTTCTTCATAAATTCTATAGAATTCCACCACCTCAGAGGTCCTCAAAAGTGCTTCAATTTTTTTCTCAATTTCTTTTTTTAATTTTCCTTTACTTTCGCCTCTACTTGAAATACTATCGGGATCATTTTCTAGGTCTTTTATTTCCTTCTCAATATGAGACAGAAATTCTGAAGCAGTAATTCTTTCTCTTTTTAAAATTGAAATGAGTTGTTTTAAATCATTAAAATACATAGATGGGTTTGCCCTTGGGCGCAAGTACTCCCATTCATTTTCATATAATATTTCATCTACTAAAAATACAGCTTTATCGTCAGCTAATAATTCTGGAATTTTAGAAAAATCTAAAAGCTCATAATGCTCTTCGATTAATTTAATTGCAAAACTATGAAAAGTTGAAATAGAAACACTATCTGCTTCTCTACCTATATAATGATGCAATCTATCTCGCATTGCCTGTACTCCGGCATTAGTAAAAGTAAGACACAAAATACTATCCCCTTTATTGTCAGTCTTATCTAAAATATTGGCTATACGAAGAGCCAGGACTTGTGTCTTGCCTGTACCGGGCCCTGCAACCACCATCACTGGCCCATCTATAGTGTCAACAGCCTCTTTTTGAGCCTTATTTAGCTTTTTATACTCTTCCTCGAAAATCCCTTGTATCATACATATATTATACCGCAAAAATAAAAAACCTCCGCATGCGAAGGTTTTCTTTGTTAGAATACTTTATTTTATTAATTAATTTGGAGCAATAAACCCATCAATCTTTACTTTATCACCCATAACACCCTTAACATCATTTAATTCGTTAAGAAGTTTATCAAGATGCTCTTGATCTTTACCAATGGCAACGATCATAAATGGATTTTTTTGATTTATTAATTCTCCAAAACCATGGTCTCCAGTTGCAATATTAAACGAAACAGTAGCTTCAGATATTGATGTACCAATCGATTGTATTGCCCTACTAATTATAAAACCAGCAGGTAATTCTTTTGTTGTTGAATAATCAAACTTACCTGTTCCATCATAATAAGCAACTCTAGAAACATGAAGACCTTTTGGTCTACTCATTTCAGTAGAACTAATGTGTCTATATGGAACACCTAATTCCTTGGCAATTTCCTTAGACCATTCCTTTGCATATTCATCAGACTTTGATAAATCAAGTCCTTTAGATTTTGCATAAAGACCTGCAGCACCACAACCATCATGGCTAGTAATTTCAGTTACACCAGCATCCCTAAAGGATGTTAAGACTTCCTCTTTGTCTCTCAAAATTCCACTCCCAGCTGAATGTATTCCATGAGGAGTTCCTTCATCAATACAACACATAGAATGATTTTCAATAAAAGCTTCATTTATACTAGGCAACCCTTGAGTATAATTTTGAAAGCCATTTTTATAAATTTGATCAAACAAATTTTGTTGACCAATAAATAAATTACTTTTTTCTTGCTCATGTAAATTTTTGTGTTCCATATTTTCCATTTTTAAATGTTAATTAATAATTACAATATCTTTTTTTGATATTACTCTAAATTTTTAATAAATCAAGTCTAAAAAAATATAAACTTGTTTATGGCACTTCGGTAAACCCTATAGGGTTTTGGACCAACAAAAGCCTTACCATTTATAAAAACAGTAGGTGTACCATAAATGTTAGTTTTATTTAATTCTTTAACTTGATTTTCAATAATATTCTTAGTTTCTTTACTATTTATACATTCATTAATTTTTTCAACATCTAAATTAAAGTGCTCTAAGATACTATCTGAATTATTAATATCTAAAATATAATTTAAATCCTCTGTAAATAAATAATTATTAAAATCCCAGAATTTATCTGGATAATCTTTATTGATACAATATGCAGTCTCAGCTAATACTGTTGTATTCCCTTTGGCTGGATAATGAGCAAAAGTAAAATTAGCTTTTTTGTTTTTAACCAACTTTAAAATATCAGGATATGCTTTGCGACTATAGTCGCAAGCATAACATCCTATAAGGACAACATCATCTTTTGAATTAATATTTTGAGTTGTAAAACTAGATAGATCAACATTATTTAAGGTAACATTTTTTTCTATTTGGGGAGTTATAGGACAACTAAGATCTAGTTCTGTAACCTTATTATTTTCCCCACTTGGATCAAAAGCACAAAAACCACTTTCATTTAAACCATTACAGCTACCATAAACATAGAAATTATATCCGCCACGCAATACCCATATAGTGCTACCCACCATTAGAATAAAAAATATCCAAGATAAAATTTCATAATGTTTATTGACCATCCTAGTCATAAAAAGAGAACGATTAATCAATTTAGATAAAATTTTACTTTTTATTTTTTCTTTAAAATCACTATTGCAAGGCCTAAGTGTTACCCTCTTGAAAACACAACTAAAAGCCTCCTTGGCCAAAGCTCTATGTGAGGCACTAAAGATTCCCATTATTCCGAATATTATTAAAGCTATTAGACAGGGCATATTTTTTATTTATCCAAACAGATTTTCTGTTTTAGGAAATTATTTTTATAATTTTGTTTAAATTGTTAATAAATGTTTCAGCTTCTGCTATGGTATTGTAAAAATATAAAGATAATCTAGCAGAATTTTTGATTTTTCTTGATTCAAAATACGAGTGGACACAATGCTGTCCTGAACGAATTGAAATATTGGCCATATTGTCGAGCATTAAAGCAAATTTATGCATATCAGTATTTTCAACATAGAAATTTACTATACCTGACCTTAAATTAGGATCAAGTGGGCCGATTATTTTTATCTGTGGTAATTTAGATATTTCGTCAGTAATATATTTATTAAGCTCAAATTCATGTTTCTGTATTAGAGTATAATCTAAATTATTTAAATATTTAACTGCTTCTCCAAGTCCAATAATCCCGGCATAGTCTTGCAATCCTGCCTCAAACTTCTCTGGTAATTCTAACATTTTATAATCTGTATAGGTAGTATATTCAACAGTATCTCCACCTACTAAAAATGGACTGAGTTTTTCTAATAAATTTTCTTTTCCATAAAAAACTCCAGTTCCAGTGGGGCCCAACATCTTATGCCCTGAGAAGGCCAAAAAATCTACATCTAAATCTTTTACATCTATTTTTCTATGCGGTATTGTCTGAGCAGCATCTAAAAAAACCAAGGCTCCATTTTTGTGTGCAATATCAATTATTTCTTTAGCTGGAATAGTGACACCATCAAGATTAGAGGTATAAACCATTGAAACTAATTTCACTCCTTTGACCATTTCATTATACTTTTCTAAATCAAAAGTATTATCTTCTCTAGAAGGAAGCACCCTTAATTCAATACCGATCTTATCTCGAAGCACAAGCCATGGTACTAAATTAGAATTATGTTCTCTGTCTGTAATTAAAACTACATCTCCTTTTTGAAAAGAAAAACCATTAGATAATAAATTTATTCCTTCTGTAGTATTACGAGTAAAAATTATTTCTTTTTCACTTTTTGCATTTATAAATTTTTTAATTAAATCTCTTGTTTCTTTTATTTTTTCTGTAACTTTATCGCCTAATTTATGTGAACTCCTACCAGCACAAGCTGGGAAATTGTAATAATAATCATTCATAGCCTCAACAACCTGATTTGGTTTCAAGCTCATACAAGCACTATCAAAATATATAGGATTTTCACTATTTTCCTTGTTTAATATTTTAAATTCTTCTCTTGTTTTATTCAAATCCTTCATAAATATTTTTTAAATTATAGCACATATTTTCCTATTTTAGTCCTTTTTATGGAAAAAGCTAAAGCCGGTATATCGATCAATAAACCCAATGAATTAGCTAATACACGTACATAAGTACCACTACTACAACTCACCTTAAAACTTCCTATATAATACTTCTCTTTGCGCAAGGACAGTCCTTGCGCAACTTTAAAGGACGATACTTGAAAAAGAGTTTTTTGCCAAATTTTTAAAATTTCTTCCTGTCTAAAGTCTCCATTTACTTTCCCTATTCTTTTTTCAATATTTTTAAATAATTTTTTATTATCTATCTCTCTTATTTTTTCTAATTTTAATTTTTTAATAAATATTTTTCTGTCTGGGATTTCTACTTCCTCACCAGCACGTGCATAAGTAAATAAAGGTTTGCCTTTTACTGTTTTTGATGAATACATAGGATACTTTTGCACTGATTCACCAATAAAACTTTTCAAATGCTTTTTAATTTTCTGCGCTAGGTCTTGCCTAACGTAGGTAGTTGCTAGGTCCCTGCCTGCGCAGTCAGATTGCCTAACAATTTTACCGAGGATATCATGTGTATCTGTAGCGAAACCAAATAAAACTTCAAATTCATATTCTTTATCGAGAGCTAAATATTTTTCTTTATTTTTAGTTTCCTCATTAGCAAGAATTAACAAAACACCACTAGCCATCGGATCAAGTCTACCAGCATAGGTCATAGAGAAACCTAGATATTTAGGATTTTTTTTACGAAAAAACTCCAATGCTTCTAAAGGGGTCTCCCCTTCTTTTTTATTGAGAATAATTACTTTTTTCAATTTATTTAAAATTTTTCTTTTGAATTTCTAAATCCAAACCATTTATTTTTTCAGAAAGGTTCTGTATTTCATCTTTTATTTCAAGTACAATTCTTTCTTCATTTCTAACTTCTTTTTCCTGTTTCTGATTTAATCTTTTCTCTCCGCGAAGACCTGAAAGAATCAATTCATTACCAATAAAACTAGAAGTAAAAGCTCCAGTAAAATATAAAATTATTATTCCAGAGATTAAAGACAATAAACCATCCCACCATACAGATGAAATAGACCCTATCGTTGTTGAGTTACTTTGGAAAAATTCAAAATATGAATGTAATAAGTCAGTAGTATGCCAAACTCCACGCCAAAACCAAACGATACCGACACCAACGATCAATGCATAAAAGCCTGGCCTATGGCTTAAATAAATAGTAATTTTATCTTTTAATTTTCTTGTTACTGTTTTCATCCTTAAAATATAACATAAAATTATTAAACTCTCTATATGGTCTGCGGAGGCGGAGAGATTCGGTCACGGATAATTTTCTGCTGAAAATTTCCGCTACCCCGACTCGGCTCGTCAGCCTCCGTCCTTCTCATCTTCCGATCTCGCGCAATAATAAATCACTCAAAAGCCATTTAGGCTTTTTTGTGAATTATTGCGGGGACACTCGTGTTAGGACCTTTCACTGACAAGCCCTGTAACGTTATTTCTAATAATTTTATTATATCAAATCGACGTATCTCGTGCGAATTAAAAAAGTGACAAAAGTGACACTACTTGAGCATATAAAGTTACAGTCATTTGTAACTATTATTTTACTTCTTTATTTAATAAATCTATTAAAGACAAGATCTGATTAGACTTTTCACATATCCCAAGCCCAATTGTTTGTTTTACTGAAAATTCTCCATCTTCAAGTTTTGTTGGGACTGTAGTTTCTTTAAAATTTCCAATTTGGTCCCTATGAAAAACTTTTGAAATAACTCCAACAAAAAAGTATCTTTCTATTCCTAAGGTTAAACTACCATTCTTTAGATTTTGTTCTTTTATAAAAACAGGACTTCCACTTGAACCAGGAAATACTTGTGCGTCAATTATAAATTTTTTACCTCCATTAAAATCTACCTCAAAAGGTGAAGCTGTTACACCCCTTCTTGTTATTGGAAGATGATTTTTCTGATCAAAAATTCCATTTGGGTAACCAATAAAAGTTACATCTTCAATAGCATCAAAACTCTCATTTTCATTTGGAATTAAATCTACGGGTATTGTTCTAATAAAAACATTTTGTTTCAAGTCTTGTTTTAGTTGATTAAAAATATTTGAAATATTACAGATAGCTAAATCAACTGTTTCGTCTGGATGCTGTAAAAACATATCTGTTAAATTTTCAGTATTTATTGTTACAGAATCTCCTAATTTAGGATTACCATTATCATCTTTAATAAAAGAAAAGGAACCTTTTAAAAATTTTCCAATTATTTTTCCATCACTATTTGATTCAGCAATAACATGTTTGTTTGTAACTAAAAATATTTGTTGTTTTGTTTCATCTACCTTTTTAGATATCAGAAAACCTGTTCCAACACTCTTTTTGGTTGGTTCTTTTGTGTCAGCTAATATTCTGACAGTAGAAAATAATAATTGTTTTAAAAAAGTATTAGCTTGCATAGTTATTGCTTGATTTTAACACTTCAACCTTATTATTCAAAGCCTATTCTATCGCTGAACAATATTAATCAAAAGGGGCTACGCGACCATGCTACATATTTTTAGCTCTGCATAGACTTAGCAAAGGACTCTTTCTCTGACACCATTGGTATATGGAAACATATACAACAGCTAGGATTAATAAGGAAATATTGATTCAAGCACCAAAAATCAAATATGTATTGTATGCTCGTAAATCAACTGAGTCAGAAGAACGTCAGGTTCTTTCAATTGATTCACAGGTTAAGGAAATGTTACAACTTGCTGAACGTGACGGCTTAGAAGTTGTAGAAATTAGAAGAGAATCACATAGTGCCAAAGAATCAGGTCAACGACCTGTATATAAAGAAATACTAGAAGATATACGACGAGATAGATTTAACGGAATACTGACTTGGGCACCAGATAGACTTTCTCGTAATGCAGGCGACTTAGGAAGTGTAGTTGATTTAATGGATCAACAATTACTTTTGGAAATACGAACATACGGGCAACATTTTAAAAACTCTCCAAATGAAAAGTTTTTGTTAATGATTCTCTGTTCTCAAGCAAAACTTGAAAATGACAACAAAAGTGTAAATGTAAAACGTGGATTAAGGACTAGATGTGAAATGGGGTTAAGACCAGGGGTAGCACCTACAGGTTATTTAAATCAAAAAATGACAGATAAAAAATGTGAAGTGTTGGTTGACCCAGAAAGAGCATCAACTATCAAAAAAATGTTTGAGAAAGTAGCATATGAACATTGGAGTGGTAGAAAATTATACAACTGGCTTCGGTTTGATTTAAACTTTAGAACGGCAATTGGTAAGAAACATTTAAGTTTAGGAAATCTATATAAAATATTAGATAACCCATTCTATTATGGAGTATTTGAATATCCCAAAAAATCAGGTAACTGGTATACAGGAAAACACGAACCATTAATTACTAAAGAATTATTTAACCTAGTTCAAGATCAAATCAAAAGTAATGTACTCCGAATTGAAAACAAAGAGTTTGCTTTCACAAAAATGATGACCTGTGGACTTTGTGGTTCTGGAATATGTGCTGATGAGAAGTTTAAGAAATACAAAAATGGCACTATCACAAGATATGTATATTATGGGTGTACTAAAGCCAGAGGTGCCGATTGTAAATGTGGTTATACAGAAGAGAAAGACATTCTCAAGCAATTTGAAGAATTAATTGAAAAAATAGATATTAATGAAATCCAAATTAAAGAAAAGATTGAAGCTGATGTTGAGAAGTTTAGCAATTTACAAAAATTCTTTTTAGGAACCAAAGAAAAAGTTGATATTCCAAGTGTAGATATACGTGGTTATGCTAGATATGTATTGAGGGAAGGGAGTGATATTGAAAAAAGAGAGTTATTGGGATGTTTGAAGAGTAAAATAGTTTTGAGTAATAAAAAAATTAAATTGATTGTATAAACACAGTGTTTCTTTTAAAATACTTGCTATTTTATTACTGATATGATAAGTTAGACTAATAGTTAGTTTGCCTAACTATTTTATTATAACTAAACAATCTCAGTAATATGATTTTAGAAAAAGACTTAGAAAATGCAATGCTATCTTTCCGTCGTAAAATGACGGACGAAATGCACAAACAAGCAAAATTGTTAAATTTCAGTACTTCTCAATTAGAAGTTCTGTACTATGTTATAAAAAAAGGGAATCCAACAATGAAAAACATAGCTGATAAATTACAAATTACTCCGCCCTCAGTTACAAGCATTATAGAATCTCTTTACGATAGGGGGCTATTAAAAAGAGAATTTGATGAAAAAGATCGTAGAACCATAAGGATGACTGCTACTCAAAAAACATTTAAACTTTTTTCTGTATTTAAGGATAAAAAACTATTAATTTTGAAAAATTTATTTTCAAAATTGAGCAATGAAAACAAGAAACAACTTATCAAAATAATAAATATTATAATTAAAGATTAAAAATTATGAAACAACATATTAAATCATTACCGCATCATCCTAGAAGAGTCATCGTAATTTCTTTACTTATTGCAATAACAATTGGTGTTTTTGGGTATATTAAAATAAACAAAAAAGTAATTACTACAGTCGTAAAAGATAATTCAAACATTATTACTAATAGAGAAACCTTGTCTCCTCAAAATTTAACGCTTGGTTTTTTAGCTGGTGGCAGAATTAAATCTGTTTCAGTTAAAGTAGGTGATACTGTTAAAAAAGGACAGGTTCTTGCAGAACTTGATGCGGGAAATACTGTTGGTGCACTAACTCAAGCTAAAGCACTATATGCCACAGCCGAAGCTAATTATCAAAAAGTTATAAATGGTGCCACTGGTCCAACTATAGATGTTGCAAAAGCGGCTGTTAATACCGCAAAAATAAATTTTGAACAGATCACTAATCAGCAAAATGTTTTAGTGGATAATGCTTATCGTAATCTTCTTAATTCAAGCCCGGAAGCAATTCCAAAGGATAGTGATAAAAACTATGTTGCCCCAATAATTAGTGGTAATTATAATTTAGGAAAAGAAGGAGTAATTAATCTTCATTTCTATAACAGTTCTGGTGGTATAAGTTTTGAAGCCTCTGGACTTACAAATGGCACTGGTATAATGAATAGCATTACTTCTCAGCCTATAGGTGATTCAGGTTTATTTATAAAATCTACTTTTACTCAAATAGAAACAGAAGACTGGATCATTGAAATTCCAAATAAAAAGGCTTCAAATTACCTTACAAATTATAATGCTTATCAATTGGCTCTTCAAACAAAAAATCAAGCAGTTGATGGAGCACAAGCAATTCTTGACCAAGCAAATGCTTCTCTTGCAGCATTGGTTTCTAGTGCAAGACCTGAAGATGTTGCCGTAGCACAGGCACAAATGAATAGCGCTTTGGGTTCTGTTCAAATTGCAGAAGCTGCTTATAAAAATACTATAATTACTGCCCCTTCTGATGGGATAGTTACCTCTATTGTTATTAATCCTGGACAAATAGCAATACCGAATGCTTCTGCTATTGAATTAAAAACTAATAATTCTTTAAATTAAATTATATGGAAACAAATATTAAAAAAACACTTGAAGTAGAAAAAGAGGTTGAAGAAAAAATTAAAAAAACCCATATATTAAAAACACCATGGATACGAAGTACAATATATTTTGTAGTTATTTTTGGTTTACTGGGTATTTTTCTCTTTTGGCAAACAGAACGTGGTAGTATATCTATTGAAAATTCATATTTAGATGCACCAATTGTAAATCTTACTCCAACTTCACCTGGAACCTTAAATGCATTATATGTTAAAGAGGGAGACAGAGTGCAGGCGAACTCACAAATAGCATTAGTTGGTTCACAAATAATTTACACCAAAGAAGGCGGTATTATTTCTAGTGCCCCTCTTGTTTTGGGGTCATACTATTCTCCTGGACAAACTGTTGTTTCTGTCGTTAGTGACGAGAAAATGAGAGTTGTCGGGAAAATAGAAGAAACTAAAGGATTAGATAGTATAAAAGTCGGACAACGCGCTACTTTTACTGTCGATACTTTTCCTAACAATGAATATGAGGGTATCGTTGATGAAATAAGTCCAGTGTCAAATAATAGCGGTATTTTATTTTCTATTTCAGACAAAAGACCCGTCAATAAGTTTAACGTCTATGTAACATTTGATGTAACTAAATATCCAGAATTAAAATCTGGTATGTCTGCCAAGTTGTTAGTATATATCAGATAGCCAACTGTATGACAAACTCTGAAGTAAAAAAACCAACACATTCTCCTTGGATTGTACTTATAACTGTAATGGTAGGTACTCTTCTTATTGGCCTTGATCGCACGGTAGTCAACCTAGGGTTACCTGGGATGATTAGCGATTTTAATATAACCGTTTCTGCTGCTGGTTGGATTGCAACTGCCTATATAATTTCAAACGCAGTTTTTGTGCCAGTTTTTGGCAAACTTGGAGATAAACTTGGTAATAGAATTATTTACTTATGGAGTTTTGTTGCTTTTGTGATTATCTCTGTATTTGCTGGGCTTTCTTGGAATTTATCTTCCATGATATTTTTTCGTGTACTCCAGGGACTCGTTGGGGCTGCAGTATATCCAACCGCGATGGCTCTTATTGCCAAAACTTTTAAAGATCCGCAACAGAGAACCCAAGCACTTGGTCTTTGGTCTGCATCTTTTGCTGTTTCTGCGGTACTCGGGCCACTTATTGGAGGACCACTAATTGATAATCTATCTTGGAGATGGCTTTTCTATATAAATCTTCCTGTCGGTATTATAGGTATTTTTATGACACTTTGGTATTTACCACACGACAAACCTGTAGATAAAAAATCTGGTTTTGACTACAAGGGCGCAAGTGTTCTTGCCATAGCTCTTACTTCACTAGTCCTTGTTCTTGAAAAGGGTCGTGATTGGGGGTGGGTTTCTTGGGAAAGTGTTATTTTTTATGTTTTAGTTGCGATAGCTTTAACTGTTTTCTATTTTATTGAGAAAAGAGCCAAAGATCCAATTGTTGATTTGAAACTTTTTAGTAATAGAATTTATTCAAATATTCTCTTGCTTTCATTTATAACTTTTGGAGGTATGATGGGAGCAATGTTCCTTCTGCCTGTTTTTGCGCAAACCTATCTTGGTTTTAATGCTACAGAAACTGGTTTCCTATTTATTCCAATGGCACTTTCTATGTTTGTGGCAGCCCCATTGGGAGGTTATTTGTCACGTAAGATTCCTTTGAAATATCTTGTAAGTATTGGAATGGCAATTTCAGCTTTTGGTATTTATCTTTTCTCTGGGCTAGACGTAAAAACAACTGCACTTGACCTTATTATACCTCTAATTGTTTTTGCTTTAGGTATGGGACTAGGTATGGCACCAATGACGGCCGCCGCCACTAACTCTGTACCTGCAAACGAGGTTGGAGTTTCTTCTGCTTTGCTTAACCTTGTGCGAAATATCGCAGGGGCTGTAGGTATTGCCTTTTTTAGTACAGTCTTAAGTAATATTATTGAGTCAAATGTACTTCAGCTTGGTCAAGATGCAATTATTAATACTACCAATCCGCAAGTGGTACAGACAGTTAGTGCTCTTATTATTCTTAAAGCACAAGTAATGGCATATGGAGATGTATTCATTATTGCTTCTTGTATTATGGCTGTTGGTGTTATCGTAGCATTATTTTTACGTCAACCAAAAATACATGCTAAACATACAAAAGAAGAACTACCAACTACAACAATTATCCATTAAAATTATTTAAATATTTACTGTACTATCATAAAAAGCACTCATATGAGTGCTTTTTATGATAAATACTATATTATTAAATACTCCACGTATGTCGTGCTATCACGACTTGGCGGAGGCGGAGAGATTCGAACTCTCGGTGGGTTGCCCCACACAGACTTTCCAGGTCTGCGCACTAGACCGCTATGCGACGCCTCCATGTATATCTAATCTACACTATTTTAGAGAAAAAAGAAAACAAAAAAAATGGAAGATTCACTTCCATTTTTTTTGTTTAATTACTTTTTAGAATCCTGACATTTTTTTCATCGTATTTGGACCCACTATACCATCAGCAACTAATTGATTTACAGCTTGCCATTCTACGATTGCAGCTCTAGTCAGTGGTCCAAAATATTTTGTAGAACCATTTAAATCTAAAGCATGAGCTGCTGGTCCTTTACTTTGACTAATTAAAAACTTTTGAAGAATATTTACATCTTCACCACTTAAGCCCAATCTTAATGTTCTTGATATTTTTGAAATATCAATATTTGTAGTTACTTTTATCGGAGCTACTGTACAATTGCTTACAAGTGTCATTCCATTTGGACAAAGAGTTTCTGTGACCACTACAGGAGCTACTGTACAATTGCTTGCAAGTGTCATTCCATTTGGACAAAGAGTTTCTGCTACTAATGGTAATTCCACTATCGGCAAAGAAGATGTATATGACCCTCCGCCACTACCACCACCGCTTGTACTATTTGTAGTTTGAGTATAAGTTACAAAACTTGTAAAATGTTTTGTCCAAACAACTAAATCAGAACCGGAATTGATTTTACAATCATTAAGACCATCTACCAATTGAGCATCGACGGTGTCTTGGTCATCTAATGTACAAGTTGTAGTAATCTCTGTAAAATTGCCAGTACCCTTATATCCAACTTTTTTATCTGCTTCATTTGGAAACAAAATTCTAACCGCTTTATCAAAAGATAAAGTCTCTCCAGTTTGTCCTATTTGTATGGCCTTACTTTGTGTATTTCTATAACCTGTTTCTATTGGTAGTGTCACTGTTGTAGTCGTCGGAGCAGAAATTATTCCATCCCAAGTTGCATCAGTACTGGTAATTGTAATTCCTTCAGGAATTGTAATTCTAATATCATTAGCATTACTAGAAATCATTTGAATCTCTTCTGGTATTGTAGCTACTCCCGCTGAAACAAAAGCACTTACATTTATCTCTGGATTAGTAGTACCACTACTTACTCCTATTGTAACTGGAAGAGCTTGAGTTACTGGAATCACAATTTGAGGAGTCGTACTATTTGATGTAGCTACTCCAGATCCATTTGGTCTTACTTGAGTACTTGCTAAACTTGTTATTGGAAATGTTACTCTAAAGGTAAGAGTGTTACCTGACACATCTCCTCCTCCAACTACACCCAATCCTACAGTTCCTCCTGTTCCTGAATTTATAGTTGGTGTTAAACCACCTTCTTGAAATTTATAACCTTCATCTGAAGTAAGTACTACTGTAGCTACGTATATTTGAGCTCCGCGGAAAGTACTATGTGATGGAGACCAAGTTAGACTTATTTTAGTTTGATTTTCTACACCTGCGAACAATGATCCAATTGTTATTGGTGTCGCTCCTCTTACTGGTGCTACAAAGCCTGTCACTATTGATGTAGTAAGATCTATCGCTTCACTTTCTTCACTAACAACTATAGTTCTTGTTACTTGTGTTGCGGGATTGCCTGCACTATCAGAAACATTATAAGTGACTTCGTAAGATCCAAGTGTATCTCCATCAACAGTATCACCACCGACTATTATATTTTCAGTGATAGTTCCATCTACATCATCAGTAGCAGTTGCACCTAGTTCAGTATATTCATCTCCAATAGTTAAATTTATAGTACTACTTCCAACAAGACTAATAACTGGAGGAGTTATGTCTAAAATATAATCAGTAAAGTGATCAACAGTCACAGTGAAGCTATAACAATTACCTGCCTCAATACAACCCTCGGTATTACCAATATATGTTCCTGGGCTTGAAACTAAACTTGATATATCAACTGGAATCCCATCATCATCAAGTGCGACTAATTTGGCATTTGCATCATCAGAATCTGTAAAACCAAAATCATCTAAACCGTAAAATATAATTGTTGCTCCAACTCCATAAAGAGATACATTTTCTGCGTTAGAAAAATCAAAGCTAATCGTACCAGATGTATTTAGGCTTATTCTATTATCTAATTCTAGTAAAAAAGCACTAGTTTCCTCACCATCAAAATTTAAAGGAGATGTAAATGTAATTCTACCAATCTTATTATGAGCTTGATCTAATTTCTCAAAATATAAATCTGGAAAACTAGTGTAATTAGATAAATTTACTTCATTTAAATTACTATATATATTTTCTAACAATAAACCATTGTATATAGCGAGAGCTCCCTCTGCAACTGGGTCAGATTCTTCTCCAACTGTTATTTGTATGATATAAAAAGATTCAGAAGAATTATCTTCTGCTTTTATTAAAATAACAAAAACATCTCCATCTGTTATTGTTGTTGTTTCGTCATCATATGATGGCATTGATTCAGGGTCAACCATTATACATTCTATTAAGGAGTATTCTGGATTTTCTAAATAACAGGCATTCAGTGTACTTGATGTAAGTATATTGAAACCATCAACTCCTGCCCGGATATCTTCAACAATAATGGAAGTTTCACCTGGTGTAGTCGCTTGTGTTGGTGTTAAAGTTATTGATCCAGGTTCAATCAAAAATGGGTTATCACTCGGTGTCCCTGGATTCGTAATATTCACCCCCCTTATCGTTGATTCAGAACTTAAAGCAGAACTAATTGGACTGTTCTCAACTACAGTAATCGTCGTAGGTTCTTCTGGCGCTGTATATCCAGATGTAAGTGCTTCTGTCTTTGGTGTAAATATATATTCATGATTAAGTACAACTGTTCCACTTAATGTGAAAGTTGCTACTGTATCACCTTCTGACAGTAGAATAGTTGGGTAAACTTCTCCAACCATTAACTCTGCAATGTCTACACCACCACCTTCCCAATTGTTAAGATCAAGTGCTTCAGTAGAATCAAAAGTTCCAGTTGTTAATGTATATGTAATTGTTTGTGAGCCATCAACTGCTGTAGCTGTACCAATGGCTGGTATGGTGGCTGCTTCTTCTTCTACCACAGCTTGCCCATTACTAAATTTTAATATATTCATTGTTGTGGTATCAGCAACTCCAATATATTTACCATTTGTTGTTTCTATACTTGTACCATCTGTTACTTGTGTCCATGTTTCATCTATAAAACTACCAAATGGAGGAATCGGAAGTGGATTTTCATCACTTGAAATCTTATAATAATAAATATTAAATTCACTATCAGCAGCACCTAAATGAATGATGGTTGCATTACTATTATTGTCATCATCTGAAAAAGAAAAACCTTCATTTAATGCAGGAGGATTTGTGACATGAACTGTAACCATATGATAAAGAATACTCAAATCTTCCGCAGTTACTTGAACAATAAAAACATCTCCGTCTGTTATTGTGTCTACACCATCAATATATACAGGTGTTTCAGGATTAGTAAAATTTGTTAACATATCAGGTCTACTTGTCGCTCCTGAAAATTTTACAATCCTAGTAACACTTGCAGTAGGTTGTGTTGGTTCAAATGATGTTCCAGAAAGATCGTCTGCTTGATCTGAAGATATTGTTACAGAACCAGAAATAGGAAGATCCATATCTGGACTAGCTGTTGATACTCCTAAACTTGTAATAACTATTCCTTTTACAGTAGAAGAAGTTTTTAAGGTTGCATCAGAAGTAGTTGGAGCTGCATTAGCTCTTGATACTGAAAAAGAAAAACCTCCGACTAAAATTAAAACGATTGCTAAAAGGAAAACTGAAAACTTTTTATAAATTTGCATAATTTTTTATTTACCCGAACAGATCTCCTGTTTTAGGAAATTATTTTTTATAATAAATAAACTAAAAACATTAATTTTTGACCTTTAATTTTTATTTTTTTTAATAAAACTTAACCTTATTATATCATACCCCCCCCTAAAATCAGCCTAAAAAACAATGTGGATAAATGTTTGATTAAAACAAAAACAAGCCCGACCTAGTATACTAGGTCGGGCTTGTTAAAATCCTTTTTAATTACAAATCCCAATTGAAACCTCTTCCGAAGTGCCCCCAAGTAGAAGTATCTTTGTATCTTACTTCATCTAATTTTAATTTTTCTCTAATACCCATTGGACTAAGATCATAGTCATTAACTTCTTCTTCAACTCCATCAACTATTGCTATGGCCATCAATGGATCTTTCTTTCCTATCGCATAAGCCAATTTTACTTCAACTTTTTTTGCATTATTTTTTTTTAATAAATCCACTGCTATTTTTCTGGCCATATATGCTCCAGATCTATCAACCTTGGTATAATCTTTTCCAGAAAAAGAACCACCACCAATAGTTAGCTCTGGTCCATAATTGTCCACAATTAATTTTCTACCAGAAATACCACAATCGGCATCAAAACCACCCTTTACCCATTCACCCGCTGGATTAATTAAATATTCGTCTGCCTTGATAATGCTTTTTACTAAAGGCAATAATTCATTATTTTTAGAATTTTGAAAACTGACTACCACACTAGTAACTTTGCCATCATCAATCGTTACTTGTGTTTTACCATCATAAGGATATTTTTTAAAAACTTTCTTACATAAATCACGAGCCAAGCTATATTCTAGTGGTAAAAATGTATCTGTCTCACTAGTAGCATAGCCTTTCATAATTCCCTGATCACCAGCACCACCATTATCTACCCCTTGAGCTATTTCTTTGCTTTGTAGAGCTATATTTGAAATAATTTTATAATCTTCTCCAACAATACTTTTAACTATTGCATCAATATTTACTTTGCCAAGAGAAGTAATTTCACCATTTATTGTTATTAAATTATGTCCTCCCATCACCTCTATCCCCACACGACTATTTTTATCAATTTCTAAATATGCATCTAATATACTATCTGCGATAAAATCACAAATTTTATCTGGGTGTTTTGGACTTACAAATTCTGCTGTTTTTTTACTCATTTTTTAGATTTAAACTAAAAATTTCTCATATTGAGAAAAGATATAGATGACCAATCTTATCTTCCCAAATAATTTTTATTATTTGGCTGGATTTAGCACCTAATCATTTTTGAATGGTTGCTGGTGGGTCGCTGAGCCAGTTACTCTATCCACACTCTTGATAAATATTTAATTACAGAATAATTATACATTTAAAATACACAATTGCAAATCAAAAATTTGAAATAATAAATAATATTTAGTAAAATAAAAACCCCCTTTAGGGGGTTTTTATTTTAGATATTTGATTTAAAAATTAGAGACCTAAAGCCTTTGCTTTTGATTTTGGTCCAAAAATTCCATCAGCAACCAATTGATTTGCAGCTTGCCATTCTATAAGGGCAGCTCTAGTCAATGGTCCGAAATATTTAGTTGCACCATTTTTAGCTAATGCTTGAGCAGCTACTCCTTTATTTTGATTAATTAAAAATAACTGTAGAGCGTTAGCATCATCAGAATTTCTCTCTCCTATTCTCAAAGTTTTCAAAACCTTTTGAAGTTGAGCAACAATCAAACCAGGAGCTTTTGTTGTAGTTACTGTTGTTGGAGCAGTAGTACAATTACTTGCAGCTGTCATACCATTTGGACAAAGAGTTTCTGTGGTTGTAGTTACTACTGGAGCAGTAGTACAATTACTTGCAGCTGTCATACCATTTGGACAAA
>Ga0172381_10002080_pt1 | contig 22728 bp, 22 predicted proteins | sample Leawel6488metaG_FD_119754 | JGI IMG/M metagenome (GOLD analysis project Ga0172381, IMG submission 119754) | Leachate microbial communities from a municipal landfill in Southern Ontario, Canada - Leachate well 64-88 metaG | ecosystem: Engineered > Solid waste > Landfill > Unclassified | place...
ATGCGGCTCATCCTCCGCGGCCGGTCCCTCTGTCGATTCCGCCGCGGCGTCTTCTTCATAGTAATAGACCCCCAGGCGCAGCCGCCGCTGCGGCCCTTCGGGCGACTCGGCGGCATTCAGCCGTTGATGGGCCTCGCGTAACAAGCGCTCGCTCATCCGATAGATCTCCGGCCGCGCCTCCTCCAGCACCGCTACCGGCAGTGCATCGAAGTACAACGCCCGTTCCAGAAAGGGTTCCCCTCCTTCCAGGTTGTGGACCGCGCTGCGCAGGTGGTCACCGACGTTCTCCCCCAAAAAAGCGACCTGGTCTTCGGGCAGATCGGAAATATACGCGGCGCGCAGCAGGTGCACCACGCCTTCCTGCTCCTGGGCCACCCCCACCCGGCCCAACTCGTCCAATATGGCCCGCGGGCGCATGTCGGCCTTGACTCGGCGCGCCAGCCCCTCAAAGCTCGGCACCGCCATACTGCGCAGCGGCAACGATCGGGGCTGCCCGGCGGGGTCCGTATACTCCGCCATCGATATCCAGGCGGCCACCACCTGCGCCGCCAGGTTGGCTCCATGCCGCAACATCGGCCGCTCCCCGTGCTCCTCCAGCAGAAGCCGCAGCCGCTTGACCTCCTTGCGGTGGATCCCGGTCAGCAGGCTGACCCGGCTGTCCGTCAGCGGTCGCCCGGCGGCCTTCCCGTAATGTCGTCCCGCTTCCGCTACGTACACCATTTTGAGCGTGTCCGTCAGCGCCCCATAGGTCCACCCCTGCCCGATCAGATATCGGACCAGGGGGCGCAGAATCGCCAATACCGCCGTCTTCAATGCTTCGTTCATGGCCTGCCGGGTTCGCCTCAATCAATGTTCACGTTCAGTATAGCAGCGAGTGGTATATATTCCCACTCATGCGCAGATTGTTTGACGTGGTAAAAAATCCCACTATACTGATCATACGGCAGCGGAATGCCGATGTCGACCGGCCACTGGAAAAGAAGACGTCATGTACCAGACCACCTGTATGTACGAATTCGATGGCCAGGCGGCGCTGTGCCGGGAGCGGTCTGTAACCCGGATCGGCGAACGGCACGAGTGTCCGGCCCGAGTCTGGGGGATTGTTGACAGTGGGAAAAATTACCACTAAGCTCGTTTCAGGTGCCGCGATCGGTAGCATTTCCCAACAATGGAGAGAGTCAAGGAGGGTGTTATGACAACCACTTATGAACAACAACGAGTACTACACGACGAAGCTCCCCTTATGCTGGGAGGCTGGCAGTTTGCACCCGAGATGACGCAGGTGAGGGATGTCGACGCTGCTGTCGGCACTATTTGCGGCCATCACAGTCCGCACGCGGTGCGCATCTTTCTCGACGGCGCCTGGACGACGTTCTGTATGGATTGCTGGCGCAGGAATCGCCGTTCCTACCGCCGTCCGCAGGCCGAATCTTCCGCTGAACAAGTCTCACCAGCGACGATTCGGAAAACCTTCAGTAAGCCCTTTCTCCAATCTCTCCGTTCCGGAGGGCGGTGATGAAACCCCTCATACAGCGGGGAACGGAACGATACCGCCGCCTGCCCGGGGCGCAGGCGGCTCCCATGCCCATCAGCCAACGCTACGCGGGCCGGGAAATCCGGCAGAACCTGTCGTTTTCCGGTGATTCCGCTTCCTCCCCTGGGACTTTCGTAGCAACGGGGCAGCCGATACCCCCGATTGCCTTGCACCAGTGGTCCACCGCAAAGCAGGAGCGATCGGCGCGACGAGTACTCCTCTATTCTCATGACACCTTCGGCCTTGGCCATTTACGGCGGAATCTGGCCATTGTCGAGCACCTTATGCAGCGTAAACCGCCTTTTTCCGGGATGCTGCTGACCGGTTCCCCCATGGCCGGTTCCTGGCCGATGCCGATCGGCCTGGAGGTACGAGCCATCCCTCCCGTCATCAAGGTTGGTGCCGAGGAATATGCGGCCAGGGACCTTTCCTCCAGCTTCGAGGTGGTCAAGGCACAGCGCGAGGCGGCGATCCTGGACGCCATTGCTTCCTACCGGCCCGACTTCTTCCTGGTCGATCATGCCCCGGCGGGAATGAAAGGGGAGCTTTTGTCGGCGCTGCGGTTTATCCGGGAGGAGATGCCGGCGACCCGCACCGTGTTGGGGTTGAGAGATGTCATCGACAGCCCTGAGACCGTGCGCCAGGTTTGGCAGGCACAAGGCATCTATGAGTTGCTGGAAAGGGAGTATGACCAGATCCTGGTTTACGGCAGTCGCCACCTGTTCGATGTGGTGAGTGCATACAAGCTTTCACCAAAGGTAGCGGCCAAAGTGCGCTACTGCGGTTATGTCGCCCGCACGGGCCTGCACGGTGTTCCGGACGTGCTGGTGGCACCGTCTGGTTTGCCGGTGGTTCTCGTTACCGTCGGCGGCGGCGGCGATGGATATGTCTTGGTTGATGCCTATCTTGAGGCCTTGCGCCGGATTCCACAGAACACGGTGCACAGCATTGTCGTTCCCGGGCCGCTCATGCCGCCGGACCAGTATCAGACGCTGGCCAGGATTGCTGCTCAGCGCCCGGACATCCAGATTATCCCCTATACCACCGAACTCGTGGGCTTGCTGCACATTGCCGATCTGGTGGTGGCGATGGGGGGGTACAACACCACCGCAGAGATCCTCGCCGCCAGGAAGCCGGCCATCCTGGTGCCACGCTCGACACCGCGCATGGAGCAATGGCTTCGCGCAACGACGTTGAGCCAGCTCGGGCTGGTGTGGATGATCCAGCCCGAGGAAGATCTGGTCGACCGACTGGTCGATCTGGTGCCAGCCGCCGTTGCCGGCGACCGTCCGCCTGGAAAGCAATGGGATACCGTGGACCTGGGGGGCGTTCATCGCGTTGCCGAGGTACTGGAAGAGATGCTCCATCCCGGCGCGAGCACGGAGGTATCCCTATGACGGCGACAACCCCGACGGTAGGTTACGTACTGAAGCGCTATCCGCGCCTTTCGGAAACTTTCATCCTCAACGAAATGCGCGCATTGGAGCGCCTGGGTACTCCCCTGCACATCTTTTCGCTCCTGCGGCCCGAGGACGCCCCCCGGCATCCCACGGTTTCCGAGGTCCGGGCGACCGTGACCTATCTTCCCCTTACTTGGCCCCGGATCATATTTGCGGTAGCCAGGGGCCATGCCGTCGTGGCGGCCCGGGCACCGCTGCGCTACCTGCACGCCACTAGGCTCGCGTTGTGGTGGTCCCTCCGCACCCGTCGGCCACTGAGCGTCGGGAAACAGTTCCTGCGTTCCGGTTATGTGGCGCATGGTTGTCTGCAAAACAACATTCAACACCTCCACGCCCATTTCGCCAATGCACCCGCCACGGTCGCTCGCCTGGCCGGGGTCATGTGCAATATTCCCTACAGCTTCACGACACATGCCAAGGATCTCTACCTGACCCCCCAGGAGGCCATGCGCCGACGGATCAAGTCGGCGCATTTCGTCCTCACCTGCACCCGCTACAATGTCGAATACCTGCGCGGTTTTCTGCCGCGCCAGGACTGGGATAAAATCCACCTCGTTTACCATGGTATCGATCTCGCGGCCTTTCCTCAGGGTGATTCTTTTGCGGGTTTTCCGCTGGGGGAAAATGCCGATCTGCCCTTGATCCTTTCGGTGGGTCGCCTCGTCCCCAAAAAAGGGATGCGGGACTTGGTTACCGCTTGCCACCTGCTGCACAGCCGAGGGATTGCCTTTCGTTGCGTCATCATCGGTGAAGGCCCGTTGCGCCAGGAACTGGAGAGCCACATCGCCGAGCTGGGCCTGACGGCTATGGTAACCCTGCCGGGTGCCATGGCTCACGACCGCCTCCTGGCATTTTACGGACAAGCAACCGTTTTCGCTCTCGCCCCCCATGTAACGGAGGACGGAGACCGGGACGGCATCCCCAACGTCCTTGCGGAAGCCATGGCGGCTGGCACGCCCGTGGTCTCCACCGCGGTTTCGGGTATCCCCGAATTGATTGAAGACGGCCGTACCGGGCTGCTGGTACCGCCGCGGGACCCGGTAGTGTTGGCCGACACCCTGGAACGGGTGCTTGTCGACGCGCCGCTGCGGCGCCGCCTCGCGGCGGCGAGCCGGGGCAAGATAGAGGAGCGCTTCGAATGCTGGGAGACCGCCAAGGCCCTGCGCGCCCTTTTCGTGCAGAGTGTGCAGCCATGAATATCGTATACCTGTGCGCGGATCGCGGTATTCCCGTCCTCGGGGACAAGGGGGCGTCGGTGCATGTGCGGGAATTTACCACCGCGCTCGCACGCGCCGGGCACGAGGTCACGCTACTCTGCGCCACGCAGGGAAAGGGGAATCCTTACCCACCGGCGCGGCTGATCGAGCTGCCGCCCGACGCCGACCCTGCGGAGATTCGCCGCGAAGGGAAACGGCTGGGAATTGGGCCGGAGGACTGTGACCAGACCGCATGCCGGGAGATCGACAAGCTGATCTGCGACCGCCGGATCGCGGCGCGTGCTTTTGATGCCCTGGACGCGGCAGGCGTACGGCCTGACGCCCTCTATGAGCGTTATGCGCTCTTTCATCGCTCTGGCGGCGACCTCGCCAGCGCTTTGGGGGTACCTTACGTGCTGGAAGTGAACGCGCCGCTGGTCTACGAACAGGAGCGTTTTCGGGGGTTACGATTGAAGGCCCTGGCGGAGGAGGCGGAAGTCGCCGCCTTCCACCAGGCCGACCACGTCGTGGCCGTATCAGAGGCGGTTCGCGAGCATGTCCTTTCCCGCCGGGTGCCCGCGAAGCGCGTGACCGTGTTACCCAATGGGGTGGATATCAGCCGTTTCCATCCGCAGGTGGATGGACAGGGGGTTCGGCAACGCCTCGGACTCGATGGGCGATCGGTCATCGGCTTCGTGGGCAGCCTGAAGCCCTGGCATGGCCTGGATTTTCTACTCGACGCCTTTATGCTGGTCAGCCGACAGTCGCCGGAGGCGGTGCTATTGGTAGTGGGTGAAGGTCCCGGCAGCGCCGCCCTCCAGTCCCGTGCGACGGAAAACGGTTTCGGTGGCAAGGTCATCATGACCGGGCGCGTACCCCACGAAGATATCCCCGGCTACCTTGCCGCCATGGACCTTACGGTAGCGCCCTACCTCCCCCAGGACGGGTTCTATTTCTCGCCCCTCAAAGTGGTGGAATCGCTGGCGGTCGGACGGCCCGTGGTGGCGCCTCGAATCGGCCAGTTACCCAGCCTGATCGAGGATAGCGTGACCGGTCTGCTCTTCCCGCCCGGGGACCTTGCGGCCTGTGTCGGCTGCATCCTCACCCTGCTGAACGAGCCGTCGCAGCGGCAGGCCATGGGGCACCGTGCGGGCGAGGTGGCAGGGGGGATCTTCGGCTGGGACAAAACCGCCCGGCAGGTGACGGATATCATCGCCGCCATGCGACCCGGGCCGATGTGATGGATGCGGCGATGGACCAGAGGCAACCCCCCTTCTCCCTTTGGGAACTGCGCCGCTTTCTGCGCCCGCACTGGGCGGCGCTGTCCGGTGCCGCTCTGGCGATGACGGTGCGGGCCATGGTGTTGCTGGTCATTCCCTGGCCCTTGAAGTTCGTCATCGACAGCGTGATTTCCCAGAAACCTTTGCCCGTCTGGCTTGCCGGTTTCCTGCCGGACCCCCTCGGCCATCGCGTGGCGCTGCTGGATGTCCTGGGGATTGTCATGCTCCTGTTCGCCGTGGCCGACTCTGCGCTGGCCTACGCCGGGGGCCGCCTGCTGTTGCGTGTGGGACAACGCGCCGTTTTCGACATCCGACGCAGCCTCTTCGCCCATCTGCAGCGGCTTTCGCTGGCTTTTCATCGCCGTCAGAAGAGCGGGGATCTCATGGCCCGGCTCGGCGGCGATATTCAGACCCTTCAGGACTTTGTCGTGTCGGTGGGAACGGGGCTCTTTGCCCACCTACTCACCATCGTCGGCATGGCCGGGATCATGCTCGCCATCGACTGGCGCTACGCCCTGGTCGTGATAGCTTCCGTCCCCTTGCTGCTGGTGATCACCCAGCGTCACACGCGGCGCCTCAAGCAGGCGTTCCGCCTGGCGCGGCGGAAAGAAGGCGAATTGTGGAGCATGGCGCAGGAAAGCATCGCCGGCATCCCTGTCGTCCAGGCGTATGGTCGGGAATCCTTTGAGGAAAACCGCTTTCGCGAACGCGCCGAACGGAGCCTGGATGCGGCACTGGAAGCCAACGAACTGCAAATGCGTTTTACCCCCTTGGTGGGCGGCCTGGTGGCCGCAGCCGTGGGGATAGCTGTCTGGTACGGCGCTTCCCAGGTGTTGGCTGGGCGCATCACGACGGGCGAATTGCTGGTTTTTCTCGCCTACCTGCGCGGCATGGCGGCGCCTCTGCGCCAGTTCGCCAAGATGGCCGGAACCGTCAGCAAGGCGACGGTGGCGGCCGAACGCCTCGGGGATATCTTCGCCGAAGAACCCGATATCCGGGACGCCCCGAACGCCGTGCCTCTGCCATCCTGTACCGGTGCGCTGGAATTTCGCTCCGTTTCCTTCGGTTACCAGACCGGTGAACCGGTGCTGAAGGATATCTCCTTCTGTGTGGATTCCGGCCGGACGGTGGCCCTGGTGGGCACTACGGGCGCCGGTAAAAGCACGCTGGTGAGCCTCATTCCCCGCTTCCACGATCCCGTAGAAGGGCGAGTCCTGCTGGATGGACGAGATCTGCGCGATCTGAAAGTCGCCTCTGTCCGCGACCAAATCGCCCTGGTCCTGCAGGAACCGCTCCTCTTCCACGGCACCATCTGGGAGAACATCGCCTACGGTCGCGCTGGCGCGGGCCGCGAAGAGGCCATTGCCGCAGCGCTGGCGGTTGGCCTCCATGACCTCATCGGGGGCCTGCGCGATGGCTATGACACCCTGGTCGGAGAGCGGGGGGCATCGCTGTCCGGCGGGCAGCGGCAATGTGTCTCCATTGCCCGGGCCATGTTGCGGGATGCGCCTATCGTCATCCTCGACGAGCCTACCAGTGGGCTGGATACCTTCTCCGAGCGTCGCGTGCTGGAGGCATTGAATCGCCTCACCACTGGCCGCACCACCCTGGTCATCGCCCACCGTCTGGCGACTATCGCCGCCGCCGATCGAATACTGGTTCTCGAACACGGCTGCATCATTCAGGACGGCACTCATGAGCAGCTTCTCGCTCAAGGGGGCCAATATGCCCGACTCTGGCAGCAGGGTTACTACAAATCATCCATGAGCATCACGCAGGAGGCAGTATGAAGCACATCGTAGTCATTGGTGTCGGGTATGTAGGGTTGACGACTGCGGCCTGCCTGGCCGAGTTAGGGCACCACGTCACGGGAGTGGACATGGACGAAGGGAAGATCGTCCTGCTGCGTCAGGGCCAGATACCCTTCATTGAACCAGAGCTTCCCGAACTGGTGGAACGGAACGTCCGGGCCGGTCGCCTCAATTTCACTACGTCTTGCCAGAAAGCCATGCAGCATGCAGATATGGCCTTCATCTGCGTCGGCACGCCACCGACCCCCAGCGGACATGCCGACATGAGCCAGGTGGAAGCGGCCGCCCGGCAGGTTGCCCTCGCGGCGACGCAGCCCCTCATCGTCGTCCTCAAGAGCACCACCCCTCCCGGCGGGAATGCCGAGCGCGTGGCCGCCATCCTGGCAAGCCATCTGTCACCGGGAATGGATGCCCCGCTGGTCGTCAACCCCGAATTTCTCCGCGAAGGGTCGGCGGTATATGACACCTTCCACCCGGATCGTGCCGTGATCGGTGCCTGGGACAGTGCGGCGGCGGAAGAAGTGGCGGCGTTATATGCCCCCTTGGGCTGCCCGGTCCTGTTGACGGACCCGGCCAGCGCCCAACTCACCAAATACGCCTCCAACGCCTTCCTCGCCACCAAAATCTCTTTTATCAACGAGATATCCCGTATTGCCGAGCGGGTAGGGGCCAATATCCACGCCATTGCCCAAGGCATGGGGTTCGACGAGCGCATTGGCGCCGAATTCCTGGAGTCCGGCCTTGGCTACGGAGGCTCCTGCTTCCCCAAGGACGTCCTGGCCCTCTCCGCGATTGCGGAACAGCAGGGGTATTATTCGCAATTTCTACATGCGGTCACGGACATCAACGCCGGCCAGTGCCGCCTCGCCGTCGAAAAACTCGGCGACGCACTGGGGGGCTTCCACGACAAGGCGGTATGCGTTCTCGGGCTGGCTTTCAAACCACAGACCGACGACGTGCGCGAGTCACCTGCCTTGTCCGTGATTTCCATGCTTTGCCAGCAGGGCGCTGTTGTCCAGGCCTATGACCCGGCTGCCATATCTACCGCGCAAAAAGTGCTGCCGCCCCATGCTGCCCTGGAATATTGCGCCGATGCCTATGCTGCGGCACGGGGTTGTCATGCCGTCCTGATCGCCACCAACTGGCCGGAATTTCGTAGCCTCGACTGGTCGCGCGTCCACGCTTCGATGGCGGGCAAGGCGGTCATGGACGGTCGTGGGCTGCTTTCACCGGATGAGATGCGCGGCATGGGGTTCGAATACCTGGCCTTCGCCAACTAAACACATGTCAATGTTATCATTCAGTTAGGAGAGGGCCAACCCATGCATATCCGCCGCAGGAAGCTCCCGGCCCTGGTCATGCTGGTCGTCTGTTACGCGGGATGGGGCCAGTCCGCGTATGCCCAGCCGTGGATTCCCCCGGCGGGGTCCGGGAAAATCAAGACCACGGTGCGATTTTATCACTCCGACCGCCTCTTTCCCCAGACTTCATTCAGCAGCAGCACCACCCCGACCCATTCAAAGCTTTCGGAGACGCAATTCCGCATCGACGGCGAGCAAGGAATCGGGCAGGGCTGGGCGCTGGTTTACCAACTGCGCGCCGCCCTGCTCACCAAATCCAAACCGAAGGTGTCCTATTCTGCGGGGGGGCTGCAGGATCAACAGATCGGCCTCTCCTACGGATTGCGACAGCGTGCGCACTTCGCCGACGCCATTACCGTCAACGTGATCATTCCCACCGGGCGGACATCGACCACCCCCCAACTCGGGACCGGCGCCCTGGCCGTCGAACCGGATTACGAAGTGGGAGTAGAGCATAATTTCGGGTCCCGGCTGGCCTACGCCGGTCTTTCAGTCGGTCCGCGCATCTACGTCAGGGATGGTGTGACGCAGGTGCGGGCCTCGGCGGTGGTGGGCGTCGGTGTCATCCGGCGCCTCACCGTCATCGGTACGCTGTTTTTTTCCAAAACGCTGGCCAGTAACGCGCTCGCCATCAGCACAACCCCCAACGCCTCAGAATTCTACAATATATTGCGAGGTGGTGTCGGACTCGAATACGCCGTTACCAAAAACGTGCGGCCGGTCATCGCCTACCAGATGGATCTGGCTGGTCAGAGCATCCATGCCGGCAGCAGGCTGGTGGCCGGTGTTTCCTGGCGTTATTAAAAGCCCCGGCCATGGAGACCATCCTGTTTTTGTTGCGGCACGGTGAGACCGAATGGAATCGCAGCGGACGTTATCAGGGCCGCAGCGACCCAGAACTCACGCCCAACGGCGAAACGCAGGCGCGACGGGTTGCGGAACACCTTGCGCGCCTGAACCTCGCCGCCATTGTGGTTAGTCCGCTGCGGCGGGCGTATGTCACTGCAAATATCGTCGCAGAACGCCTGGGCCTACCCATCACCACGGATGAGCGGCTGGTGGAGATGGGCTACGGCGACTGGGAAGGCTTGCAGCAAGCAGAGATCAAGACGCGGTGGCCCGAGTTGTTGCGCCGCTGGAAAAAGGCCCCCGACGAGGTGGCCCCTCCGGGTGGGGAGTCCCTTTCCGATCTTCAGCGCCGCGTACGCTCCTTTCTCCAGGACACCGCCGCAGGACCTGGACCGATCCTGGCCGTTACCCATGCAGGGGTGATCAGGACCGCGGTCCTTGAAGCCCGGCGCGAACCGCTTGGCAAATTCCGCCAAGTGCAAATCGCGAACGGCTCCCTCACTGCCATCCATTGGCAGGACGGCCGCCTCAGCCTCGCCGGTGGTCCGTGGGTCGGCGAAGATGGTATTTATTCAAGAATCTGCACGGATCCAGAAAGATCCAGAAACCAGTTAAAAGACGACCTGAGCGCCTAGGCCAACACCGTAATTCGCGCTGCCGTTAGATAATCCTTTGTCTGCGTAGAGCTGAATACCACTACCGGCGCGCGTGACGTTGTAGTTCCAGGCAAAAACGATGTCTGCCGGACCAGCATAACCCGGCTGCTCGGATTCAGAACCAGAAAACATCGCTGTAAGGATGTTGCGCGGCGTGGCAACAAAGCTGGAGCCCATATCATAGGTCCAGATATTGTGCAGATTACCGCCAGCAGGATTGCCCACGAAACGGTAGCCCAGATGGGCGAATGGAAAGATGCGGGTGCCGATTGTCTCGTCCAGACCTACGCCGATCTCGTAATCGTTGCGCCCGGTGCCCAATCCATTGGTGGCCGAGGCCGTACCAAACTTGACCTTGGCATAGGGCACCACTGCGGGCAAAAGACCGGTTCTCTGGTAAACCGTGTAGTGTGCGGATAACCAGATGTCACCCAGACCGCTGGCGTTATTCCGGGTTTGTGTCGTGCCAGGGCGGTGGACAATACCCCCACCCGTAAGCCGCGCCCCTTGGGGCAATCCGGAAACGGAGATGTAGGGAACCATCAACTTGAGACGCAGATCCCGATTTCGAAACTGGAAATAGGTAGCATCGTAAAAAATGTTGATATGGCTGCCCGTTCCGAAAGTCCCCTGGTAGTAGGAGGGCACATTGCCCAAAGTGAAACGCGGAGCCGCATGCGCAACTGCCACTACTGCCCACGAGGACAGAATGCCCATTCCTACCAATGATCGAAACCGCATGCAATCCTCCTATTCCTCTGAAATTGGGTGCGAATGAATCATCTGGAGATCATTTTTTGAATATGCGGGAATTATGCCCACAAGTTTGGCAAGGGACAAGAATGGGCATTGTGGGGCGCAGAGGGCGCAGCGCGACAAAGCTGGTGCGCCAGAAATCGCTGGTTCCTATTCCGGTAGCAGGATGACCAGCTTGAGATCGGTGCTGGTCGCTGGCAACAACGTACTCTGCTCATAGACCACCTGCCCGTGCTGTGGATGCTGAAAAACCCGCCTGCCACCCTCCCGTTCGACGACGTCCTGTGCAGCCCAGAGCTGAGCAAAAATCGGACTGTTTTGCTGAAGATGCTCGATTTGGCGGGCCATTTGCGGATCGTCCAGGTGCTTGCCCACATCCGCGCGAAATTCCGCGATGATCCGCCGGGTGCGGCCTTCCCAGTCGGCGACAAAACTGCGCGCCGTGGGATTCAGCAGGAGGAATTCCAGCAAGTTAGGGGGAGGGTTGCCCGGTGTCTGGGGTTGGTCCATCCAGCCGACAAAATGCGCCGCCGCGGCCGTGTTCCAGGCGATCGCATTCCAATAGCGATCCAGTACATAGGCAGGTGTGTCCAGGGCTTGCACGATCCGCAGTACGGCATGCGGGGGCTGGGTATGGGCTTTGTCGGCAGTGGGATCAGCACGACCGGCCAGATCGAACAGGTAGGCGCGTTCCGCTTCGGAGAGTTGCAATGTTTGACTCAGGCGGTTCAATACGGCAGTGGAGGGCTGTACGGGTCGGCCTTGCTCTATCCAGGTAACCCAGGTGCTGCTGATTCCGCAGAGGAGAGCCAGTTCCTCACGGCGCAGACCCTGGGTGCGTCGTCGTCCCTGTATGCTGAGGCCCGCCTGCTGCGGGGTGACTTTTCCGCGGTGACGGCGAATGAAGTCGCCGAGAAGGGGCGCGTTGCCGGTCATGGATAGAAGATCAGCGGATCAAAGCGATCCCGACGTTCGCTGGGCGTCAGGTGGTTTGCCGGAACCGGCTCGACGACGTCCCTGCCTGTTTCCTCCCGCAGCGTCACTTTCTGACCCCCAGACCATTCCTCCACTTCCTGACCGGTAGTCTGGTTTCCATGCTTTCTCCTGGATGCAATACAAGTTCTTATGGTAGAAAATATACCAGTATAAGTTGTCATATTGTACCAGTTTAGCAAGAATCGTAGGATGCATTCACGCCGTTAAAAACGACAGTGTAAGGATTGATCATGGACCAACAAAAATTGGTAGATGCACAGTTTGGTGTCGCCGCAATGGATTACCTGCAGAGCCCCACCCATGCGCAGGGGGCTGATCTGCAGCGGTTGCGTGCGTTGGCTGATGGTCAGCGCGATTGGCGGGTACTGGACCTCGGTTGCGGTGCCGGACACGCGAGCTTTGCGCTGGCTGGCGAGGTCATGGAGGTAACGGCTTATGATCTCTCGGCGGAGATGCTGGTGGTGGTGGCGGCCGAGGCGCTGCGGCGCAAGCTGGCGAATGTGCGGACACAGCAAGGCGTGGCGGAAACTTTGCCTTTCGCCGATGCCTGCTTTGATCTGGTGGTGACCCGTTTCTCGGCGCACCACTGGGCGGATGTGCCGCGTGCCCTGAGGGAAGTGCGGCGGGTGCTCCAACCGGAGGGCAGACTGGTGGTGATTGATGTTATCGCACCGGAAACACCGCTGCTGGATACCCTGCTGCAAAGCATGGAAGTCTTGCGGGATGCCTCCCATGTGCGCGATTATCGGTGCTCTGAATGGGAAGACATGCTGGTCCGGGCGGGTTTCGTTGTCAGTGACCACCAGGCCTGGAAATTGCCTTTGCGCTTTGAGAGTTGGATTGCGCGCATGCGGACCCCGGAGCTGCGGGTCGCCGCGATCCGCAGTCTTTGCGCGCATGCCGCCACCGAGGTGCGGGATTATTTCGCCATTCAGCCGAACAACGACTGTGCCATAGATGCGGCCTGGATAGAGGCGGTATCCCCGTCCGCCTGACGCGGTCCGTCGCTGGACCGAAACGACAACTTTCTGAGGAGACAACGAGGTGTCTGCAAAAACGCTCTACGATAAATTATGGGAAAGCCATGTGGTCCATACGGAGCAGGACGGCGGGGTATTGCTCTATATCGACCGTCAATTGTTGCACGAAGTGACCAGCCCGCAGGCCTTTTCCGGGCTGCGGGCGGCGGGCCGCAAGGTGTGGCGCACGGATGCCAATATCGCAACGGCCGACCACAACGTGCCGACCACGGATCGCGCCGCAGGGATTGCCGATGCCACTTCACGCTTGCAGGTGGATACCCTCGACCGGAACTGTGCGGAGTTCGGCATTGAAGAATTTGGTATGCACGATAAGCGTCAGGGCATTGTTCACGTCATTGCGCCGGAACAGGGCTTGACCCTGCCGGGCATGACGGTGGTCTGTGGGGACTCCCACACGGCGACCCATGGGGCGTTGGGGGCGCTGGCCTTCGGGATCGGCACCACCGAAGTGGAGCACGTGCTGGCGACCCAGTGCCTATGGGCGCGCAAATCCAAATCCATGCGCATCTGGGTGGGGGGTGAGCTGGGCAATGGGGTGACCGCGAAAGATCTGGTGCTGGCCATCATCGGGCGAATCGGTACGGCGGGTGGCACCGGCTACGCCATCGAGTTTGCCGGACCTGCGGTGCATGCGCTGTCGGTGGAAGGCCGTATGACCTTGTGCAATATGGCCATTGAAGCGGGTGCGCGCTCGGGTATGGTGGGCGTAGATGCCGTCACCATCGATTATCTGCGTGGCCGCCCCTATGCCCCGGTCGGCAAGATCTGGGATCAGGCGGTTGCGGCCTGGGGCGAGCTCCACAGCGACCCGGATGCGCAGTTCGACGCGGAGATTCGTCTGGAGGCCACGGACGTGGCCCCCCAGGTCACTTGGGGCACCAGCCCGGAGATGGTGGTGGATATCTCTGCGCAGGTCCCTGACCCTGCACTGGAAAAGGACCCGGTGCGGCGCAAGGGCTGGAGTGATGCGCTGGCTTATATGGATCTGGCGGCCGCAACCCCCATCTCTTCGATAGCGCTGGACAAGGTATTCATCGGCTCCTGCACCAATGCCCGCATTGAAGATTTGCGTGCGGCGGCGGCGGTTGCCAGAGGTCATCACAAGGCTGCGTCGGTCAAGGCGGTGCTGGTAGTGCCGGGTTCCGGTCTGGTCAAGGCGCAGGCGGAAGCCGAAGGCCTGGACCGCATCTTCCGGGATGCCGGTTTTGAATGGCGGGAGCCGGGCTGCTCCATGTGTCTGGCCATGAACGCCGATCGCCTGGAGCCGGGGGAGCGTTGCGCGAGCACCAGTAATCGCAATTTTGAAGGGCGTCAGGGTGCTGGAGGACGGACCCACCTGGTGAGCCCCGCCATGGCCGCAGCGGCTGCCATTGCCGGCCATTTTGTGGATGTGCGTGACTGGGTCATGCACTAAAAAACGCGCGCGGTCCTGGTTACTGCGCCTCGCCTTGGGCTTGTGCAGTCTGGGCATGGTGGAGATCGGTGTTTTTGCGGCAATCCGTGGCTGGTCAGCAGAATGTGCAGCCCTGGAGTATGTCATACAGCGTCGGATGGAGAGATAATGGAAGCCTTTACCGTAGTAGAAGCGGTGGTTGCGCCGCTGGATCGTCCCAACGTGGACACCGATGCGATTATCCCCAAGCAATTCCTCAAGACCATCGAACGCAAGGGGCTGGGTAAACACCTCTTTGACGCCTGGCGTTATCTGGAACGGGATGGAAAGCAGGTAAACAACCCGGATTTCGTGCTCAATCAGCCCGCCTATGCGGGTGCACAGATCCTGTTGGCTCGGGAAAACTTCGGCTGTGGTTCCAGCCGGGAACACGCACCATGGGCCTTGGCGGATTATGGCTTTCGGGCAGTGATTGCCCCGAGTTTCGCCGATATTTTCGCCAATAATTGCGTACAGAATGGCATCCTGCTGGTACGCCTGCCCATGGATGTGGTAGATCATCTCTTCCATGAAGTGGCGGCGAACCCCGGCTACCGTCTGCGCATCGACCTGCCCGCGCAGGAGGTACAGACCATGGGCGATAGCCGCTACGCCTTCCCCATGGATGCGGGCCACAAGCACAAACTGATGCATGGTCTGGATGACATTCAGCTCACCCTGCAGCAGGACAACGCCATCCGGGTCTATGAGGCACGGCGACGGCAAATGGCACCTTGGTTATTTCGGGATTGAGGACTCAGGAGCGGGAAAACATGGTTCAGGAATCACCGATAGCGGAAGAGAATGGTTTGCCACCCCTGTGTTCAGGTGCAGTCATCCTGGAGGGTATGACCAAACGGGGTAAGCCGTGCAGGTTGATCGACAATACCGCCTCGGCACCCCGGGAGGAGTTGCTGGCACTGCTCAATGACCTCATCGAGCAGGAGCACTTCGGGCCCTCGGGATTGAGTGTGGCGGGGGGTAACACCATCAGTATCGGTGCCCCGCAGTCCGCCCATGTGCAACTGGGGGAGCACATCTACCGGATGATCGTGGTGGACTACTCGGCGCGGCTGGAGTCGTTTTAGCGCCGCGCCGCTTTCTTCAGGGCATCAGCCGCTGAATCACCCACGCACCGCCGGTATCGGCCGGACGGCTGTAACGGAAACGGTCGTGCAACCGGCTGCGGCGCCCTTGCCAGAACTCGAAGTGTTCCGGCTGCAGACGGTAGCCGCCCCAGGCGGGGTTGCGCGGGACGTCCCCGGCGGGATAACGGGCCCGTAAGGCCGCTACGCGCTGCTCCAGTGCTGCGCGACTGGCGATGGGCTGACTCTGCTCGGAAGCGGCAGCGGCAAAGCGGCTGCCTTCGGGACGTTGCTGAAAATAGGCATCCGCCTCGGCATCGCTGAGTTTTTCGACGGCGCCGTGCACCCGCACCTGCCGGTCGTTTTCCGGCCAGTAAAACACCGCGGCTGCCTGCGGGTTGGCCGCGAGTTGCTGTCCCATGGGGCTGCGCTGATCGGTGTACCAGCACAGACCGCTTTCGTCAAAATGCTTGAGCAGCACGATTCGCACGTCGGGATGCCCCTCCGCATCGCTTGTCGCCAGTGCCATCGCTGTCGCATCAAAGTTGTGTGCCGCGATCGCTGCCGCCAGCCAGTCGGAAAACTGATGAAAAGGATCGGGATTCAGATCCTTGCGATGCAGTTCGCTGTGCACGAAGTCTCGGCGGGTACTGCGGTGGTCTATTTCGCCTTCCATACCATCCCTCCATTCAGGATCCGCTGGCGCTTACGCCTTGCGTTCGATGACGCCGCCGGCGCTGCCGAACAGCATCACGTCCGCACGCCGATGGGCAAAGATGCCATTGTCCAGCACCCCCGGGATCGCATTGATGGTTTCTTCCATCCGCAATGGATCGGAGAAATCGAGTCCGGTGACGTCGAGGATGACATTGCCGTTGTCCGTGGTGATACCGCTACGCAGGGTGGGGCTGCCGCCGATCTTCACCAGTTGCCGGGCGACAAAGCTGCGGGCAAATGGAATCACTTCCACAGGCAGGGGGAATTTGCCGAGCATGGGTTTATCCTTGCCATCATCCGCAATGCACACGAAGAGCCGGGCGGCACTGGCAACGATCTTTTCGCGGGTAAGGGCACCGCCGCCGCCCTTGATGAGGCGGAAATGGGGGTCGGCTTCGTCAGCGCCGTCAATATAGACCGGAATATCGCCCGTGGCGTTCAGTTCGAGTACACGGAGGCCCTGTGCCTTGAGGCGGTTTTCGGTGACGATGCTGGACGCGACGTAGCCGTCCACATGAATCTTGGCGGCGCCCAGTGCTTCGATGAAGAAGTTGGTGGTGGAGCCAGTGCCCACCCCGACGACCATGCCGGGCTGGATATAGCGCAGAGCGGCTTCGGCCGCCATTTTTTTGAGTGCATCAGTATTCATGTGCTTTTCCTTTATGTGTTGGGGTGGAGGTGAGGCGTTGCATGAAAGCATGGGTAAGTGCGGCCCCAGAGGCCGGATTCTGGCCGCTGAGGATGAGGTGGTCCGTGACCACATGGCTTTGCCACGGAACGCTGACGCTGACCAGGAAGCCTTCCTGCCGGAGCCGGTCTTCGAGGGTATAAGGCCAACGCCCGGCCAGCGCTGTTGCCGATTCTTCTGCCGCACTGAAGCAGGTTACCCGTTGCCCCAGGAAAGGCGAACGGTCGGCCCCGCCGCAGGTGGCGAGGAGTGCTGCGCTGCCGTGGCAGAGGGTGGCGACGGGCTTTGCCGTCGCCAGGCAGTAGCGCAGCAAGCGGTCCATCGCCGGTGCCCGGCAGAGGTCCATGAGCGGCCCATTGCCGCCGGGAATGAAAACACCGGCCAAGGCGTCCAGGTCCTCGCCCGTCAGCGCATTCAAATCAGCAGGTGTGGTGAAGTCCGTTATCTGCGCCACGGCGTCGCATAACCGGGCGGCCTTTCGGGTATCGCCCCCAAGAGCGGCGGGCTCGAGACTCTCTGCATCGACCGATGGCCGCACCCCGCCCGGAGTGGCGATGTGCGGTTGCCATCCTGCTTCGCGCAGTATCTGCCAGGGTGTCACCAGCTCTTCGGCCCAGAATCCGGTAGCAACCTCGGTGCCGTCATCGAGGCGAAGACGTCGCGCCGCGCTGAGCAGAATAAGGACGAAAGGCCGGGTAGTCATGGCCAGAGTTTAGCATGGCCAGCAGGCAAGAAAAGGGCGACTTCTGCCGGGGCGCCGGCTGTTTTCGTGCAGAAATGCGCAGATACGGAGAGACCCGGCTTTATCCGTACGGTGCCGGGTCATCCTCGGATTTTCGATTGCAGGAGGACGGAGTGGATATTTTCGGGGAAACAAGCGCCGTTCTGCAGAGATATGAAACATGGTTTTTTACGTTAAAAATACTCGCAGATGGTTTTATATTTTTAAAAATTATCCGGGGGAAATTTCTTTGTGAGCTTCCAGTAATGAATATTAAATTATTCTAATAAACAAACATAGAGTTTGTAGTAGTGTTATATTTCATGAGTGAACATTAACCAACTGTTTGTTCCATTAGTTATTTGCGGCTGCCTATTCATAAGATAACGGTAATATTATAATTTATCTTTTGGGCGCGTGCGCATCACTAATACTATTTACATAAGCCCAAAAATATTTGAGGCAAATCTCTATTGCTTTGCGCCCCTGCCTGCACTAGTTTTACTGCCAGGTAATCAATAGGCAGTAATAGTACAAATTTATATGATTTATGAAAGTGGTGAAAACTGGTGCCAATGTCGGCCTGCCGCGGAATCGCCGGAGTCCGGGCACCGTGGTTCGGTGGCCGCTGTGCCATGGAAGCCCATAGAAATTCTGATCTGCATGCAGTGTCGGGAAAGGTAATCGGATAGTGATCGCTATCCTGTCATATCGCGGATGGTCTGAAGTCCGTCAGGGAGAAATATCAATGCAAGTGAAGTGGAGGAATAACCTCAAAAACGGGTGCCGCCATGCCGCCCTCGCGCCGATTCTGTTGCTCAGTGGCTGCGCGGGTACCCCCTTTTGGATATTCGATCCCAAAGGGTTGATGGCCGATACCAACCTGTTTTATCTGCTGGTGGATGTCGGGATCATGGGCGGCATCGTCGGCCTGACGGCGCTCCTGGTGATCTGGTTCATGTGGCGCTACCAGAAGGGCAAAAACCGGGGGAAATATGACCCTACCTGGTCCCATTCCAACACCATTGAAGTGGTTGTCTGGGGTATCCCCATCATTGCCGTCGGCTTTTTGTCCTATTTTGCGGTAACCGGCACCTTCGAGATAAATCCATATAATCCGACGGTCATTACCAACCATCTGAAACCCGTAAGTGATCCGGTCGAGGTGGATGTCATCGCGACCGACTGGCAGTGGCTTTTTGTATACCCGCAGTATCATATGGCCGTGGCCAACGAGCTGGTGCTGCCCGCGCATACCCCGGTATTTTTCCGTCTGACCTCCTCTGCGGTGACCACGACATTCTTCATTCCGCAACTGGTGGGCATGATCGACGTAATGCCCGGCATGCGTACGAAAAACGCCCTGGAAAGCAACCATGTCGGGGAATACCAGGGCATCGCTTCGGACTATGCCGGCGCGGGCACCTCCTGGATGACTTTCAAGACCAAGATAGTGAAGTCGGCCGACTTCCGCGAGTGGGTGCGGAAGGTGCAGCAATCTCCGACATCCATGACCTACGCCAGCTTCAATGACTACGCCGACCCTTATATCAATGTGCATCATAAGGTGGCCTATTTCTCGTCGGTGCCGGACGGCTTGTTCGACCATGTCGTCGACGAGGTCATGAAGGGTAAAACCTGGCCCATCCCGCCGATGATGACGGAAAACATGGTGGCGTATATGCAGAAGCAGAACGCCGAACACCGCGACTAACAACAGGAGAATTGACAGATGCTCGTAGATTTAGCCGGGGGCTGGAACCCCATGCTGGGGCGCCTTGCCTGGTCTCAGATTCCTTACGACAACCCCATCCTGGCGCCGCTATTTGTCGCGGTGGTCATCGGGGCCGTTCTGGTGCTGGGTCTGATCACGTACTACGGGAAATGGACCTACCTGTGGAAGGAATGGCTGACCACCGTGGATCACAAAAAACTGGGGGTGATGTACATCCTCATCGGTCTGGTGATGCTGTTCCGGGGTTTCATTGATGGTCTGATGATCCGGACGCAGCAGGCCTGGGCGGTAGGCGCGCATTCCTCGGGAGTGTTCGGTGCGACGCACGGCTATCTGACTCCGTTCCATTTCGGGCAGGTCTACAGTGCCCATGGGGTGATCATGATTTTGCTGGCGGCCACGCCGTTGCTCGTCGGCTTCATGAACATCATCGTGCCCATTCAGATCGGCGCCCGGGACATGGCCTACCCCTACCTGAATGCGTTGGGGCTGTGGTTCACCGCTGCAGCCGGGGCGTTGATCATGATTTCCCTGTTCGTGGGTGATTTCGCGCACAACGGCTGGTTTGGTTATGCACCGATCTTCGAGTTGCAATACAGCCCGGGCGTGGGTGTGGACTACTGGATATGGACCATGGAGTTGCTGGCGCTGGGGACCACCTTGGGCGGCATCAACATTCTGGCGACCATCGTCAAAATGCGCGCGCCGGGCATGACCTGGGGTCGTTTGCCGATCTTTGTCTGGGCTTCGCTGGCGTCGAACGTGATTGCCCTGACTTCTTTCCCGGCACTGCAGGTGGCACTTGCGTTGGTTGCCGCAGACCGGTATCTGGGCGCGCATTTCTTCACGGCGGGTCTGGGTGGCAATCTGATGCTCTATACCAATCTATTCTGGATATGGGGCCATCCGGAAGTCTATTTCGTGATTCTTCCGGCCTTCGGCATGATGTCGGAAATCTTTCCAACCTTTTCCGAAAAACCATTGTTTGGCTACATGACCATGGTGCTCGCCAGTATGGCCATTGCCGGCGTTTCCTGGCTGGTCTGGCTGCATCACTTCTTTACCATGGGCGCCGGGCCCTACGTCAACAGCGCCTTCAGTGTGGCCACCATGCTGGTCGGCATTCCTACGGGTGTGAAGGTGTTCAACTGGGCATTCACCATGTATCGCGGGCGCCTGACTTTCAACGCCGCCATGCTGTGGGCCATCGGCGCGCTTTTCCTGCTGCTGGTAGGCGGATTGACGGGTATGATGCTGGCGGTTCCGGCTATCAATTACATGGTCCACAACAGCGTTTTCGTGGTCGCGCATTTCCACTCCATGCTGCTGACGATTGTGTACGCCATTTTTGCTTCGGTGATCTACTGGTTTCCCAAGGTCTTCGGCTTCAAGCTGAATGAGTTCTGGGCAAAGACCATGTTCTGGCTCTTTTCTGCCGGTACGGCGCTGGTGTTCGTGCCGATGTACATGCTCGGTTTCATGGGTATGACCCGGCGTCTGGATTATGTGTTCAACACCGCTTGGCATCCTTATCTGCTGGTGATGGAATTCGGCATCGTGGTGTATACGCTCTCTGTCCTCGCATTTTTTGCGCTGCTTTATGTCAGTGTCCGCGATCATGCGAGCAACCAGGTTGGCGCGGATGCCTGGGGTACCTCCCGCTCGCTGGAATGGCTTACCCATTCTCCCGTGCCATTTTATAACTTTGCCGTACTGCCGCACATCAATGCGCGTGATGAAGTGGCCTGGCGGCGTGACAATGGCATCGATCACGTCCAGCCCGATCACTATGAAGATATCCATATGCCCAATAATACCGGTGTGGCCATTGTCCTCGGCGGCCTGACCTTTGTGCTGGGTTTCGCCCTGGTATGGCGTATCTGGTGGCTTTGTGCCTTCTCCCTGCTGGCTATCATTGCACTCGTCATCTACCGCTCCTTCAAGGGTGATCCGGGTTACATCATTACCGCGGCGGAACTGGAACAAATGGAAAAAGAAGCCATGCGCCGGGAAGCACGGATAGGTAAACAGCAGCATCGCGTAGGCAGCGGCGTACTGGGCGAGGCGATCGCCTATGCGCGCTCCGATCTGCCGCCACTGGCTTCGCAGCCGGGTTCAACAGGGGGGTTGGATCACCGCAGTTGATGACACAACACACCGACAGGTGGTGGCGGGAATATCGGCCACCGTCAAGGAATGACAGATCGAGGAGTTTTTTATGAGTTCTCATGGCAGTAATGTGGACCCGAAAACGGCAGAATTATGGGATAAAAGTCACTATCAGCATGACGTGATCTCGACCCGTACTTTTGGTTATTTCATGTATCTGCTGAGTGACGGCATGCTGTTCGCGACACTTTTTGCCGCTTATGGCGTACTGAGCTACCAGCACAGTTATTCCGGCGGGCCCACCCCCGCCGACTTTGTAAAGCCTTGGTACACCTTTGCCCAGACCATGGCGCTGTTTGTCAGCGTGCTGTCTTATGGTTTGGCGATGAATGCACTCAAGCACAAGAACAAAAGCGGGGTGATCAACGGATTGCTCGCGGCCTTCGTGTTGGGTGTGCTGTTTCTGGCGCTGGATATCCATGACATGACCCATCTCGCGTCATCGGGTATCACCGTGGCGACCAGTGGCGGTATGTCGGCATTTATCATCCTGACCCAGGTGCATGCCGCCCATGTTTTCTTCGGGTTGATCTGGATTTTGGTGATGATGGCTCAGGTGCTGGCCAAAGGCTTCACCACGGATGTGGTGGGTCGTTTGCTGACGTTGCGCATGTTCTGGCATTTGCAGGCGATTATTTGGGTATTTGTGTTTGTGTTCGTTTATTTGTGGGGATATATGTCATGAGTCACGGTCACGATGATCCGACATTGCATCCGGAAGTACAGATGTCCACTTCCCGGGGATATTTTTCAGGGTTCGCGATTTCCAGCATCCTGATGTTCGTCGCTACTTTTTTGGTGGCATCGCATGCCGTGCCGCCATTCGGTCTGCTGATGGTCATCGCGGTCTGCGCGGGCATAGCGATTATTGCGCAGATCTACTTCCTGCTGCATATCGATGTTTCCGAACACAACATCTGGAATACCGTGGCGTTGGTGCTGTTCATGCCGCTTTTTCTGATTACCATCGGGTTGACCTGGTGGATGTTCTCGCAATTGTATCTGCGCACGATGATTATGCCTGGCATGATGCACTGACCGCACGAATTCCGGAGGTCCTAGCGTCATGTTAAAAGAAGGATTACACAGCGACGGCATTGGCGATCTTTCTGGTCGCCGGGCACGGCCGTCTTTTCTTCGCGACCTCTGGGTTCTGGCCAAGGCGCGGGTGGTTTCGCTGCTGGTATTTACCGCTGCAGTGGGCGAGATACTCGCCCCCGACGCCCTGTTGCACTGGGA
>Ga0172381_10002082_pt1 | contig 22708 bp, 21 predicted proteins | sample Leawel6488metaG_FD_119754 | JGI IMG/M metagenome (GOLD analysis project Ga0172381, IMG submission 119754) | Leachate microbial communities from a municipal landfill in Southern Ontario, Canada - Leachate well 64-88 metaG | ecosystem: Engineered > Solid waste > Landfill > Unclassified | place...
CATTTTTGCCATACGCTCAGGGTCGTTTATGCAATCCTCGATCATCTGCCTTAAGAGATCCGCGCTTAATTCATTCTCCTCAACAATAACTGCCGCTCCCGCCTTCTGGAGGATCAAAGCATTATTGAATTGGTGCCGATAGGCATAAGGATAAGGAATAATGATGGCAGGGACTCTAAAATAGATCAATTCCGATATTGTCGTGGCCCCCGCTCGGCAGACCACAAGGTCGCTTGCGCTATATAAATAACTCATGGAATTCAAAAATTTAAACAATTTCACTCCTGAGCCAACCTCAGTATAACGTTTTCTTAAGACATCGAAATCATTCTGGCCGCAAAGATGAACGGCTTGTAATCTGTGCCTGTAGTTGGTGATCGATACGGCCTTGGAAAAATCTTCATTGATACGGCTTGAGCCCTGGCTGCCGCCCATGGCCGAGACGGTAAATTTTTGCGAGTTGAAACCGAAAAAATAAAGTGCCTTGCTTCGCTCAACCAAAACCATGTTATTACGCAAAGGATTCCCCGTTACAACACATTTATCTTTATTAGACTTAAACCGAACGGCGCTTTGGCTGAATGATACGGCGACCTTATCAGCAAACCCGGCTAAAAAACGGTTAGCCTTGCCCGGTACCACATTCTGTTCATGGATCATGGTCCTTATTCTAAAAAGCCAGGCCCATAACAGTATTGGAACGCTGGATATGCTCCCGAAACAAACAACCTCGTCAGGCCGGAATCCAATCAGAATGATCAGGCTTTGCAGACTGCCTTTCAGAAAATTGAATATTGAGATCAAAATGCGCCAGACAGAACTAAGCCTGATGTTTTCAATGCTGACAAAAACTGTATTATAACCCGCGGTCTCGATATTATTGCGCTTTGAAGAATACGGTATAACCAAAAGAGTCTCCGCGCGCGGATCATTTTTTAGATTATCCAATAAACTCATAGCGGGAAATATGTGTCCGCCGCTGGCTCCGGAGGCGACGAGGATTTTCACCCCCGCACCAATTGATTTTTTTTCATTGGCTATACAACAATTGGTGCGGGGGTTCACGGATACTCTCCAGTGCGCGCGATATTAAGCAATATACCCAAACAAACCATATCAAATACAAAAGACGATCCGCCGTAACTTATAAACGGCAGAGGCAAACCCTTAGTAGGTAAAAGCGCGCAAGAAACCCCTATATTGATCGCTGCTTTAAGCGTTATCATCAGGACCAAGCCTAAACTTAAAAAATAGCTGAAGGCGTTCGGCGCGTTCTTAATGATCTTCAAGCCTAAATGTATGAACATCATGAATAAAACTATTACCCCCATTGTGCCTAAAAGGCCCAATTCTTCCCCGATTATTGAGAAAATGAAATCAGTATGCGCGGCCGGCAGATAAAATAGTTTTTGTTTTGACTGGCCCAGGCCCACCCCGAATAGTCCTCCTGAGCCTAAAGCTATCTGCGACTGGATTATTTGGAAACCTATTCCTCTTGGGTCAAGCCAGGGATTAATAAATGCCAGAATACGTTTGGCTCTATAAGGAACACTGAATACCAGTACATAAAGCGCGGGCAGGCTGGCCAGGAACATGGACAATATATACAACGGCCTGACCCCCGCGACAAAAAGCATTATTGTAACCACAATACCCAATGCCAGCGATGTGCCCAGATCCGGCTGAATAAGTATCAGAGCAACAACTCCGCCTAAGGCTAACATCGGCGGCAGGAATCCGCGCGTAAAGGACCTTATCTGACTTCCTTTCCTGGCAATAAAATCGGCAACGTATATTAAAGTGGCCAAAGTGGCCAGTTCAGACGGTTGAAAACTGAACATCTTGAACCTGAACCACCTGCGCGCTCCCGATACCTCTCTTCCCAATCCAGGGATCAACACAAGCAAAAGCAGCACAAAAGATATAGCCATCAAAGGTTTGGCGTAACGCCTTAATTTCCGATAATCCATGCCCATTATGAAAAAAGTAATTACCGCACCGATAAGCAAAAAGCTAAAATGCCTTTTGAAAAAGAAGAAGCTATCCTTATGCCTCTCCCAGGAATAGATACTGGAAGAACTATAGATCATTACCAGCCCTATACATATTAAAATTACCGCTACTGCAAAAAGGTCGATTCTGGTATTACGGGCCATATAAAGTTACGGGTTACGGGGTAGAGGTTGTGAATTTAAGGCTAAAGCCATTACTGCCTGTTTAAATACCCTTCCCCTTTCTTCAAAATTAGCGAACATATCAAAACTTGAACACATCGGAGAAAGTAAAACACTGTCTCCCGGCCTTGCTTTATCGAAAGCAAGGTTAATTGCCTCCTCTAATGTCTTGGCTCTTTCAATTTTAAAACTCTTCCCAAGCGCGTCATTTATCAGATCTGCGGCTTCGCCGATCGTAATTATCTCTTTAATTTTGCCCGCGCCCGGTTTTGATATTAAAGAATAATCTACGCCCTTATCTTTCCCTCCGGCAATAAGGATTACCGGTGACGATATATTGTTTATAGCCCAAACAGTTGATTCAGCTAAAGTAGCCTTAGAATCATTAATAAATCTTACCCCATTAACCTCAGCGACAAATTCCATCCGGTGCTCTAACCCTTTGAATTCACTGAACACTTTAACACAAACCTCTTTATCAATACCCAAAATAGAAGCCACAGCCATCACCGCCTGCTGATTCGGGTTATATTCCGAAGGCCTTGAGCCGAAAAATACAACTTTTGATCTTGCTTCTTCAGCTAATCCCTTCAAAACCCGGTCTTTATCATTAAGCACCAGATAATCTCCGGCATCCTGATTCGCAAAGATACGTTTCTTGGCATCCAGGTATTCCTGCATATCTTTATGACGGTCAAGATGATTGCGGTTAAAATTCAACACCACTGCAATATGCGGTTTAAATTGGGCAATATTTTCCAATTGGAATGAGCTAACCTCAAGAGAAACAAAATCCTCAGGCGCTATTTTTTCCACCTCGCCGGAAAAAGGATTTCCGATATTTCCGCAGACAAAAACTTTCTTGCCTGAAGCCTGAATGGCCTTGCCTATGAGAGTAGTCACCGTGGTTTTACCGCCTGAGCCGGTTACCGCGATCACAGTTGCGGGGCACAAAAGCCAGGCAGCTTCTATCTCGCTTAAAACAGGTATCGCGTATTCTTTAGCCCAAATAATAGGCTGGCTGTTCGCAGGTACTCCCGGAGACACAATAATAAAATCCCTGCTCTTGAAAAATTCCTTACTGTGTTTTCCCAATTCAACAGTTATGCCTCTAGATCTTAGTTCTTGCGCGGCTTCTCTGGTTGCCTCTGAATCCCGCGATTCAGTTACGCTTACTTTCGCGCCTAAAGAATAAAGCAGATTAGCACAGGCTATACCTGAACGGGCTAAACCAACCACAACAACAGATTTATCTTTAAAAATTTCTTTATTTCTCACCGGATCTTTAAAGTTGCAAGGGTAAAAAGGGCAAGCAGAGCCGCTACTATCCAGAATCTTACGATGATCTTATTCTCCTGCCACCCTAGGAACTGAAAATGATGGTGCAGCGGAGAACATTTGAATATCCGTCTTTTAAAAACCTTAAAAGAAAATACCTGTAATATCACGGAAAGCGCCTCAGCTACAAATATCCCTCCCACTATCACTAATAGGAGCTCTTTTCTGATCAACAAGGCCACAGTACCTAAGGCGCCGCCAAGGGCCAATGAACCCACATCGCCCATGAATATTGACGCCGGATAACAGTTAAACCAGAGAAAACCTAAACCCGCTCCCAGGATACTGGCGCAAAACACGGTCAGCTCCCCGGCTCCCCTGATATAAGGTATAAGTAAATAATCGCTGAATTTAATGTTTCCACTGACATAACTTAGGATACAAAACGGCACTGCCACCATTATTACACTGCCAATTGCCAGCCCGTCAAGCCCGTCAGTAAGATTAACCGCGTTAGACGTTCCGGTTATTACCAAAACAACAAATAGTATATAGAATATCCCCAGGTTCAAAGTGATATCTTTTAAAAACGGCACGTCTATGGCCACGCTGTTATTTGACGATAAATAGAGAATAGTACCGAGTATAAGCCCAAGCAATATCTGGCTGGTAAATTTCGCCGTAGCTGTAAGGCCTTTGGATTTCTTCTTTGTCTGTTTTATATAATCATCGATGAAGCCTGTGGCACCGAGCCAGATGGTGCAAAAAAGCGATAACAAAATAAACCTGTTGGTCATATCAGCCCAGAGAATGGTCGAGATTACTACGGCCAACAGGATAAATATCCCGCCCATTGTGGGCGTATCCTGTTTTGAGCTGATCAATTCATAAAGCTTTTGGCTCTCCTCTTTCTTGACGTTCTCTCCGATCTTCCAGCTTTTGAGCATCCGGATAACCAAAGGGCCGAACACCAGGCTTAATATAAATGCCGTCAATGCCGCCATTATTGCCCTGAAAGTAATATAACGGAAAATATTCAGTGACGCGAATGTTCCATGCAACGGATATAATAGATTATAGAACATATTATTTCTTCTTATGCTTGTTAAAGACTTCTTCCATCCTCATAGAGCGGGAACCTTTTACCAGGACGATATCGTCGATACCCGGCAATACTTTATCAAAAAGTATTTTACCGGCTTCGCGGGAATCTGCGCAGCTGAATAGATTTTTCTCATTCATCCCGGATTTCCCGGCCTCCAGAGCCGATATCCTGGATAACCGGCCTACCGTAATGAAAACATCGCTGATCTTTGCCGCCTTCTTTCCCGCCTTACCGTGAAAAATCTCTTTATCCGCTCCCAACTCAAGCATATCCCCCATAACGAATATTTTTCTTCCTTTGACTTTGATATTAGCCAAAGTATTAAGAGCATGCTCAAGAGAAAAAGGATTAGAATTATACGTATCATCGATCAAACACAGGTCATCAAACCTGACCATATTGCATCTACCTGGCGGAAAATCAAAAGAAGCAAGCCTTGAAATAATATCCTTATGCGCCAACCCGAAGATCCTGGCTACGGCTATAGCCGCGAGCGCATTCGCGACATTATGCAAACCGCGGTTTTTGATCTGATATCTATGCTTAGAATTTAGCAGAAATTCAGAGCCTCGGCTTCTTAATTCCAGCGCCGAACCCCTGAAATCAGCCTCACTTTTTATGCCAAAAGACACGCACGTATTCGCGCCTTTCGCTTTATTTATAAATTTAGATAGAAAAGGATCATCGGCGTTTAGTATCGCTATAGCCGGCTTTTTCAGCGATTGTAACAAACTTATTTTCTCAGTATATACGCCGTTCAGGTCTTTCAAAAATTCCAAATGGGAAGTCGCTATGTTAGTAACTACAGCCATATCCGGCTGACAGATAGCGGCTAATTCTTTGATCTCGCCGAAATGATTTGTGCCTAACTCCAGCACCGCGGCATCATGGCCGGCCCTTAGCTTCAACAAAGTCATCGGCACGCCGATATTGTTATTCTTCGTCCCCTCATTCTTAAGCACGCGCAATTTAGCCGATAACACATGGGCTATCATTTCTTTGGTCGTGGTCTTTCCGTTGCTGCCGGTGATAGCTATGACGGGGACAGAAAATCTCTTACGGTGAAATGCGGCTATATTCCCAAGCGCCTTAATAGTATCTTCTACTTCTAATACGGCCACCCCCTTTCTTACCGGCGACCGGCGACCGGCGACCGGCGACTTAATAATACACCTGGCGCCGTTTTTAACCGCCTGGGCGATAAAATCATGCCCGTCAAAATTATTCCCCTTTATAGCGATAAAGCAATCGCCGGGCCTGATATTACGCGAATCAATACAAATACCTTTGACCCGTTTTTGCCCATCTCCCCGCACCAGATCAGCGCAGCCTGCCTTTATAAGTTCCTGGACCGTAAACATTCTTTGGCTACCTCTCTGTCATCAAAATGAAATCTCTTATCCTTGATTATTTGATAATTTTCATGGCCCTTCCCCGCTAAAAGAATAATATCCCCATCCCGGGCCAAAGACAATGATTTTTTAATGGCGCCTCTTCTATCCTGAAGCACGCAATAATTTTTGCGATGAATGCCTTTTCTGATATCCCGGATAATATCCGCGGGGCTCTCTTCGCGGGGATTATCGCTGGTAATGATCACGTAATCGCTTAAACCCGTTGCGACTCTGCCCATCTTCGGTCTTTTAGACTTATCACGGTTTCCGCCGCAACCGAAGACCGTGATTATCCGGCGGCCGGGAAGGCTCTTAAGCGTAGTGATCACATTTTTGAGCGCGTCAGGCGTATGGGCGTAATCCACAAACACCGAAAATCCGCGCTCACCCTCTACCCTTTCTAATCTTCCGGGAACCGCTTTAAAGTCCGCTATTGCCGGCCTGATCTTGGAAATAGGTATTCCGGCTTTTAAGCAATAGGCAACCGCAGCCAATATATTGTAGACATTATGCCTGCCTATCAGATTGGACCTGACCGCAAAAACCCTGCCTTTCCAATAAATATTCATCCGGGTCTGATGCATATCAAATTTTATCTGCCCCGCGGTAAGGTCTGCCGGAGCGTCTATCGCATACGTGACGATCCTCGCCTTAGTTATCTTTTTCAACTTCCGGCCAAAATCATCATCGTTATTGATCACGGCTATAGCACCTTTCCTTAACCCTTTAAAAAGCAGGCTCTTGGCTTTAAAATATTGCGCCATGGTCTTGTGATAATCCAAATGGTCCTGAGTCAGGTTAGTGAATATCGCCGCTTTAAAATCGATCCCCAGCGTTCTTTCCTGATCCAGGGCATGCGAAGAAACTTCCATGATCACGCTATTCGCTCCGGCTATCACAAATCTGCTAAAAAGCGACTGTAATTCAAGCACCCCCGGGGTTGTATTCTTTGCCGCGAACTCACGGCCCTTGCAACGATAATTTATCGTACCGATCACCGCGGGAAAACAACCGGACGACCTTAATATGGCTTCAAGCAGATAAGTTATCGTGGTCTTCCCGTTTGTCCCGGTGACCCCGATGAATTTCAGCTGTTTGACAGGATCGTTAAAGAATTTAGCGGCCAATTCCAAAAGCGCCAGTTTGCTGTCGGAAACTTTTATAAGATCGACTCCTTTACAGCGGATTTTATCCACAGCATCCGGAGCATCAAACACCACCGCAAAAGCCCCTCTCTTCACCGCGTCCAAGATATATTTATGCCCATCGGCTGCCGGGCCTTTTACGGCTACAAATAAATAGCCACTTTTGACTTTCTTGGAATCACAGCTGATACCGCAGATATACCGGTCCGCGCCCACAACGAGCCGTCGACATACACTTAAAGAATTTATTAATCCGGATAATTTAATTCGACGCATAGGCCTCAGCCGGCAACTGTTTAGTCCTTAAATATTTTAAAACATCCGCGGCCACTTTCTTAAATACCGGAGCGGCAACTACTCCTCCGTAATAATAAGGGTGGGGTTCATCGATAGTAACCACGATAGCTATCAACGGCTCTTCCGCCGGAGCAAACCCGACGAACGAGCCAATGAATTTATTATGCGAATAGGCGCCGTTAGGTTCAAGCTTCTGTGCAGTTCCGGTTTTACCGGCCGCGCTGAACCCCTCCATCTTGGCCATCCTGCCGGTACCTTCCTCGATTACACCGGTAAGGATCTTTCTCATTCTGGCAGCGGTATCGGCTGAAATCACCTGTCGCGCCACAACAGGAGAAAAACTCTTGATCACCTGTCCGAATTTATCTTTAATACTTTTTACGATATAAGGTTTCATGAGTTTTCCGCCGTTAGCAATGGCTGAATAAGCGCAGACTAACTGCAAAGCGGTTACCCCGACTTCCTGGCCTATAGGGATCGCCCCGATGGATGTCTTAGACCAGAAACGCGGTTCTTTGATCGAGCCGTTTATCTCACCGGCCATATCAATACCGTTTTTTGAGCCGAATCCAAATTTCCTTACATATTTATAGACCAGATCGGGCCCGATCAGTTGCGCGATCTTGGTTGTACCGATATTGCTGGATTCCTCGACCACCTCAGTGAAAGTAAGCCAGCCGTGCGGCGTATGATCATGAAGCAGATGGTTCCCCACTCTATAAACCCCGTTCTCGCAAAAAAATCTATTCTGCTCATTGACTTTCTTTTCTTCCAGCGCGGCACTGGCGGTGACTATTTTAAAAACCGAACCCGGCTCAAACATATCGCATATAGCACGGTTGCGCACCTGGTCCTTATTTACCTTGGAATACTCGTTAAGATCAAACGTGGGCCGATTGGCCAAAGCAAGTATCTGGCCCGCATGGGGATCCATAACAATAATGCTGGCCCCCTTAGCGTGGTTATCACGGAATGAATTATCCAACTCCCTTTCCGCGATGTATTGGATGACCTCATCTATAGTCAACTCAAGGTCGTAGCCGTCTTTAGGAGCAAGCATTTTATCTTTCAGATCCAGTTTTTTCTGGCGGGCATCGCGTAAAAACAAAGCAAAACCATTCTTACCCTTAAGATATTTATCATAATAAAGCTCCAATCCCTCTAACCCTTGATTATCCAATCCGGCAAAACCGATTATCTGGCTGGCAAGGTAAGCATTCGGATAACAACGCTTGCTCTCCTTGATAAAGTCTACGCCTTTGATCTTAAGCTGCTTGACCTGCTGAGACTGGGCGGATGAAATCTTACGATCAATCCAGACAAAAGATTTTTTACGGTTCAGTTTATTGCGCAGGGATGATTCGCTTATATTCAGGATAGCCGGAAATTGCCTTATCGCGGCCATTTTATCCTTATCCTTCATTTCATTTGGAGAAGCATAGACAGAATCAGCGGATATATTAACCGCCTCGGGTTTCTGGTTACAATCATAGATCGTGCCCCGACGAGCTTCTAATTCCACAAAAAGGCTATGCTGTTTTTTACCTATATTAGCAAGGAAACTGGCGCGGAAAAATTGCAGATACATGAGCCGGATAATGCAGAAAATCAGGAAGATGAAAAAAACTAAAAAAACCGCTTCAAGTTTACGGCGGTAGCTGCTTGTGTTATACACTTTTTTGGAGGACTTTTTTGTTATGCGGTCTACCTCCACACAAATTGCTGTTTAGCCGAGCTAATAGTTCAATTGGTGCGGGGGTAAATCTATTGGTTAACGGTCATTGCTTCAGCCTGTCTCTTAATGCCAAAAATACGAGCTAAAACATTTTGCCGACCGGAAATATTGTCCACTACTTTAGGCCTTAAGGCTCCTTTAGGGTAAACCATTGTCAACATCTGGAACCTGTCAGGCATTTGAAAATCTGTGTCGCCGCTTACCTTAACGCCTATCCGGGTAAGCGAAGTATTCTTAGCTATATTGTATCTTAACAGAGTATTCTTATCAAGCAAATCCTGAGCTACAGACATGTTCTTCTGATTGACATAAGCCATGCGGTAGATCTCAGTCTGCTGCCAGGTATACAGCATGAAGAAAAGGGTGACAAAAACAACATTGACCAGGAACTTTGACATTTTCATTTTATAGCCTTTGTGCAACCCTTAATTTTGCGCTTCTTGACGCCGGATTAACCATGACTTCTTCTTGCGAAGGAATCAGAGGCTTAGGAGTAATGATCTTTATCTGACCCTGCTTGGCGAATTCTTTAAAACGAAGCTTTGCGATCCTGTCCTCCAGGGAATGAAAGGAGATCACGCATATCCTGCCTCCCTCCTTAAGCAGCCCGACAGTTTTGTTAAGCCCCGCCTCCACTGCCTCCAGCTCCCGATTAACTGCTATGCGTATTGCCTGAAATGTACGAGTTGCCGGATGTATACGGTAATGCCTGAATCTTGCCGGGATCGCCCGTACAACTATATCTCTTAACTGATGCGTAGTGGTTATTGGCTGATGCTGCCGCGATACAACCACCTGACGAGCTATACGGTTATGCCATCTTTCTTCACCAAAAGTCCAGAGCACCTGAGACAACTCATCTTCGTTCAAGTTATTCACCAGGTCATACGCGCTTATATAACCGGACTTATCAAACCGCATATCCAACGGGCCCTCTTTCTGGAAACTAAGGCCGCGGCTCGCGTCTTCAAGCTGAAAAGTTGATAATCCCAGGTCGAAGACCACTCCGTCTATCTTCTCAACCCCCAGCTTCGTTAACGCGCTATCAATATCTAAAAAATTAGAATGAACAAAACTGATCGCATCACGATAAATACTTAACCTGCTTCGCGCCACTGCAAGCGATGCCTCATCGCGATCCATGCATATCAGCCTGCCGCCGGGTTGAATACGCTCGGCGATCAGCTCGCTATGCCCACCGGTCCCGGTTGTCGCGTCTACTATTATCTTTCCGGGTGAAAGCTCAAGATACTTTATTATCTCTTGAGCCATGACCGGCACATGCAATTTAGTTTCCACTGATACTCCGGCCCCGTCAGGCATCCATTAACTTCTCTGCTATCTCTTCAAATGATTGCCGGGAATTACCGTAAAATTCGTTCCATTTATCCTGCGACCATATTTCAATACGGTTAGACACCCCGACAATGGTCACATCTTTTTTTATTTCAGCGTAATCTTTTAAATATTGAGGCAATAGTATCCTCCCCTGCCTGTCAGGAACAGCCTCCTGCGCTCCGGAAAAGTATAAACGGTTAAAAGTACGGGACTGCTGTTTAGTAAATGATATCGCCCTGAATTTATTTTCCTGAACACGCCACTCTTCTTCAATGAACATAAACAGGCACTTATCCAACCCGCGGGTAAGAAAAAACTTTTCAGCGAAATTATTTTTAGCTACTTCTCTGAATTTAGCAGGCAAAATAAGCCTGCCTTTGCGGTCTATAGAATGCAGGAATTCCCCATAAAACATATTTAACCCCTCTCCACTTTGCACCACTTTCTTCCACTACGTAACCCAGTATAGATAAATAAAATATCTTTGTCAAGAAAAATATTTCTCTAACCTGAGTGATTACAACAAGTAGTGTATTTTTAATCTGGGATTGGCACATCTTGTGGTACATCTAGGGGAGGGAAAATCGTGTTTTAGTTAAAAAAATGTCTTTTTTAACCTGTTTTATTAAGTCCTCCTTTGAATTAAACCTCCTTTCTTTTCTAATAAAAGTAATGAATTGTATCTCGAGATCCTTTTTATAAAGGTTCTTTTTTAAATTAAAAATATGCACTTCTACATGCCGATTTCTATCCTGCTTCACATTCAGGGTCGGCCTTGAGCCGATATAACATATTCCTTTATAATTCTTCCCCGCGAAATTTATCCGCACTGAGTATATCCCGTTAGGGGGCAGTATTTCATGATGCGGGTTGATATTCGCCGTCGGAAATCCGAATTTACGGGCTAAGGAATTTCCCCTGATAACAGTACCGAGCACCGTCACGGGCTTACGCAGCAGTTTCCCGGCATTAGCCAGTCTCCCCCGCGTAATTAATTTCCGGATATAAGTGCTGCTTACCGGTATCGATCGTTTTTTAATTACGCTAAAAACTTTAAGCTTATACTCAAGCGGACGCGAGAATTTTTTTAATAGGCCAACCGATCCGGCGGCATAACGGCCAAACCGAAAATTCTTTCCCACGCAAATATATTTCGCGCCTATTTTGCCTACTAGGATCTTTCGGATGAATTCTTCCGCCCGGATGGACGCGAATTTAGGAGAGAAATTAACCACAATGCAGGCATCAATACCTAATTGACTGATCAGATAAAGCCTGTGCTTAAGCGAGTATAGGCTTTTTTGTTTTTGCGGATGAGGCCAAAAAGTAACGACTACGGACGTACCATTATTCCGCCTGGCAATATTAACCGCGCTTTTTAAAATATGCTGATGCGCTAAATGTACTCCGTCAAAAACCCCCAGCGCCACAACGGGATTCTTGAACTTACGCGCGTGCGCAATGCCATGGATTATATTCACAGCAAATTTTCCCTTACCTTCTGCAAAACACGCTTTCTTACCGTTTCGATCTTGCCTTTAATAGTACAGCCGCTTGCGGCCTTATGCCCGCCGCCCCCGAAGGATTTCGCGATCGCGTTAACATCAATTTTCCCATGAGACCTGAAATTAACCCTTACTTCTTTTCCGGGCCCCAGGTTCTCCTTAAATAATACCACCACATCAACGCCTTTAACCGAGCGGCCAAAGCTCAATACGCTTTCGCTAAGGTCAAAATTCAACTTTCTATGCTTTAACAGATTATGCTTGATCTGGAACCAGACCACCCTGCCTCCTTCAATCCTTTTCATTCCGGGCAGGATACTAGCTAACACTTTCAGGTCATCGTAAGGCACATTTTGATAAAGCCGATTATAGACTTCAGCGGGATTGACGCCTTTTGAGACCAGATCCGAAACTATTTTAAAGGTCAACGCGGTAGTATTGGTATATTTAAATGAACCGGTATCCGTCATAATGCCGGCATACAGGACAAGCGCGGAATCCTTATCAATAGGGACTTTTAATTTCTTATAAAGCTTGTAGATCATCTGCGTGCAAGACGCGGCGTCTTCAACCCAGTTTATCGCGCCAAAATACTGGTTACTGATATGATGGTCGATATTCAATATAGGTTTACCGGCGCTGAGCCTATGGACCTCGCCTGTGCGATGAAGATCAGAACAGTCCACCGCCACAAATACGTCAAATTCGATCTCCCCTGAACGATGGTCATATTTCTTAACCGACTCTACTTGCGGAAAAAATTCGTGGCCATAGGGAATATCGTCTTCATTAACGATCACAGCTTCTTTGCCCAGGGCCTTAAGCAGGCGATAAAATGCCAGCTCTGAACCCAACGCGTCAGCCTCAAGATTGACATGGCTGGAAATAAGAAACCTCTTGTTCTTTTTTATGCAGTTAATTACTTTATTCAGGCTCACCCCGCCCTTCCTTTCCCCGTCATATCTCCTTCGTCCGAAGGGCAGGACTCACCATTTTTTTTCTTTTCTGTTTTATCCCCGCCTTCATTATCCGCAGAAGATCCCGGTAATTTTTTTATTTCTTCCAGAACTTCTTGTATATGCACGCTATACTCAGTTGAAATATCCTCCCTGAATGACAACTCAGGCGATAGCCTTAAGTTAATCCTCTCTGAAACAAGTTTGCGGATAAAACCACGCGCCGAATCCAGGGCTATTTTAGTTTTCTTACGGTCCTCTTCCTTACCCAAAACGCTAAAGAAAACTTTAGCAAAACTTAGGTCAGGGCTAACCTGCACCTGCGTTATAGTGACAAACCCAAGCCGCGGATCCTTCATCTCATCATGCAGGATGCAGCTCACTTCTTTTTTAATAGCCTCGGCAACGCGCTCTTGTCTGCCCATCTTATATCAGCTCCTTTTTTCTTACATTTGTCATTATAAGGCCTGCGCCCCAGACCTTGTCATTCTGAGGAGCATTTTGTGCGACGCCTGCCTGCCGCTAGACAGGAAGAACCTATCTTCTCAGAATGACTTATGTTTTTTAATAATCCTTCTGACTAATTCCAGCTCTTGCGCTTTGTCTTTGACTTTATTATCCAACTTGGCATCAAGCACATGCTTAAATATCTTTTGATAATGCGACCCGGGCACAAGCCCCAGCCGACACAGGTCATTGCCAGAAATATGTATGCGCGTAGTGCTTAATCTCCTGAAAAAATGATCCACATTGGCATTTAAAACTTTTTCCGCGTAACGGGCCCTGAGCATAACGATTACTTCGTAACTTTGCGGCTCAAGTAAATTATAGATACCAGAAAACTTAATATTTTTATCACTAAGCTTTTTAATGAGGCCCCGAGGTATTTCCTTATAAGCGATTATTCTTTTTTCTTCGCCTTTGCGAAAAACAAATTTTCTGCAGACCTCCGCGGTATTTTTCAGGCTTAAGCGATCGACAAGGGCGCAAAAATAGATCAGCCAGGAATCCAACCGGCGCAAGCCCGGATAATTTTCGCTGAAACCCGATATCAACTCCGAGATATCTTTGAGCAAGGCGAAATCAGCGTTTTTCAACTTCAAAGAACTATTGATAAAACTTAACCCCACTAGCCCATTCAGCCTTTTTAAGGCGCGGGCCGGATCTTTTTCTTTTAAAAGCAAAATGATCTCGTCTCTTACGCGCTGAGGTTCAACAACCTCAAGCATATCAAGCTTAACCGAATCCTTTAAAAGCGCTAAGGTATGCGGCTCGATCTTAAAACCATACCTTTGCTCAAAACGTATTGCCCTTAAAAGGCGAGTAGGATCATCGATAAAACTCAGATCATGCAAAACCCGTATTCTTCTTTTTTCCAGGTCAACCTTACCGTTAAAATAGTCTATAAGCCTGCCGAAATTCTGTCCGGAAATATCAATAGCCATGGAATTGATGCTAAAATCCCGGCGAGCCAGGTCATCCTTAAGCGAACTGGGTGAAACAACAGGCAGACAGGCGGATTCAGGGTAACATTCTTTCCGGCTGGTCGCAAAATCGATCTTTTTATGGCAAAACGCGATCGTAGCGGTGCCAAACCTTTTATGGACCACTATCTTGGCCTCAAACTTTTGGGCCAGATTCTGGGCTAATTTTATAGCATCTCCGTCAACGGTAAAATCAAGGTCAAAATTCGGCTCTCCCAGGAGCAGATCCCTGACAAAACCTCCCACAAGATAGACCGACACGCGCTCTTCAACGGCCGCCTGCGAAACCATATGAATAATATTTTTAAGATCTTGCGGTATTTTATCTAAACATTGTTTCATGTTATAATCTTAGCGGTAATTTGGTATTATTGGTATTTATTTGTAGTATTGGTATTATTTTCACTATTTTTTCCATATACTAAGGCCTTGGATGATACATTTTATGTATAGACTTCAACCTATCCTTATTAATATGCGTGTATATCTGAGTAGTGGAAATATTGGCATGCCCCAACATCTCCTGTACCGAACGTAGATCCGCCCCTCTTTCTAAAAGATGCGTGGCGAAAGAATGGCGCAGGATATGCGGGCGGATAGACTTTTTTATCCGGGCCAATAGAGCATACTTCTTTATTATTTTCCATAAAGATTGACGGGAGATCTTTGCTCCTGAACGGCTCAGGAATAAATTTTCGCTTTGCTTGTTCTTTAATAATTTAGGCCGGCTTTCCGATATATACTTGTTTAAACTGGCAATGGCTTTTTTGCCTAAGGGGATAACCCGCTCTTTATTGCCTTTCCCCACGCAGCGTAAAAATCCGATATCAAGATTTACATTGTTAATTTTCAGATTTACCGCCTCTGAAACACGCATCCCCGTAGCATAGAGCGTTTCCAAAAATGCCTTATCCCGCATCCCCTGGACGGCCCTGATATTCGGCGCATTTAAAAGAGCCTCCACCTCATTTAGGGATAAGGTCTCCGGGATCTTCTTCCATATGCGCGGAGTTTCAATTAGGCTGGTCGGATCGCTCTTTAATATCCGCTCCCTCACTAAAAATCTATAGAATACTTTTATCGCGGCTAATCTACGCGAAATAGAACTAGGATTAAGGCCTTTATCTTTCTGAAAAAGCATGAATTCCGTAACGTCATTACGCTTGGTGCCGGATACGGCTGCGATATTACGATCTTTTAAAAACATCGAAAAAGAGTTAAGATCATCATGATAAGAAGAAATGGTATTGGCTGCCAGGCCCCTTTCCACGGATAAGTAAGATAGAAAACTGTCGATCAGTTCATTCATAAATTATTTGCCTGAAATCGCCCGCCATTGCTGCCTGGGCGGGTTTAAATTCATAGACAGCTTTTGGCCTGCGATCTTCTCACAGCTTCGTTTGCCTAAATCGCCTACTCATTTAGAAACGGATTATTTTCTTTTTCCGCTCTGATAGTTGAGCTTGGGCCGTGCCCGGGATACACCACAGTCGAATCCGGCAGCGTCAAAAGCTTACCCTTGATAGCTTTTACCAGCTCTTCGTGGCTGGCCCCGGGAAAATCAGTCCTTCCCACGCTATGGAAAAACAATGAATCTCCGCTGAATAAAATATTTTTTTCAACACCCTTAAGCAACAGGCTTATTCCTCCTGAGGTATGACCCGGGGTATGCAAAACCTCAAGTTTTATGTTCCCAAGCCCTATTATATCACCATCTTTGATTTCTTTTGCTTTAGCTTTTACGGCTAAAGGCCCCGAAATAAAACCCGAGAGATTCCTCACAGGGTCCTTCAAAAGAGGCGCGTCGCTTTTATGTATATAAACCGGCAGGCCGAATTCGTCGTCACAACCGATATGATCGGCATGGCCGTGCGTATTGATAATGATCCCTGGTTTTAACTGATGTTTATCAAGAACGAGCTTGATCTTATTGTAATCAGCACCCGGATCGATTATCACGGCTTGGCTTCCGACAGATTCCGCCAATATATAGCAATTTACCTCTAACGGCCCGACGCATACTTTTTCAATGATCATAACAGCATTGCCTTGATCTTAGAAAAGGATAGATCGCGCAACATATCTCTTTTTATCCGTTCGGCGGCATAACGGTTAAAAGAAGTGCTTGAATTATACATATCCTTGGCAACGGAATCCTTTAATTCAGTCAGCTTGTTCAAATAAATATCTATTTTTTTCTTACCCTCGTCATTCAACATTTTTTTCATATCCATAGTGTTACGTATGGCCTGATCGGCAGACTTAACCTGTCTCTTATAATTTCCTGACGGATTCAAAGCTTCGATAAGCTCATCCATCCAGGACTTCCAGAATAAAAAAGACTGGCGGTAAAGTTCTTCTTTGGATAACCCCGGGCCCTTGTACTCTTCCGGAGACAAGACCAGTTCTACCGGCTCATCGCTTTTTTTAGACTTACGGGTGAATTTGCGCACAAACGCGTCACACCCGATCAGATTAAAAATAAGGAAATATGCTACCAGAACAAGAGCCGTCCTGGTGACTAGTGACTGGTGACTGGTGACTTTCATTTTATCATCTCCTTTCCCGCCATTCTATCTATTATGGGCGGGATCCCGCACTTCATTTAGAAGAAATGAGGCGGGAGAATTTATTTTCATCGATTATTTCTACACCAAGCTTCTTAGCTTTATCCAGTTTAGAGCCGGCATTTTCACCGGCAACGACAATATCCGTATCCTTGCTCACCGATGAAGAAGCATCTCCACCCATCCGCCTGATCATATCCTGCGCCTGGCTACGGCTGAACTGAGTAAGCTCGCCGGTAAATACAACGGTCTTTCCGGTGAATGCTGATTTTTTGATAATCCTTTCTCCTTCTTTCATGTTTAACCCGGAATTTCGAAGCTTTTTGATCAATAAGCAGGTTGATTCCTGTTTAAAAAACTCTGCCACTGAATCAGCCATAACCGCGCCTATTTCGTAAATCGCCTCGAAATCTGTTTTCTTAGCATGGATGATACCGTCAATATCACGGAAATGCCCGGCTAAAGTATAGGCTGCTTTTTCTCCCACATGCCTAATGCCTAACCCATAGATCAGGCGGGATAAAGGCTGCCGTTTACTCTTCTCTATAGCATCAATGATATTCTGCGCTTTCTTCTCTTTAAATAATTCTAATTTTAGAAAATCTTCTTTTTTCAAATAATAGATATCCGCAAAATCATTGACCATTTTCTTCTGCACCAGCTGCTGAACCAAAGACTCGCCCATCCCTTCAATATCCAGGCAATCACGGGAAGCGAAATGGACTAAACCGCGTTCAAGCTGGGCCGGACAAGAAGGATTTATGCAGCGAAAAGCCACGTCCTCTTCTTTTTCTTTTACTATTTTTAAACCGCACGCGGGACAGTTCTTTGGCGGATGAACCACGGATCTCCCCAGGCTCTTGACCACCTTAACCACTTTCGGAATAACCTCGCCCGCCCTTTCGATCAGGACCCGGTCGCCGATTTTTATATCCAACCGCCTGATCTCATCAAAATTATGTAAAGTGGCATTACGTATGACCACGCCGGAACATTCAACGGGTTTTAATTCCGCGGTAGGAGTGATCACGCCGGTCCTGCCTACGTTAAATTTTATATCCACAACTTCGGTAGTTGCCTGGCGTGCAGGAAATTTATAAGCCACTGCCCAGCGCGGGCTCTTCAAAGTAAACCCCAGCCTTTTTTGCTGGGAAAAATCATTAACCTTTACCACTATGCCGTCGATATCATAGCTAAGGCTATCGCGTTTCTCCTGCCATTTATCACAATAATCTTTTATCTGGCTTATATTTAAACAAAGCTTGGATTCAGGATTAGCCCGAACCCCCCAGGATCTCAAATGACTCAGAAAATCCCATTGAGACCTGATTTCAGCGCCTTTATATTCTCCCAAAGAATGAGCAAAAAAATTCAGCCTGCGCCTGGCAACCACTGCCGTATCTAATAATTTTAACGAACCGCTTGCCGCATTACGCGGATTAGCAAAAAGCGTTTCCCCCGCGTCCTCTCTTTCCCGGTTTAACAGGCTGAATTCCCTTCTATCCATATAGACTTCGCCGCGTATCTCCATCAATTCAGGAAAATTTCCCCCTCTCAGGATCAAAGGTATAGCCCGGATAGTCCGGATATTAGCAGTGACATCTTCTCCGGCTTCTCCGTCACCCCTGGTAGCGGCAGATGCTAACCTTGAAAGCTGATAAGTAAGATTAGCGCTTAAGCCGTCGATCTTTAATTCAACAACATACTCGATCTTCTGCCCGGCAAGCCCCTTATGCACGCGGTCAATCCAATCCTGAAGCTCATCAAAAGAATAAGTATTATCTAAAGAAAACATTTTCTGCCGGTGCTTGGCCGTTTTGAATCCTTCCAGCACCTGGCCGCCTACGCGCGCGGTAGGGGAATCCGAACTTCTAAATTGCGGATATTCAGCCTCCAAATCAAGCAAATCACGCATTAAAACATCATACTCTTTGTCTGAAATCTCCGGCTGTGAAATGACATAATAAAGATAGTCATGCCGGAATATCTGCTGCCTTAATTTCTCGATCTTTTTTTTAATTTCTTGAGGAGCTTTAGTCATTTGGCAAGGAAAATGGAATGGATGATATTTCGCGGATATTATAACACATTAGAATTTAACGACAAAATCTTTGGATTTATCTTCTGTTTCAAGCCACTGAATATCCGCGTTATCTATATAGCGGGAAAATTCACGGTCTATTCTAGCTAACATGTCCTTCAATGTATACTCATCAGCCTCAGCTACCAGCTCAACCCCGCCTCCGGAAGTATTCTTAACCCAGCCGGTAATCTCCAACTCATGAGCAATGTTTATACAGGTAAAGCGAAACCCCACGCCCTGCACATTGCCGGAATAAAGAACATGGACCTGTTTTTTGGCCATAGCAAATTTATCGGGGGAGAGAGATTTGAACTCTCGGCCTCTTGGTCCCGAACCAAGCGCTCTACCAAGCTGAGCCACCCCCCGTAATTTTATGAAATTAGTATATCAGAAATCAAAAAATAAGGCAACATTTTATGCTGCCCAAAGTTAACATAAGTCTTTTTGCCAATATCAGGATGAAAAACTTCCCCGAATTTGTAGTAAGTTTTTCATATAATGTGTTATTTTCTAACGAGTTAAGATAAAATTTTATGGGTTAGGTTAAATTACTGCTTATAACTTTAGCTTATTATATTGTAGACACGGAAAGTATTAAGGCAATTAAAATAACATCAATTTCTTTTTGATCTCCTCGGGCCAGCCCTCATCAATAGAAGTATCCCCATATTCGATATTTAAAACTACAAAATTGTCACCATCATATTCAAAAGTCACTTTGATCGGCGTAGAGACCGTATAATAAAACATACTTCTATCAGAAGCGTTGGGAGAATGGGTGCGCTCAACATAAAGCTTTTCTACGGCATTCAAATGGGCGGCATGAATAGCGACTAAAGACGAGGTCTTAACAATATCAACCCTGGCCCCGGAATAAACATAATCTCTTAGATAATAATCATATTTTATGCGCGGACCAAATTCAAATAATGATTCCCAGTTTTGATCAACTAATCTATTGAGTTCAGAATTTCTTTTTTGCGACTGCGAAAATATCCAGTCCGCCTTTGCCTGCTCCGACTTTAGCTTAAGTTTTTTTGTTAATTCCTCTTGCTTTTGCTCCTTCTCTCTATCCGCCCTGGACATCGCCTTCTTAAGAGCATCTTCAACCTCAATCGGAGATAATATCCCATCATCCGGATCCGGAGCTCCGGAATCCTGAGAAAAACCCGGCCTTAACCCGGATAAACTTATAATAAGGATCAATGACAATAAAAACACGGCCCTAAAGGACATTATCAATACCCTCCTTTTAAAGAGTAGCCTTGTTTCTCGCCCTTAGCTAACATATCAAATTCGACATTCACTTTAGCTGACGGGCCTTTAAACATAAATGTCGTATTCTTAAAAGTGCGCGGAATTATATAAACGCTGAATACCGAAGATTTTTTTTCCATTATAGTCAGGCTTACTCCGTCGACCGCGATCGAACCCTTAGGCAGGCAATAACGCATAAACTTAACCGGAACGGCTATTTCAAAACAAAGATTTTCATTACGGTAAGTTTTACTGCGCACGAGCCCCATGCAATCAATATGTCCGGAAACGAAATGACCGGATATCCTATCTCCCATTTTAAGCGCCCGCTCCAGATTAACCTTATCGCCGGCCTTTAAAATACCGACACTGCTCACTGACATCGTCTCCGGCATTGCCTCAAAACTCAAAAGGCCCTGCTGATTTTTTACCAACGTCAAGCATACTCCGTTTACCGCAATACTGTCGCCAAGCGAAATATCCTGAGCGCATTTATCCGCCAGGATCTCAATTAAAGTGATCTTTGAGCGCCTGGAAATATTTTTAACCATTCCTAACTCTTCTATAATTCCACTAAACATAACCTTCCACCAGAATATCCTCAGCTATACGCCTTACGGAAACATGTCTTAATTTTACCGCCCTATCGATCCGCGCAACGCCCTTGCCCATTACTGAGCTAGTTGCGTCTTTTCCGCCGATTATCTTAGGGCTGATATAAAATATCACCTTATCGACCAGTTCTTCATCAAACAAAGAACCGACGAGCATGCCTCCGCCTTCCACCAGAATAGTGACGATCTCCATCCGGGCAAGCTGCTTCATCATGTTTTTGAGATTTACCTGCCCATTCTTATCTTTGACTTCCAGTATCCTGGCCTTTTGGGATAAGGCCTTTCTGTTTTGCGTTTCCTGGCCCGACTTTGAAGCTAGAGTGACAATAATGACTTCAGAATTGTTAGAAAAAATGTTCGCGTCAGGCGGAGTGCTTAAACGGCTATCGATTATAATTTTTACAGGCTGCTTTTTGGAAGACCAGGCGTTAAGCCGCGGATCATCCCGTAAAACCGTGTTTACTCCGACCATTATCGCGTCGAAAGATGAACGCATCCGGCGGGAAAACTGGCGGGATTGATCAGAAGTGATCCATTTGGAATCTCCGGTACGAGTGGCAATTTTACCGTCTAAAGACTGACCGGATTTCACCGTAATAAACGGCTCTCTTTTTGTTATAAATTTTATAAAGGATTCATTGATCTTTTTAAGCTCTTCTTCCAGCAAGCCAACTTTAACTTTTATTTTATTCTGGCGCAGGATCTGAATGCTTTTCCCGTTGTTCACGGGATTAGGATCAAGCATACCCACTACCACTTCTTTTACGCCAGATTGGATTATTTTATGCACGCACGGCGGAGTACGGCCATAATGCCCGCAGGGTTCTAACGTAACATAAAGCTTTGCTCCTTCTGCGTTTTGGCCGGCATTGTCAAGCGCGATAATCTCAGCATGGGCAGTTCCGCATTTTTTATGAAAACCCCGGCCAACAATCCTGTTGTTTCTTACGACCACTGCCCCGACTAAAGGATTAGGCGAAGTCTTTCCCCTGGCTTTAAGCGCCAGGTCGCGCGCGATCTTCATATAATAGATATCATCTTTCTTCATAACTTGGACTGCGCCGCCTTAAGCGCCTCCACTAAAGCGTAAGGGATCTTGATCGAACCGATCTTTATCTTTGGCTTTGCGTCTCCGTGGCAATCCGAACCGCCGGTAACCAGAAGGCCATACTCTTTGGCCATACGCAGGTAAGCGTTGATCATAGACTGGGAATGTTCCGTGTAATACACCTCTAGGCCCATGATCCCATATCCAATAAGTTCAGGAATAAGCTGGTCATCATAAAGCGTAAAAGGATGCGCCAGAACCGGTATGCCCTTAACTGATTTGATCAGGTCGATCGCCTGACGGACGGTTAATTTAAATCCGGACACATAACCCGGGCCATTCACCCCAATAAACCTGCGAAAAGCCTCTTTAGTATTGGAAACAATTTTTTCTTTAACCATTGCCCGCGCCACATGCAGCCTGCCCACAGTACCAAAACTGGCTAAAGCGAATATTTTCTCCGGACTCAGAATTATACCGATTTCTTTTAATTTATCGGTTATCTTATGGATGCGCTCAATACGGTTTTGCTTTAAAAAATCCAGTTTTTCCTTAAAATTACGGTTAGCATGGTCAATGAGGTAGCCGAGGACATGTACTTCCCTGCCGTTATGGTCTGCGGTAAGTTCTATTCCGGGGATTATTTCAATATCAAATTCTTTTGCTTCGTCAATAGCCGGCCTTATTGCCGCGACAGTATCATGGTCAACTATAGATATAGCTGACAG
>Ga0172381_10002083_pt1 | contig 22706 bp, 19 predicted proteins | sample Leawel6488metaG_FD_119754 | JGI IMG/M metagenome (GOLD analysis project Ga0172381, IMG submission 119754) | Leachate microbial communities from a municipal landfill in Southern Ontario, Canada - Leachate well 64-88 metaG | ecosystem: Engineered > Solid waste > Landfill > Unclassified | place...
CAGCGGATGGCTCACACAACTTCCTGCACCATATTTTGCAACGGCCAGCCAAAAAATAATTGATGTTATGAAAGACTGTACGATTAAAGGAATTACCATATCTGCCTCGGGTTTTTACGGTCCACAAGGCAGGGTGCTAAGGTTGCCTTTGGCTATCCCGGATATGATTAACAGATTTGAGACATTCAACTACAATGGCAACAAAATTACGAATTTTGAAATGGAAGGTTCTGCAATAGCCGGGTTATCTGCACTTTTGGGTCACGATGCCGCAACTGTTTGCTGTATAATTGCAAACAGACACCTTCACGAAAGTCAGCCTGATTATAAAAATTTTATAAAGAAATTAGTAGAACTATCACTTGATAGATTGATTAAACTTTAGTTTATGAAGATAGACCCTGAGATAATCTCCTTGATGTCTTTAATGGACGACCCTGACTTAACTGTCAGAGAGGCAGTAAAAAACAGAATTCTTACAAGAGGCGAAATTGCAATCGAGCAACTCGAAACGCTTGCCGGGAAAGAGAACTTTGGGGAGAGGCGGGTTTTTTATATGGAATACATAGAAGATTTAAAAGAGGAGATAATTAACGAGAGAATTGTAATCTATCTCAAATCTCCGGATCCAATGCTGGTTGACGGTCTTTTTCTCATTTCAAAAACTGTCGAAAGCACTCTGGACGAGTATAATTTTTATAGCACCGTAGAGATGCTTGCAGATGAGATAAGCATAGAGTTATCTGAGGAAAAAACTGCCATAGAAAATGTTAAAATTTTTAATTATCTATTTTTTAACAGAATAGGTTTTAAACATTGTGATACACTAATTCAAAAAGAGGAGAACGCTCTGATTCACACTGTAATTAATTCCAGAAGCGGAAATTCCGTAACAATTTCGCTGATCTATTTTTTACTCTCCAGATCTGTAGGATTGCCGATTTATCCGCTGTGCTTTCCGGGAGGCTTTGTTCCGGTTTATATGGATAATAATAAGATACTTTTTTACCTTAATATTTTCAAAAGGGGATCTATTTTTCTGGAGGACAGCCTTAAGCAATTTTTTGATGATATTGGGCTTTTGTACACTACAGAAAGTCTGAAAATTGAGCAGGATAAAGCTTTGGTGTCTATTTATGCTGAATTGCTTAATTATTTGTATAAGTCACAGGGCAAAAACAGGCTGTCTGAGAAAATGGAGAGAATTCTATCTGTTTTTGGTGAAAGTAGGTACCTCTGACCAAAAAAGTAAAAACCTCCATAATCACATAGATTACAGAGGCTTTGAAGTTTTAGTATTAGGTTAAGTAATAGCTAATAACTAATGTTATACAAATATAATAAAATATTTTAATATTGATTACAAATCTGTTTATTGCTAAAAGATTGTGGAGGAAAGGTGCCGCAGAAAAGAGAGGTTTGACTGGTTCCAGTTCGCTGATTGCCGGGTTTTCAGTTGCTGTGAGCGTGTTTGTAATGGTACTGGCTATTGCTGTTTCAGATGGTTTCAAACACGAGATAAGAACCAAGGCAATCGGTTTTTCCGGCGAGATCATCCTGAACAGCCCCGGAGTAGAATCCACGACAAATCTATTCCCTATAACGAACGATCTCTCATACATCAATGATTTAAAAGCGTTGCCGGAGGTCAGAACCATCCAGAGTTTTGCATACAGGTCGGGAATGCTTAAGAGTGGCAATCAGATACAGGGTGTAATATTAAAGGGTATAGGTGAAGGATATGATTGGAAATTCTTCTCTTCCTCCCTGTCGCAAGGTAGATTGCCTGATTTTTCCGGTGCAACGGCAAGCAAAGAGATTATCCTGTCTGAAAGACTTGCAGAAATGATGGGATTTTCTGTGGGCGATGCTGTACAGATCTATTTTATAGACAAAACCATTCGTGTAGGGAAATACAATTTAGTTGGTCTTTATGACGCTCAACTGGAAGATATTGATAAAACATTAATTATCGCAGATCTTAGAGAGGTGCAAAGGTTGAACGGATGGGCAGACAATGAAATTTCCGGATTGGAGATACTTTTGCACGACAGGGATAAAATTGATGAAGCAGGGGAGAAGATAGACCAATTGGTATTGGAGAAGTTTACTAAGAGTGACCCTTCGGTGGCCGTGACAAGAATCAATGAAATATTTCCGCATCTGTTTGATTGGCTTAGATTACTGGATTTTAATGTCCTTATCGTTTTGATTTTGATGATAATAGTTGCGGGATTCAATATGATCTCAGGTTTGTTAATCATCCTGTTTGAAAAAATCTCAATGATCGGTCTTTTAAAGGCACTTGGTATGAGAGATTCCGGTATCCATAGAATATTTCTTTACAGAGCATCTTTCATCGTTTTCTGGGGCATGGTGATTGGAAATCTTCTGGCAGTCATCCTCGCTCTTCTGCAGAAATGGTTTGCTATTATCAGTCTTGACCCGGCAAACTATTTTGTAAAATCTGTACCTATTTACTTGAACTTTCCAAAGATTGCAGTATTTAACCTGGCAGCATTCGCAATTATAATGATAGTGATGCTGTTTACTTCATTTTTTATCTCAAGGATAAGCCCGGAGAGTAGCATTAGGGTAAAATAGTGTTAATTTTAAGTCCTATTTTACCAACACTTTATAATCTTCATATCTGGATAGAACATCATTGACGAAATTGACTGTCTCAATACCATTGAATGTACCAAACCTTACAAGCCCCAATGGGAGGTTTTCACTATTCCGCATCATCGGAATTACCTCAATAACCGAGTTCCAGTCGTTTGGATTGGCACCTTTGTGCGCGGAGAATTTCCGGATATCTTCCACTCGCCCTTCCCCTGCATTGTAAGCTGCCAGGACAAACCTGACAGAGTTTACCGAGTCTATCTGCTCTTTGCTGTACATCTTTTGTAGTCGCTTTAAAAGCAGTGTCCCGGCCTTTATGTTCTGCTCGGGATCATATATGTCTTCTATGCCAAAATGTTTGGCGGTAGTGCGCTTGATTTGCATAAGACCGTGTGCACCCCTGTTGCTCTGTGCATTCATTGAGAACTTGGATTCCTGGAAAATAAGCGCCGCCAGAAGCCTCCAATCCCAATTGACGCTCTTTGAGTATTTCTTTATCAGATTGTCGTACGGTGAGAGAATTGATACCGGATTTGAAGAGGAGATGGAATACCCTCTGTATCTGCGGAAGTATTTTACCACAAGATTATTATACTCTTTTGTCTGCTTGTAGTGCCCAAGCCAATAGTTAAGATGTTGCAAAAGATCGTAATCACTCTTTCTTACAACCCAAACCTGATTGTAATCGTTTAGATCTATACTTGAAATTACATCGGCCTGATATTGATCCGGAATTGTGTCGTTCTGCGAGTCCACAACCAATATATCCACATTGTTGCTTATCAACTCTTCCCAAGGATTGGAGTTCTGGACAGGCTTAATGTTGATTTCACATTTTTGACGCCTGGCGAATCGTTTTAATATATCGAAATGAAAACCAACTGTATGACCCTGTTTTAGATAGATACCGTCCTTAACATTAACCAATGTCTTTAGAGTGTCGCTTTCAAGAAAATTTACATCTCTCTCTACATAAACCGTGCTCTTCATTGCGTTCAGCAAAATGAGGAGAACGATAATTGAAATTACAATTATATATTTGACCAGGGCCTTCTTCATAGGCACTCTGTTTAAAAAATGTAGAAAGGCCAGTGTATACCTATCTTAATTGCGGTTTGCGGCCTGATATAGTGGTTTGCAGAAAAATAATCTCCATCGGGCCAATCCTGAGATGCATTTATATATTTGACAAATATGCTTGCACGTTTCCACTGAATATTGATGAATGCGTCTATATAAGGGTAGTCGCCAATTTCCCTGTCATTTTGCAGGTGAAACTGTCCCAATGCCGGGCTGTACGACGGAGCGTAGTATTCGGTATTATAGATTACATTTGCTCCTATCTGTGCTCTCATTACATTTTTAACAACATTAAACTCAAGATAATATTTGAGATTTGCACTCAGGGTTGGGAGTGGAATTACCTCACTGTTTGAAGTGTATTGGTAAAGAATCTGATTATCGAAGTGGAGCATCCAGATTTTAAAGTCTTTCTTAATATATGCGGTTAATATGCTTTCGAGATGATTGTGTTGGCATATGACTCCGTCTGTCCCGTAGTACAGGAGATTGTTAACAAGTGCATATCCGAAGGATGCCTGCATCTTGAACTTTGGAATATCAAGTACCCCCTCTACTCTTGTCTCGGTTGTTTTACTAAAGTTGTTGTTCCAGAAGTAATGGTTGGAATAGAGGTAGTTCTGAAACCAATCCGGTGATGTATTGGAGAGTTTTAACTTGCCAGTAAGATGAATTCCCTCCTTTATGGGGTATGCAGAGAATCTCACCTTTGCATCTAAACTGAAATCGCCTGAATTGTACCCTGTAATGAAATATTTGCCAAAGGCATTCCATTGGAAGTATTTTCTGAATTGACCGGAGGCACCTGCGTAGAGATAAAAGTTGTTGTAACTGGTATTAGCAGCAGGTTGTAAATAAAATTCCGGTTTGAAGCGGTAAACGCTTAACATCTGGTATCCTACTCCGCCATCCAGTTTGGAGACAATAGCATCTTGAGCCCAAGGCTGAATCCGGACGAAAAGTTTATTTTCAAACCGGTTTACCCTTGTGGAGTCGTAACTGGTAGTAGGAGAGATATAAAACCAATTGTGGTAAAAATTTCTACCAATGGAGTCTGAAAGGGATATCTCGTCGGAATAGACTCTTTTATAGGTGGAAAACTCGACTGAATGGCCAAAGTATGTGATGGTACCTTCGCCAACCTTAGTTGAATCTTTGCCGAGACTGTCTCTTTTCGAAAACTTGATAGGAACTCCATATGATTGCGTAAGGAAGAAAGTATTCCTTTTGAGAGTGTTTTTACTCGCCAGTAAGTTAAATGAGAGTTCTTTCGCATCTATCAGAGTATCCAGAACCTGGCTGTCATCTATAATTCCTCCGTTTTCATCCCTTTTTATGCTCTGATAGATATATCCTCCGTGCATAACATATCTTTTGCCCAGATAATTTGTGCTAATGGAGAAGTTCCTGTTGTCTGTAGTCTCCTGGCCGAGAAGACCGGATGCCCCAAATCGCTCGTAATTTATTGCGAAATTGAAACTGGGCGATAAATTCTGAGTGTGGAGAAACTTAACATTTGTCTCCTCCTTGTCTCGGTTGGCAAACAAAGTTCCCCAATATGCCATTTCTGTATAGGGCGTCTTAGTGTTGTAGAACGGAAGCGTTTCAGGGGTGTATCCGTATATCAGATAGGGAGAGAAATCGTTAAAGACATCCAGCTTCTCTCTTTTGAAATAATTGTGCAAAAGAGTAGCAGATCCCGAGGTCCCGAGATAAGTTGCTCCTACATCTTTTTTTAGGAAAGGGTAATCGAAAAAATTATCATTGAATGTTGTATCCGGTTTTTTGAGTTCAATGTTGTTAAGGTATTGATTGTGATTCCATAGTATTATTCTTTTGTACTTAAGACTGTCGGCTACTATATAGGTCTCTAATATTCTTGGTTTTGACCAGCGTATGCTGTCTTTTAATGCCTTAAGACTGTCACGTTGCTCCTTTTGCCTCTCTTTCAACTGAAAACGTAACTCTTTTTTAATAACATTTGAGTCAAGCTGTTTAGCGAGAGTATCGGATTCAACCTCCTGGCTGGCTGCAATATTAAAAGATAGCACTGTAACAATAAAGGCTACAATGCTACCCGTAATCTTAATATCGAATTTTTTGTATCTAAGCATAATAAAGTACAAACGTACAAAAAATGGACAACATATCTGCAAAAAGGGTTAGATACCTGTTACCAGTTCTTTGTATTTTGAAAGACATACATCCAGCCTTTCCTGTGCTGTTGTATCACCAGGGACATTGTGTGAAGGGTGAATATAAAGCTTAACACCTCTATCTGCGAGAATTTCTGCGACTGTTGTTATGGTCATCCAGACCAAGGTGATGAATGCTACTGTAGATACGGGGCCAATTTTATCCTGGTGGTTCTTTAAAGTAACGCTTGCATCTACAAGTGGAGCACATGAGTCTACCACAAGGTCTGCAACTTCAAAAAGAGTTTTTCCGCTGGAGTGGCGACTCTTTTTTCCTTTTGTTTCTGCAGCCGAACCAAACACGATAACTCTCATTCCAAGTTCCTTGGCCTTTAAAGCAACATCAATGTTTACATTGTTAATACCAGTGTGTGAAAAGATCCACATAGTATCTCTTTTGTCAAAATCGTAGGCTTTCATTATGGCGTTTCCGTACCCCTCCGCTCTCTCAAGGAAAAGGAACTGATGGATACCCATTTGTCCAGTAATCCCTGTAAAGAATGTCATAGGAAGTTCGCAAATAGGGTGGAAGCCTACAAATCCACCAATTCTTGGATACATCTCCTCAACCGGAATTGTTGCGTGACCACATCCGAAAGTGTGTACCATGCGCCCTGCCTCAATACTGTCTGCCATTACTGTAGCTGCTTTCTTGATGTTTTCCAGCTGGCTGTCCTCAATTTTTGACATCACGTCCCTGGCATTTTTTAACCATTCTAATGCTAACATAACTTAATTTTTATTTATTTGTTTTTTAAATGAATTTGATATCTGTTGTTTACCGAGTATAGCAGGGCAATCATAAAAGTACAGGCCACCACTAATACCGGGAATGCTTCAAGGTCGATTACCCCCACCAATAAATTTAAAAGGGTATTTCCTGTAAGTGCTATTACTAATGCAAAACTGAAGGCAGTTCCAGAAATATCCTTGTAACGTTCCCCAATCTCGCCTAAAATAATCGGAAAGGTAGATGCTAATCCAAAACCCATAAGGAATGTTCCTGCTATAGCAGTTGAGGCAGTATCGTAGAGACTTAGGATAATCACACCGACTGCTGCAATCAACATACTGATTGTCAGTAGTGTAATTTTTGGAATTTTCCTTAACAGAAAACTTAGAAGCAATCTTCCCACACCCATCCCTATTACAATAAAACTTAGTGCATAGAGAGCGGTTTCTGATGGGAAGCCCTTACTTAGTTCCATATAGCTGGGAGTCCAGTTATTGCTGATGCCTTCGAGACCACTTTGGAAAAAGAGTGCAAAACTGAGTATAAGAATTGTAGGCTCTTTTGCCATCTCAAATATTTTTTTGAGAGGAAATCCCTGTTTGTATTTTGCAGTGGGAAAGGTTACAGAGAGGTAGTAGATAACGGAAAATGCCATCAAAATACCGGCTCCTGCAACGATAGGTGAGTAGAAAATGGTTTTTGTGAGTGAGGCAAAAAGAAGGGGAATAGTAATCGCACCGATTGTGTAAAATATTCCAAGTATGCTTAGATTAGAGGCTCTGGAGTGGTCGGATGAGACATCCGAAACCAGAGCATTTGTAAGGCCGTTTAAAACGCCTCCTCCTAAACCAATTATGAATATCGAGAAACGGATTTCGCCTATTTTAGTGCAGAAGGCAAGCATCTCAAGCCCGATGACAGCAATTATGCTAGCTGTTATCATCAGGTTTTTATATCCATATCTGTCAATTACCGGTCCAAAAAGCATTGAGCCGAGAAGAATCCCGAGCGGAAGAAGTCCCGCAAGGGTAGAGGCTGTTGCTGTATCAAGTGAAAACCGGGCAATAAGAGAGGGGAGTACAGCTCCCATTACTACAAAGGCTACCCCGAAAAATGCCATCCCAATAAAGGCGGCTGCCAATACAGGTCCGTTTGTTCTGCTTTCCATAAATTAATGATTTTTACTGTTGATAATAGCTATTGCTCCTGCTCCGTACAGACCTGCAAGGTTTGGTAATTGAGTGGCGGCAAATTTGCATTGTTTTATTGAAATTGGCTGAGCCCATTTCTGAGCCTCTATGTATATCCTGTCGATAAACTCGGCAGCAGGTCCAAAGATGCCGCCGCCAAAGATAACCATTTCCGGATTAAAGAGACTTACAAAGTTTGCAGATGCCATTCCCCACATCTCTATAGCTTTGTCTATAACCTGCAATGCAATTGGGTCATTACTCTTTAGCGAATCAAAAACTTCTCTTGCAGTAATTTGGTCCGCAGGGATCTCGGATAATTTTCCTTTGTATTGTGGATGCTGTTTAACAAGATTCTTTGCCTGAAGTGCTATACCGGTTCCCGAAGCATAAGTCTCGAAACACCCACACTGATCATAATCGCTTGAGTAGGGTGGTTGGAGTGCCATCCATCCTGTTGCTCCCACAATATCGGAAACACCGTGCAATACCCTTCCGTCTACTAAGATTCCTGCACCAATACCTGTGCCCACAGCCATAAAAATAGCATTGCTTATTCCCTTTGCCACTCCCTGGCTGGTCTCTCCCAGAATATAACAGGTCCTGTCACTCTCAATGATTACTCGCGAGTGGGGAAAATGCCTCTTAAACTCATCTCTTAATGGATAATTTTCCCAACCGGGGATATTGGGAGCCCAAACATTTCCTGTCTTTGAATAAGCGATTCCGGGAATACAAATACCTATACTTTTTTCATTTTCTGCTTTTATAGAGCCTAATTCAATCAATTTTTCACATAGTGAGAAGATAAGCTCTGCAACATCCTTGCCCTCTCTTCCTTCCAGAAGAAGAGTTTCCTGAATAAGGATAGTGTTTGATTCCATAAACAGAGCTCCGGAAATTTTTGTACCGCCCAAGTCTAATCCGATATATACCATAGTTAAGAGTTTAATTATTGAACAAATACTATAAAAGTTTTGCCCCCTTTTCTTTCAATATTTTTAAAGTGTCCATATGTCCTTGATAATCGACATATGCCAGGCCCTCTGTAAGGATATAGAGACTGTTTCCTGCTTTAAGAAGGTCCAGGGAACTCTCCATAATGCAAAACTCCGTTGCAATCCCGCTAATAACAACAATACTATCACTGTTCCCGGAATTTATCCTTTTCAAATACTCCCCGATTGACTCGCCATTACTGTTTACAGCATCAAAACCGGAGTATTGTTCCTCTGTGCTACACTCTCCTTTTGTGAAAATGTTTGCTTTACCAGGATGCAAAGATTTTTCTGCTACCTTAGTGAAGAAATCATCGTGAATCTGCTGTCCGTGTGTTCCTGCAATACAATGAGGAGGCCAGGTTCCGCCGTTCCGGGTAAATGAACAGTGGTCTGCCGGATGGCAATCACATACATACAATACCCTCTGATTGGGGTTGTTGTTAATGTAGCAAATTGATTTTTCGATAGCAGAAAAAGCATTTTTACAGGCTAACGTGCCATCAATAAAGTCATAGAGCATATCTACAACTATATGGGTAACATTACTTGAGTTCAGGTCCATCGAAATTACGAATCTCGTTAACTAAAGAATCAATCAATTTTTCTTTAAGATCGAAGAGATCGTCAGAAATATCAACCTTATAAAAGTGGGGGTTAATAATTCTCTTTTCGGTCTCATTTAAAGAATTGAGGTTACTAAGGTAGTAATTTCTTTTTTCTTGTACCGGTTTTTCTTCATGGAGCTTGACTCCTCCTTCCATTACTAATGATTGAAGAGGTTTATAGTCATAAGATTGCTCCTTAAATGTTGTTATCTTAGTGTCATCATGCTCGTCCCGGATAGTGATCGCCTCCCTGTTTTCAATTTTTCCGGAGAGTGTATCACCCCTAAGGCAAGTAACATCTGCTTTAAAGTAACCATTCTGGGTTATCCGGTAAGTAATTTGAAAACCGGGGTTAATTATTTTATTTTTATCCTCGGATCTCTTCAAAACCCCTTTTCCATCTATCTGAACGAGTTTGTAAACATTGCCAAAACAAGGATTATGCTTGCTGGTTGCAATTGCATCTCCCACACCGTAAGCATCAATTTTTGCATTCTGACGTTCGAGTTCTGAAATAATATACTCGTCTAAAGAGTTGGTTGCAAAAATTTTACATTTTTTAAGACCAGCTTTGTCCAGCTCCTCTCTGCATCTGGCAGACAGATAAGCAAGGTCACCACTGTCTAAACGGATCCCGTAGCCCTGTGCGTAACTGTCGTCAACCCCATTACTCAAGAATGCCTTTATAGCGTTCCTGAGTCCACATTTTAAAGTATCATAAGTGTCTACAAGAAGAATGAGAGGCTCTCCGTAATGAGATTTAAGATATGTTTCAAAGGCCTCCAGCTCACCGGCTATTGTACATCCGAATGCTGTTACAAAGCTATGGGCCATTGTTCCCGAAACGGGTACGCCAAAAATATTTGAAGTAAGAATATTTGAAGAGTTTTGACAACCTCCTATGTATGCTGCTTTTGCTCCATATGTCGCAGCCCAAGGTCCGTGAGCTCTTCTGGAGCCAAATTCACTTATGGGTTTTGAGGTAGAACGAGAGACCCTCGAAGCTTTAGTCGCTATGGCCATCTGATGATTCATTATACATAAAAGCGGAGTTTCAAGTACTTGGGCTTCAATCAGCGGACCTTCAACAGTGATAACCGGCTGAGCCGGAAATGCAATCTCCCCCTCCTGCATTGCGTATACATTACCTGTAAACTTCATGCTGGCAAGATATTCGCAATACTTTACATTCTCCTCTCCGGGAATGAACTTTTCGAAAAACTTTGCATCTTCGCTACCAAGCCCGGAAATCATATCAAGAGTTTCCTGAACGCCACAGACCACTGCCCAGTTATTTTTATCAGGCGCGCTTCTGTAAAACATATTGAAAACAGCAATTTTACTTTGCAAACCCAGATCAAAAAAGGTTTTGCCCATTGTATACTGGTACTTATCCGAGCAGTATGAAATATTCAAGTTATTCATAACAGTAATTTGTAATGAAACAAAGGTAGTAATTAATTATCCAGAAGATCGCGCACAACCAGATCCTGAACAATATGAAGAATTATGATTGGGATAATAGAATCGAAAACAATATACATAAATCCGAATAATAACCCTGCAATTGTAGGCTTTATGGCACTTTTTCCCTGATATATGTGTCCAATCCCAAAAAGTAAAGTGGAAATGGTCAGTACCAGCCAAACGGAAATCTGGGGTGACAGAAATGGAATGGCAAAGAACAGATAGCCCCGGTATTGGATCTCCTCAGAAACTCCAGCTGTAATTGCCACACAGGTCCACGTTCTTTTCTCGTTTTTAGTTACCGGTAGCAAGGCTATGATATCTTCCGGTAACTGCTTTAAAGAGTGTTGGCGGCTCTCCTTACTATACTTAAGTACAATAATCGAGTAGACATTGTACCCAAGATAAATAAAAAAGATAATTATAGATGAATAAACGATCCAATTGCTTAGAGAGGAGGAACTCAGATCAACCGGCTTGATTCCCAGATCTCTAAGTTTAAAACCACACAAAAGGGTTACAACAAGGATAAAGAGAGTAGGAGCCCAGGCCCAGATCATCGACTCTTTGTACCAGGAGACTTTGCTATTTGGTATGCGAGTGTTTTTCCTTACCAGTTTTTTCTTTTGATGGTAACCAGATATGGGGTAAACCACAGAAAAAAGAATGATTATCAAAGTAAAAAGGATGCACTGTACTACCGATACCATATTGTTGTTCTATTTGTCCGTAATATGTTAAAAATAATAGTTCATAATCTGTAGCCGATTCCGAAATTAACGCCACTGTTTATGAGTCTGTAATCTTTCCAGGGAATCAGTCCGTGATATCTCACAAATGGACCGAAAGAGAGAACTAAACTGTTTTTGAATACATATTCTACACCAAAATTTGTATATGCTCCGATTCCGTTTATATCCCTGTCCCCGCTGTTAATACCGAAAACCGGACCACCACCTACATACAGAAACTTTAAGAAGTGGTATTTAACCAAGATAGGTATGCTGGATATGTTAATATTCTCATTATAAGTTGATTGATGAACGCCAATAGGTGCCTCGGTCCTTTCAAATCTGTTTCTCACATAAGAGAATCCGGTGACAATATCCAGATTCTTATGCACCTCCATTGAGATAAGAGCTCCAAAACCATGAAACCCTTCGCCGGAATAACTCGGACCACCTACAATGTCGGTTGAGCTGTAAAGATCTGTAAACCCAAAAGAGTAGACTATGCTTATGGTTGTTTTGACCGCCGAAAGTTTACTTTGATTGGATTTATGTACCGACTGGGCAAAAGAGGGCTGTAGGCATAGCAGGAAAATGAGAGTGAATGCTAAAAGTCGTTTCATTTTGAATTCATAAAAAGCTGTTCAAATATAGAATATTTTGCCGACTAAAAATAATATGCTGCTTTTCTCATATCTTCAGGGGATTTAAATGGTTTTTCCGGATTAAGATAGCGTTCAAGAAATTTATAAATGGAGAACCGGATATCAGTGGCCTCCCTGCTGTCTATGCGATCAAATCCGTGTCCCCCGGAAGCTGCTTCAAATACCTTATATTCGAAAACTTTGTTATGCGCTTTAAGGGAGTCGATCATAAGCAGCACCTCCTCTACATATACATCATTATCAATGGTATTTGTGTGAATCAGAAGAGGTCTTGACAACTCTTTAGCATATGTTGAGGGAGATCTTCTTTTGTATTCCCCCGGATTATCCTCTATAGATTGTCCGATATGGTAGTCAGCAGTAAAATAGCCTGTATAATCCTGTCCGTGGGAAGCCAGTCTGTTTGAAAGATCACTGACAGGTACGCCGGCAAATGCACATTTGTATTTTTGTGGGTAACGTAGAATATTCATAAGGGAGATCATTCCACCGTGACTCCAGCCAATAATTCCAACGTTATTCCCATCAACAAATTTATAATTTTCTACCATGTAATCTCTGCTCACCAGTACATCTTCATTTTCCAGACCTCCATAATCGATGTTTTCATAAGTGTCTTTGCCGTAGCCGGTGCTCCCCCTGTATTCGGCAGCTACTACCACATACTCCTGTGCAATAAGCTCCCTTATTATATGTGCGTAGTAGGTAGAGAAATCGGCGTGTATACCACTGTGAGGTAGTACAATAAGAGGGTATTTTTTATTAGGGTTAACCGATTTGGGGATAAAAACATAGGTGTAGAACTGAAGAGGGTTGGACGCAAATTTATCATCCTTGTTTTTTGGTTTCCACCTTGGAGGTCCGGTAAGCCTCACCTTGTCTATAAATGCAATATCACCAACTTTCTGGTTCCAAAGGATATCGTCAATTTTTTTAATAAGAAGGTCGTATGTGTGATTATTATCTTCAATTTGCCTTTTAAGGGAGAGAACCTCCTTTTGGAGAGTAGAGTCTGTTTGAATATCTGAACAACATTTTGATTGTGCCGCTGCATCCAGGCAGAAGAGAGCGGAAAGGGCGAACGCTCCTGCAATTTTATAAATTGTTGAAATATGGTGTTGTGTTTTCATTATATTTAAGCTTGATCTATAGACCTATTCTACTGATTTAGAGGCATCGGCAAAAAAATCGGCAAAAAACAATGCTTGATATTTTAATGCATTATTCCAGTAAGAAGCCTTATGACCCCCGGGACGAGAAATAAAATCGTGTGGAATATTTCGATACAACAATTCTTGATGCAATCGTAAATTTACATCATAAAAAAAATCTTCCGTTCCACAATCAAAAATAATTTTCAAATCAGATCCCGAAAGCAAATACAATTGATTTATCACGGTATATTTTTCCCAGTTTTCAGGAAAAGTTTTCATATCACCCAATCTTTTTGCAATGTCCCAATTTAGCGGAAAAGGACGAATATCTACCCCGCCACTCATACTTCCACACGCTCCAAACACATCTTGATGTCTGAATGCAAGAAACAATGCTCCGTGACCACCCATACTCAACCCTGAAATTGCCCTTCCTCTCTTGTCTTTCATTGTTTTGAAATTTGCATCTACCCAGTTCACCAATTCTTTTGAAACATATGTTTCGTTCTTGCAAGTGGAATCCAATGGACTATCAAAATACCAACTGCTATAATTTCCATCAGGACACACAATGATAAATTGATATTTGTCAACCAACTCCTTTGTTACAGCCATATCGTTACACCAACTGCTATAATTGCCACTATACCCGTGTAAAAGATAAAGAACAGGAAAATGATTGCCATTTTGATACGAATCGGGAGTGATAATTACAGATTTAATATTTTTATGCATAGCTGTACTGAATGTTAAAACTGTATCAACTTTGAAAGCATACGACTGAATTGTAGCAAGGCAAAAACACACGAAAATAAGTTTTTGTATAGTTTTCATTTGGTGTTGATTTTTTATAGGTGAATAATTGTAGTTCTAGGGATATTCAACCTCACAATATTTTAATTTCTCTCACACATTCTATTTTATAGGTAAATGAATCGGCTCTGTACCAACCGATGTTATATTCAACGGGAACATCATTTACATCATATACAAATCTTTTTCTAATCAAGATAGGATCACCTTGATTGATTTCTAATTTTTTGGCAATAAAACTACTTGCTGATGCAGCACAAATTTCTTCTTTGGAAGTTTTTACCACTACGTTAAAGTCATTTTCGAGTATTTCATACAACGGTCTGTTAAAATCTTCGGAACCGCTAAAAGGTATTTTTGGATTAAATTCGGAGGAAAAATAGACAAACGGATAATCTTCTTTTCCACGTAACCGTTCCATTCTGAATAGTTTGCAATCAGTTTCAATGCTAAAAAACGTTTTTGCATCTTCTGATGCAACTTGTCTTTTGATGTGCAGTTCAAAATTAAAAACTTTAATATTTAAAATTTTCATTTCTTGTGAAAAGCTCAACCAATTATTGGCTTCGCTAAATATTTTTTTCTCCGCCACTTTTGTGCCAACTCCTTTTTTTCGGATAAGTAAACCCTCCGAAACTAATTTATAGATGGCTTGTCGTAACGTATTCCTTGACATTTGTAATTGTTCAGACAATATTACTTCATTGGGTAAAAATTTTCCATTTTTGTACTCTTCCCGTTCGATCAGCTCTCTTAAAAACTGCTCAGCTTGTTTATGAAGCGGAATTTGACTGTTATGGTCTATTTTAAATTTCATACTCTTTTTTTGTACAAAGAAACAATAAAAAAAGATTTCTTGAAAAGAATTGAAAAAAATTGCATTTTTTAAAAAATATCTTTTAATTTGCAGCATATATGTATAAACATATTTAAATTAAATTGAACATACAAGATTTGTCAAATGTACGATAAGAAACCAAAGATAGAATTAGAGGGCTTTGTACTTCAAGGATGGGATAAAATTATTTCTTTTATTTCAGCAAAAAACAATAACTCAACTATTTTAATAATAGACTGTTATGCAGGAATAAACGAAAATGAGTTAAAATTCAATTTCAAAAAAATTAAACACAAACTGTTTGTTGATACAAACAAATTGTTTAAAACAGAGAAAAAACTAATTTCTCTCACCGACAGATTTATGACAACAGATGTTTTGTTTGGAAATTTCACCCATTTATCGTTGATAGATTATTTTGATGCCAGAAAATTAATGGCGATAAGAGACAAAATAAGAAAAACAAAGGGTACGATTATAATAATGGGTGTGGGTGCATCACTGGTTGAAAAGGGAAATATACACATCTTTGCTGATATGCCTCGCTGGGAAATTCAGCAACGAATGAGACGCAAAGAGGTAAAAGCCATCGGAATTGATAATAGAGAAGATGCTTTTTCACTCCAATACAAGCGGGGCTATTTTAACGATTGGAAAATGATGGACAAGCACAAACGAAATGTTTATACAAAGGTGGATTTTTGGTTAGATAGCACTGAAAACAACAAACCCAAATTAATCAATCGAAATACGTTTTTTGCCGGAATGGAAAAAGCGGCTTCATCGCCATTCAGAGTAGTTCCATTTTTTGACCCCGCTCCTTGGGGCGGAAAGTGGATGATGGAAGTGTGTGATTTAGACCGTTCAAAAATAAATTTTGGATGGTGCTTTGATTGCGTTCCAGAAGAAAACAGTTTGTTGCTTAGCGTAAATAACGTGGAATTTGAAATGCCATCGGTGAATTTAGTTTATACCAAAAGTAAGGAGTTGCTTGGTGAACCGGTTGAAGCGCGATTTGGAAAGGAATTTCCTATCCGTTTTGATTTTTTGGATACAATGGACGGTGGAAATTTAAGTGTGCAAGTGCATCCTACCACTCAGTTTGCTATCGAAAATTTTGGATTAACCTACACACAAGACGAAAGTTATTACTTAATGGACGCCAAGGAAGATGCGCACGTATTTTTGGGCGTTAAAACAGGTGTAAATAATATTGAAATGCTAAACGAGCTTGAAAAAACACAGATAGAAAAAGAATACATATTTGATGTCGAAAAATATGTAAATTGTATTCCCGCCAAAAAACACGACCATTTTCTAATTCCTGCAGGCACTATTCATTGTTCAGGTAAAAATTCAATGGTACTTGAAATCAGCTCAACACCCAATATTTTCACATTCAAACTTTGGGACTGGAACCGAATGGGATTGGATGGAAAACCCAGACCGGTAAATATTACACGCGGAAAAGAGGTAATTCAATGGAATAGAAATACCGAATACGTTCACAAACAATTGGTTAATCAATTTACAATAGTTGCAGAAGGCAATGGATGGCGCGAAGAAAAAACAGGTTTGCATCCAACTGAATTTATTGAAACGCGCCGACATTGGTTTTCTACTCAGGTGAAACATCAAACAAACAACAGCGTAAATGTGCTGAATTTAGTAGAAGGTGCGTGCGTAATTGTGGAAAGTCCTTCAAATGCTTTTCTTCCCTTTATTTTACATTATGCCGAAACTTTTATAGTACCTGCTGCCGTGGAAGAATACACCATTCGTCCATACGGCGAAAGTGAAGGAAAAGAATGTGCCACCATTAAAGCATATATAAAATTTTAAGTAAAAAAACTATGAAAACAATTGAAAATTCTACATCGAGCTGGCAATCTATTATTGCTGCATTTTTTGGTTTTTTTATAATGGGTTTTGTTGATGTGGTAGGCATTGCAACCAATTACATCAAGAGTGATTTTTCTTTGTCAAGCACAATGGCAAATTTGATACCGATGATGGTATTTTTGTGGTTTGCAATTTTTTCCATTCCTACTGGAATATTAATGGGGCGTATCGGTAGAAAAAAAACGGTTATCATTTCATTGTCAATTAGTACTTTAGCAATGATTATCCCCTATTTTTCCTATACGTTTGCTGTTATTTTGGTGGCATTTGCATTATTAGGTATTAGCAATACGATTTTGCAAGTGTCGCTCAATCCGTTAGTGGCAGCGATGTTTGACAAACGAAAAACGGCGAGTATGCTTACTACCGGACAGTTCGTGAAAGCAATATCTTCGTTTTTGGGTCCAATTATAGCCGGTTTTGCTGCAAATTATTTTGGCGACTGGAAATATATTTTTGTCATTTTCAGTGTTGCTTCATTATTATCAGTAATCTTATTATTGATTTCTAAAATTCACGAAACGGGGTTCGAAAATGCACCTTCAACCTTTAAGGGAGTATTAAGTTTGCTAAAAAACAACTACATATTGTCTTGTTTTTTGTGCATACTGCTGATTGTAGGCGTTGATGTAGGGATGAATACTTCAGTTCCTGAATTAATAATGAAACGTACCGGTTTAGAATTAAGTAAAGCTGGTTTAGGCACAAGCGTTTATTTTGCAGCACGTACATTGGGGTCGTTTTTGGGTGCTATTATTTTACTCAAAGTAATGCCAATCAAGTATTTAAAACTATCATTATATGTGGCAATAGCAACATTTATCGTATTGCTTTTTGCCAATAATTTATGGCTGCTTTTGGTTGCAGTGTTTATTGTTGGCTTTGCGTGTTCCAATGTTTTTTCCATCATTTTTTCATTTGCATTACAACAAAATCCAACCCGCTCAAACGAAATATCGGCGTTGATGATAATGGGAGTTTCGGGTGGAGCTATTATTTTACCTCTACAAGGTATTGTAAGTGACCAAATTAACTTTCTTGCTGCATTATTTATTTTATTGATTTGTCTTATTCTAATTTTATTTTTCACCAGAAAACTGAAAGAAAATGTATAACTCCGATTCACGTATAGTATTAACATTAGATGCCGGAGGAACAAATTTTGTTTTTTCAGCCATTCAGGGAAACAAAGAAATTGTAACTCCACTCACACTTGCTTCCAATGTCGACAATTTGGATCAATGTCTGAAAACAATTGTTTTCGGTTTTGAACAAGTGAAACAGCAATTGAACAAACCTCCTGTTGCAATTAGTTTTGCATTTCCCGGACCTGCTGATTATGAACACGGCATTATTGGCGATTTACCCAATTTCCCTTCATTTAGAGGAGGTGTAGCATTGGGTCCATTTTTGAAAAAAAAATTTGGAATTCCCATTTATATCAATAACGATGGACATTTATTTGCGTATGGCGAAGCATTAGCAGGTGCATTACCGCAATTGAACAAAGAATTAGCCGCATCAGGGAGCAAAAAAAAATATCGAAATTAATTGGGCGTTACATTGGGAACCGGTTTTGGAGGTGGCGTGGTGATTGATAACGTGTTGCTGCTTGGCGATAATTTTTGTGGTGGATGTGTTTGGTTATCAGCCAATAAGTTAAACAATGATTTATTGGCTGAAACCAATGTAAGTATCCGTGCCGTAAAGCAAAAATACAATGAATATGCCGGAATGAAAGTGGATTTAACGCCGAAAGATATTTTTGACATTGCAGAAGGTACGTTGGAAGGTAATCGGAAAGCTGCCGTAAAAAGTTTTGAGGAATTGGGTAAAGTTGCCGGTTTTACTATTGCCGAGTCATTAAATATTGTAGATGGAATTGTGGTAATTGGTGGTGGCATTTCAAAAGCATATAAATATTTTTTACCCAGTATGCTTGCCGAAATGAAAGGTAGTCGGAAAGCAATTAATGGAGATGTTTTTCCCCGTCTGCAAATAAAACCTTACAACCTGATGGATGAAAATGAAAAAATACAATTTTTGCAAGACGAAACCAACGATGTGCTGATACACGGAACAACCAACTATGTAAAATACAACGTTGCTAAAAAAACAGGTGTTTTGATTAGCAGTTTAGGCACAAGCAAAGCCGTATCGTTAGGAGCATATAATTTTGCCTTAAATCAGTTAGATTGATTCAATCCTTTAAATAAATCTATATATAAAATGAAAATAACTTTAAATTTTGCAGAATGAAAAACTCAAATTGTCTTAAAACTTGCATTTTCAGATTAAAACACATTTTTAGTCAACGAAAATGGCTTCTATTTGCTTTCATTTATTTATTTGCAATAAATATTCCTGCGCCAGTAAATGCACAGCAAAGTGCATATCAAGTAAATGGAAAAATAATGGATATTAACAACCAACCGATTATTGGTGCTTCGGTACAAGAAGTGGGTACTTCTCATGGTACGGTAACCGACATAGATGGAAATTTTTCATTAAACGTTTCGTCGAGCGGAAAATTGCAAATTTCATACATTGGATTTGAACCACAAACCATTACCATTAATGGGCAAAACAACCTTTCCATAACACTTGTTGAAAGTGCAAAAGTATTAGACGAGTTAGTGGTTATCGGATATGGAACCGTCAGGAAAAGTGATTTGACCGGATCGGTGAGCCAAGTCAATGCAAACGATGTGAAAACAGCGCAAGCCACAACCATTGATCAGGCATTGCAAGGCAAAGCTGCCGGAGTGCAAATCACTCAAATGTCTGGTAAACCCGGTGCCGAAACATCTATTCGCATCAGAGGCACAAGTTCTATTAGTGCCGGTAACGAACCATTGTACGTTGTGGATGGAATCCTTATCAGTAGCGATGGTGGTGATTTAAGCGTTGGTGGCACACGCGGTCCACGCATCAGCCCTTTATCATCAATCAACCCCAATGATATTGAAAGCATTGAAATACTGAAAGATGCCTCTTCTACAGCAATGTATGGTTCACGCGGTACAAACGGCGTAATTCTAATTACCACCAAACACGGAAAAGCTGGTAAAACATTGGTTACGTTGGACGTAACTTATGGAATTCAACAAGTGTCTGAAAAAATAAACTTGCTAAACGCAGCCCAATTTGCCAATTTGGTGAATGATGCAAAACTGAATGCGAATTTAACTCCCGTGTACGTTAACCCTAAAAATTTAGGCGTTGGAACCAATTGGCAAAATGAAATTCTACGCTCAGCTCCGGTTGAAAATTATCAAGTAAATGTTGCAGGAGGAAGTGAAAAGGTAAAATATTCGTTGACAGGATCTTTTTTTGACCAAGATGGTATTATCATTAACACAAACTTTAAACGATACTCATTCCGTTCCAATATTGATGTAAATGTTACTGATAAGTTGACTATCGGAAACTCACTCACATACTCTTTTATCAATACTTCCGGAGTTTTGACCAATGCCGGACAAATTATACCGGGTGTAGTTTCATCGGCTTTACTTTTCAATCCGATTTTACCCGTTTACAACAGCGACATAGAAGGTGGATATACCTTTGAGAACGACAGAGGCAAGATTTTAGGCAATCCTGTTGCCGAAGCCAACGAATACAATTCCATTACCAAACTGTCAAGAACGATGGGAAATATCTATGTTAAATATAAAATTATCCCTTCACTTGAATTCAAAACATCATTTAGCATCGATGGTTTTAATAATGAAGAAAGCAGCTACGGACCAAGTTTTTTGAAAAGAGCACAGGCAAGTAACGGTGAGGCTTCGTTGGGAAAAACAAATGGAATGACATGGCTTTTGGAAAATACACTGACGTTTAACAAAAAATTTAACGAAATTCACCGAATCGATGCTGTTGCAGGATACACTATGCAGCAATTCAACAACGAAAAACTGTTTGTCTATGCCTTTGATTTTCCTGATGACAGAACCGGTTATCACAACATTGCCACCGCTTTGAAACCTCAAAAACCGTTTAACTCCGAATCGGAATGGAGTATGATTTCTTATTTGGGACGAGTAAATTATTCGCTTTACAATAAATATTTATTCACACTTACAGGTAGATTAGATGGCTCATCTAAGTTTGCAAAAGATAAAAAATATGGATTTTTCCCTTCGGCAGCATTTGCTTGGCGAATTTCGCAAGAAAATTTCCTGAAAGATATTAAATCCATTGATGACTGGAAATTGCGTTTAAGTTATGGAGTGTTAGGAAATCAAGCCATTCCACCCTACGGCTCATTGGCATTGATTGGTCCGTTTGGAGAAGGTTCGTTTAACAGTAGTGCCGGAGGTGAAATTTACACTGGACAGGAACCACAATCGTATGTAAATAGAGATCTGAAATGGGAAACTACCTATCAATTTGATTTAGGAATGGATTTAATGCTCTTCCAAAATCGGGTTGGAATAACGCTGGATTATTATAAAAAGAAAACAAACGATTTGTTACTCTCTACCCCAATTCCATTGACTTCTGGATTTAATTCCACATTATTGAACATCGGAAATATTGAAAATCATGGATTTGAATTGAATTTGCATACCGTAAACATCAAAAATGTTTTTGAATGGATTTCTGATTTTAACATCTCTACCAATAAAAACAAAATCACCAATCTGAACAGCAATACCGACATAATTCTTCAGGGAGCGTTGTTGTTACGTGAAGGCGAATCTATCGGAACATTTTATGGTTATAAATTTGAAGGAATTTTCCAAACCGATATCGAAGCATCAACCAGTGCCGTACTCATCGGCCAGGAACCTACCGCAACCAATCCGGGCTCCAGAGCAAAAGCAGGCGATAGAAAATATAAAGATGTGAAAGTTGATGGAAAAATTGATGTAAACGACCGCGTAATTCTTGGAAATGCAAATCCCAAATTTACGTATGGATTTACCAATAATTTCAAATACAAAAACGTGGAGTTAAATGTTTTCATACAAGGTTCTTACGGCAACAAATTAGCAAATTTCAACAATTATGATTTGCTCAATTTTACGGGACAAAACAACATTTTAGCCAAAGCCGGATTAAACAGATGGACACCTGAAAATAAAAGCAATAAATATCCACGTGCATTAGCAGCCGGTAGTCTTGATCAAGGCATTTTTTCATCTGACATAGTAGAAGATGCATCTTATCTTCGGATTAAAAGCGTAACACTAAGTTATAATTTGCCTGCTTCCGTTTTAAAAGCCACCAAACTGAGCAATGCCAAAGTATTTGTTACCGGTTCTAATTTACTGACGTTGACAGAATATACCGGTTACGACCCCGAAGCAAACACATATGGTCAAAGCACCACCTTAGTTGGTATTGATATGGGAGGTTATCCACAGTCAAAATCCGTTCTGTTCGGATTAAACATTGTATTCTAATAAAACATAAAAGTCAATAAATAAATATATGAAAAACACAATATTCAAGATTTTATTAATCAGCGTATTATTGGGCTTATTCGGTTGCAATAGTTTTCTTGATGAAGATCCTAAAAATTTGGTTACAATAGAAAATTATTATAAAACAGAACAAGATGCTGTTTCAGCCGTAAATTCAGTTTATGCTTATTTAAACTCGTACAGTGCAGGTTCCACTGCAGGAGTTTATCACAGTACATTTTGGGTTACTGCCGGATTGGTTTCCGATGAAATGTTAAACAACCAAATAGGCG
>Ga0172381_10002084_pt1 | contig 22684 bp, 26 predicted proteins | sample Leawel6488metaG_FD_119754 | JGI IMG/M metagenome (GOLD analysis project Ga0172381, IMG submission 119754) | Leachate microbial communities from a municipal landfill in Southern Ontario, Canada - Leachate well 64-88 metaG | ecosystem: Engineered > Solid waste > Landfill > Unclassified | place...
GAGTACTGTGCCCCATTCAGGCAGAGAGTCCGATGCATGCCCCGGCAAGGCATTGCACTTGAGGCGCTCCGCTGCCCGGAAGATGCCGCAGAAGAACCTGGCGATCGCAAGGTTCTCAACGTGAACAAGCGATGTCGCGCTCTGCGTGTAGGCCGACCCTCGCATTGCGCGAAGCTCGCGGTAGAGTCCCCAAGCGTATGGGGATTCCCCCTCTGTGCGGCTGTCCTTCTTGTCCAGCGCTCCTCCGTAGTCCCCAACACGAGCCTCACGCGACCAGAGTGGCTTCCCTCTCGGGATGCAGGTGGCTACCACAGCGCCACCGTTGCTCTACCGTCACAGACGGCCCCTGTGGCGGTGCTAAGTCTGACATAGAACAAGGTTGGGGTTGTCAGTTCGATCGTGAGGCATCTGCACGTTCCAGTGTGGTGTGCCGAGGCAATGACGTGGCGCACCACAACCTGTTGTGTCATGTCGTACGCATCCGATTGTGCCGGGACGAGCGCCCACTCGCTGATTCCAGTGGAGATGTGCGTTGCGGTTGGGCGAAAGGCGGCACTCGAGCCTGGGATGAAGTGGAAGGCTTCGATCGTTATCGTAGATGAAACGTGCGAGTACGTGATCCATGCGAGCGGTTGCGCGCGCTTGCTGGAGACCATGTCAGCGCACACACGCGCGTGCTGCGGCGCGGTCCACCCGTACACGCTATCGCCACCGAGGCGTAAGGGTAGTGGGCAGAATCCGCCGAACCCCATCAGAGCACCATCAGGGTCCCGCTGGAATTGGACACGCCGCTGTCGGCTGTGTCGAGCAGCCGAACGCGAACCGTTTGCCCCGATATCGCTGCCGTTGCGTAGGCTCCGGATGTCCGTGACCCCGCCAGCGCGTGCACTGGGGAGAATGCTCCAGCGACGCCGTATGCGTCGCTGTAGGAAGCGGCAAACGTGAAGGTCACATCGCCGGTCCCGTTGCGTGCAGCAGAGGGGAACCCAGTTGGCGGGGCGTCTCCAGAGTAGTCCACGATCGCGATGCCGGTCATGAGGTTCACCGCAGTGATGAGCGGCACCCCAGGCGTTGGCGTGTCGACGCAAGTCCAGCTGATGACTCCAAACGGACAGGTACGCGAGCAAGCCGACAGATCCTCTGCGAGCCTACAGAGGGCCGCCGCGTCAACATCCGTTCGGGCGTCAACAACCCCTTGGCTCTGCCAGTTTTTCTTGTTCAGATCTCCGCCGTACGTGGTGTGATCTGAAGCGCGAACCCATGCTGGGTATCCGTTGATCGCTGTCATTTGGGATAGATCCCGAAGTTCCGCGTGACCAGAACATTGGGCGCGTCATTGACCGTTGGCACAGTGGGGCTTGACGGAGAGGAATATGTGAAGGAGTAGTCTGTGATTTCCGTGTGAGCGTCGACCAACTTCTTGAGCAGCAGCGCGCCAAGGTCAGTGGGCGACTCGATGTCGGGGCGCGGCTCCCTGTAGGCCCTCGGCAGTCGGTTAGCGTCGCTGGTCATTTCTCCAGGACCGAGCGCTTCCATTGCGTTGATCCACGTCTCTGCGTAGCCAGCTGCGTTGACCATTCCCGGGCTGACGTATTCCCCCGCGGCAGGCGTTACGCCGGCGCTGTCCACGATAGAGCGATCCAGCGTGAGCACCCACGCACCGGTTCCTCCGCCTGAACTCATGACGGTGTACGTCTTGAACTCCTGGTCTTCCTTCGACCACCACGCGATGCGCGTGATCCCGTCGATTGGGCTCAGCGCTGTCAGTGCGTTCACCGTGAGCGTCGTGGCGCTGGCACTGGTGACCGTTACGCGCGTCTCGGAGCCAGTGAGTGGTGGCCATGGCACGGCATCGAGCCATCCGTTACCGGTCCCCCCGGCTAGGACGCTGTCCGGGATGGTCACCGCGATTGCGACGTCCGTCTCTTGGTCGTCAACGGTTCGAACGACGTATTCGTCTGGAGCAGAGACAGCCCCATGAATGGCTGCGCGCACGATGGCCACCGCCGCATCGTTGAGCTCTCTGCTGTAGATCTTGTTTACGCGGTCGTACAGACCCGTCACTGCAATAAGGCAGCTGCTAGGCCCACCCAAACCTGGGTAGACGTAGGCGTTCTGCACAGACGCGAGGGCTTTCATCGCCACGTCTCTCAGGTGCCCAATCGTTCCTGCTCCGGCCTCTGACTTGTACCGTCTTGTGTTCAGGATCCGCGTCCGCTTCCGCTCGTCGCTTTCCTCATCGGTCCCACCCGTGAGCGGAACGCTGTAGGATACCTGCGCGGTTTCATCTACTCCAAGCGGAGCCGACACGAACTTGATCTCTGTCCCACCTGGATAGTTTCCAGACAGGCCCGGGTCGAGCGCATAGATGTCGATCTCGGTGCCGTCAATTGCGGTCACCGTCTTGCTCGTTGCGTAGCGCGTCCCTCCAATCGTCAGCTCATTGCCCTTCGCGATCGTTCGCGTGCCGCTGACTGTAAGGCGGATCTTACCGGTCGATGCTGACGACTCAACCACTGGCAAACCAAGCGCTTCGCGTATCTCGTCGAGATCCTTGCCCACAGCCGTCAACTCAGACGTTGCTGCGTCTCGCGCCTCGATATTCGCGTAGGCAACCATGCCCAGCTTTCCTAGAGCCGTCGCGAGCAACCACCAATCCGTGCCCTTCTGTATCGGCGGATCGTCAATCCCGAGCGCGCGACATTCGAGCTCGATGTCCGTCAGGACATCTTCACGAATAGCGTCACTCGACGCTGGCGTGTAGAGTGTCATGCGCTCACCTCATGCCCTTCGCCCGTGGTTAGGTCGACGAAGCGCACGTGAACAGCTGCGCGCCGCGGACCTTTCTTCGTGAATATCGACTGGATCTCAACGATGCGTTCGACCTCGATCTCTTGGTGCAGAGCGCGGTAGACGAGCGCCTCGACTTCCTTTTCGAAGCGGTCTCCCATTTTGGCGATCCTACCCATCCCAAGCGCTGCGTCGGCGCTCGCGGACGTCAGCTCCGTGCAGAGCCTGATCTGCACGCGTTGCCTGACCGGAGTGGTCTGCGTCAGATGCCCCGTCGTGACGTCGATGGTGTAGTCGCGGGAACGCTGGTCGATTGCGCGACACATTGTGGACGTGCCAGTCGGCGGCAATGGCGCCGCTTCGGGCTGCCCGATTCCTGCGGGGCAGAGCCCGGCTGGGCTAGTTCCTACGCCAGCCATGGCATTTCCCGCCGTGTTGTAAGGCATGTCGCACTGAACAAATGTGCTGGGTTGCGGGCCTGTAAAAAGTGGTCACCATTGTAGGATGGCTAGCCGGTTGTGTTTGGTCGCTCTGATGGTTGGATGCTCGGCGAGCCCGCCTGGCATTGCAGCGGGAATCCAGGCGGATGCAGCGTCATGTGACTCCGGTGGCGCTGCCCACGAAGCAGGCGCAGCGGGTGATCCGTCAGAGCCCCCCATGCGGTTCGCTGGCGGCTCCCCTGTCGTGCTCGATGGCACCGGTGGCACTCTGCCCGTAGCCTCTGCTGGCGAGTCTGCTGGCACCGCTGGGGCCGAGGGATTGGGAGTCACGAACGGTGGCCGCCCAGGCGCAGCTGGATCCGGTCCGACCGCCGCGTCCGGCGGCGTTGATGACGGTCCAGGAGGGTCTTCTGGGCGAGGCGGCTCTGGTGGGGCCACTGGTGGCTCACCGTCCACTGGCGGCTCATCGACTGGTGGTGCCACCACTGGTGGCGATCAGGCCACTGGAGGATCAGAGCCTACGGGCGGGAGCGATGCAACCGGTGGTTCTCCGGAGGAGCGCCTGACGCTGGATGTCGACGTTCCGTGTGAAACGCTAAACAATCAGCAGTTGGCTTACGGGAACATAGGATTCTCCGGCGTTGGGCTGTGCATTCTGCACTCGGCGATCTGGGTTCCGGATCCCACCTGGAACGGATCCGGGGAGTGGAATTTCTGCAATCCCGAAGGAACCTGGGCGAGGCCCGATTGGACAACCGAGCCCGCCGCGAGCGCGTCTTGTGACCATGATCGCCTGCTAGCTCAATGTTGCAGCTACTTTGGGCTCGTTCGCTTCTCGGTCACTTTGGTGAACCCGAGCCGGGAGTAGGTCCGTGACGCTCATCAACATGTCGATGTCCGAGAAGCCGCCGGATCCGCCATTCGGCAACATTGTGGCCATGCTTTTTGCGGCCGCCGTCATCCTGCTGGCGTGCTTCATGACGGTATCACGCGCATGCTCAAGTCTCGACGATACCCAGTCCGACTCTGGTGCTGCGCCCTAGTCGAGCGGGCACTCGACTTTGAACGACGGCAGCTTGAAGCTTGGCAGGCTGATCGACGGAAGCGTGAAGCCTGGGATCGGAATCGGCGGCAGACCCGGTAGGTCCAGGTCGATTGAGAAGTTTGGGAGCTTGAAATTCGGGATCGCGATTGAAGGAAGCGCGAAGCAGGGGATTGGAATAGCCGGTAGATCCGGAAGGTCCAGGTCGACCGTGAACACCGGAATCTTGAACTTCGGCAGGCCGATCGAAGGAATGGCGAACCCTGGGATCGGAAGAACGAATCCGCAAAGCGTGGTGAGCCTCACAGCCCACCGCTGACTCCCATCAGTGGAGTGACCGGTCCAGTCAGAGCCATGATCGCTGCCCACGTGGCAGGTGTAGCAGCAGCCATGCACATTCCAGGCGGCGCGGCCTTTCCGCCGAGCTGCACCTTCCCTCGAACGAGCACGCCCGAGTCCGTGATTTCGATCCCATGCTGGCCGTTCTTCGATGACAGAGAGATCCCAGTGTCTCGGTCGATCTGAATCACGTACCCAAACGCCAGGACGGCAACCTTGTCGTTCTTGCCGTCCAGCATCACGACCATCTGCTTGTCCTGCGTGTCCTTGGTGCACAGGACAGACTGTCGCTTCGCTTCCTTCAGCTGGAGCTGCGCGGCCTGGCTCGGACCCGTCGTATGAATGATGGTATCGCCCGGCTTGGCGTTGCCCGTGATCTTCGCGTTGCGCGCGTCGCGCGCGCCGATGATTGCGCCTTTGGTGCCCACTCCATCAACGACGATGCCCTCGGCGGCGCCGTTGTCGTCCGGGTCCCATGGGACCGATGTCACCCCGAGGCACGAGTACGTCGGGAGCTCCCCGAAGGGCTCGTCACCCTCTGGCCCTCGCGAGGTCTGCGTCATGATGACGTTCGTTCGCGGATCCACATGGCTTGCGCCGAGCGTGCAGACGTCAATGGTCATACGATGAACGCTCCCTTCCTCCAGCACTTGAGCTTGGTGCGTGGGGGCGCGTAACTGAACTGTCGCGAGGCCACCCAAAGCGGCTCATGCACACGCGCCAGATCGTCCTGGACGTCAACAACCGTGTTGGTGGCCCAGTAGGCGCCCGTGGACAGGTCCTTGTGACCTATCAGGGTGCAGCTGTAGACGAGCGTTTCCTTCAGCCGCTCGCCCAGCGCGCGCCGGGCCACGCGCTCGAGTTGCTCCTGCGTCTTGCTGTCCGTGTCGAGCTGGTAGAGCAGCCTATAGATCTGACCGATGACCAACGGGAGGCTTGAAGCGGGCTTCGGAATGCGCCTCCCTACGACAGCCGAGAACTTGACGACCTTCTCCAGGTCTCCGCCGATTGCCGCAACGATGTCGCCTATGTCGAGCTTGGATTCTGTCGCAGCCAGCCCCGAAGACCCCCCGCCCGACTTCGACCGAAAGACCGTGTGGGTCGGGAAAGAGGAGAAGTCGCAGGCAGCCACTCCGTCAATCACGTTGTTTGAAGCGCTTCGCGCCACGTCACGCGAGCGGCGGATCTTCCCAATGGGCTCCTGGTCGTAGTTGGGCTCCTCGAGAAGGAGTTCGTTGCGTTTGGTTGCTGGCTGCATTGTGGCGCTGTGACGCGACACCAGCCGGTTGAGCCAATCAAACAGCCCCATTGAGCTGTCCGGCTTCAGGTCAGTGAGCGGGATGGCCCGGAAGTCCTTCGGTGCCTTCCCTCCTCGCGTGCTGCGTCCGGTCCTCACGTTCCTGAGCTTCAGGTCTTCAGCGCCCAGGATTGTGTTGATCCCGACAATACAGGCTGCCTGCTTGACCGCGTCGCCCAGCGTCATAGCCTCCTTGATGGCGAGCGACGGGTCCAGACTGCACTCTACGAGATCGGCAAGGTAGTCGCGTCCGCGGCAAACCACCGCGTCTCCGTTGGCTCCGCATTCGGTGACGTCGATGCGCCCGAGCAGCTGTTGGTTTCCATCGAGCAGAAGCTCTACAGGCTGCATTTCCAGCCTGTGGGTGTCCGTGATGTCAGGGTCCAGCAGTGTGAACGAAAACCCGTCGGTGCTGGTCAGGTAGTCGCTGTCGATCGACCAATCGATAATCCTGTCCGTGTCGAGCCCCAGGTCAGCCGCTTCGAAGTGCACGGACAGCGGCTGCGGAGTCGGCATTCAGACAGTGGCCCAGTAGTTGACAGGAGTCCCAGCCTTCACGAGCGGCGCGGTCGCGAGCCACGGGTTGAGCTTCAGCAAGTCGTCGAGCGACATTCCCACGTCGGCGGCAATGGCCGACAGCGTCATGTCCGCGTTCTTTTTGACGCGCCGAATCGTCTTGCCGGGGGTTGTCCCGCGCGACTTGAGACGGTAGGAGGCCAACCGAAGTCGACGCGCGGCGCGAATGACTCCGCACCCGTCTGGCTTCTCGAGTGCCTGTGCCGCTAGCTCGATGGCTTCCGCGCCAGACGCGGCCCGGTCGAGCATTGCCGCGATCTTGTTCCCGGCGAACACGAGCTGCTGGCCGTAGCCAGCGATCTGCCTGAACGGGTCGACTGCCAACGATGGAGGGTCGCCCTCGTACAGGCTGGACCTAACTACCTCCTGGTCAAGGATCCCTGCCTGGGACTCCGCGCTTGGTAGCGACGCAAGGTCGAGATCGCTGTCCTCAGTTGGCTCGACGTGCCGAGTGAACTCCACTTCAGCCGACACGCCGCTTCGCAGCTTCGCGTCTAGCTGCTCATCGTACTGGACCGGCTTGCACGTGAATACGCCACGGAGCGGGTCGTTCAGGACGCCCGGGCTCGTGTCGTACAGAGCCATAATGAGTTCGGGGAGCGTCTTGGTGAAGAAGTTGGGGAACCCTCCGCGAATCAGGTTCTCGTCCGCTGGTATGGTGTAGCGGAACCGTGGGTTCTGCGTGCCCATGATCTCGACAGGATATCCGTTCCTGTATTGGATCTTCTGGTCGACCGTGTCGTGCGCGAACGACATGCTGCGGCGAGACACGGGGAACGGGATACCCCGCCAGGCCGCGTTCGGGAGCAGCTTCAGTTGGTCGGTCACTTGGGCGCCGTCGGGCTGTTGCCGCGGTTGGGTGTGATGGATCCAATCTCCAGGAGCTGCTTGGTCGCCGCTGCGGCCGCTTGAGAGAACTCCCCCATCTTGAGTGTTGAGTCTGCAATCTCAGCACTCATCGCTTGGTAGGCAGCGCGATCCTCATAGGCTGCCGCTGCGTCTGCGTCAGTCTCCATGCTCATGTTGGCAGCGACGCCCGTTGATCGCGCGGCGGGACTCCCCTGCGGGGCGAACCACTCCCCAAGCAACTGACCGCGCAGTTCTTCGGCCGTCCTGAATGCATCCTGCGCAGCCGGGTTCTGTTTTCCAGTAGAGCCAGGCACGAACCAGGTCTCTACACTCCCGAGCGGAGTCATCACCTGTCGCGAACCTGGCTCTGCTGGCAGAGCACCCTTGGACAACCCCTCCTCAGTCTTCAGAGCCTCCTTGACCTTGGCCTGTGTCTCCGGGCTGAGCGTTCCAGTTGTGGCCAACTCAGTGCGAGCGTTGGCCAGCGTGGCTCCAGCCGTCGCGTCGGCTACCGCTGTGCGCTTCTCTTTCTCGACCTTCTCGGCGTAGTGCGCCTCAATCAATGCCTTGGTGATCAAGAACGAAGCTGTCCCGATCGAGATAGCGATCCCAGCCGCTCCGAACTTCCCAGCCATGGATGAGAACCCGGTCTCCATGGCCGTGCGCACCGAAGCCCCTATCCCCGCTGCCGCGATGTCCTTTGCCATCAGAGCGGCGAGAGCAACGCCTATCCCCTCAGTCGGATGCTTCGTCGCCCAAGAGATGAACCCTCCAGCAGCCTTCGCGGCCTCGGCGAACTTGGGAGTCAGCTTCGCAACTTCTGGGATCAGCTGCGTCAGGACAGGAAGCAGTTCGGAGCCCACGGAGTATTTGAACTTCTTGACGGCCTCGGCCAGCATGAGGTCCGGGTCTGCTTTGCGGCTCGCCGCTCTCCGCTGGATCTCATCGGCGCCCAACTGAACGTTGGGGCCCAAGAACTCGCCGAACTGAGCGCGCACAGCCGCTTCGCCGGAGCCCGCCTTTGTCGACTCAGCCGCCTGGTATACCGAAGCGAACCCCTGCACAGCACGGATGCTGCGCTCGTTGAACACCCCGCCCAGCTTGCTGAGGTCGCCTCTCGATTTGCTGACGATCTGAACTATCAGCTCTTGGGCAGTCTTCAGTTTCCCGCGACCCTTGAGCTTCTTGTCGCCCCAGATGTCGACGCCCATCGCCTTCAGGTCCGCCTCTTTTGAGATGATCTCGGACCCGAACCGCTCAAGCGAAGTGATGACCTCTGGCGTGCTTGATGCGCCGCCCTTGGCTCTTGCGACCTGCGCAATGGCCCCGAGTTCCTTCATGGCCAAGGCCCTGTCCTTGCCGAACTTCGAGGCCGTTGCTGCTAGCCCAGGCATCTCTGTGGCCAACTGCTTGAGCTCGACAGCGCCGATTGCCCCCTGCGCAGCGAAGGTCGCCATGACCTCGGTGAGAGCCTTCATCTGCTCCTTGGGGTCCTTGATGTCGGTGGCAAGCGTCGTGAAAGCCGATGCCGCTGCGGACGTCATGTCCCCAAGGTCCGTCCCGGTCGCCAGCGCCAGGTCGTTGAACTCCCTAAGTTTCCCCATCCCGACGTCGAGCTGACCAGTGAGGGTCTGCCACTGCTCGAGAGCACCGATGGCCTGCTCACCACTGACACCTTGAATCGTCTGGCTGAACGCCAGGATCTCGCTCTTGCGCCCTGGAGCTCCGGCCTGGTTCGCAAGCGACGACGCTCGCCCGATCAGCCCCATCTGGCTCGACACAGCCATACCTGCGCCAAGGCCACCGAGCAGGGTCCCGGCACCGGCTGCCCAGCTCCCCACGGTGCCTACAGAGCGCCCGAAGGCTCCCGTGACCGCATGGGCCGTGCTTGCCCGAAAACGCCGCCTTGCCGCCTCCTCGTGGCGCGCCTCCGCGCTGGCAATCGCTGTCCGTCTCCTGGCCTCGCGGTCGTTGGTCCGCGTCTGCTCGCGTTGAGCTCGCTCATTGTCCCTGAGTCGCCGGGCATCGGCCCGAGTGCGCTCAGTCGCGGCCCTCTCATGCTCGCGGTCCAGCATCTTCTGGCGGAGCAGCTCTTCGCGCTCAGCACTGGTAGCACGCGCCTTGCTTGTCGCCGGCGATGAGCCCCCGACTGTCTTTCTCATCTCGCCGCTCATTCGGCGATTGTGCTCGACGTAGCGACGCTCAATCCCCGCCAGCGCCGCGTTGACGGCCTGGAGTCCGATGATTCGGAAGTCGTAGGTGAGCGCCTCTGTCATGCTACGGGTTCAGCCGCTTGGAGATCTCGACGGCGTCAGCCATGTCGATCGCCTCATCAGACCCGCCGAAAATCGAAGTCGTAGAGCTGGACTCGCTGGACGGCTGCTCGCCAAAGAAGCCAGTGCCGATACTGAACTTCGCGAGTTCTGACTTCAAAGTACTCGGCAAGCTCTCGAACTGGGAATCCAGGATAGCGGAAAGTGCGAAGGCCCTCTTTCCCAATAGCGTGGCCAGCTCGACCAAGCGAAGCAAGTGCACGCGCGCTAAAGGGTAGAGCGCTGCCCCTTCTGCCAAGACCCTGATCCACTGATTGAGTTCCTCGTCAGTCCTGATCTCGCGAGGGCTCGGTGAGAACCTCTGCTGCACGAGTTGGTAGGCTGTGAACAGCCCCATGACCTCGTCTGGAGGCAGCTTTCCTACCATGTCCCCATCGGTGAACACGCGCGGATACGTGGGGACTGACGTATTGGCGTCAATTGGGTCCGCCTCGAGGCAGCAGATCGCCAGGATCTCCTTGGCGCAAGCGTCCGCATAGACGCCCTCCTGGATGACGCTGACGTTCATGTCGGACGACTCTAGGCGCTTCTTGAGCTTCTCGAAGGCCCGCAAGTGTGCCTCGTCATTCTCTTCCAATGACGTAACGCGGATACGGAGCTTCCCGTCGAATCCGTTGCGTGGATAGTCAACGACATCGCTGGGCCACGGAGTTTCTTGAAGTCTGCGCCAAAGCGTAGACGGCGATACATCTCTCGGAGGTTGCATCTGTCACCAAAAAATACGGCCTCGGACCGACCCTACTGTGGAGAGTCGACCGAGGCCGAAGTCACTTCATCGTCGGCGGTCCACAGTGCCGCGTCCGACTCTCGGGAATCGATTGCGTCGCGCTCTACTCGCGAGCCTTCAGTTCACCCTCCCACTCGATCTTCCCTTCGGAGGCCGCGTTCGTTGATTGACTCACGGTCTCCGTGTTGATCTTGCCAGTGCCCACGTAGGCTTCCGCGCCCACACCGAGCTGCACCGTCACATAGGCCTTGTTCGCGCAGGCCTGCTGAAATGGGAACTCGGGCCCGCCAAGAGGGATGGCGTATCCAATGTTGACCTTCACGCTGCCAGCGCCGTCACTGAATCCGGACATCCCGGACAGCGTGTCGATCCGGATGTTGCCGGCGTCGGTGACCTGCTCGATGGACGTTGCCTTCGAAAGGTAGACGAGCGCGCCGCCCTCTTCGCCCATGAAAACCTGAAGTTTTGCGTGGTCTTCCATGGCTCACCTCACCCCGCGGAGACTTCGTCGATCCGGAAGGTCGCTTGGTCGTAGAGTTCAATGACGTTGATCTTGATCGCCGACTCTGTTCGGCTGAGCTTGTTCGGGTCTCGCACGACGCGCAGTGCCGTCTTGGCTGCGGTGATGTCCGAGAGATGGTTCAGGCCATCGGGGCCGTACTCATCGAAGATCCCGTAGAGCCACCGCTTGACCCACGACGGGCAGGTCGTTTTGCGAGGCATCGTCGCGTTTGGATTGAACGCACCCTTCGAATCCGTCGGGTCAGCAATCAGCTTGAACCCGTTGAACGCCTGCTGATGGCGCAGCAGAACCGTGTCGGCGAAGTGATCGGCACCACTGATCTTGTGCCCGCTCCAGGCGCGGTAATCGGGGACTGTTCCGCCAGCTGCGGTCTTGGACCGAGTGGTCACGTGCTTGACCAAATAGGCGCCCCCCTCGTTCGACCCAATGAGCGTGACGCCGTCGGTCAGCGCGTCGTTGCGGTCTTCTCCGTCTGGCCAGTCTGCCGTGTCGTAGGCCGCGTCAATCCCCGGCAACGGGATTCCGTTGAGGTTCGCCGTCGCGTCGGCCTCGTAGGCCTTGCACAGCGTCCCCACGGCAATTCCAACAAGGTGGGCGGCATCGTGGTTCGTCCCAGTCTGGTGCACCAGCGTCAGCCGCTCGTAGTTGCGAGCCACGGCCGCCGTCTCGGCGTTGGCCTGCGTCCCGCAGGAGCACACAACGCCCTGACTCCTGAAGCCGGGCCGCGGTGCAGATACGGTCGTCAGGTGCGTCTGAAGGTGCCCGTGGCTTGTCGAGTCGATGAGGGTCGACGCGATCCAGTAGCGACGAACGCCTGTCATCGTGGCCAGAGCAGCCAGGAGATTTGCGGCTTCCGTCGTGGTCCCATCGGCGCCCGGAACGGTGCCCCCGAGGTTTCCCGAGGCCGAAATCGTGACGCCGCAACCGCTGTCGCAGTAGGTGCGGGCCCTGATTCCGATGGTCGTCGCTGTCCCCTGCGATGCCCCCGCGATCTTCGCGGTGAGCGTCAGAACGCCAGCGGCGTTGTCCGACGTCAGAGGAAGGTGCGTTGCGGAATTCACCGCAAGCTTAAGGGCTGCAGCGATCGTCGTGGCTGTGTCAGTCGTGTCGAAGTCGTAGCTTGCGACGCATCCGTTCAGCCCGGGTCCGCCAATCTCGACGTAGCATCGGCCCGACGCGGTTGGGTTCGTCGCCGCAACGGTGACCGTGACGGCAAACGTCGCAGCAACGGGGCTCCCAACAGATGTGGCCGCGTACGGTCGACAGTAGATCTTCGCCTGTGAGTCCGCGTACACGGCAGCCCTGTAGGCCCTGTGGGTCATGGACCCAGCGCCGGCTCCCGCAATGACGTCGGCCTCTCCGTCTGGGTAGTACTCCGCGTTCGCGGTCCACGATCCAGCCGCCGTCATCGGCATCACGAGACAGATCGCGCGTTCACCTGCAGACACGGACGCTGGGCCCTGGGCGAAGTTCAGTTCGACGTAGGTGCCCGGGTCGAGCCAGGAATCGGAAACTCCCTGAATCGGTATGAGAGCCATCAGGCCTTACCTCCAGCGCTTTCGCGCTTCGCGGGCGTGGCCTTGGCCTCCACCCATTCACCCTCAGACCACTCGAGCGGCTTGAACGGGACCCGAAGCTCTTGGGCCGTCTCGGCGTCGAATGGCATGACGTCCCCGCTCTGCGCCCGCTTGCGTACCTTCAGGACGAGCTCAGGGCGCGCCTTCTCCGTGTCAATGACACACGGCGTCTTGTCGGCTGGCCACGCATTGCTGGCCGTGTCATAGGACCTGCCTATGTAGCGGGCTTGCTGCCCAACGGCAGCATGCTTGTATGGCACCAACGCGGCACCACGTGGACAGACTCTCAATTCGGTTTTCTTCATGGCTTTTTGTTCGCCTTACGTGGTACCGGCCTTGGGCCTAGAATCGTTTTGCGACTTGGTGCATGCCCGCCTTGAAGCTATGACCGGCGAAGCGGTAGGCCCCGAAGGTGGCATGCCAGAGGAACCGGTATGGCTTGTTGCCGGGGTGATGCACCGATCGGAAGTTGACGCGCTTTCCTCGGAACTGCGCCGGTGCTCCGCGGCCATTCCAGACGAAGCTCAAGAACGGAGCGCGCACGGCTTTGATCACATGCGGCCGAGCTCCTAGGTCAATCGGGGCCGCGTATGGCAGATCGTTCGAGACGGTGACGATCCGGCCGCTGCGCAGCCTAACCGTCTTGGCTTTCGTGGCGCGTTGCAGTGCGCCAGTCTTCGGGTTGAAGTGGGGCGTCTGAAGGACATGCTTCACAGCGATGTACGAAGCCTTCTCGCACGTCGCATCGACCAAGCTGCTGAACGCAGCTTGAAACCGAAGATGCTTTGCTCGGACTTGACGCAGATTGATCGGTCCCGAGCCACCTCCGGCGATGCCCACTATGACCTCTGAACTGGATAGTCCGTGTTGGTTTGGAAGGCGTCGTGCAGGAAGTCGCCGCTCTCGCCAAGGTGGTACGTCGCGCTCATCCCATCGTAAGGCGTCTCGAGTCCCTCTTGCCCAGTGACGAGCTCTTCCGTCTGGATCTGCATCAAGCAGGCGTAGTAGGACGGGGTGTTCTGCGAGAACCGTGCCTCTCCTGCATTGGCCGACGCGAGTCCAATGTTCGTCAGCCCGCCAGTGTCCTCGTCGAATTGCGGAGCTCCGCTCAGGTATGCTGGGTGCGAGCCCTCCTCAAGGGTGGCCCTCACGACGTCTGGGACCAACCAGAGCGCCGCTTCGAGCTTCGCGATCCCGCCAACTGTGAGCGGTCCGAGGATGTAGTGCAGCGACCACGACTGCGTCTTCTTGGTCTCCGCAATGGACAGGCCCTGGTAATTGGCCTCTCCAGAACGATGCAGGAACAGCGCCGGAAACTTTGGCGAGCGCTCCGTCATGCGCTGCGCAGTTGGCTCGTACGGGTAGGAGTCAACGACGGGAGTCGTCCCGCGCATTTGAGGAATCGTCGTGACGACCCTGGTCCATGCTCCGCCCAGTTCCGCGTTGATCGCTGCCACCAAGAGCGCGAGCATGCTCCGCTTGACCGGGTCGATCGTGTCGAGCGAGAATTCGCTACCTACGTCTCCGGCGTCAAGCGGCAGCTTGGTGGCCCCGATTTGGCGGTAGAGACTCAGGGTCATGCGCCCTCAGTCTCCTCGTGGCATCTGGTGCACATCGTCATTCCGGAACCCGCTCTGGCCCAGCCACCGGTTCACACGTCAGCATGATCCGAAGAGCCTTCTGCTTGTCGACCTTGGTGACGCGGTAGAAAGCCTCCGAGCCGTCACTGTGTAGCAGGCGCACATGCAGCGTGTTGCCAGCTGCCAGGGAGGTGCCCTCTAGCGAACTCGCCGCGACGCCACCACCCGTGTGGCTCGGAGTGAGAGGCCCCACTGTGCAGGTCCCCTCGGGGACTCCGCCAAGAGCCAGCTGCTCGGACGTCAGGAACCGCACCTTCGGCGGCTGCCCGCCCACGAGCAACTCTGTTTCGAAGTCCGCTGACTCGCCGTCACCCGTGTAGGCGCCATCCCAGTAGCCCTCGATGAGGAAGGATCGGTACGGCCTGAGGCCCCAGATCCCTGGGATGGCACGGCCTCGGTCAAGTAGCTTTCGCAGCCCGTCAACGTTGCTCATTCAGCTTTTCACCGACGCCACGTCGTTCAGGAGAGCATGCTGCATGATTGCAACGGTGCAGACTAGATCGGAGCACCGCTCGCCATCGCGTGCTCCATCGATGTAGGGCACAGCAGACAGCATCAGTAGACACTCAGTGTCTGGCACCCGCCGGGGCTGGTCTTGAGCTCCCAGGCGTTGGGGACTCCCAGGATGGATGCAAGCTCACTCCGCCAGAAGTCTAGTTGTTCGCCGACCGAACCGAAGAACTTCCCGCGCGTGTCGTAGAACTCGATCTCATCTGCCTTCTTCAATGCGCCATAACCAAATGACGTTCCGATTCCTTCGCGAGCTGCATCGATCTTGTTCAGGCATGCCCGCGCCATCGTGATCGGCCCCTCAACGACGACCGAGTACGTACCCGAGTGCGCGAGCGACAGCAGGAAGGTCGCCACGGAACCCGACAGATCCGAGAGCGTGGCGACCTCCTGCCGCGAGTCGACGTCGATGACGCAGCGTTGGCCCACGGCGAACCCAGTGGCCAGCGTCAGCGTCAAGGCGGCCGGTGATGGAGACGAGCTCGTGGTCACAACCGTCGCACTCGTCGTTGCCACTTCTGCGTCGATGTATGTCTGAATGACCGTGTCGAACAACGCCGTGACACCGACATATACGTCGGCCCCGGCCGTGAGCAGGTTGTAGCCTAGCTCACGTTTCACCCGGTACAGCTCTTGTATCGAGAAGGCCATCGTAGCCTATGGCTACCAGCCGCCGGACTGCTCGTTGAGCCAACGGTACGTGATGACCGCGGCATCCGCCGTAGCACCGGTCGTCACACCGTTGATCGCGGTGGCGCGCGCGTATTTCCATCCCAGAAGCCCATCCGGGAACGGAATGACCTTGTCACCTGTCACGGCTGATCCTGTGCCGGTCGTGATGGCGACCAGTGCCGCATTGTTCAATGTCGAGACGTCAACCCAGGTGCTGTTGTCGGCCGACACCTCCCAGAACCCCGAGATGGTTAGGGTACTGGTCGTTGCCGTGGTGTCGAAGTAGGCTGACAGTGAGCCCGGCTTGACGTTTTCCAGGCGAAGTGCAGTGCCGTGAAGGTGCGTTCCTGCGGCTCCACCGTTGAAGTTGCCGCTTGCAGCGGCCAGAGATCGGTACTGATTGGCCATGATTCCTCACTTGCCCCGGCGGGAGCCGGCAGCTGTGAATAGGCGAGGGCCCAGCGGGTTCCGGGCCCCTTCCCGTGCGTGCGGGCCGCCTAGTGTTACGAAGCGTCTTCGTCCTCGGAGTAGACGACCGCCACGACGAAGCGATTGTCGAACAGCTTGAAGCCTAGATCTGCGAGCCAGATGAGGCGAATGGTCTCGCCGTAGTTGGTGTCACTCGATGCACGCACCGCCGGGGGACGCCCCATGCCGACGCCGAGCACGCCCGGGGCAATCGCGTGGCCGTAATGCATCTCCACGTTTGACGTGTTGTCCGTCTCGGACAGGGTGTTCGAGCAGAACATGTCGAACTCGTCGCATGTGGCAAACCAGCCTGGGAACAGCGGGTTCTTGTCTCGGAAATAGTCCGCGTGTCTCGCGAACTGCCGGTCGTCCTTCAGTTGCCGCTTGCCAGTCGGAGTCACAACCATGACACGACGTCCATTCGAGAACCGCGGGAGGCTCGCCTCATCCATCCTCTTGGCGACGCGTGTGATCTGATTGTAGGTGAGCGGAGCTCCACCCGAACTGGTCACGTCATTGACTGCCGTGACACCGTCCGGGTAGCACGTGGTGCTAGCGTCGTTGAGGCAGTCCCGAACGATGGTGTCGATCGTGCGGTCGAAGTCGCGCTGGAGATGCATCTTCGTGACGGTGACACCGTCATGCACGCCCATCTGGTTGTCAAACGCCTCAATCGCGAACGGATTCACAGCGGTGCTGTAGGGGCCGCCCAAGCGGTGCAGCTGGATCTCGGTCTGTTCCGAGTCGATATTGATGGCAGTCGTACCAATCGTTGCCCCAGAAGCAATCCGGCGCGCTGCCAAGTCGTACGTCGAATTGGTGTACTTTGGGCGGTTGATCCGAACGATGTCGCCACGCCGACGCGTGAAGTCGATCTTCGCGGAGAAGGTCTGCGTCGCGATTGGGGTAGCCTCGAGGATCAACCGATCGCGCTGCGTGTCCGGGTATGCGGCACCAACGCTGTCACTCGAGAAATTGAACATGTCCGGCAGCGAGCCGTCCAGAGACATGTTCATCGCCGACTTGGCTAGTTGGGCGTAGAGATACTGCGACTCCGGCTGAGCCAACAGCTGAGCGTCGAGTTCCGCTTGGAAGTTCTGCGGGATCGTTGCCTGTGACCACGACATTGTGTTTTCCTTTCAGCCCGAGCCGCAGATCACTCAGCTTCCGCTCGGGAAAATCCGGTGCTTGTGCTCGCGTAGATACGAGGCAGCCTTGAATGGGTTTGTTGTTTGCAACCCCTCCCAAACCGCTTTGTGGTTAGGAGGAGATTCGTTGGCAGAGTCCGGAGCCGAGCCGCGAGGTGGCGCCGTGTCGGCAGCTGGCTTAGGAGCAGCTGGTGTTGCCGGAACCGCTGGCGCAACAGGCGTTTCAGGCTGTGCGGGCTCCTTTGGTTTCGCCTTCTGGAGCGCCAGGACAACCTTCATGTTTGCGGCCGGGTCGTCCGACTTGAGCATCTCGTACGCTTCACGCTGCTCTGGTGTGAGGCTCTCAACCTCTCCCATCAGCGATGCGTTCAGCGCTGTCTCGTACTGCTTGAGCTTCGCGAGATCCTGTGTTTGGCGCGTCTGGAGTTCGCCCAGCTTCTGGCTGTCCGTCTTCGCCTGCTCCTCGGCCTTACGGCGATCATCGATCGCCTGCTTGAGCACATCGCTCGACTCGACACCGAGCTCCTTCAGTAGGCTGGTGAGAGCTTCATTCGCTCCGGCCTTGCGCTCTCGAGCGAGCCGCTCAGCAAGCGCCTCTGCTGGCAGGTCAGCGACCTGAACGCGACCTGGCGCCTGAGCGGCTGGTGCGGCAGGTTGTGTCGATTGTGGCTGCGCTGTGGGCGCTGCCGCGGCAGGTGCAGGCGCCAGAATTGCCGGTGCCTGGATTGCTTGATCGGTCGTCGCAGGCGCAGCTGTGCCTGCGGACGTGGTGTCCGTTGTTTCCATGATCCATCTACTCCTTTTCGCCCGATTGTCCGCCGGCGTCGCGGGGAGTTGGCTAGATCAGCGGGACCTGCCTGTGGGAGAAGCGGCAGGTCCCGCTGTTTAGTTTTGTTACTCGCCGATCACGAGACGCGTGAAGGTCACCTGGAAGGTCATCGGATCCTTCCAAGTGAACCCAGTCACTGCGCCATTCCCGAGCTCGGTCGTCACGTCCTCTTGGTAGAGGTCGCAATTGATATCCCCAGACGTGTTGGTGCAGATCCCACCAATCACGGTGTAGTCAACCGCGCTCGACGTGTACTTGCCAGCCGCGACAGGGCACGCTTGCCAGATGGTCGGCGTCTGCCCGTCACGCATTGCGGACTGAATCGCCGTGACGGGAGAAAACGTCATTCCGTCGCCTGACGCATACGTTCCCGTACTGACCGTCACATCGACCTTGCATGTGCAGATCTCGCGTTCGGTCGTATTGGTGTAGGTCTCCTGGCGAAGAATCTCGAAATTGTACGCTCGAACAACGGTCCCAGTAGTTGCAGCCATGTGCTATTTACCTCGCGGTTCTGATAGGCGCGACAACCGCGACGGGCTTGCCGTCCGCGGCACGGAGAAGACGCTCGAGTTGGTCGCGTTCGGTCTCGAGCCTTCGGAGTCTTTTGATCTCGCGCTTCAGGTCAGCGAGTCGCTGGCGCGCGAGCTTCAGCACGTTGAGCTTTCCGCCGTGCTGCTTGCCAGGAACAGACAGCCCTGGTTTCTCAGCAGCCGGCTTCCGTCCAGGATTTGGCGCCCCGCTCCCCGGTGGCGTCAGCCGAAATGCAGGAGCGTCGAACGCCAAGTCGCCCTCACCACTCTGTGTGGTAGCCCCTTGATCGAACTCGGCCGCCACGCGCCCACAATCAAGGCATGTGCGCACACGCCCGCGTGCAGGGTTGTATTCGGTAGAGTGAGCACTGCTCCCGCATTGGCAGGGGTCAGGCAACTTTCCACCCAGTAAAGTACACGGTCTGCGCAGCACCCGCTGAAGTCCCAGCGCCCGCCACGAACACGAATCGTACGCGCCCGCCGGGGGTCCCCGTGGTCATGGCTCCAGCAGCCAAAGCAACACCAGGAGCAGCCAGGGTGCCGATTCCGACCGCCAATAACCCGCTAGACGCCGCATCGCTCGTCAGGGTGTACGTGGCCGGAGTAGCCGCCGGGAGTTGCGTGAAGTGGATCCAGTCCGCCCAGATGCCCGAGTCCTCCTTGCCGATCTCGCGCTGGATGTAGACGTCGAGTGCACCGCCCGTCCCACCAATCAAAACAGCATCGATGACCAGGTAATCGAACTCGTGTAGCCGACCGAGGGGAGCGCCAACGGTCGTGATAGCCGTGGCGGGAGAAGTCCCGGTCATAGCGATGGTATTGACGTTGCCGCGGGTGCTCATCGTCGCCCCCTCTGTTGCTGTTGTGGCGTTCTGTGCGCCTGAGGAGGCACCGATTCTGGCTTGCGCTCAGAAACAAGCTGTGCGCTGGGCTTGGAATCGAGCAAACGAGCGACCGGTGTCTCTGACACGACGGGCGCCCACGACGCTTCGCCGCATGCTGGGCACGTGGGTATCTTGTCATCACAAATAGCGTGACAGCACTGGCAACGTTTCATCAGCACTTTCCCTTTCCGCGTGTCCCGCGCGACTTGCCAGCCTTCGAGAGCGCAATCGCGACCGCCTGCTTGTGGGGACGTCCAGCCTTGGTCTCAGCTTTGATATTGGCGCCAACGACCTTGGGCGACTGGCCGGGGTTGAGTGGCATTCGTTTCAGGCCTCACCAGCTGTTATGATCGTTTCGCTACAGCGGCATTTCCCGTGCAGCGGCGGAGGATGGTCGAACCCTTGACTCGCGCGTACAGTGTGCCCCTCCATCTCGAAACAAGATGGGCACACCGCGTCGTCTCCAGCCGTATCCCAGCGTAGCCACAACTCGGCTCTGACACGCGGAGGGAGATCTAGGATGGCACGTCGGCGGGCATCGTTGAAAGCCTGGTCGGCTTCCCACGATGCTCTGCGCTCCCATTCGGGGAGGAACTTCCTCCCGCCTTCGGTCTTACTCTCGAGGTAGCGAGAGCTCACCGCGTGAGCTTCGCTTTGTGCAGCAACCTGGTGTTGCAGGGTTAAATCCTGGAGGCCAGGGCTGAAGGGGCCCGGGCCTACCGGGCCATCCCATCCAATCGCGTTCTGGAGCTGCTCCAAGGTCCTCTGTAGAGAGAATCGCTGGGCCAGTCGCCTGCCTTCGAGCACCGACAGTCGCGCGGCATCAAACAGGTGCTGGCTGATGACGAAATCGTTAGCCTGGAGCTGTAGGGCTCTCCGGCCGCGACGGCGGAGCAGGAGGAGCAAAGCCGCTTCCGCCTCCACTATTCGTCGCAGATCCTTCTTCCGTTCCTGCTCGAGTTCCTGCTGCGATCGTGACAAGATGCTGATCCCTCTCGTTCTCGCGCTTCGCTTCCTTTTCGGCAGCCTCGTCCAATTCCCTCGTTAGCTCGGCGATGATCTTCTTTGCGTCGTCGTCACCAAACAGCGCCATGATCTTCTTCACGCACTGCTCGAGCGTTGCGAACCCGGCGCCCTTGACGAGCTTCAGAACCTCAGCGATCGCCTTCCAGTCCTCGGCGCTGTTCTCGTAGTATTCGCCCCACAAGAGGTCGATGTCAGGCAGTCCATCTACGCGAACCAATGCGGCGGCGAGTTCCTTCGCGCTCTTGAGCCGCAGGCTGGCGCCAACCGCCAACACGACACGGAGCAGGCCGAGCAGTTGAGGGATAATCCAGTTGTCTCCGAAGTCCTCGCGGTATTGATCGACTCGGTCTAGTTGCCGAGCCCGCAGAACCTTCAGTGCTTTCCCGGACAGCGAAGCGGAGAACTTCACGGACTCCGGATCCATGAATACGACCGCTAGCGATTCCGCGATCTTGGCGCGCAGGTCCTTCGCATCATCGTCAATCGCCTTGAGTGCGTCTGCCGGAAGGGTGTGGAGTTGGACCTTGACCTCGGGGTCCGGGTAGCGCCAAACTTCTCCGGGGCCCTTTTTGCGCGCGATCTTGGGGCGCTGCGGAGCGAATATGCCGGTGATTGGATTGTCGAACCCAGGCTTCCCGCCTGCGGCGGTCTGAAGCACTCCTCCGTTTTCTTCGGCCCATCTCACGAAGTGGTCTGGGTTGGCTCCAGGAACAATCGTGTTCGGGCCTGCCGTTCTTCCGGTGGAGGCGGGCCCCCGATCTTCCTCAACACCTATCTCGGTCCACTGCGGGTCGCCTGCCATCAGAGCAGCGCGATGCCGCTGGCTGAGTGAGCAGTCCAGCGCGAAGATTTCGTCGAGTACGTCATCATGGATCGCCTGCCCATCGATGCGATTGACGGCCGCTACGCCCTTCATGCTGGCGTACCAGACAACCGGGCAGTGGCCAAGCCCATGCGCGAACGTGCGTTTGGGGTCCTCGGTCCAGGCGGGCTCCGTCGAGTCCTTCTCGGCTTTCGCTGGTAGGTAGGTGACGTCCCGCTCTGTATCGATGACCCTGCGATAGAGCCTCGCTACAGCAGTCTCGTGGCCTGAACCATCCATCATCCGGTCCAGGTAGGGATATTTGATCTCGAGCCTCGTGATGTCGTCGTCCGCGTTGCGTTCGATCGTGCACCACTTGGCCTTCACTGTGTCAATGAATAGCCGGCCACGTCGTACGCCGTAGATTGAGCATCCGGTCCCGCATCCGAGACCTTCGCGGAATACCTCACGCGCTGCGGTCCAGAACCGGGCCTGTTTGGTGATATTCCTAATTCCGTCTTCGAACAGGTCGTCTTCGTCATCCTGCTCTTCAGGCTCGGTAAACCCGTCTGATCCCTCAGGCTTGGGCGTCTTGGGTTCCGCAACATGATCCTCAACCGGCAGCGACACCTCGAACTTGGGGCGCTTGCCTTCCCCGAGCAGTAGGTCCGTGTGACTCGCAATGGCCGCCTTGACGACCGGATAGGCAATGCAGGGAGCTCGCTCGATCAGCGGCTTGGCGTTCTCTCCGGCGTAGAACCAATCCTGCCGCCCAACGTATTGCTTGGTATTGACCCAAGCCTCAAACGCCTCGAGACGCTGATACCGTTCGCCCTTGTTGGCCTGGATAGCCCGCAAGGCGTTGTTCAGTTGAGTCTCCAGCGAGTCCGTCATCGGTTCGTGTCGACATGCTTGACGCTTGGGGGTTTGCCGACCGCGTGAAGCGCTAGAGCTAGTGCCCAGGCCCTATCGGCGTGGCCATCGTCTGTATGGGGTGCGTCGTACCGGACGTTCCCGGCCGATGTGACTTCGCGTTTGATTGATGCGATGTCGAGCCGCAGCGCATCGGCGCATCCGGATTCGCCATCGGGCATCGCGGCGTCGGTAAGGGGCAGCAGAATCAGGCCGGAAGACAGGTACGTGTGAAGCGAGGTCGCCAGATCCTCTTTGCTTGAAGGTCCAAAGACCACCGCTTCGACTCGAGCGCGCCCGTAGCGCTTCTGCATTCCCTCAGCCGGAAACGCGCCCAGGCCCGAGGAGTCCACGCACAGCCTCCGGAGGTTGTACCGAGCGAAGGCGTAGGCGACTAGGCCGTCCAGAGCCACTTGGTCGGTCCGCTTGCAGCTGTGGAGCGACACCATTCGGCAGCGCCCGTCCGAGCATTTGCGGAGCACAATCAGAACCGTCAGGTCCGCAGTGCGCCCAATATCGAGCCCGCCGTAGAAGTCGCCCTCATAGGTGTAGAGGTCGTTTGTCGAGCAGTCGTTTATTGCGGCAGACGGGATGTACTGGAAGCTACCGTCGAGGAACTTGCAGTTGAAGAGCTGGTCAAATAGGCGCGGGTCGCCCTTGGCCAGCGTCCAGCACCGCTCCATGTTGACGCGCATGCCGTATTTGATGGCGCGTTCCATCGGGATCTCGTGGTATGCCCAGCCCTTGTTCTGCTTCGGGTTCGTGCA
>Ga0172381_10002085_pt1 | contig 22673 bp, 26 predicted proteins | sample Leawel6488metaG_FD_119754 | JGI IMG/M metagenome (GOLD analysis project Ga0172381, IMG submission 119754) | Leachate microbial communities from a municipal landfill in Southern Ontario, Canada - Leachate well 64-88 metaG | ecosystem: Engineered > Solid waste > Landfill > Unclassified | place...
GGGTATTTTGACATAGTAACCTCATTCAAAGTTTATAATTTTTTTAAACTTGTCTGTAGTATCTTTGTTTAATACATTTACTGTTTCTTGAACTGCTTGATTAACAGTACTTTTATTATCATTTTTATTTAATGTACCAGACATACCATGACTAGGGGAATTAGGATCGTTTGATACTCTCATTTTACAATAATCAACTAATATATGAATATTTTGTTTATTTATGCCATATCTATTTTTAATAACTTGCCATATAAATTTACCTAAGTTTCTTAATTCATCCGTTTGAACAACTCCAACAATAATATCAGCTGTTGCCGCTATACCAATTGAATCTGCTATGTTGGTCATATCTAGTTCAGTTTCCTCAAGTCCTTGTCTATTTGTTTGAATAGCTGATACAATAGGCATTCCGTAGTCTCCAGCAATAGCTCTAACTTCTTCAGATATACGTTTTAGTTCTGTATATGTATTATCACCTTTATTGTTATATGTTGCGTTCATAATACCTATATAATCAACATATATTATATCAGGAATAAACTTTTTACGGACTTCTAATTCTTTAAGTAAGTTTCTTATATGATTAGTATTAATGGTTTTAGTAGGATATTCTTTAATTATAAACTTTTTATGAACCAACGATTTGATTTTATCGTAGTTAAAATGAAAGTCACTTTTTTGTAGAGTTTTTAAATCATATATATCTACATCAAATAGGTTAGCTAATAGTCTTTCAGATACTTTAGTTTCTGACATTTCACAAGTAATATACAAAACGTTTTTATTTTGTAGAAGACTATCAACTGCTAATGAAGACATTATTAATGATTTACCTTTATTTGTCGCTGCTAAAAATAAAGTTAGTGTTTTTTCATGAAATCCACCTTCAATAATTTTATCTAAGTCTGTTATTCCACTTGGTATAACTTTATCTTTATTATGTAATGCCTCAAAAACTAAATCTTCATCATTTAATAAGTCTAATCCTACTTTATTATCAAAACTAAACGCAATGGCTTCTCTTAATTTATCAGGTGTTTTTTTAACTTCATCCATTTTATCATTACTAAGAGCCATTGCAATATCTACATTAATATTATGTATTAGCTTTTTCCTTAAAAAATCTTCAATAATATCAAGTATAAAATCGTCACTATATTCTGATATATCTAAGTTAATTATTTCCATCAATCTATTAAATGTTTCTTCATCTTCTAAATCAACCTTCATTTCAGATACTTTTGGAAAGTAAGTATACTTTTCAATAAATTGTAACATATGCTTAGATATATTCATATGTTTTTTATCATCAAAAACTACTGGTGATAAAAAAGGAATTACTTTATCTCTAACCTTTTCATTAACAAACAATAATTTCAATAATACTTGTTCAAATAAAAATGGTGTCATTTACTCGCCTTAGTTATTTCTTTAACTTTATTTTCAGTTTGTGTAAGAGACTCAATACTATTTTCATCTTGAGCTATATCTAATTTACTAATAAATGTATATTTGTTTTCTAACCATTGTTTAAAATTAGTATCTTTAAATACAGGTTTCCAAAAATCTACATTATAAATCTTTCTTTCAGAAATGCCGGGATCACTTTTAATATGTGGTCTATTATAATAACCCGGTTTAGTATTAGCTACTACGCCTGCTTCTATAGCGTCGTCTAAAATTCCATAAAAAACATCTAATCCACCATCATTTTTAATTCTAAACTGTAGCTTAGACTTTTCTTTTGAGTGTCTTGATTTATATGTTTCGGCAGTTATAAGATGACCTATAATTTCTTTTTCAGAATCCTTTTCTTTAGCTCTACTTTTTCCTAATACAACACAATCACTATTAAACATAATTTTTCTACCACCGGGAATATTAAGAGGATCCCCGGGACCACCAACATTGTCATATATATGATTTACAACAAAAAATGTTGCTTTAGTATTAAGAATTATATTGGCTAGGTTATTCTTCTTCTTTGAAATTGTAAAGTCAGCAGCATCATTACCCTCTAAAGCATTACTTAAGGTTTTTGAAGTAACTAATGCACCCCAACTATCTATAACAAAAAATATATTTTTTCTTTCATTTTTAGGTACTTCATTAGTAATAGTCATTATTATACCTGATACGTCTTCTATTGAATTTTCCTGTAATACAACTAACTTTTCAGGAGAAATATCTATACCAATAGACTTAGCAAATTGAAAACTAAATGCTCGTTCAGTATCAATAATACACACTTGCATTCCACGTTTTTGAGCACTTTTAACTAATCCATAAGCAATAAACGACTTACCGAGCATTGATGGAGCTGATATCATTGAAATTCTACCTATAGGAATTCCGCCGTCAACTCTACCATTAAGAAGTAAATTAAGTACTATAATGTTAGTTGATAAGAATTCAATTTTGTCATCTTCTGTTAATAAATATGATGAAAGAGCTGGACTATCTTTACTTTCTTTATCCTTTTTAACAATATCAATTATATTTTTCATTTATTCCCCTTCTGTTAAAGCTTTAGTATAATCATCATCCTCGTTAATACCAACATCAAATGCTAAAAACATATCAATTTCTTTCATAATACTATCTTTTAAAATTACAGAGCTATTATTCTTCTTCTCAATATAATATGTTCTTACGCCGTTTTCAATCAATTCCTCTAATTTTTCTCTACTAATTTTAATAATCATAATATTTTCCTTTTAAAATTGTATAAATTGATTAAGTGTATTAGTTTCTAATTGAATTTCACCCCAATTTAATACATCAAACAATCTTTGTAATACTGCTATAAAAGTTCTATTAAATTGTCTATCATAATCCACATTAAATATCTTATCAAACTCTTTAGGCCATTCATTAATAAAAGCTATAATATCCTGATGAATTTCATTATTTGACGCAATATGTATATACTTTATTTTTGTTCCATTAGTAATAGGTTTAAATGGTAAATGCATCTTTTCAATTAAATAATTATAGTTCATGGAAGCTCTTACGTGAATAGGACAACTATCAGGATATCTTAACCCGTTACTAATATATTCTTGTACATTATTAGCATATTTATTATAGTCTGATACTCCTTTTGGAATAGCAATCTCTTTAATTGGTGATTTAATAAATTCATCTTTAACCTCCTTAATATATTCTATTATTTTACTTTTATCTTCACAATGTGTTTCAAAAAACTTATTAATAGACTTTTTAAGTTTATCTCTACAAAATGAAGGTGTATCTGTTCTAACAATTTCTATACCTGTTACAGAAATTTTTGGTTTATCTATATACAACTTATCTTCGTTAGCTAAAATTTCATCAACGTATTTCTTTTTAGCCGTTATTATTTTTTGTGTTATTATTTTTTCACGTTTTAAATTTATTAACTGTTCGCATTTATAATTATCTGCATATATTTGAAGTATTTTATCAAAAAACGGAGTAATAAACTTTTTATCAAAACTATCCATCCAATCGTATACTTCTTGATTATTATTAAATGTTATACCTAAATTTTGTATTACTTCATCTAAACATAGATAAATAGAGTCCGTATCGTTTTGTACAATTATACTTTTAGTAATCTGCTTATAATTTTTAACATTAGGGAACAATTTTAAAACTGTATTATGAAAATGTTTCATCATATATGTATCAAGTGATTCACTAAGATACTTAATAAGATCCTGACCACCTAATGTAATAGTCAACGCATTATAGAAGTTATATAAATGAAAATGAGGATTTGCCGCGCAACCAAATATACTTTGTCCTATCCATATGAATTTTCCATTTTCGCCTGCATATACTGTATGATTGTCTTTTACTGTTAAATTATATACTTTTCCTTTATATTTTTCTTTAGAAAATGATTTTTTTTCTACATAAAAAGAAGACTTATTTCTATGTATTCTATACATATTTTCACTTTTATAACACGTATATCTTGGCATAATACCAACTAATAAACATAGTTGCATATAATCTTCAAATAATTCTTTATAATTTTTACAAATATTATATTGAAAAATTTTAGTTGTACCATCTCCTTTATACATATAATCAAATATTAACTTATAATTTAAATCATTTATCATTGAATTATGAAAAATATGTTTATTTTTATGAGTTCCAAAATTTTGTACAATAATATCGTAATACAAATCCGACGAAAAACTAATAGATTTTAAATCTTTATAAATTGTTGGACCCACGTATTCCCATGTTATCATTGATGATATTATTTTATATATTTCATTATAATTTTCTAAATGTATATGCTTATATTGTGATATATGAATTTTTTTTGATATTCCTCTTTTTATTTTATTTGGGTATTGTTTTTCTTGAATTACATAAGTACTACCTTCAGATAAATAATACCCTAAAAATTTAGAAAAGTCCTCATTATATATTCTAAGATTATTTACATTACATTGTTTACTTCTTTTAGATCTAGCAAATATAATATATCCATGTTCAAATAATCTTTTAATTTGTGCATTATTTAAATGATTTGTTATTAATGCTATTTGTTGACACGATCTACCGGTTTGTTGCTTTATTATTACATTTTTATCAAATAATGAAATATTTCTTTTAGCTACTCTTAAATCTTTTTCTGGATGATATATTAGTAGTTCATAGTCTTTTAAATTATTAATATACTCATTTAAATAAATATATTTTTTCTTTTTATTATAATTTATTTCATTATGTATAGGAATATGTCTAAAACATCTTTTAACAAATTCTTTAGTTTTAATAGTATTAATATTATTATTAACTAATTCCAACATAGAATGATCATCTGTAACTGCTATATTAATTTTTTGATTTTTAATACGATTTAATTCTCCATCAAAATCATATTCGTATATATGTTCAATTGGTTTAATTTCTATATTTTTAGTATTTTTATTAATAGAATAAACTAAATCCCCAGTTTTTACATCTTTTATATTTTTTATACCGTTTACAGTCATTATATCTGTATTAGGATGAAAACAATTCGCCAAAATTTTATAAACATACTGTTGACCATCATAATAACTTGATGATTCTTTTTCTTTTTTAACTTCTTCAATTAGATCAACATCATATTTATTTAAAGATCTATTTTTTTCTAAAGCATCTGCAATAAACATTTTCTTTTTAAGTTTCTTTCGCTCTTTAATTACTTTTTCTGTTACTTGACACAGCACACCTTTTTCCGTTTTATCATAATATATTCCACCATATTCTTTTTTACCATCTGCTGTTTCCCATACTTTATATTCTGATAAAGGAGTTTTACTATACTTATTATCATTTAATTGTAACTTTTCTGGGGAAATCCCCCACTGCATTATCATGTGCGGATAAAGACTTTCCGCGTCATATGACATACAATATTTAAAGTATCCTGTTTTAGCAAATACATATGCTCCGGGTAATTCTTGAGTTTCATGAACCTTTTTATCAGGTAGTACTAAATTCTTTTCATGAAGGTATTTTATAATGAACCCTTCAACTAATGCTATTGTTGAAAAAACTCTATTAAAAGGTATTAATGATTGATAACATAATCTAACAGTCAATTCAATATACTTTTTCTTATCTTCAATCTTTTTAACTAACATAACATCTTGTACATTATATTCTACAAATCCATTCCAATCTTTTTCCCACGCATCATTAATAGTTCCTTCATAGTCTTTTTTACCTTCACCAACTACTAACATTCCTATATTTTGAAGTGAATATGATACTTGTTTTTCTCTTTCATAATTTTTAAATAAATCTAATCCATCAAGTATAGATAATCCACATATATCATATCCTTCACTTTCATCAATATGATATCCACTCCAATGTTTTTTTCTATATGAATTAACAGGAGATAAACTTTCAGATACTTTTAATATTTCACTTCTTTTAACAATATATGGTATATCAAACGAGCGAACTGCCCAACCAGTAATAACATCTGGCTTTTTCTTTCTAAAGTGTTGTATAAAATGTTCTATCATTGTTTTTTCATCTTCACAATAATGATAGTTTTGTACTAACTCTTTATTAGTTCCAGTATAAGGCTTATTACCAAATGTATAAACTTGATTTTCTTGTGAATAATGAACTGATATAAGATTAATTGGATATTTAGCTTCTTCAGGTTTTGGAAATTCCGGCGCTTGTATTTCAATATCCAGTGTAGCTATTTGAAAGTCTTTAATATTGACTTTTAGATCTTTACCTTTATATCTATCTTGAAGAAATTTAACATCCATTGGAATATCTGTTTCACACGCATTAGTTGCATGAGCTACCATATCCATATCTTTTTTAGATTCACTGGTATGTAATATAACAGGATTACCATAGATATCTTTTATAGTAGAATTACCACTCTTATCATAAATATAATACTCAAATTTGGGTGATAATTCTACTCTATTGCGTTTACCGTTTTCTTTTTCAATACAGTAAAGCTTATTATGGTAGGCGTCGTAATATATTCTAGTATACATAATTATATTTCTATATATTTAGTTTGAGGATCTTTACCAAAAATAACAATTGCGCTAGGGAACGGAGCTGGTGTAAGTCTCTCTGGGAAGAATTTATTAATAAATTTCAATCTACCTTTAATAAATCTAATTTCTCCTTTAACACAATAATTATGCCACCATTTAGTATCAGTTCTAGAAGGCACTAACATTACAACAATACATCCTTTTAAACTTTCATTATATGCTTTTTCAACAAACTTACCTATTAATCTACCATATGGAGGATTACAATAGGCTACTTTATATTTTGACCAATCTTGTTTTAGAGCATCATCTTCAATAGTATAATAATTTTCACATAATGCATTTTCTTTTGTAGCAGCCGCATCTAAATGAAATCCACCAAATTCATAGTTTAATGAATTATAAAGTTCTAAAGGTGTTTGCCACTCATTAGAAATCGAACTATAATGTACTGTATTCATTAAACATCACCATTTTCAATAATAGCTTCATTTTCTCTTATATCTAAATAACGTCTTCTGAACTCATCCGCACAATGTTGAGCTGCATATGTGCAATCGTGTAAATGAGTATATCTATTTTCCCTAATACTCATATATTGTTTCATTAAATTAAAAATACAAAATTCCAATTCACCCTTCGTGGTGAAAGATGGCATATTACATAAAACATTATTAAATTTTGCCCTATCGTTTTCTTTAATATATGGCATAATTATACTCCTTCTTCTATTATACCGTTAATTTTCATATTACCATCTATATATTCACCTTCAAATTGAATAAAATCTTTTTCTTTAAATCCTTTTGATTTTTCAAGTGCTTCTTCTAATGATTTTGCTGAAATAGAAATTGCTACATTTATATTTAAATTTGCATAAACATTATATGTTGTCATAATTTTCTCCTTTAGTATTGTGCTGAGTGCATTGATTTATAAAATTCGTTAATAATTTTCTTTTCTAATAATTCTTCCACACTCTTTACATACCAACTAACTGTATTACTAATAAATGGATGTTGTTCAAATACTATATCATTAGTAATCATAATAACAGGAAGATGTTTTTCATACGCCCATGCTAATTCATATATAGTTCCTATTAATGGTCTATTTTGACCAAATGTATCAGTATTACATATTATTAAATCAGCATTTTTAACACATGCATAATCTTTATGTACAATAGCATTTGGTGGAAAACATCCTTTAAGACCATCTGGTGATATTTCATTAAAACGCTCTCCGTTTAGCGGATCGAGCCAGTTAATTGGGTATCTACCTGTTGGCCAATTATCATATGTTTCTCTAATTTTTTTACGCCAAGCAACACATTGATCAATAACAGATCCTTGAATATATCCGCACAAATAACAATTCATCATAAACTTAACTCCTTTTCAAATCGTTCCTCTAATATTTGCATTTTTTCTTTAAAATCATTCATATCATTACTGAATGCCCCGGCGCTATCCTTATGTCCTCCACCCCAGCCATATTCTTTTAATATTTTTCCTAAATCTATCTCTTTAAATCTATTTCTAATTGATACTCTACCGTTTGAAGGATTTCTAACAACTATTAATTTATAACCTTCTTCATTCATTAATTTTTCACATATTTCATTAATAAATTCTTTAGCTATAGTAACACATCCTGATACTTTTTTAAATTCAAACACATCTAATCCATTATATAAGTTTTCAAATTGAACCTCTCTTTTTTTCAACCAATCTTTTTCTTCTTGTGTAAATTCGGTTCTACCATCAAAAAATAATTCTCTAAATTTAACAGGTCTATACTTATAAAACATAATATCATTTAACTCTTTACTTTTTGGATCTTTTAAAATCCACATATCATAATCGTTCGTTAATTTTACCATTTCATTTAAATGATCTAATTTAATATTATACATTTTTTCAACAAATCTTTTCGTTAATAAAGCACCACATATACCAGAAATAATAAAATGTAATTTACTTGGATCATTATATTCTAAAGCAGATTCATGATGATCTAACATTATAATCTTATCTGACAAATATAAGTTTTGATGTTTATCTGGATGAATATCGGTTAAAAATACATAGTCATATTTACTATAATCTAATGTTTCTAATATAGAATCTATTTTATAAAACGAAGTATTGATAAATGTAATATTATCATAAACTGATCCTAATACTATTTGTGAAACACACCCGTCTAGATCATTATGAGATAATGATAATATCCTGCTCTCTCTTGGTATAACTTTCATTCATTTTCCTTTCTTAAACACTAATAAAAGAATATAACATCTTCTTTTATAGTTGTCAATTACAATATAGTATCAGTTAGCAATTTAACATAAGCTGGTGATTCCAACCATCTATGATTTGTATCAATCATTTCATATTGTTTTTTAATTATTTCATTATATTTTTCTGGTTCAGTTAAACTCCATATTAAATCATCTAGTTTTTCATATGTAATATCATATGGAACATTTACTACGCAATCGTCATAAGGTGAAGGATAATTTTCATACTTAGTTCCTTTCCATATATTACCAATAAAAGCTGCTCCATATGCAATAGACTCTATATATTTTATATCACTTTTAGAATAATTAAAAAAGTTTGGTACTAAAGGTCCTATTGAAAAATCTGGTTTAGATTCCTTGATTGGTAAAGGATACTGGTAGCTATTTACCCAGGGTATTAACTTAATTTTATCTTTAATTTCTTCAAAAAAGAAAGGTAATCCGCCCATTTGTACAAAATCTATTTTATTATCTTTAACATTTCTAAGTATCCACTCACACCAAGCACATTCCATATCACCCTTCATTTTCTTTTGTTGATTCCAATGAGTAGGTGAACCAGTCCAAATAAACTTAGGTTTAACTATTTTATTTTTAATTGGTTGTTTTCTAAACGGACCCCAAAAATATTGTGTTACTACGTTAGGTATTACAACTATTTTTGGTTTATCTACTCCATGAGTTTTAATATAATCACCTAAAAACTTAGTACTAACACATACAATATCCATCATATTCATTATTTCAAGTGAAGCTTTGCGAACTTCATCTGTTATACCCGAACTACCAAAATTATATTCAGGTATACTTTCACCTTCTTCTGGTCCTCTCCATATAAAATCATCAATTTCATAAACCATTTTAAAATTATACTTTTTTTGAGCCTCTTTATACGCTTTAATACCAGCTACCTGTGCAGGATTCATTGTTCTTTGAAAAAATATTGTTCTAGTTCTTAATAAAATATCATGTTGAAATATCATTACTGGTGATAATAAAAGATTAAACTTACCTGTTTTTCCAAATATAGCATTGAGGTAAGTCATTGGAAATACACATCTTATGTGCCCACAGCCCGTGCTGTCCGATTGGTAGGCTAAAACCAAGTTCTTTTGAATCTTAACGATTTTACTATCTTGCTGACTAATCTCAAAAGGAGTATTTGGATTAAGTAAATGTTGCCTAAATATTTCATAATTGCTAGTAGGTAATTGGTTCATTTATAAAAACTCCTTATAATATTTCACCTTTAGTTTCATTATACAAGTCAACTATTGTATTGTATATTTCCTGCTTATTTTCTATTTGTATTAAATCTACGTATTCTTTTATTAGTTCAGAAACGGATCCAATATTTATATTTAAGTTTACAGAATCAACTATTACTTTATTTTCTATTACTAAATTAGGAGTAGTGGCCGGACTATATTCTTCAATTTTATGTACATATTTTTGGATTTCGTTTTCGTCATAACTATCATCATATTTAACATAAACATCAATAATATTTCCTGTAATAGTTTCCTTAGAGAAGTTATCAGGATAGTTTAATTGAATATATTTTAGTGATATTGTATTATTAATAAACTCATAATTTAATGTTTCTGTATCAAGTATAACAAATCCTTTTTCTTCATCTATGTCATTTCTAGTTAATTGATACGGGGATCCTATATAAACAACTTCAGTATCATTAATATTTTGTTTGTTTCTAATATGAAAATGACCTGAAAAGACTTTTTTATACTTGTTAAAGATATCTAGTGTTAAACCATCTTCACTAGTTTTATATTTATTATATTTAAACCCTAGTATATTAAAATGACCCAAACATATATATGGATTTTCTATTTGCTCAAATTCCTTTAAAAATGCACAATTATCAGTTATCCAAGGTACTAGTGTTATATTTTTATTATCGACGTTTACTACAGTAATGTTTTCAATTAAAGTTACATTACTTAAAGTCTGCAAATTTTTAAGTGAATTTATATGAATGGAACTATTAAAATACGTATCGTGATTACCTACAATTAGGTATATTTCAAAGTCTTTTAAGTCATTATAAAATAAATCAAATACTGTATTCATTACTTTTGTATTTGTATGACTTCTATGATCGTATAAATCGCCTAAGAAAAAGATCTTTTTTACATTATTTTGATGTAAATAAGGTATAAACTGTTCTTTAATATATTTAACTTGACTATCTAAGAATATATCTGAGTTTTTATGTACACCAAAATGGGTGTCACCTATCGTGCAAATCTTCATAAATATCCTTATTAAATCATATTATTCATAGATTCAGAGTTTTCAATATATTCTAGTGAAGTAAACATATCTGAGTTTTTATTTTGATCATTGAGATATTGTAAGAATGCATTTTTAGCTATAGTTGTAAAGTAAGCAAATGGGTTTGTCTTTTTCAAATCGTATTTATCTATATATCTACACATATAGTAAACTGCGTCAGATATCATTTCTTCTTTACGATCTGGAGTATAATTAATAAAACTACATTTATTGAGAAAATTTTGTGATATTAACAAAAAGCATTTTCCTATTTTGTTATAAGTTAATTTAGACTTGGTTTTTCTATACTCTTTTAGTAATTTATAAAACTCCTTTCTATCTATGTATTCGGCCATAGTGCCTCCTTAGTTTATAATAATGTCTGAGAATCCGTGTTTGTCTTTAGTTATTTGAAGGCATCTTTTAAATTGTGATGCATAATCTTGTTGTAATCTATGTGAAATTATATAAATGCCTAATCCTTTTACATCATAGGTCATATTTTTAAGGCTATGAACTAGTTTTTCAAGCCCTGTTTCATCCATAGCGCCGTCAAGTAGTTCATCAATAATTAAAAGGTTACAGTTCCAGTTAGATATTGTTTTAGTAATATCAATAAATGATAATAGAATTGCCATATCTATTCTTTTCTTTTCGCCTTCAGAGTAAGAAAAGTAAGGTATATCATTTTTTAAACTATCCATATTTGTTATAGTTTCATTCATTAGTTCGTCAAATTGGATAATAACAGGTAATTCAAACAGTCTAATATATTCATTGATTTTTTGATTAAGTATTGGAACTAATTTCTTAAAAAAGTATGCTTTTATACCATTTTCTGATAGTATATTTTGTATTACTTCGTTATTTTTAATAGTTTTTTTGATTTTTTGTGATTCTTTCCATGTAATTTTATATTCTTTTTGTTTTTCTTTGAATTCATTATTAATAGATTCTAAGTCAATATCTAATATTCTGTTTAGGACTTTAGTTAATTGTTCTTCGTTAAATTTAATTTCTTTATTTAAATTTTCTATTTTTTCAGTAATGGAGTTAAGTTTAAATTGATTACCGTTTAAATCATTTTTATAGGATTCTTGAAGTGATATTTCTTCATCAATTTTCGTTTTTTCGTTTTCTTGAACTAAAACCTCACTTTTTGAATTATTAATGTTTAAATAAAGCTTGTTGATTTCAAGGGTTTTGTGTTCTGGAGTGAGTTGGGAGCTACATTGAGGGCAAACTGTGGTAATTTCTAATACTCTTATGTTCTCGTGGCATTTTTTGATACTATATTCATGTTCGTTTAAAGTTTTTACAGTATTATTGCGTTTTTCATATAAATTTTGAAGTATTAAACTATCATATTTACTATTTTTTATTAGTTGTGTTATTTCGTTTAATTCAGTATTCAATGTATCTAATATATTTTTGGACTCATTTAGTTTGTTAGTTAATTCTTGTTGATCTTTTTCTTTATTATTTTGAAAATTATTTTTAGCTTCAGTTAATTCAATTACGTTTTTTCTTAAAGACTTTAGGTTTTGTTCTAGTAAAGATATTGTTTTTTCGTTAATTTCATTTTTAGTTTTTTCGTCAACGGTTTTCTTTTTAATACCTTTAAGCATTAGTCCAAAAATTTTTATATTAAATATTTGTTCTATGATATCTCTCTTTTCCATTGCAGAAAGAGCTAAGAAAGGTTTGTTATAATTCACAGCTAAAGCTATAACTAAACGAAATAGTTGATAATTAATGCCTATAATTTTATCAATTTCGTCTTGATTAAGTTTTTTTGATGATAATAAATCTAGACTTTCTCCATTCTTTAAAATTTCAATTGAGTCTGGATTTAATGTTCTGGTAATCTGATAAGTTTCATAATTATTAACTTTAAACTTACAAGTTACTTTAAGGTTCTTTTTGTTTTTTCTGTTTATCAAATCCTTTATTTTAATTTTACGGTATGGTTGACCGTAAAGACAAAATGATAAAGCATCAATTAAAGCCGACTTACCTTGACCGTTCGATCCGGCAATAAGTGATACACCTGTTTCAATTTTAATATTGGTAGGTGAATTACCAAACGATAGTATGTTTTGAAACTCAAGTTCTTCAAATTGTACTTGCATAAAATTCCTTGTTTGTAAAATAATACTAAATAAAAATATAACATTTTCCTATTTTTATGTCAAGTCTTTTAACAAAATATATTAGTGTACTTCATTATATATGTGATTATTTCAAACGCTATATATACTATTGAATTTTTAAAAGCTTTAAAGATCTATGATCTAAGATCCTTAAGGACCAGATCTTTAAGGACCAGATCCTTAAGGACCCTTAAGTAAAAGATCCTTAAGGACCTAGAAAGTACGTAGTATCAGAAAATCAAATGGGATATATACTATAGTATCATTAAATTAATTAAGGAAACTTAAATGAATTTAGTACCTTATATGGTGAACAACAAAAAGCGTTGTTCACTTCGCCTACGGCGAAAAAGGAGTTTATATGAAAAAAGATGATTTTGAAAAACTAAAGGTTTATTTCCAAAATGAATGTAAATTAACTGATGAAAATATCCTTAAAAAAACATTACAAATGTCTAACTTGTTTCATGAAGTTCAACCAATATTTTCTAAAGAATATAAAATTCTTAAGTTATTAGAAATTGAAAAAAATAAACTTTATGGTCAATTATATCATTATTACAAATATGGAAAAATGGAAGGAAAAGAAGATTTTAAATTTACTTTAGAAACTAAATCAGAAATAGATTCATATATTAAATCTGACGAACTTTATTACAATAAAATGCTTGAATATGCTAATCAAGAAATTATCGTTGAATATTTAAAAGAAATTATTAAAAATATAAATAATATTGGTTATAACATTAAAAACTATATTGACTTACAAAAAGTTTATAAAGGAATAGTTTAAGGTGATTTATGGAAAAAGTAACTATTGAAAAGTTGAATGAGGTTTATTTTAAGGTTATAAATTTATCACAATCTCAATCAATGGAATTAAAACAATATTTATCCTGTAAAATGGATAATTATTGGTTTCATCCTAAGTACAAATTAGGATGGGATGGAACAGTTTATTTTTATAAACCATCTGAAGGAACTTTACCTATAGGATTATATCCTCAGTTAATAAAATTTTGTCAAATGTATGGTTATCAATTAGAAGTTAAATTTGACACAACAGAAATGTATAATAAAATAGAAGATGATCAATTTGAGAAATTTTATGAAACTATATTTAAAAATACATCATATTCACCAAGAGACTATCAAGATGAAGCTATTAAAGTAGCTCTAAGAAAAAAACGTGGTATCATTGAAAGTCCTACAGCTTCTGGGAAAAGTTTAGTAATATATAGTTTAATAAGATTTTTATTAGGTATAGAGAAACAGGTTTTATTAATAGTACCAAATATAAGTTTAGTTAATCAAATGTTTTCTGATATGAAAGATTATGGATGGGAAAATTGTGAGAGTTTTTGTTCGTTTGTATATGGTGGAAGTAAAAAAATTGACTGGAGTAGACCTATTGTGATCTCGACCTGGCAATCAATTTTTAAAAAAGATCAAAGTTTTTTTGAAAAATTTGATGCTGTAATATGTGATGAAGTACATTTAGCAAAATCTGCATCAATTAAGTCGTGTTTATCAAAAAGTGTTAATGCTGAGTATAGGATAGGATTAACAGGAACAATACCAGAATCATTAATAGATAAATTTACTATATTTGGTTATATTGGACCAAAAATATTTGGTTTAAAAAGTTCTATATTGATTGATAAAGGTGTACTTTCAAAGATTAAGATTGCTAACGTATTATTGGATTATCCAATAGATGAAATTTATAAGTATTGGCATGATCCTGAAGGTCATATAATTGGTAAAGATTATGATACAGAAATGTCTTTGATTTATAATAATACTTGGAGAAATAAAATTTTTAAGTATATTATTAATAAGTTAGATAAAAATGAAAACATTTTAATTTTGTGTAATAGAATAGAACAGTTAAAAGAATTAAAGAAGTATTTAGAAGATAATTGCGATTTTAAAGTACATGAATATTATGGTCAAACTAAGGCAGATGATAGAGAAAGTATAAGGCAATTAGCTAATTTAGAAGGTAACAACATAATAGTTGGAACATATCAATCAATATCTCAGGGAATTAATATAAAAAGGTTACATCATATTATGTTTGCATCTAGTACACGTAGTTTAATTAGAACATTACAAAGTATTGGACGTGGATTAAGAACGCACGAATCTAAAAAGAAACTTTTAGTATGGGATATTGTTGATGATATGAGTTGGGAACATGATTGGAACGGTAAAAATGTCAAGCATTATAATCATGTTTATAAACACTGGTTACAAAGATTAGAGTATTATAAAAATCAAGGGTTTAATTTTGTTACAAAAAAGATAAATATAAGTAGTTAGATTATATTAATTGTTATTTTATAGGAGTTAAATATGCCAAGAAGTTCAGAATTTGAATATCAGGGGTTTAAAAAATCAGGATCTAAATCAGAAGATCCAAATGAGATAACTAAAGTAGTAGCTGTTCTTAAGGCTCAAAAGGCTTCAGCTGCTAGTAAATTAGCAGATGAGTTTATTAAAATACAGGAAGAAAAACAAAGAATTGATGCTCTTGAATTAAAATTTAAAGAAAAGGGCAGAGAATTTGTAGGTAATCTTTTTGATGCAGATGATGAAATATGGACTAGAGTAGTTCAAACAGCTAAAGTATCAATGCAAATATCTAAAGCTACTGTTAGAACTACTGTTAAATTTGATGAAGAAGGTTTTTATAATGCGTTAGTTAAATTAGCTCCACAATTAACAGATAAATTAATTAAGTTAAGAAAATCATATACAGTTACATCTTCTATACCAGTAGCATCTTCGTTTAAAGCTTCATTAGCGTCTGAAGGAATATTAGATTTTTCAAAGAAAGCATTGGATTATTTAAAGAATATAGGAACTAAGTTTTTAGATTATATTAAAAATTGGGGAAAAAGTTATGATGATCAGTTAGTAGGAATTGAAAATAGATTTAAAACAGTTATGCCATTTGAAAGTTTTAAAAATTATATGGTATATCAGGATATTATTAATGAGTGTAAATGATTATTTAGTTAGGGATAATATTAAGGATATAGTACCTCAGAAGAATGTTGATGCAAGAAAAACTGATGATTTTATGTATTCTAATTCTGAGCCTATATCTTATTATGCTAGAGGTAATGGTGTAGATTTAACTAGTAATTCAGATTTGTATGAGATTATTAAAGTAGTAAAAGATTTAACTGATAAACATTTTTTTGTTAGAGATCTTGTTTGGAAAGTTGATGTTAAACGTAGAAGAGCTATTTTTACATTTAAATTGGGTAATGGTGATGAAGAAGATCAATATTTTTTAGATGGTGTGAAAACGTATATATTAACAAATGTAGGATATAAAATGGGTCCTAATTATAGTTCTGAAAGTGAACTTTTGAAAAATGAAGAAGGACAACTGGTACTTAAACTGACAATTATGAAAGATCAAAAGGAGTAACTATGATAGCTGAGTTTTTTAAAGGTTTTTGGAACTATATATCGCCGTTTGCGTGGTGGCAAGGATTAATTACTATTTTTGTAGTTTTAGTGACTTTTTATATTGGAAAGTATTGGCGAAATGTAATTGGATGGTTTGGTGAAAGATTTGTTTTAGGTAGTAATAAAACAGATACTTTACAATATAGAATGTTTTGGGGATTAGTAAGAGATGTGATTCAAATACAAATAAAAGACGAACTTAGAAGAGCAATGCACGAAAATCATTTTGCTGAATATAGTGGAAATGAATATACTAATTATGTTAAAGATAAAAGTAAATTATTAATATCATTAATGAAACAACATATAGTTAATTTATATCCTTCTCCAACTGTTAAAATGAAAGTTTCAATAGAACAAGTTATGAAATATTTAGACGATTGGAATTCTGATTTTGAAGATATTGTATTTGATATTTTTAATGAATCTAAAAAAATTAAGAAACATAACGTAGAATTATTAAAAAAGATAGATGCTGATTTTATTGAAGAAGTAGAAGATTTTGTTACACAAAATCCAGCTAAAGGAAATTGTACTGAATGTTTAATGATGATGTTTGGTAAAAGAGAAGTGGCAGAAAGCCGTAAAAGACAGGTACAGACTATTAAACTTCAAATGAATATTGTTGAACAGAAATTAATAGAATTACAATCAAAAATATTAACTTTTTATAGTAATGTTCTAAACAAAAAGGAAGGTAAAAATGGCTAAAGACATTAAGAAAGTGATTAAGGATTTTGTTACATTTGATATAGAAAATAACTATTATCAAAATGAAGATAAAGACGAAATGGTTAGAAATTTTAAAAAAATAGTTTATGAAGATGATCAAACTATTCGTCAATTTCTTCAAGAATTTTTTACAAATACTAAAGAATTAGCACAACAGTATGATTTAGTAGATAAAGAAGGTGAAGCTGAAGAAACTAAACCTGAAGACGAAACTGAAACTACTGAAGAACCAGAAGAAACTCCTGAAGAAGTTCCTGAAGAACCTGAAGAAGTTGTTCCTGAAGAAGAAACTAAGAAAGAATCTGTTGAAACTTTATATATAAGAAAAGCATCACAATATTTATATGAATAATATATTTTGGAGGAAATATTATGGGATTTTTAGATTACTTAGATCAATATGAAGAAAAATTAAAGAAAGTAGAAAAAAAAGAAGAACCTAAAAAACCGGTAATTAAAAAAATAACGGTTAAAACTGAAGAATTTAAAAAACCTTTTAAGATTCCACCAAAAAAGGTTATTAAAAATCCTATTCAAGAAGCTCATAATAGAGCGGTTTCTATTCTTGACGGTATGCCAGAAGATGAAGTAATTGAAGAAAATGAAATTTTACAACAAAATGATGAATATACTAATGTAGTTCCACAGCAGCCTAAAGAATTTAAAACAGTAAAATCTCATGCAGCTGCTCTTTTATAAGGAGTTAAAATGCCAACAGTAACAACGAATTATTATAGAAAACAATCAGCATTTAAAGAAGTTAGTTTAAGTGCTGATGCGTTTGCAGTAGCGTTAATGGGTCAATTAGTAACATCATCTACTGAAGCTGAGTTAAAACAATTATCAGCATACTCTGAAATATCAGCATATGAAGTAACAGGAGCTACATATTCTGCAATGCCTCTTTCAGCTGATACTGTATCTGCTAATTCAAGTGATGTTGTATTTTGGGATGGTGTTAATTTAACTTGGACTAGCGTAACAGTTAGTCCATATGGATTAGCTATTTATCGAATATCAGACGGACTAGTAGTAGGATTTATAGAGTTTGATGATGCTCCTATTATAGCTGTTAATGGAACAATATCATTAAACTGGAACGCTAACGGTATAATGAATATTTTTTAAATATGGTAACAAGATACGTTAATACAGCTTCTACGGCAGGAGGAAATGGCACTACTAATGACATAGTAGGGGCCAATAGGGCATTTGCTACTCTTTCTGAGGCTGAATCCGCTCTTCGAACATTAAATGCAGCCGATGATTTAGAGATACTGTGTTGTGGAGCAGTTGCAGATTCTGGTGGGAATATAACATTTTGGAATGGTCATAATTACATTACAAATGGGCATACGATATATGTTAATGCTAATAGAAGTGACGTAGCAGGATTTCATGGTGGAAAATGGAACACTTCAACTTATATAAGAAATGGATCGATAAATATAACAACTCAAGATAGATGGCATTTTGTTTTAAATGGAATTCAGATGTTGCGAAATGGGGTCAATGGTGGACTTCTTGAATTTGGTGGTGGAACAGGAACTAAAACAATTACTATAACAAATTGCCTTTTTAATAATACATTAAATTCTGAATATGAAAGAAATGTGATAATGATATCATATGTTGCAACAGGTACAGTTAATTTTATTAATAGTGTATTTAATTCACAAAATTTAGTTGGAAACTGCTTATATATAAAATCTGGAGGAATTGTTAATATATATAACTGTGGTTTTACCGGAGCAAGACACGAGGCAGTCTTGCGTGCTAGTGGAACTGTTGTAATTAAAAACTCTTTTTCATTTAATAATGTTGATGATTTTTATGGAACTGCAACAATAGATCATTGCGCATCTGATGATGGAGATGGAACAAATCCTATTGCAGTAGCAAATTGGGCAGATCAGTTTCATAATCCCAATTATGCAGCAGAATTTGATTTTAGTTTAACTGGAACCTCAGTTCTCTTAGATGCCGGTATAGGGCCAGATTCTGATGCTAACGTGCCAACTACAGATATACTTGCTTATGATAGATCTGGGCTAACAGCTACAGTAGGCGCATTTGAACACGAATGGGACTGGTCTCCTGTAGTCCCATCAACATCAAACGAAATTCAATTTTTTGGTCAATTACATGGTCAATTACATGGTCAAGAATAATAAGATATAAATAATATAGATAATTAAAATAAGGAAAATATAATGGAAGGTAAAAAGAATACTGATAAATGGTTTCCTGTAGTATTATTAAATGATACTGATGGAAAAACACCTGAATTAACAATTACATATAGTGATATTGTATGTGATTATTGTTATGAAGCAGCTGCATCAATTTCAGTATATTCTGTTACATCAGCAGATTGGAAAGAATCTGGTATTGGTTTATATTGGTTAAATATAGGAGCCGGCGAATTTACAAATAATGGTAAATATGAAGTATCTGTATCAGCAGCAGTAGCAAGAACATATAGATTTTGGGTTGAAGTAGTTAATAAAACTTCTGTTGAAGTTAGTGATGATATATTAGATGTTTCAGCTAGTGTAGATAATGTTCAAGTAACAGTAAATCAAATATCAGCGGATACGGATGATATTAGTGAATTGTCAACAACGTTAGAGTTAGCATATGTTTCAGCTGGTATAATAGATCAAGGAAATGAGTATTGGGCAGCTAGTGCGGCTAGTAGTGCATCAACTACAGATATTTCAAATGGTAGTATTACAAATATAGTTAATGCAATATTATCAGCTACAATAGATACAAAGACATATGAAGAAGTTATGGAAATATTATTAGCAATGGCTTCTGGTAAAATTGTCAGAACAGCTAATAGATTCCAGTATATGAAACAAGATGGATCTACCGCTTTATTTACTTTAGAAAGTTCAAGTTCTGAAAGAACTAGGTTATGATGGCTGACTATGTTGTAGTGGATACGAATGGATGGTTTGACGATATAGTATCTGCATCGTCTATTTCCGGTACGTATACGAATTATAGTGATGTTCCTAATGAATATATTACTAGATGTGCAGCCAGTTCATATCAGGGGTCTATTGGTAATTATAATAATGAAAGAGAATTATACGATTTATTAATTACTGAGGCATATAATAAACATGGTGTGTGTATGGATTATTATATTACTACGTTTGATAAGAGTTATGATAAGATATATGGTGAAGATAATAATAGAAGTTTTACAAGAAGATTTCAGATTATGGGTTCATTTAGATTACCTAGAGAAGAAAAATTATGGACTAAGTTTGGTATAGAGGGAATGGATCAATTTAGTGTGTTTGTTTCTAAAAGGCATTTTTGGGAAGCTTCACAATATGATTATACTCAAACAAATAAAAATGCGTATAGCCCATATGTTCCAAAAGCAGGAGATTATATAATATCTAAGTATAATAAATATGTTTATGAGATAGTAGAAGTTAAAGATGAAGAAATGATGTATTTGCATTCTAAGCAGCATGTATGGGAACTTATGGTAAAACCGTTCAAAGATGAACATATTATTACAACAGCTTTAACTTCAGCATCTGATATGTCAGCTGCTACAAATCAGAGTACTGATAAGTACGATATTACAAAAGTAATAGATAATAAAAAGGGGGATATAAAATATACTCCTAAGACTGGTGAAACAGGTAATCAGGATCCTTATTCTGGTTGGTAATGTGATTTAAAAAGGAGAAAAAAATATGTATGTAACAGGAACCTTATTAATACAAAACGGTGATTATTTACAATCTGTTAGTGCGGTTGATATAGATGTTAATGGTCAAACAGTATATATTTCGTATATAGATTCTACTGGTAAACTTAAAGCTGCTTCTACTAGTTATGTTGTAGATAGTAATGGAATTCCAGCAGCTATGTCAGGATGTGCTATAGTTCAATAAGGAATAAAATGAGTTTAGAAAATTATGTAAATGAAAAAGAAATACAGGAAGGATTAGATAGATTATTCGAAGAAAATAAATTAGATGCTGGAAAAATTAGATTATATGGTAAAGACGAAATATTAAAATATTTAAAAAAAAATGTAGTTTCTAATCAAGAAGTTCCTGTAAAACAAAATAAAACTTCAGATGAAAATATAACATCTGAAGTTGTTTCTGCGTCATCAATAGAACCAATAATAGAAGAACCAATAATTGAACTTCCTAAACCCATTGATAATAATTCCGTTTTTTTAAATTATGATAAGTATATGGGTGATTATGAAGAACCGGCTGAATCTAAGCCAGTTGAAAAACATCCTACATCTGTAACTTATTTAGGCGGTGGAGAAAATAATACTATTAGTAATGTTGGTGGTGGAGTAGAATTATATAGTAATAAGTATGGATCGGATTTAAGATTAAGAACATTATCAGCATCAGGATATGTAACTAATGTAACACAATCAGGTGATTTAATTATTATAGGATCTGATGAATCTGTTTCAACGGTTACAACAGATTATAATTTAACAGATGGAAATGACATTATAATAGTTAGTGCTAATTCAGGAACAAATATTAATTTAAAAGCTGCTACTGGTAGTGTTAAAAATTATAAAATTAAAAGTATAGGAACAGGAACGATAACTATATCAGCTAATGGTACTGATACAATAGATAACGAAACATATCAAACTATAACTCAATGGGAATGTATAAATATAGTTGACTATGCTGCTGGTAAATGGGCTATAATTTAAAGGAAAATAAATGAGTTATTTTAAACAAATACAACAAAATGTTATAGCTGATAGTAATAATATTTCAACTACTAATTTATCAGCTTCTGAAACTTTTACTGGTACTGCTACTTCTACGTTGGGTATAGTAGGTATTCAAGTTAGTTTAAAAACAGATCAAAATTGTTATGTATATGTGGATCAATCACCAGATGGAACTAATTGGGATATAGTTGATATGTATGTGTATAATACTAGAACGGGCGGTGACGGATGGACTGTACAAGCAGTTAACTCGTATGTAAGAGTGAGAGTAACAAATATAGGTACATTAACAACAACATATTTTAGATTACAATTAGCATTATGTCCAATAGTTGAATCAGTTCCACGTAGTTTAAATATGTATGGTAATTTAAAAGTTGGAATAGAGAATTTTTCAGATCATTACGGTTTTA
>Ga0172381_10002086_pt1 | contig 22667 bp, 33 predicted proteins | sample Leawel6488metaG_FD_119754 | JGI IMG/M metagenome (GOLD analysis project Ga0172381, IMG submission 119754) | Leachate microbial communities from a municipal landfill in Southern Ontario, Canada - Leachate well 64-88 metaG | ecosystem: Engineered > Solid waste > Landfill > Unclassified | place...
CCGTTTGGGTCACCCAAATCAATGAAAGATCTGCCGATTGAGTCTCGACGCACAACGATCTATCCAGAGGGAGGAAGCGACGTTCCGTTGGTGTTGGGGGAATGACAGCCCCGGCAACCGCGAGAAACCACTTGACTTTCAGCGCGCGGGAGGCTAGAATAGTCATGTTGACGCACGTTCGGAGAATTGGGCACATGCATAGTGTGGCGGTTCACAACTTCACAATCAAGTGTGACCTTTACGGGTCACTACCAGGCCCCGGTGCGTGTGCCTTCGGATGTGCGTCAACAACACTTCTGATACCGCAAACCGGGGCCTTTCCTTTGTACTCCCCCGACTCGACACCCCACAGGAGATCACAATGGCGCGAAAACGCATGATAGACCCCACCATCTGGGATGACGAAGACGTAGGCTTGCTCAGCGACGGCGCGTTCCGCGTATTCATAGCCTGCATAAGCAACGCCGACGATGACGGCAGGCTTCAGGCCAGTCCATCTACTGTGAAGCGTTACGCATTCGGCTTCAAGGATCGCGTAACTACCGCTCAGGTTGAAAACCTACTTCAGGAGATAGCAGGCCGACTGCGGAGCTTTTGCCGCTACACCGTCGAAGGCAAGCACTACATCCAACTGCTTAGATGGAACGACTATCAGACCGTCGAAAAGCACAAAGACAGCATCTACCCGCCACCAGAAGAAGCAGATGATACGCCTATTCGGGGAACAATCGGGGAACAGTCGGGGACTACTACGCCACCAGTCGGGGAACAGTCGGCACGAAAGAAAGAAGAGAAAGAAGGAACAAAGAAAGAAGGAAAGAAGGTCGCTCCGCTCCCCCTCCGTGTCGAGTATTACCCCAAGGTGTCAATGACCGAGGAGGAACACGGCAAACTGATGGCAGAGTTCGGAGAAGCACTTACCAGCAGTAAGATCGAAGCACTCGGACTCTACAAGGCCAGCACTGGGAAGAAGTATGCCTCTGACTACATGACCATCCTTTCCTGGGATCGGCGCGACAAGGAAAAGTCAGGCGGTAATGCCCCTCACCAAGAGGCCATACCTGGCGACGACGAGATAGCCAAGGAATGGGAGAAGTGTAAGAAGCTGACCGAGCGAGCCATAGCAAGCGGCAAGTACGATGACACCGACAAACTCCAGCCAATGGCGACGCTTGATGTCTGAGCGACCACCGGAACCTGAGAATCTGGAAGCCGAGCAATCCGCACTGGGATCAATGCTCATTCACCCGGACGGCTTGCTTATCGGACTGCGGATGCTTGAAGCGCAGGACTTTGTCCGCCCGACACACTCGGAGATGTTCGACTGCCTCAAGGTTGCATCGGAACGCGGGGAACCAGTAGACATAATTACCATCACAGAGGAACTCAAGAAACGAAACAAGCTAGAAGATATAGGGGGAGTCGAATACATCCTCGCGTGTTGCGAGACATGCCCGACCTATCACAATATCGCTCACTACTGCCGCATCGTGAAGGACAAGTCGGTTAGGCGGCAGATAGCAGAATCACTCAGGAATGTCATGAAACACGTGCTGAAAGAAGATAGTCCCGACCCGGTCGGGTTCTATATCGCAAGCGCAATGGCTTGCGGTTCGCTCAGGGACCAAGGCAAGACTTGGAGAAGGGCAGACGAAGCCATGTTGTCAGTAGCGAGCGCAATGGCCGAACCAAAGGGTAGGCCGATACCATACGGTATCACAGACCTGGACAAGCTCAGCGGCGGGATTATAACCTACAAGCCGCGACTGATTATCATTGGCGCGAGAAGCTCCAACGGCAAGACCGCGCTACTCAACATGATCGCGATGAACTGCGTCTTCGCGGGATACTCAACTCTCTATTACTCCTATGAGACGGACGCTGAAGACCTAACTTCGTTCATGGCGTCCAATATCAGCGGCGTGAACCTCTGGAAGTTGGAGCATGACGGATACCGGGGATCCGCTGAAGATGATGCTTGGAAACGCTACACCGACGCGCAGGCTGTCGTTCACGGGTTCGGGGACCGGCTGCTCATATCTGAATCCAACTCGCTGCCACTACCGATGCTCTGCGCGAACGCGCGGCAGGCAATCAAAGAGAAGGAGAACTCGGCCCACCCGGTCGGTTGTATCCTGGTGGACTACGCGCAGATAGTGGACCCCGGCGTGAGATGCAAAGACCTGCGAACCGCATTGGTGACGGTAGTCAAGGGACTGAAAGAGCTAACGATGGACATCAAGGTCCCAGTGGTTCTGGCCAGCCAGATCACGACGGCACATGCTGACATGGACAAGTCGCCGCGCAAAGAGAACTTGGCCGAGGCTCCCGGCGCATTGATTCCGATGGCGGATGACATCCTGATTCTGCACAATCCGCCGCCAACAAAGGGCGTGACGCCGACACCCAGGCCGACCGCATTCATTCTCGATAAGCACAAGCGCGGAATGACGGGTACGGTTCACGGCGTCTTTCTAGGAACAATCCAGCGATTCATCGGAACGGATGAGGAGGTACCTAGCGATGAGTGACTTGAGGAAGTGTGGGGAACGGGGCGGAAACAACATTCATTGTTCGCAGTTGAGGTTCTATGCCGCGAACTCGGACGCCGCAATAGAGAAAAGCGGCTACTATTGCGGGCACGACCGGACGCTGATTAGCGAACAGTTGAACCAGGCAATGAAGCACCCTTGCCACCATGGACTTCTGGCTGGCGGGCCGATACTCGCCAGTGAAGTGACGGCGCAAACGAGCGCCCAGAAAACGAGGTGAGAGACATGCGACTATGCGCAACCACCTACACCTGCGACGGCAAGACATACCGATGCCTGGGCGACGTATCCCACAGCGAAGCCGCTGCTATCCCAGACAATCAGCCGGTTTACTGCCGGGAGTGCTTCTTCGGGAGTGCAACCGAGAACGCGGCCCGACTGAGAGCGGCGCGTCGAGAGCAGAACGCGCGGGACCGGAAGCATATCGCGCCTGCCATCAACAATGGGCGAATTTGGGCAGAGTCGATGAAAGGCAAGGGCGGGAGGGCGATACAGTGAGGCGCTTACGACACTGGTGGTATATCTGGTGGCCCGCCTTGGTGATATTCACAGTGCTGTCGGCGCTCAATCAGATATGGGGGTTCAGGATGGGATTCCACGCCGGGCGGCGAGTCGGGTTCGCGGCAGGCGTCAAGGCCCAACCGCCGGACATCGTGATTCGGATCACCGGGGAGCCGGGCGAATACCGGTTCCCAAAGAGCTACGACTGGGGCAATATCCATTTGCCGAAAGGGAGGAAGTGAGAGGGATGAGCAAGAGCATAGTAGTCAAGACGGGCATCGAATATCTCGATGGGGTAATCAATTACACCCACGGATGCACGGCCATCAGCCCCGGCTGTGACAACTGTTGGGCCAAGAAGTGCGCGGAGACCCGGTTGCGTAGCACGGAGAAGCGACCAACCGACTATCCTGCCGATGATCCATTCCGGGTTGTGGAGTGCTGGGACAAGTTGGACGGCCACATTCCCGGCAGCGGCAAGCGGATCGGCATATCGTTCATGGGTGATTTCTTTCACCCGGACGTGAGCGTGCTGTTCATTGAAGCGGTGTTTGGGATGCTGGCCAAATATCCCGACAATGACTACTACTTCTTGACCAAGCGCGCGGGCCAAATGGAGGCAGTGCTGGGCACGCTTCTCCGGCCCGTCTATCGCAACTGGCACTTCGGTGTAACCGCCGAAAACCAGACGTTCCTCGACCTGCGACTTCCCGGATTGCTGGAAGTCGGGCATAATCCATGGCTCTCCCTCGAACCCCTCCTTGGCCCGATAGTCATTCCGCCCGAAGCGTTGAAGCGACTCCAGTGGGTGGTGGTGGGCGCTGAATCGGGGCCGGGCAGGAGGCCGTGCGATGTGGAGTGGATCGTGAATCTGCTTTATCAGTGCCGAAGTCAGCGAGTCGAAATTCCGGTATTCATCAAGCAGGCCGACATTGACGGCACGCTTGTGAAGCTGCCGCTGATTGATGGCCGCGTGTGGGATCAGTACCCGGAGGTGACGCGATGAGCGAGAAGCACATGTGGGATTATCGCGGGGATCGGCGCACATGCCGCTCATGCGGGCGCAAAGAGGAGTGGTCTTGCGACGCGGGCCGGTATGTTGCGACTAGACGCCAACGCCTCAGTGACGAAAAAGAAGTCAAGCGGCTAATCATCGAGGCGGCGCGGCAGGCCAATGCCCCGAATGCTGGACGTGGCGAATGCTTGGACAGGCGGAACGAGGCGACGCGATGAGGAAAAGCGCCCAACAGAGGGACATTGAAGGTTGGCAGAAGAGCCTAAAGCCTTGGGCCGATGCCGTCAAGGATAGAGACGAAACAATAGCCGCCCTGCAATCCGAGAACGCCCGACTTGCCGCGAACCAGTTGCCGGGCCGGTGCGAGGGGTGCAGGCATAATCACGATGGCACATACGGCCCCCGGTGCGGGATATGGCAGCAGTACTTCGCTGACACCTGCCACCAAGATGGGATAGAGGGGGGTTGGAGCGAGGCGACAGGGTTCTGCGCGGCCTGGACAGCGAAGGAGGGTAATCGTGAACAAGGTTAAGTTCGCGGCGGCGACCGTGTAGCCCACAAATACCACGGACAAGGCACTATTGTGCAGCATCTCGCCGATTTTGGCTACGTCGTGGAGTTTGACAAGAGCATCGAAGAGCAATATGGCATCCCCACGAACAGGGTGCTGGTTGATGACATTCGAGAACTGAAGCTACTGAAAGGACAATCCGATGAACAAGCTGGTTGAGGAACTGGGAGAGGCGATTAAGGGCATGTGGGAAAGCACTGCGTTTACCGGAAACGCCGACCATGCGAGGGCGAGGGGTCTTCTCTCCCGCATCTCCGACGCACTGGAGGAGAAGACGGCGGAGGGGGTTGTCTACCGCATGGCTGGACGGTTCGGCACTATCTGGCTGGAGGACGAAGATGGAACCACCTACAAGGTGATGCACAAGCCTGATTGGTGGGAGGCGCATAACGTATCAGTGAGGCCGCATCCCGACTACCGCAGCGAGACACTAGCGGGCGTCCTGAAGCAAGCCAACCTCCTTCCCGCCGATACCATCGACTGGCAAGCGACCAACACCGACCTGCGACGGGAGGCGGCAAAAGATAAAGCGGCACTCTATTTTGCCTGTCGAGCCAAGCTGGATGTGCAAGGCATGGCGTTTGACGATGATGCCGCGTTGGAGGCCGAGGTTCGGAGGGCGCGCGTTCATGGGCGTATGCACTCTGGAACAGACGCCGAAGATACGCTTTACCAGACCCGCGTGGAAGCCGCCGAGAAGCGGGCAGAGGCGGCAGAGGCGGAGGTTGAGCGGCTGAAAGCTAGAGCCGGGCGCAATAGCGAGGATGGGTGTGAATTCTAGGTCATACGTCGGCGCGCGCCGCGATAGGAGAGTGAGTGACGTGATACGAGACTGGAACGGAAACGAGATCGCAGTTCTGCCTGGGAATAGCCCGCACATGATCGTTATTGAGCGGGTGAGCCTGGATGACCCATGTAGCATCCACGTGGCCGGGGACAACGCCCGCGCCCTGGCCATCGCGCTTGCCGAGCAGTGCGGGATGGTGGCCAAGCGGAAAGGACGGAAGTGGAAAGGCGTAGCGGTAAACTGCCGTGACTGCGGACGCCAGAATTGCGGGTTGGGTGAACAGGCAGGCAACTTCCGCGTGAAGTCGGACGGATGCAAGGGCTTCACCCCCAAGCCCGCCATGTCCACGCCATCGACACAGACCCCGGACGTGTCGAATTCGCAGGCGGAAATCGACAACCCTGCGCGGAACGAGGCTGAGGCTGCCCACGCGCATGTTCGCACCTGGTTTGGGGCGTGGCCTTGCCCAGAGCACGTCTATGCGTTCCCCAACTGTCCCGAATGCCTGAAAGCCTGCAAGATGGTGATAGATGCCGCGCAGGAGGGTGCCGACCAGGTTGCCGGGGGTGAGGCGCTGACCTGCGGGGAGTTGCCGGGGCAAACATTTCTTGTCCGGTGGCGCGGCAAGCGCGGAACGCAGTGGTATGGGATATGGCAGGCCGTTGACAGCAACGCCGGGTGGGAGTTGAAGCACAACAATCAGTTTGATGTGACGAACTGGGGCGACGTAGCACGCGGCATGCCGTCTCTCGAAGCCTGTTTCGCGCACGCCAACAACCTTGAGGCGGCGGCGATCCTGAAAGCGAGGGGTGAGGTATGAACTGCGTTGTATGCGGATCACAACTAACCGGCCAGACAACATCGGTGATATGCCGGGACTGCACGAATGGCAATAAGCTTGAAAGCATACAGAGAAAACGCGCGAACGATGAGGTCTGCCGCCTTGTCGCCGACCGCCTGCCCTGGCTGGAGAAGTGGCTGTCGGCAAAATCTGGGAGGCAGATAATCCACACAATCCGCGCAGACCAAGCGCATGAAGTAATGCTGGTTGATCGTGGGCGCATTCTCGGCTCCGGTCCCACGCTATCCGCCGCAATCAACAACGCGAGGGGGAGGGGTTCCGACGATAACAGCGCGGTTGTGGCCGCGCGGGAGGTGGGGAGTGAGTGAGCGAGGGGTTCTTCTGGTAACTGGCACATCCGGGGCCGGAAAATCGACGCTCATCGCGTCGCTAGGTGTTTATGATGGGGTGTTGGACGTACTGTCCTACGTCATGCCGCACGTTGAACGTGACGGCGACCTCGATGGTGATGCACTCAGGGAGCCGTATGAGGACATGATAGTCGGCATCCAGCGGTGGGATTGCGCGTGGCGCATTATCGAAATAGCGTCTGATTGGCCGTCGGAATTCATTCCGCGAATCGTAGCCGCGCTTGATAGTCCAGTGATGCTCGTCTACTGTGATGCGCCGCTGAGTCTATGCCTGAGCCGCAACGACCTGCGGGCGCAGCCAACTCCTGCAGCGACAGTTGTGCGGCAAAGTGGGCATGGGTCTGAGTTCTATCAGGAATTAGCGAGGCTGAATGGACTGCCGCTGCTGATTGTAGACACCTGGAAGCAAAATGTGCACCCAGCCGCTCTCGCAGCCGCCCGCCGATGGGTCAGGGAGGGGTGAGTGAGTTGAACATCGGCAAACTAGGCTTACTGGCCAGCATTATGGCGATGGGAGAATGGCGGATGCCTGACCGCGTTCCACGTCCGACTCGCGGCTTCCGGGGATGCTGGAGGCCGACCAAGCGCAACCACGGCAAGCAGAAACGGAGGAAGTCACGATGACTGACTTGAGAGAGCCGGAAGTTGGGGATGTGTTTGTGCACGAAAACACCGGAGTGGAGGTTGTGATCCACGCCCGGACCAATAGCCGAAACGTCTGGTACGTCATACCAGGCACGACAGGTTGTCGCCCCTCAGTGACGTGGAGACCACGGGCAAACTTCCTGCGTTTCTTCAAATTCGTGCGGAAAGGGGAGGGCAATGAGTGAGATAGTTAGCCCGGTCTACCGGGACAAGTTGGGGCGCAGGGTGTACGTGAGGCAGGGTGTATTGCTGTCGTTCCCGTGTCAAGTGGTCCGAGAGAATCGCGACGGAACGCTACAGGGCGTGAGCAATGTGCACAACAAGCAGTTCTGCATCCGTGATCTGCGCCGGCGTGCAGAGCGATACGGTTGGAAGCAGGAGGCCCCGGAATGCGCGGAGTGACTGTTATGTTCAAATGTCGCTGTCGGAAGTGTAAGTGCGTGTTCTGGTCGAAGAACGCGTGTGCCCAGACATGCTATGCCTGTAGCGGGAGGAAATTGACATGATGCGCGGAGTGAACCGATGCCCTGCCCGTTCTGCCCTGGAGCAGCTATTCGACTTCCAACTGAGCGTATGCTCGTTTGTTCCACCGCCGGCCATTGAGTTCAGCCCCGCCAAACCCCGGCGGTGGAGAGTTGATTATGCTTGGCCAGAGCAGCGGGTCATAGTCGAGATCGAGGGCGCAACTTGGACAAACGGCAGGCATTCCAGGGGAAAAGGCTTTGAGGCCGACTGCGAGAAGTACAATAGCCTCACGGTGATGGGGTGGCGAATCCTGCGCGTCACCGGAGAGCAGGTCAAGAACGGGCAGGCATTGAACTGGCTTGAAGCCGCACTGAAAGGGGATTCGCGATGAACTGGCTACGGAAAGGGAGGTCGGTGGTATGAAGAAGTGGAAGCGGTGGCGAAAAGCGGCCCGGCGATGGTCGCAAAAATACCTGATTGCGCGGGTTATGAAACCTGCCCGCGACGCCGAGAATGCCGACCTTGAGGCTGAGTTGTCTGTTCTCGAATCAGACCGTGACGCCCTCCAGGACCGGGTGAGGGAGTTGGAGAACCAGGTCGAGGTCAACCGGAAGTATATGGAACAATCAGACGGCGGCGCGATTGCCTGGGAAACGGCGGCAAACGACAGAGCGCGAGAGCGTGACGAGGCGTTGGTTGAGCGTGACCGGCTCGGGCAGGAGTTGGCGCAGTGCCGGAAGTACAGTGATGCGTCATCTTGCGCTGCTGTTCTCGAAAAGTATGAAGTAGACCGCATGGCAAAGCGGTTGGCGAGAATTTACGGCCAACTAGCAAACTCAATCCCCAAGCCGAGGTTCAAGCGCGGAGAGTTCATCTTCTTCTGCGACTGCACCAACGACTGCGACGCCGGGACGGTAGACGAGCCGTTTCTCGATGAGAACGGCAATTGGGCGTATCGGATGGTATCCACCGTCAAGGGTGGCGGCTACTGTTTAGAGGTTGACGCGGCACGAACGGCAGAACGGCGCGACCAGATACGCGAAATACCGCACGAAATGCGCGCCAAGGAAGCTACCGCCGCCTACGACGCCGAACAGGAGGCCAATCGTGGAGAGTGAGAAGTGCCCGAAGTGCGGGGCGCATGCGATAGGCCCGGCAGATTTTACCTGCGGTAGTCGCCGTGGCAGAAGATTCATCCAGACAATAGCCTGTGGCAACGAGGTAGAGCGACAGCGCGACCTCTTCGCCGCCGCCCTCGCGGTTGATCTGGGGGACTGGTTGTCTTGGGATTTCGAGCAGTCCGTCTACTACGTCATGGAGGGTCCCAAGGTGCGCCTAGTGGCTGACTGGCTGGCGTTTCACGCCCTCGCCTACGCAATCGCCGATTGGCAGGCCGCAGGTGAATCGGAGGGGGTGGAGGATTACTGATGAATCGCCCCAAGGACCGCCGAGCCGAAGTGCAACGCTACGCCGATGCTCACAACGGCGAGCACCCCGATTGGTGTGAGTGTGAGCGATGTATCCAGGAGCTTATGAGCAATCACCAGTCATCGAATCGCAAGGGCGGCGACTTTCTGCGAACGGTCATAGAGTACGACGGGACAAATGACTGACAGGCCCGCCTTCGGCCTGATGTGGGGGAATCGAGTGGTTGGGGAACCGTTTGATTCTACCACGCTGGGGAGGGTCCGTCAATGGTCGATCTGGAAGCGCAGTCCAATGAGTGGCTTAAGCCCTACTTTGGCCGTGAACACGGCATCTATACTGAGGCCCGGTTGCACGAGCAGGACATCGAGCGCGAGCACATTCTCAGGCGTGAGTTCGACCGCAACGGCCTCCAGCCCGTGCAAGTCGATTCCGACCCAGAGTATGACGCCGCTTGTGACGGGGCGCTGATCAGGGCTGCTGAACGAGCGGGTTTCGGCTGGCGCGATGTGGATATTCTGCGCAAGGCCCTCCTGGACCAGACCCAAGCGGAGATCGCCAAGCTCTACGGGATATCGCAGACTACGGTGGGCAGGCGGCTCGACAAGATCGCCAAGGCCCTGGGTAACTCGGATTGGGAGGACGACGCCGACCCATACGCCGATATCTGGGTTGTGCTCTCCCGGATATTCCACCTGCCGTATGAGACGATACGGATGTATTGTCTGGGCAAGGTGGCGGGCAAGCGGCGGAGGCGCAAAAACACCCCGGCTTCGATGGTCTGAACCGGGGTGTGGGGTGGGCTAAAAGTCGAAGTCCTCGCCGTACTTCTCGGTATGTAACTCATCATACCTTACGAGGAAATCCTTGGCCGTGCAGGGCGCGAGCTCTGAATGCACCTGTTCTCTGATCTCGTCGTCCATTATTGGGCTAACACTGTCGAGGCGACCTTGCAGCGAAGCTTCGGGGTCTTCCTCTGTCTGCGCCCACTCGATTATCTTGTCTATTCTAGTCATTTCCCTTCCCTCCCAAACACTCTCATTTTGACCAGTGCGGTCATTGTCAGGTGCAAGGACGCTGCCTCGCGCTTCAGTTGGTCGTGTTCCTCCGGCGTGAGGGTTAGCTTCATCGTGATTTGCTTGGGCATTAGCGTCCTCCTTAGTTGGCTTCGCAATCTCCATAACAGTAGGTCCCGCACTTGGGGCATACACCCTTGCGGCTCTCGTTGTAGCGGGCCACCCCGGCTTCGCGCGCGGCTTCACCGGCTAGGTGCGCTTGCCATTCCGGGGTATCAGTTATCTCTTGCTCGATGGCCCTGACGGCAGCCAGGTTGTCAGCGGTCAGTCCGAGTTTGCCGATCTTAGCGACTATCGGCAACCCAGAAGCAGTTACCTGCGAGGTCTTGACCATCTCCAATCGATAACCGACCGTCCCCATACCTTCGACTTCGGCGGTCAGTGATCTTTCGCAGCAGGGCACGGTTACGTTGTCGCCGTCGGCATAGACTGTCTTGCTGGTGACCAACTTAGCGGTCACGGTGACTGTCTTGCCGGTGCTTGTTTGCCAGGTCGTCGTTCGTTCCATCTCTCGTTCCTCCGTTAGGCCCTTGCCTGTATACCTATAGTATACCCCCAACTATGGGTATTGTCAAGGGGTGGGGCGAAAATAGTTGAAGTTTTTTCGAGGCTAAAATGCATAATTGCCCTACTCTGGCCCGGTAGTATCATGAGGGGCAAAATTCCGACCGGCCTCTTGGCGGAGGTCCGAGCCGGAGAACCAGGCCGCCCCGGAAAATGCGACGGCAGCCCCCTCACGCAATCATCCGCACACTCCATCTCTCACTCTGGCCCCGGTCTCATCAGCCGGGGCCGCTCTTTTTGGTGAACTATGCCCACACAGCAGCCGGGCGAGCTGACCCCAAAACAGAAACGCTTCGCCCTGGAATACACCATAGACCATAACGGCACTCAGGCCGCCATCAGGGCGGGTTACAGTGCTAACGGGGCAGACGTGCAAGCCGTACGACTGCTAGCTAATGCTAGTGTTCAGGCCGCAATTCAGCGCGACTCAGAGAAAACGGCCAGGAAGCTCGAAATCACAAGAGAACGCATTGTGGCCGAATACGCCAAACTCGCGTTCTCCGACATGCGCAAGTTCGCCAAGTGGGATGCCTCCGGCGTGGAGTTGATGGACTCGGAATCGCTCGAGGACGGCGACGCGGCGTGTGTCGCCGAGCTAGGGCAGACGGTCACGGAACACGGTGGCTCGATTCGGTTCAAATTGCACGACAAGAAGGGGGCGCTGGATTCGCTGGCTAAACTGCTGGGGTTTGACGCTGAACCCGACGGTGAAGATGACCCCCTGTCCAAACTCCTAGCGCAAGCCAACAGTGAGGCCAAGCGTGCCACTGCTCAGTAACAAACAGGCGCGTATCTGGCCGCAAGTTACCGAGCAGCCCGCCCGTTGGAACGTTCATGTTGGGGCCGTGCAATCCGGCAAGACCCACCTAAACTTTTTGGTCAAAGCACACCGGATGCTGAACCTGCCACCCGGCAACTGTATGCTCATCGGCAAGAGCATCGGTTCGTACGAGCGCAACGTTCTGCAGCCTATGCGTGCCATGTTCGGTGAGGCGCGGGTATCGACACTCAGTAGCCGGTCGACCGTCAAGCTGTTTGGGCGCAAGTGTCAAGTGTTCGGGGCAAGCGACGAAAGTGCCATCAACGCCATACAGGGTTTCCAGGGCGTCTACCTGGACGGCGATGAGTTCGTGCTGTGGCCGGAAACGTTCTTCCGCATGGTGGGGACCCGGCTTTCCAAACCCGGCGCGATAGCAGACCTAACGTGTAACCCGGCTAGTCCGAGACACTGGGCCAAGGCGTGGATAGACGCCACGCCCAACCTGCAGTACTTCGAGTATCAGCTAGACGATAACCCGTTTTTGGATCCCGCCTATGTAGCCGACGTAAAGGCGTCTTGCGCCGGCGTCTGGTATGACCGCTACGTCCTGGGCAAGTGGTGTGTCGCAGACGGCGCGATCTATGACATGTTCGATGAAAGGCGGCATGTCGTGTCTGAGTGCCCGCCCTGTAGTCGCTACTGGGTAGGCGTTGACTACGGGGCCATAAACCCCAGCGTGTTCCTCCTGATAGGTCAACACGGCGCGAACTACTACGTGGTTGACGAATGGAGCTGGGATAGCAAGAAGCAGCATAGGCAGCTTACCGAAGACCAACTCGTTAAGGCCATGGGGGACTTCCTGCGCGGGCACGCGGCTGATGAGCAAGAGTTCCTCGAGCCGGATAGCATTCTCTGCGATCCGTCTGCCGCTGGACTGATAAACGCGTTGCGAGTAGACGGCTGGTATTGCGGGGACACAGACAACGACGTGATCTCCGGCATACGAACGGTTGGCAGCCTGTTCAACACCGACAGGCTCTTTGCGCACGAGCGATGCAAACGGCTTCGCGATGAACTCGCGGGCTATCTCTGGGACCCGAAAGCCGCCGAACGCGGCGACGATGCGCCAATCAAGAGAGATGACCATGCGGTTGACCCGTTGAGATACGTATTGCAGACAGTCGGGCCGACGTGCATACCATTGGCCTCTGCTCACATAGACGTGCCCGACGCCTGGAACGCATACCGGGCTGACCGTAAGGGGATTTGGTAAATGTGGATTGATGACCTCAAAAAGCGCATACAGCGGCGGATAGCGGCGAGCGAGATAGCGGCAGTCGAGCAGGCAGCGGCGCGGAACTACCACATACGCCTCCGGGAAGCCACCGATGCGCAACAGGCAGCCGACGATGCGGCGGGCTTCCGACGACTCTCGACCGTGGCGAGCGAGAAGCTCAATCCGCTCGACTCGGACAAACTCAACCGTATGTGCTGGTACCTCTACCGCACAAATCCGCTTGCCCGCAGGATGGTGCAGATCATCCGCGACTTCTGCCGGGGCATGTCACCGGAGTGCGGGGAGGGTGTCGACCCCAAGGTCAAGGATGTCGTGGAAGACTTCTGGAACGATCCGTATAACCGTATGGCCGTGTTTATTGGCGACATCGTGGAACGGCGCGCGCTGGAAGGCGAAACGCTTCTGCCCGTGCGAGTGAACCCGCAGGACGGCAAGGTCTTCCTGGACTTCGAGGAACCGCGCGAGATCGACAAACTGGAATTGGCCGATAGCCGCTACGTGGCGACCGTCACGATGAAGATCAAATCAGGCCAGAAGACAGCGAAGGCCTACGACGTTATCCGCTATCAGACGGACCCGACCGCCAAAATGAGGATCGGGGAGGCGGCAACCAATAACGAGCGGGATGCAGATGTGTATGGCTATCGCGTCGGCACAGCGTTCTACTTCAGGGGCAACCATCTGATAACCGGGCGCGGCAGGCCGTCGATGGAAGCCTCTATTGACTGGCTGGACGCCCACGATCATGCTCTGTTCGATCAGTTCCGCAATGTGGCGCTGACCGGGGCGTTCGTCTGGGACGTAGAGATTGATGGCAACGATACGCAGGTCAACGCGCGCGCGGACGAACTCCAGACGAAAGGCCCGCCGAAGGTTGGCAGCATCAACGTGCACAACAAAGGCGAGGTCTGGGAGGCCAAGTACCCCAAGATCGATGCTACCGTTGCAGTTGACCTGCCCACGGAAGCCCGGAAGATCATCGGCCTGGGATTCGGGGTGTCCGAGACCTGGATAGCAGCATCGAAGGACGTAAACCGTTCGACCTCCGAGACGGCAGATGGCCCGCCGCTTCGCCACATGGCCGGCCTCCAGGATGACATTGAGTGGATGATTCGGGACATCATTGACTTCGTGATTGACATGGCCATACTGCACGGCAAGGTGACAATCGACCCAGACAAGCCGGAGCTTCGAGCGTTCACTGTGCAGAAGCCGGACCTGACAAGCGCTGACAACGTGGCGACGGCCAAGGCCCTGCTTGACCTCACGAGTGGCGGGCAGATGGCTATCGACATGGGGCTGTGCGACCTGGAGAGCCTGCGTAACCTGTGGTACGCGACGGCGGGCATACCTAGGCCGGCGGACCTCGATAAGGCCGTGAAGAAAGCCAAGGAAGAGGAAAAGGTTCAGGACTACAAATCGACGCCGTTCACCAAACAGCAGGACGCAACTGCTGAGAGTGACGCGCTTGCCGCCGCTGCGCTTGGCAAGGGCAAGAGCGATGAATAACCCCTACTCTGAGCTTATGGCTGACAAAGAGGCCCACGAGCAGCCATCTCAACGCGCGCTTGGTAGGTATTGGTTGGAGAAGTACCACCCGCGCAGCGTGCTCGATTTGGGATGTGGAACCGGCGGGTATCTCATTGAGTTCTGGAGCGCAAAGGCAGGCGTGCTGGGTGTGGACTCCTGCCCCAACGCGGGGGCGCTTCTGCCACAGGGCGCATTCATATGCTATGACATAGCCGACTTCGAGCCGGGCCGGAAGTACGACATGGCCTTATGTATCGAGGTTGCCGAGCACCTGCAGCCCGAACTGAGCGATCAACTCGTGAGTGCGCTCTGCGCATCGGCGGACCGGATTGTATTCTCTGCTGCCCCTCCTGGGCAGGGCGGGATCAACCATATCAACTGCAGGCCGATGGCTGAATGGTTAGGCATGTTCTCGAACCACAACTTCTACACCGATAGTGAGGGAACGCGCCAACTGAGGGCGTTCTTGCAGCAGCCGGTCTTCGATGGTGTGCCCTGGCTGCGCACGAACATGCGAGAGATCGTCAAAGGCGCCACTTCTCCGCCGGAAGTGCTGACCCCGAATCTTGGCGACATACGATTGCAGGATGGATAACGTGGAAAACAAGCCCGACCGGGTCCTGGTTACAACCATAGCGCGAGATAGAGAGTGGAGCCTGCCCGCCTTGTTTGATTCGTGGAAGTCAATGCGCACGGACGGACTGGAGGTTGACTTCCTCTGCCTTCTCAACGATACGGTAGACGGCAGCAAGAGCGTCTGTGAGCGATACGGTATCCCAGTGCAGGAGCTATGGATAAACCCGGACGCCTACAACCACCGAGGCAATCAGCCCAACCGCGACAACATCAGGGTTATGCGGGAGGAAGCCCGCTACGCCGCCCTGGTTGGCGGTTACGACTACTGGCTGAACTGCGACAGCGACACGGTTCTGAATCCCGACACCCTCTTGCGGTTGTGGAGTCACGACCTGGACATCGTGGGGCCGGTCTGCCCGTATGACCCGGAGGTCGGGGCTATCGGCTCGATGGAACACAACGGCGATTCGTGGAAACTCGTACGCGTCTCTGGCGAGGGTCTGCGCTCTGTCGGGGCAATCGGCGGGTGTCTACTTATCAGTAAGCGGGCATTCATCGCCACATCGTTCTACTGGACGCTGAGTTGGCAGGGGATAGAACTCTACAACAAGCAGCCGGGGGAGGATGTATTTTTCACGCTGGTTGCGCAGGAGTCGGGCTTCACGGTCTGGCTTGACCAAGGGCATACGATAGCGCACACGTGGGAGCCTGGACAATGAGAATCCTAATCGCCGCCCCAGTCTGTAATCGCGCTTGGATTCTCCGGGAGTATCTGGAGAGCATCCACGAACTCGACACCGACGGGCTGGACATCAGTTACTACTTCCTGGAGAACGGCTCGGAGGATAACTCTCTGGAGCTTCTCCGGGAACTTACCGCCGATTGGCCGCAGTGCGTGGTCGACCACGTTGACAACTACCTACCAACGTTCAAACGGTTCGAGCCGATAGGCGATCCGTGCTATGTGCGTATGGCCATGATCCGCGAACAGATACGCAAGTATGCCGTTGACGGCGGCTTCGATTATCTGTTCTCCGTGGATTCGGACATCATGCTTCAGCCGCGCACGCTGAAAGCGTTGTTGGCTCACACACTGCACTTCGTGGCTTCTCTGATCTCCAACTCAGGGACGGCGGCATTCATCGGAGTCAATGCCGCGAAGTTCAACCCGGCGCGGGGACCGGAGGGATATCAGCAACCGCCCTACTGGAGTCAGTGGTTCCAGGAGGGCAAGGAAGTCCGAGAGTGCGGAGGGACCGGCGCGGTCTTCTTGGCGTCTCGGGAGATACTTCAGGCAGCAACCTACAACTATCGCGTTCACGTTGGCTCACCGTATTGGGTTCCACTTGGGCGTGATGGTCAGATATTCGGCGAGGACTTCCAGTTTGCAATGAGTTGCGGTGAAGCCGGCTACAGCCAATACATAGACGAGGCGATCAGGCAGTGGCATTGCTACACACCGAAGATGCTGGACATCTACCGGCAGGCACGAAAGCGGTACCACCAAGCCGCCGTGAAACTGCTCACCGACCGGGCACACGCGGGGATAGTCGATGACATTCTTGTGCCGGGAATCAAACCGCCGGTACCGCCAGCGAGACCGCTCTACTCTTGAGGCTCGAATGAAGATTCTCGTAGCTGCCCCAGTGCATGACCGGGCGTGGATAATCAAAGACTTCCTGGATTCAGTCAAGGCCCTCGAAACGGAGGGCCTTTCTGTTGGCTATCTCTTCATCGAGAACGATAGCGCAGACAACAGCCTTGAACTTCTACGCAAACTCACGGCGCGATGGCCCAACTGTGAAGTGCGGACCGTCACAAACCACCTGCCTGCATACGACCGCAAAGGCACGGCGGGTGATCCGATGTATCTGCGGATGGCTATCCTCCGGGAGTCCATTCGGCAGGCAACACTCGACGGCGGTTACGACTACCTGTTGAGTTGTGACAGCGACATTATGATGCAGCCGGAGACGCTGCAGCGGCTTCTGTCGCACAATCTGGACATGGTAGCCGCGATGATCTCCAACTCTGGCAGCGCAGTATTCAGCGCCGTCAATGCAATGGAATTCATGCCCGCCTCCGGTCCGCCACCGTACAACCAGCCCGCGCAGTGGATTCATTGGAGACCGATTGGCAAGGGCGCACGGAAAGTTGGCGGAACCGGCGCGTGCTTCCTGGCAAGCCGGGGGCTGCTTGAGCGGTCAAGCTACCTCTATCGCCCCGATATGCACTCGCGTTACTGGATACCGCTGGACAAACCCGGTCACATCTACGGCGAAGACTACGCATTTGCGATGTCTTGCGGGGACGCCGGGCTTGAACAGCACCTAGACGAATCTCTGCGGAACTGGCACTGCTACACGCCGGAACTGCTTGAGATATACCGCAAGGCCAAGGCCCAATACAAGCGGCAGGCCGTGAAGCGAATTGCCGACCGCGCGTGGCTCGGCGTCGACCAGAAGCTACTAGTCCCCGGCTGTGGAAGCTGTGGGCAGACAAGGAGGGATTTGTATGGCTAAAGACATAGCCACAATACACATAGCTGAAGCGGGATCGCTCGGGGAAGTCCAGTTCGACACAGAAAACCGGATAATCCGTGACGCTATTATCGCGACAGCAGGCGAATCGCATAACCGGGTTGAGTGGACGCCCGAAGTAATGCGACGCGACGGCTCGAAGACGTTCGAGGGCATCCGGGGCTATCTCGGACACGTCAAGACAGACTTCGAGCGCAGCGACCCCCGGAACCTCAGCCACACCATGAAGAATGTCCGGTACCAGGAATCAGATAGCACACTGCGCGGTGACGTGCATTACTTCTCCGGGGCCGACGCGGAAATCCTGAAGGCGAAAGAAGCCTTTGATCGTGGCGAGAAAGACTTACTGGGCCTATCCGTGCAGACGGATGGGACAAGGAGAATCAGGCGACGCAACGGTCACCTGGTAAGCGTGCTGGAATCGCTAACGCGCAACTGCGAAACCAGCGTTGACATCGTAGTAGGGCCGTCAGCAGGCGGCAGACTGTTTGAAGCGCAAAGCGCACAGGAGGTAAGTGAATTGGAAACACTGGACAAACTCAGCTTGGACGAGCTGACCGAGGCAAGGCCAGACCTCGTGCTGGCGATAAAGGAGGCTCATACCAAGGCTGAGAAGCCAGCGGATGATCCCAAGCCTCCTGCGGCGAAAGCCGATGACAAACCCGCCGAAGATGTGCGAATATCCGAGGCCGTCAAAAAGATGGACGAACTGAGCGAGAAGCTCGCCGTCCAGGAGTGCAGCCTGCGCCTGCAGGAGGCGCTGACTACCGCCAATCTGCCGGAGGACCTCGCAACCCGCGTGCGCTCGAAGTTCGGGGGCAAGCTCTTTGAAGCAGCCGAACTCGAAGACGAAGTCGGGTTCATGAAGGATCAGGCCGCAAAAAGGTCGACTGTGTTCCGGGCCATCGAGGGGCAGCGGATTCAGGTCCTTGCCGAACCCGAAGACAAGATGCAGATAGCCATGGACGTGGCTTTTGGCGTCGATGTCGAAGACCGACAGGGCGTGAAGCCGTTCAAGGGCCTGCGCGAAGCCTACACGGTCATGACCCATGACGCGGAAGTAACTGGGCACTTCAGAGTGTCTGAGGCGCTGACTTCCGCCGCGTTCCCGTACATTCTGGGGACCTCGATGTATCGCAGGCTCATCCAGGATTACAAGGCGCGCAACTGGGGGTGGGAGAAGTTCTGCACGACCGGTTCGGCGGAGAACTTCAAGACGCAGGAGAGCATCCGCGTAGGCTACTTCGGAGACCTGGACACGGACATCAACCCGGAGACCGCCGACTACAACGAGATCGCGCCGTTTGGCGAAGAGGAAGCGACCTACACCATCAAGCAGATGGGGAACATCTTGACCGTCACTCGCAAGATGATTATCAACGATGACCTCAACTCGCTTGCCAAGGTGGTGGGTCGACTCGGACGCGCTGCGGCTCGCACGCTCGCACAGCGTGTGTTTGTGACGATGCTCGAGGACAACGCCGTCTATACAGTGGAAGGCAGCAACGTCTTCTTCCGGTACAGCGGCAGGACGCCGGCGGCCAACTACAACACTGCGGCATCGGCATCGGCGGCAATCAGTGCCGCGAACATCCTCTCGATGCTTGCCAAGATGGAGTTGATGGTCGAGCCGAGTTCCGGCAAGGTCATCGGCCTTGACGGGAACCCCGGCGACCTGGTGCTCATCGTGCCTCAGCAGCTGAAGCAGACCGCCGTGGGACTGAACCAGATCAACCCGCAGGCCAACCTGGGCACGACCTACAACGCCCTGTTCCAGTTCTTCGGCCAGAACAACGAGGATATCGTGAGCTGCCCGCTCTTGCAGAACACGACCGACTACTACCTGGCCTGGAAGCCGTCGCAGATGGAGTGGATGGCCGTCAACTTCCTGCAGGGCCGCCAGGAGCCGGAATTCTTCCTGGCCGACAACCCGGTGGTGGGCGACATGTTCGTGGCCGACAGGATGAAGTACAAGATTCGGCACGAGTACGAGGCCGTGTTCCTGGACTGCCGCGGCTGCTGGAAGATGGACTCCAGCGCGTAGTCCACACTGGTTGACAAACTCACCCCCGCTTAGGCGCTGGCTTTCGCGGGGGCCGATACCCTATTGGAGGATCATGTTATGAGTGCATTTGCAAAACAGTCTGGCAAGCGGCTTGAACCTGGCATCGCAGGGGCCGCGCTTGCCGTAGGCGATTTGGTCTATCTGGGCAGTGACGGCAGGTGGGAGCTTGCCGACGCTGACAGTGTTGGACTCTATCCCGCGCAGGGCGTAGTCACGATGGCCGCTTCTGCGGATGGAGAACCGGTTGAGGTTTGCCAGAGCGCACTGATCGGTGGACTTACGGGCCTCACCGTTGGCGCGGCGTTGTACCTCAGCACAACCGGTACAACCGGCAACACCATCACCGAGACACGCCCAACTGCGGCGTTCGACTGCGTGCAGGGAGTCGGCTACAACAAGTCGGCAACCGAACAGGCAATCAACATTGCGCCGATAGACGCACTGCGACCTTCGTAGTTCAACGATGCGGGGTGGGCGCTGGGTGTTGGTCTCCATACCAGCGCCTGCCCTACAAACAGGCAATCATAAATGGCGATCCGCAAGCAGGTCATACGAGCATACATCCGGGCAAACAACCGTTACGAAGACGCGTTGGCCGGAAAGGTTCGGGGCATGCTCGACCAGTCGATTGCCGACATTCTCTCCGAGTTGGGCAGACGCCCCTCGGAGTGGAGAACGCAATACCTCGAAGAACTCTTGGCGCGGAGCCGAGAGCAGTTAGCCAAGGTTCAACCCAAGATTCAATCCGCGATGGACGCGGGCGCAAGCCATGCAATCATTCAGGCGACCGGCATAGTCAAGGCAACCGGGGCGGCCAGCGTTCTTTTACGTGGGCAGGTGGGTGTTGACCCGCACCTGCTCCGCTCACTAGCAGCCTATCGCGCTGACCTGATAACCGGTGTAACCGACGCCGCAAAGAACCAAGTCACGTCCATTGTCCGGCGCTCAATGCTGACCGGGCAGAACCTACTCGACGTAGAAAAGCAGATCGGGAGCGCGGTAGACGCCAAGGGTGCGTTCAAATCCATCGGGGCGCGGGCCGAAACGATAGTCCGAACCGAATACCGGCATGTGCTCGGAGAAGCCGGGCAGGCGGGTTTACGCGAGGCCTCCGAGGATGTCCAGGGGCTAAAGAAGGAATGGCTTACCGCTGAGGATGACCGCGTAAGAGAATCCCACGCCGAGGCCAACGGGCAGGTTGTCGGTGTTGATGAACCGTTCATCGTTGGCGGCGAAGAATTGATGTATCCGGGAGACCCCGCTGGGTCTCCAGAGAACGTGTGCAATTGCCGGTGCGTGAGCATACCGGCGGTGGAGTAGAGATTGGGCGCTCTGGACTACCTGCTTTTTGACGTGAGGCTTGACGCGGAGTTTGCGCCAACGTGCATCGACCGTGCGCTAGGCGGCGTGTTTGACGTCGCAAACTACAAACCGCCGGCACTGCAGACCTATTACGTGGGTTGGCCGGGCGCTTCAGACAGCAATAGCGGCGTAGACGAATATCATTCCCTGCTGCGCATCAGCACTGCGGCGGCGAAGCCCGGCGCAGGCCGGATATGCCTTTACCCGAAGGACTACAACCGCGACACCGGGCGGGCGGTAATCACTAGCAAGGCTTTATCGCTGGAAACCATCGACGGTACCGCACGAATCTTCGCGGGGGAGTATGCGCTGACCTGGACTCTCGAGAGTGGGGCAACAAGCACTTACAAGGCCGCGCGTGCGTTGGTGGAAGCCGTTTTCGATGAGGCGATCACCGACGCCAACGACCTGTTCACCAGGTTGGCGCTCGTAGGGTCGTATGGCGGCAGTGGCGATCTCGACGCAGGGACATACTACACGGACGGGACATCTATCTGGGTCAGGACCGCCGATAGCAGGGACATCAGATCGGACTCGACGCTGCATGTATCCGTGACATCGGCGTTCACGGTCAACGGCGGGTCTGATTTCTACGTTGATGGGGTTCAATTCCTCTGTGCCACATATGGCGTCAAGGTCGCTCGGAGCGCGGGTCTAACCCCAACGTTCCGAGCCAAGAACTGCGTCTTTGGCTACTCGACACTCTATAACGGCCTGAATGCCGAAGGCGCGATAGTGACGGTGCAATCCTGCGAAACTTACGGCAACTGGCACGACGGATTCAACTACTACGCACTTGACGGCCAACTTAGCGAGGCGGCAGAGATTGCTTGCAAGGCTCACCATGAGGGCGCGGCGGGAGATCATATCAACAATGCTTCGACAATCCACGACGCCTGCAAGGTCGTGCGGGTCGGTGAGCGCGGAGTCAGCGGCCTCTACTATGATACCGACGGATACCCCGTCGCCGATGTCAACGATGGTAGCCTGAGCCTCAACTATGGTTGTTCTGCCTGGGGCGCTTACTCTGGCAAGTCGGCCTGGCTAAGTCAATGTTCAGGCGAGGGCGGGATGTATCTTTTTGGCTGCGATGCGTCGCAAGAGACAGTTGAGCGCACTCTGATAGCCAACTCCAACGGCAAGGCGTACACCCGGCGCTGTCGGGGCTTCGGCAACAACTATGCCTCCGGCGGCGGGGTGATTACTGAGTATCCCGGTCTGGGCATTCCGAGGATCGTGGGCTAATGGATATCTGGTACGCACAAGCAGGCAACGTCAATATCAACCGAGTCAGCGGGGGAACCACCAGTAACGTCTGGAACGCGGCTCCTGATGGCTCCGGGGCCTGGATGGACGTGAGCGTGCTCATAAGCGGCGTGGCCGTGATTCTCTGCGCGAACGCCAAGACGCTCATCCATCTCAATATCAGCCTCGACATAGGGACCGGCAGGCTGTCCACTGCGGCTGAGGGAACCGGGGCCGCAGGTGGTTCTTTTGACGCAGTAGGCGCTGGAGTCACGATAACAGCCAACCTCCTGGCCGGAACGACAACCTGCGTGCCTGATGCCACAAACAACTCTTGGACCCTCAACGGCAATGTGACTGCGGGGACTTCGACTTCCGCGCACGGCATCAACAAGACCGGCACCGGCACGGTCACAATCAATAACGGCACGATCCAAGGCGGCGCAGGCGCTACTGCGATGGCCCTGCGCAACGGTTCC